>Ga0310696_10010245_pt1 | contig 10796 bp, 7 predicted proteins | sample AusTroGonzalo_MG_4_FD_203885 | JGI IMG/M metagenome (GOLD analysis project Ga0310696, IMG submission 203885) | Bovine rumen microbial communities from tropical cattle in Woodstock, Queensland, Australia - Gonzalo_02 (v2) (version 2) | ecosystem: Host-associated > Mammals > Digestive system >... | reverse complement strand
TGTACTTGCGATTGAGCCGGAACTAGCTGAAGAGATTAAAGAGCGTTTTATTACTGGTGATTTTAAGTCTGAAAAGAGTACTGCAATTAGGGCTGGTAAAGACGAGCGTGCATTTGATCGTAAGGAAGTAGAACAAGTAGCAAAAGATCGCCTAACGGAGATTTTTGCGGAGGTACGCAAGAAGCTTAAAGCTGCTAAATATGATCAGCGTTTGCCAGAAGGTATAGTTCTAGTAGGGGCTGGTGCGAAAATGCGCAATTTGGATGTATTTGTAAAAGAGGCGATGGAGGCTTCGGTGAAGGTGGGTGTGCCAAGCGGTCTCGGTGGTATGATGAACGATGTGGCTAAGCCAGAATATGCAACAGCGGTAGGTTTGGCTTTGATGGCAATGGAAGATGGCGGACTTGGAGCGGAAACGCGTAGTAAGAAGGGCGAAAACAAGGCTAAAAAAGTTGCAAAAAACGGCACGAATTTTATCAAGAAGCTGTTTTCTAAATTTTAAAGAGAGTTTTTGAGAGATTTTCAGGTTGCACTCAGTTTTTTATGCTATAATTTTGTGTAAGATATACTAAAGCGAGGAAAAACTATGCCTGAAATTAAACCAACAGAGGTGGAAAGTACAGCAGCAAGCATTAAAGTTGTGGGCGTCGGCGGAGCCGGTGGTTCAGCCGTGAATCGTATGAAAGAAGTGGGGCTTTCTGGTGTAGAATTTGTAGCAATTAACACAGATGCACAAGCTTTGCATCATTCAGCTGCCGATACCAAGGTACATATTGGTAAAGGCCTTGGCGCTGGTGGTGATCCAGAAAAAGGTCGCGAAGCTGCCGATGAAAGCCGCGAAGCTATCGATAAAGCACTTGATGGTGCCGATATGGTATTTATTACGCTTGGTGCTGGTGGCGGTACTGGTTCTGGTGCTGGTCCAATTGTAGCTGAAGAAGCCCGCAAGAAAGACATTCTAACGGTTGGTGTAGCTACTAAGCCATTTACGTTTGAAGGTGCACGTCGTCGTGACAATGCTGAGATTGCGATTGAGAAGCTCGCTCATCAGGTAGACGCTCTCATCACCATTCCTAACGACCGTTTGCTCCAAACGATTGATCCTCGCACTCCTCTTACCGAAACCTTTGCAATTGCTGATGATGTTCTTCGTCAAGGTGTGCAAGGCATTTCAGAACTTATTACTGAACACTCACTCATCAACCTCGACTTTGCCGATGTGAAAACCATTATGAAGAATGCTGGTTCAGCTCTCATGGGCATCGGACGCGCTTCAGGTGAAAACCGTGCAGTGATTGCTGCTCAACAAGCAGTAGAATCACCACTTATTGAGGTGCGTATTGAAGGCGCTAAGGGTGTACTCTTCTCAGTGGCTGGTGGCTACGATATGTCAATGGCTGAAATTCAAGAAGCCGCTGAAGTCATTACTGGCGCAGTTGCTCCAGATGCTAATATTATCTTCGGTGCATCAATTCGCCCAGAACTTGAGGATGAACTCGTGGTGACAGTAGTTGCTACTGGATTTGACTCAGATTATTACCAAGAAGGTGCCGCAGTCGGTGAGCCAGAGCAAGATGAGACCCCATCTAAGACGATGGAAGAAGAAAAGCCAGTGGCTGAAGAAAAGGATTTCGCTCTCGAAAATAAGACCAATATGTGGGATTCGATTAAGAAAGAACCAGAGGCAGAACCAGAGGCTGACACTACTGCCGATGATGAAATGGATGTACCACCTTCACTTCGCGAGAGACTACGCAACAAACGCAAAAAAGATTAATAAACAAAGGAGGCTAGGATGGATCACAAGTATCGAATTGGGGATAGTAAGGTACTGGAAAGCCGCGAAACTGTAGATGGTAAGATGATTCGTCGCCGCCGAGAATCGCCAGATGGTCACCGTTTTACGACCTATGAGCGCATTGAAATGCCAGCTCTTACCGTGCTAAAGCGCAGCGGTAATAAAGAGATTTTTGATCGCGATAAGTTGCTTCTTGCAGTAAAGCGTAGCGTAGGGAAGTTCTTTAAATCCGAACTCGAGATTGAAGATGTAATTAACCGTGTAGTAGATATATTATATAGTTACGGTACGGAGGCAGTTTCGTCTAAACAGATTGGCGAGGCGGTGCTAGATGTGCTGGCTGAGGTAAATGAGGTGGCGTATGTGCGTTTTGCTAGCGTATTCCGCGAATTTAAGACCTTGGATGACTTTGAAGAGATTTTGAAAGAGCAAAAGAGGAAACGTAAATAAAAATGGCTAGGGTGGTATGTATTTATAGAGAGAGAACTGATTACACCCAGGAGGTGGAGGATTGGTTGGAATCATTTTACCGAGTAACCGGGCGCAGGATTGAAGTATTAAATCCGGATGTGGATGTGAGTTTTTGTGAGGCTTACGACGTAGTGGAATATCCGACGTTTTTGGCGCTAGATGATAATGGTTCAGTGCTTGCTAGCTGGAGGGGGAGAACTTTGCCGCTGATTGATGAAGTGAATTATTATGCAATCTAGAGATTCGCTTTAGGGCTGATGGTTTTTATTTGGTAAAAATGTGTTATAATGTAGAAAAGCGTTGGAGTGGCTATCAACCACGAGCTGGCGAAAGAACGGGAAACCTAGTAGAATCGCTCGTGAATCTGCGTAAAAGACAAATCAAGAGCTGAGATTTTCTCAGAAATTGGATGGTACCGCTCAAATGAGTTCCAATGGCAACATTGGAATTTTTTAATATAAGGAGAAAAAATGAAATACAAGGCAGGTGAGCGCAGACGCGCGGTCGAATACGAAAAAGCTTTGGTAAAGTGGTGGAAGGAAAACGAAACTTTCGAGAAATCGGTCGAAAATCGTTCGATTGATAATTCGTATGTGTTTTACGATGGTCCTCCGTTTATTACAGGAAACCCACACCATGGAACGCTCTTGTCTTCAATCGTGAAGGATGCAGTGCCAAGGTTTTGGACGATGCGCGGAAAACGTGTGGAGCGTCGCTGGGGTTGGGATTGCCATGGCTTGCCAGCTGAGAATTTCGTAGAAAAGCAACTAGGAATTACCGATCGCCGCGATATTGGTACGAAGATTTCTCTCGAGAGCTATATCGTAAAGGCACGTGAGTCGATGGTGGCGAATTCAGAGACTTGGCGTGGGACGATTGATCGTATTGGCCGTTGGGTAGATTTTGATAATTGTTATCGTACGATGAATAAAGACTTCATGGAGTCGGTATGGTGGGCATTTAAGACTTTGTATGAGAAGGGAAAGATTTACGAGGGACGCAAGGTCTTGATGTACGATACGAAGTTTGCGACACCAGTGTCGAAGGCGGAAGTAACGATGGACAATGATGCGTACCAAGTGGTGACGGATCCGTCGGCATACGTGAAGTTTAAATTATTAGATCCAGCAAACACTGATACTACTTATATCCTTGCGTGGACGACGACGCCGTGGACTTTGCCGGCAAATATGTGCCTTGCGGTGAATCCGGAGATGGATTACGGGGTATATAATGTCGATGGTGAGAAGTTTATTGTAGCTATTGAGCGTGCAAAAGTCTTATTTAAGGACTTAAAACCAGAAAAAGCCTTTAAAGGTTCGGCACTCGTGGGTAAAAAGTACGAACCAATCATCCCAGTGGCAGATAGTTTGTTTGATTTAGGTCTTCGCGGTGAAGATGGTACGGTGCGCCGCGCAGATACTTATACGGTACTTGCGGGTGATTTCGTATCGGCTGAAAACGGTACTGGTATCGTACATATTGCACCAGCTTATGGTGAAGACGACTACGCCTTGGCACAGAAAAATGCCGTGGACTTTGTTGATTGTCTCGATGAGAACGGTTATTATTTGCCAGAAATGCGCAAGATTTTGAATGAGATGGGCGTGCGCGACACTGATGAAAACGGTATTCAGGTATGGGCTGGTAATAAGTTCATTGCAAAGGTACTCGAAGAAAAGGGAATCATCTACAAGATTGAGTATATTCAGCACGAATATCCATTCAACCCACGCTCAAAAGAACGTATCATTTATCGTGCGTTCCCATCTTGGTTCTTCGATGTGGAAGGTAGCAAGAGCTTGATGCTTGAAGAGAACGAGAATATTAACTGGTTCCCAGCGTATTTGAAGCACGGACGTTTTGCTAAGAACATCGAAGCGGCGCCAGATTGGAATTTGTCGCGCGACCGTTTCTGGGCAACAGCAATGCCGGTTTGGAAGGGCGATAAGGGTTCAGTAAAGGTGGTGGGGTCTTATGATGAGCTTTATGAACTGTCTGGTGTACGTCTAGAAGACTATCACCGTCCATGGGTGGATGAGATTGAGTTTGATATCGATGGTGAGCATTTTAAGCGCATCGAGAAGGTGCTCGACTGTTGGTTTGAGTCTGGTTCGATGCCGTTTGCACAGCTACACTACCCATTTGAGAATAAAGAGAAGTTTGAACGTAATTATCCAGCAGATTTCATTGTAGAATATGTGGGACAGGTGCGTGCGTGGTTCTATTACGTACATTGCGTAAATACGGCGCTATTTGGTCATAATGCATATAAGAACGTGATTACGACTGGTACCCTCGCGGGTAATGATGGTCGCAAGATGAGTAAGTCGCTAGGGAACTACACGGATCCAAACGAGCTGATGGATAAATATTCGGCGGATTCGTTACGTTTCTTACTGCTTTCGTCACCAGTGCTAGCAGGTGAGGACTTCGCGCTTCTAGATAAGGATGTGTCGGACGTAGCGAGAAAGCTTGCGATGGTATGGAATGTGTATGATTTCTTTACGACGTATGCTGAAATAGCCGGATGGGATTCGGATATGGCATCGGGCGCTGAGCTTCAGAACCCGCTTGATATTTGGATTATGTCGAGAGTATATCAGCTACGCGATGAGATTACGGATGGGATGGAGAAGTATGATATCCCAACTGCACTTTCTGGTGTGCTGACGTTTATTGATGATCTTTCGAACTGGTTCGTACGTAGGTCGCGTCGCCGTTTCTCTAAGAACGAGGATGAGGCGGATAAGAACGAAGCGTTTGCAACTTTGCATGACGTGCTGGTGTATTTGAGTAAAATTCTTGCACCGTTCGTGCCATTCCTTGCGGAAGAGTTGTATCAAAAAATGACTCAAAGTGACGAGTCGGTGCATTTGCTTGACTGGCCGGAAGCTGGAGCAATTGATACGGAAGTGCTAGACGAGATGGCACGTACACGTGAGATTATTACCGAGGGATTGGCATTACGCATGCAGAAGTCTGACACTGAGGAACAAATCAAAGTACGTCAGCCACTATCCGAGATGACCTACGGCGGGGAAGCTTTGTCAGAATTCTATGAACAAATCATTGCCGATGAGGTGAATGTTAAAAAAGTTGTTCATGCCGATGCAATTTCTTTGAACAAAACCTTGACCGACGAGCTAAAAGCCGAAGGTTTTGTGCGTGAGTTGATTCGTGCCGTACAAAATGCTCGTAAGAACGCCGGACTTAATATGGACGACCATATATTATTGTCCGTGTCGTGCAAGGTGCCAGAAGAATACTCAGAGCTCTTGATGGCAGAAGTCTTAGCGGATACGGTAGTAGACGCAGGGAACTATGCATATGATGAGATTGCCAAGGTGAATGGGGAGAATGTCACAATCTCGCTTGAAAGGGCATAAAGGAAGCGCGAAATAAAAAAGAAGCTACCCTACGGTAGCTTCTTTCTTTTTTTATTCGGAAATGTTGTAAGAATTCCGGCTCGTTCAGTATATTTATAGGCTCGCTATGCAAGTTTTTTGTTCAATTTTACCCCTGTTAATTTGACAAAAGTACGAAAATAAAGCATAATCAGTATTGACAAAAATGCGAAAGTGTGCTACTATTAGGACAGTTAGCAAATAAAACAAAAAACTAACGACAAATATAAACATAAACAAAGGAAAACAAATAATATATGGGATTTGAAATATATAAAGGCGAATCAAGCTACGATTCAAGTCGAAATATTATATCCGATGATGCGGCGGAAAGGATTGCAAGGGTAAAGAGCCAGATCGGTATGATAGCTATCAAGTCCTTCTAAATAAGACTTGTTTTCCAGATAAGAAAGGTAAAAATAAACCAATGTAGCGGCGTAAAATAATTAATCTAATATCTACAATCTATTAACATCAAAAAGGGAACTAATATATAAGATAGAGAAACCATAAATTACACAAAAAACCGAACAGTAAGTTCGGTTTTTTGTTTTTTAAGCATAAACTTGACGAGGGGAAAAGCTTATGCTAGTATGAAGACAAATTAGGTCATAAAAATAGAAAGGTCTCCACATGGATAATTCCAACTTTCAACAAGCCGCGACTATGTCTGACGCTGAGCTTGAAGCAACTCTTAAAAATATGAGCAACGAAGAAGTGCTCGAGGTGGTAGCAAGAGCATTGCTCAACGAAAAAGGTATCACCGATCTTGACGAAGAAACCGAGAAAGATATGGTGCAGGACTTGGTCGAAAGGGAGACTGAGTTTATTAATCGTGCGGTTTTTGAAAAATTGACTGCCGAGCAACTAGACGAACTTGATAAAATTATCGACGAGAGCGACGATGCTGAAGCTAAGGTTCAGCAATTCATCGCCGATGCTGGTGTAGATGTAGAAGCGACCACCACTGAGGCGCTAGGCAAATTTAGAGAAATTTATTTGAACGCAAACGAAACTGCGGAGGAATAAAATGGCTCGAAATCAAAATGCGTCTAATGCTGCAAAATCGCAAGAGCAGCTGACGCAAGAACTATACGACAAGATAATGGCCGGTCGTGGAGAGAAGGCTATTAATGTTGTGACTGCGCAAATTAGTCAAGAAGATAAAAACGATTATATTAAACAACACGTGGCGAACGCGATGGATAAGTGGGACGCCGATGAAAATGCTAAGCTTGCTGAAAAAGTGCAAAATCTGACTGATAAGTGGCCAAAACCACTTGGCAAGGCCGCAGCTTTTGCGACTAAGCTTGGTAATAACATACTAGTTAATCCAATCAAACGTACGCTTCAAGTTAGCCGCTACAGGAAAGCAATTAATACTGCACTAGCGGAGTCCAGTGATAATATTGCTGTGGTAGATGCGGTGATTGATGAGATTGATGACTCGACAGCCGCAAACACTAAGAAGAGCTCAAGACAAATTGTTGATGACGCTAAGATGCGTTTGATATTAGATGAACGTTCGAATGATCCAGACCGCAAAGGCTATCAAGATAAGAGTATTAATACGGTGATTGAACGTGCTGAAGAAGCCGTAAAAGCCAAACAAGAAGGTTTAGAGAACTACGATAACGTTACCGAAAAAGAGCGAAGCGAAGAAACTAACGAACGCGAAGCTTTGGTGCATGAGACACTGCGTGAGTATGCTGAAAAAGCTAAAAGAAATCAATGGCGGTGTGGTAGGGAACTACCGTGCAGTGATTGATCAAATTGACCAGGATTTGCGTGGTAAGATGACGCAAGAGCTTGGTGCTGCTAAGAAGAATCCCAAGCATAAGGCAGCAGTGGCGGCGCTTGATATGTATCTTGAGAAAAACAAAGTTACGCTTACTGACACTGAGGCCAATATTGGTCTAGCAGCAAAGAACTGCTACATGAAGTTAAGCGATAAGTCGGCACTAAGTCATGGCGTAGTAGTAGGTATGGCGGTAGCACTTGGCACTTCGGTGATTGGTTCATTTGTGTCTGGTTCCGCACGTACAGCTGGTCTTTCGAAGATCAGTAATTCGAGCCTTGTTTTGACTAGCCTTAAGGCTGGCCTTGCTGGTGTGCTAGGTTTTGCTAAAGGTTACGACGCGAAGAAGAAAGAGCAATCAAAGCAAAACATTGCTGACGCACTTAAGGACGATAATGAGGATAAATGGGAACAAGGTAAGTTTGGTCTAAGGAGTGTAAAAGCACAGACCGAACTAATGAAAGAATGGTCCGAAAAGTTAGCTGACGCATCGGTTAGCAAAGCCAACAAGGAACGCGCCTATGCACTTGCAGTTAGTACGATTGCTGAACTTCGTGTGCGCAACTCTGAACAAAACAAGAATCACATCCAGTTACTTAGCTATGACGGTCTTGAAAATGTTGAGTTACAAAAAGTAGCAATGTTTAAACAGATGAACGCATTGCAAAAACAGTTGAAGAAGTTTGATGAAGAGAATCCAGGCGTGGTGCGTCCAGGTGTGGATGATGTGATTGCGGGTACTGCCGATTTGATTGGCTCGAACGTGAAAGCAACTAAGTCAATTCAAAAGAAAGAACGACTCGCAAAAGGTTTGAAGACGGGTGCAGTCGCCGCGATTACAGCTGGAGCACTAGGCTTCCTAATGAAGCATACTCAAATCATGTCGGAAATCGAAGGTTTGAAGAGTGGCGAGCTAAAGTTTAGTGGCTTAAACTTGGTGAATACAGCTGGCGGTGCTGGCGTAGTTGGGGATATTGTTCAACCAGGCAATACGGTTGAGAACGAGGGGCCAGACAATACTGGCGCATCTGAGTCGATTAATACGCCAAAAACCTTTGAAGCTGATCGCAATGGCAAGAACTTGATCTTTGCCGATACGAATGGCGATGGTAAAGCGGAAGTTTATCTAGATGCTAACCATGACGGTATCCTAAGTGAAGCCGATATAAAAGAAGACGTATTCGGTATCGACGCTAACGGCGACGGTACGGTAAACTTAGATGATTTGAAGATTGCTAGCGACATTCGCATTAACGAGCAAGGCGTCATCAGTGCAGAAGGCCTCAAAGAAATGAATGCTGGTCTTCAAAAATATGGCTTTGCACTAGGTGAAAAAGAAATCCAGCTTGATACAACTCACCAGACAGTCGAGATGATGACGGCTGATGAATACTTAAATAGCGACAATGTAAAAACTGAAACCTTTACTAGTAAAGTTTGGGATTCGGAAAAGAATACTGACGTGTATCTCCACAGCCCGAAAGGCGTGGATTACGATGGTGACGGTACGATTGATGCCTGGCGTATTAAGGTAACTGGTAACGCTGATAAGATTAGCAATTCGCAACTTGCCGTTACGCTTAAAGATGAGCTTGGCAAAAACACTGTGGCAACGTTTGATATTCAGACTGATGCTAGTGGCTCTTATGCAGAAATCCCATATGGTATGGCAGTACTAAATGAACGTACTGCAAACACTGGTAAGCTTTTGGCCGACTATGTGGAAGTCGCGGAATTTGGTAACGATGGCGTGGAACGCATTCACTCGACGATTGCTGGTACGGGCGAGATTGGCTCGAACGGATTTATGCGTGTGTTTGGTACCGCAAATGATATTGGTACACAGTATGAATTCTGTGCGCTTAATGCGGATGGCACTTTGGGCGAGAGCTTTGGTGCGGTAGAAATTCCGGAGCATCTGTTTGCCGTAGAAGATTTCATCGATAACGGCGCATTTGATGATGCATTCCATGATCAAGTGCATTATACCGAAAGTACGATTACGCTAGGGAATGGTGAAACTGTGCGCGATATTGACGTAAGAGGCTATAATCCTCAGGTCGATCAATATTATGCATACGAAGGTAGCGGTGAAAATGGCGCACTATATGAAGCTGCAAACGTGTCTAAGGGCAAAGTGTGTCACTTTGGTTTGGCTTACGATATTAAGACCAATGATGCCGGTGAAATCATCAATCAAGGTGATGTGATAAGGCAACAGCTTAACGGTATTGCTACAACTCCAGAAATCGCTTTGACTTATGCAACGAGCGAAGGTCAGTGGCTAACCGAAGACGTGATTGAGAGGATGGCTGGAGCAAATGTTCCAGGACTTAACGGTTTGATTGATACGCCAGATGAGTTCAATATTGTAGCTGATCTCATGAGAAGCAACCAGAATGTGTTTACTGGTATTGCTAATGAAACGATTGATCGCCACCTTGCAATAATGAATGGCGGTTATTTGAAGCTTGAAAATATCGGCGTGCACCATACGGCGTACACTTATCATGGTTCGGGCGATGATTTGAACGTTGGCTTCCAACAGAAGTCAGTGAATAGCGAACAGATTTTGGCCTGTTACGATAAGAATGGCGTAAAGACCAGTACACGTGGTACGATGGGCCAGATTCTAGGTGGTAAAGATGGAGCAACCGATGGTTTTGGCATCCATTGTGGTAGCCAACCAAAGGATAGAATTCCAACTCCAGAACCAACTCCTGAACCAGAACCAGTTCCAGAAGTTGTGCCTGAACCTGAACCAGAAGTTACCCCGGAACCAGAGCGAACTCCGGATATTGAGACGGAACCAACTCCAGAGCCGACTCCAGAGCCAACTCCGGAGCCAACCCCAGAGCCAACCCCGGAACCAACTCCAGAGCCGACTCCAGAACCAACTCCGGAACCAACCCCAGAGCCAACTCCAGAACCGACACCAACTCCAACTCCGGAACCAACCCCAGAGCCAACTCCAGAACCGACACCAACTCCAACTTTGGAGCCAAAACATGAAGAAGTTGAAATCAAAAATGCTGGACCAGACGTAGTCCCAGAACAAGTCCAGACGCCAGCTTCGGAACTTTCGGAATCTCCATATGAAGTAAATGAAACTAACATTGCTGAGCATACAGTTCAAAACCCAGAACTTAGCCCAGAAGAAAACGCGGCCTTGAATGAAAAGGCAGCGGCAGATGCATTGGCGGCTGAACAGGGCGCTAAAGAAGCTGAAGCTATTAAAGAAGAGATTGAACGTGCTGAAGAAACTGGTGGTCAAGCTGCCGGCGATGAGGTGAGAGCCGGTCTTTGGCAAGACTTTAAGAAC
>Ga0310696_10010243_pt1 | contig 10797 bp, 6 predicted proteins | sample AusTroGonzalo_MG_4_FD_203885 | JGI IMG/M metagenome (GOLD analysis project Ga0310696, IMG submission 203885) | Bovine rumen microbial communities from tropical cattle in Woodstock, Queensland, Australia - Gonzalo_02 (v2) (version 2) | ecosystem: Host-associated > Mammals > Digestive system >... | reverse complement strand
CGTCGATTTTCAATATGCGGTGGATTACGTAGCGGCTGTTCTCCACGAATGCGAGGACCACGTCGCCGACCTTTGCGGGGCGCGGTTTTTCAAGTATGACGCTTTCGCGCCCGCCCACGATAAACGGGAGCATGCTCCTGCCGTTGACGGGGAAGGTGACCGCGATTCCTTCGCCTACGAGCCGGATGGCTTCCGAGAGAATCTCGTCGTCGCTTGCCGCGATGCCGTTCGCCCTGTTTTCCATGCCTAGCACGCCTTTATGGTTTCGTGGCAGAGCCTTGCGGCATCGCCGTCGGGGAGGCATTGCAGGTGGTACACGTGTGCGTTCATAGCAATCGCGTTCTCGGTTTCGTGCAGGCCGTCGGCGATTTTCTTGTCCCAGCGCTTGCCCGAGATGCTCGTGAGGATGGCCGCGTATGCTTCGATCCCGCGCAGGGGGCGAATCTTGTTGTGCGGGGCCTGTTCCAGCAGCACGATTCCGCCGAGCGGGCAATCTTCGTTCTTGTAGCAGGGGGTCTTGCCGCTCCACGGGGAGCCGTAAACCTTAATGCCGTCGGGGAGAACGCGCACCACCGGGTTGTCGTCGTTCAGGAGCGTCGCACCATCGATGTTTGTAAGCCAGAGCCTTGCGTGTGTGCTTTTGCCGGTACCGCTCTTGCCGAGGAACATGTAACCGTAACCGCCGTGCGAGATGACGGCCGAATGGAAGAGAGCCGTACCGAGGGGAGCCGTCGCGAGTGCGTAGAGCACCATCAGCGCATTGTTGATGCAGTATTTTGGCGCAAAGTCCGAAAGATACACGGTCGCATCCCTGTAGCCGTCTTCGCAGGCAAGCGTTCCGGAGAGCTTTTTGGCCAACCTGAATTCGAACACGCTTTGCCCGCTTGCGGTGTGCCCGCAGATAATCTGCTGGCCTTCTTCGTCTTGGCGGGTTTCTTCGGTGAATTCGACCTGCGGGCCGCCATCCTGCGGGATCTTGCGTATTATCTTGAGCGTGAATACCGCCTGCTCGCTTTCGCCATCGGGAACGGCGAACGGGGCGTAGTTCTCGAGCCCTTCTCCGATATCGAGGTCTGTTTCGAGCGTAAATACGTGCCCTGCGACTTTGTACGAGCGTGCGGTCATTCTGGCGGTTTTCCCTTTGTTTTGGACATAATATAGCGAAAAATGGCAAATAGAAGGAAAAGGGGCTGATGCTTTGATACTATTATGTTACATTTCTTTCTAGAAAAAGGAGCCGTCTATGAACAAGTTCTCCAGAATCGCTCGCTCGTCTTGCAACGTCATTGCGAGCCCTGAAAGGGCGAAGCAATCTCTTACCCGCATCGCGGCAATCTCAATCCCGCTTCTCCTCCTCTCCGCCTGTGGTGACGACATCACCGAAATCAACGCGAACGTGGGCGCTGTAAAGACCAGCGACGACCTGCCGGAATGTACGGAAGATATCGCCGGCCAGACCGCCTTTATCAAGGAAACTCACGAGTTTCTGGGCTGCGACGGCAAGGAGTGGCAGACCCTGAGCGCGAACACGGTAAGCGTGGGCGACAACGTGTGTACTTCCACGAGCCTCTCCGACGGCACGGGCTTCGAGATTTTCTGTAACGGGGCTTCCATCGGCACTGTGAAGAACGGCAAGGATGGCACGGACGGTAAAGACGGCGCAAACGGTAAGGATGGCGAACCCGGTGCAGCAGGCAAGGACGGTGCTGACGGGCAGAAGGGTGACACCGGTGCAAAGGGTGACAAGGGCGATGACGGTGCTCCGGGTACTAACGGCACCAACGGTACGAACGGCAAGGACGGCGCTCCTGGCGCAGACGGTACCGGTTGTAGAATTCTGGAATCGACTGAACTCACCGCGACAATCGCCTGCGGTTCCGAGACCTTCACAATGGACCTCACGGGCTACGTCGATGTGCCCGAAGAGTGTGACCCCAGTGACGAAGGCTGTGCGGTCGAGATGGAAGACGTGGAACTTGGCGGCGTGAGCCAGAAGGGCCCGTTTGTCTCGGGCACGGACGTCACTGCGTATGAATTGGAAAATGGAAAATCGCTCAAGCAGACCGGCAAGACGTTCGGCGGCAAGATCGAGAAACAGGACGGCTCCTTCAACATCCGGACGGTCAAGCTCAAGAGCGAGTATACGTACCTTGTGGCAGATGGCTTCTACCGCAACGAGGTGACGGGCAAGACCAGCGCTACAACCATCAAGCTCCGCGCCCTCACGAGCGTGGACGGACGCAGCACTGTGAACATCAACCTGGTGACGCACCTGGAATACGACCGCGTTCAGCGCCTCGTTACCAAGGAGAACAAGTCCGTAATCGAGGCGAAGCGCGCTGCGGAAAAGTCGCTCTTTGCTGCGTTCAACATCGACAACACCGGTTTCAAGGGCTTTGCAGAAGACCTCAACATTTTCAAGGAAGGCGACGGCAACGCGGCCTTGCTCGCCGTTTCTGCGATGCTTCAGGGAGACCGCAACGAAGCGGAACTTACCGCATTGCTTGCTTCCCTCAGTGTGGACATGGGCGATAACGGCGTGTGGGACGATTCCCTCCAGCGTGCAAGAGTTGCCGACTGGGCGATGAAGGCTGATATCGAAGGCAGACTCGCCACTATTCGTGCGAACGTGGAAGGCTGGAAGTTGAGCGAAAGCAAGGCTCCTGCGTTCGAAGGTCACGTGACGAACTTCTGGATGACCGAACTCGGCGTGGGCGAATGCTCCGGAGACAATGCGGGCAAACTCTTCGCTACAAAGAACACTTATTCCTCGTACTACGCTGCAAATGATTCTGCCTATAACGAAGGCGACAGTAGCCTGGTACGCCTGATTTGCGACGCTTCTGGCGAAACTCCCGCATGGCGCTTTGCGACCGATATCGAGAAGGATACCGCAGCACTCTCCACCGAATTGCTTGAAGGCGCGGCGACAACCGGCAGCATCAACACCGGTCGTGTGTACGTGAAGGAAGGCAACTGGCGCCGCGGTACGCAACTCGACCTTGACCTCGCAAAAAGCTGTGTCGCAAACATCAAGAAACACACCACCTATAGCGCAGTGAGCACCGACACCACGTGGTACATCTGTGTGGACGACGGCAGCAAATTGGACGGCTACACCGTTCCCACTTCCTGGCGCAAGGCTACCGAGACCGAAGCAGACACGGCGCAGTTCGGCATCCCCGAAAGCGCGGCGGATTCCATCAAGCAAGGTCACATCAACAAGGGCCGTTACTTTGTCTATGAAAACGATGGCTGGCGTCGCGGCACCGAGAACGACCGCCTGCTCGAAAAAGCGTGCCTTGCCGATATGGTGGGCAAGGTTTATCGGATAAAGAACCAGTTCTACACCTGTACCAACGAGAAGAAGATTCAGCCCGACGGTTTTGAGGTCGTGACAACCTGGCGTGTTTCTACTGCCGACGAGGCCGACAACTACTTTACCGAGAATCCCGAACAGGATGGCGCCGTGAAGCAGGGCGACATGGACAAGGCTCGAATCTATGTCTTCGAGAACGGCGAATGGCGTCGCGGTACTGCGCTCGACCTCACGCTTGGCGAAGGTTGCCTTGCCGACAATGAGGGTACCGTTTTCAAGACGGCGGGCAACAAGTATTACACCTGCACGGCAGAAAGGCAAACTGTCGACGGCGTTCAGGTCAACAACACCTGGCGCGAGTCTACCCCCGACGAGGCTGACAACTACTTTACCACAGGCGGGACTATGGGGCAGGTGAAGCGTGGCGACATGGATTCCACCCGCATCTATGTTTATGATGACGGTAAATGGCGTCGCGGCACCGAGAACGACTACCTGTTGGGTATGGCCTGCCTTTCCATCATGCGTGGCGAGGTTCTCAAGACTGCTGCTGGTCAGTTCTACACCTGTACCAACGAAAAGAAGATTCAGCCCGATGGCTTTGAGGTTAAGACAACTTGGCGTCTTTCTACCGCTGACGAGGCCGACAACTACTTTGCCGAGGATGGAACTGAAGGGCAGGTGAGGCGAGGCGACATGGACAGCTCTCGTGTGTATGTCTACGAAAAAGGTGTATGGCGTCGCGGAACATCCTTGGATTGGATGCTGGACGATGGCTGCATAGCAGACAAGGTAGGAACCGTCAAAAACAAATCTGGCAAGTATTACACCTGCACCGAGGAATCTGTCCTTGAGAATGGTGCTACGGTAAAAAATACCTGGCGCGCCTCCACTGCTGACGAGGCCGATACACTCGACTGGACTGCTCCGACCAGCACTACTGGAGATTCCGTAAAGACGGGCAACATCGACAATACGCGCTACTATGTTTATGAGAACGGATGGCGTTTCGGCACATACCTTGACGCCGACGCGAATCTTGGTCCCTGTACAAACAATAAACTTAACAAAGTGGTGAAGGCGTCTGATGGTAAGTGGTATAAGTGTGTTAATGGTGGAAGTTCTCTTGTTGACGGTAAGCCTGTGGTTCGGGAATGGCGCATGGCTACCGACTACGAAATGGATACTTATTCACTCTCTTCAACAGCGACAACGGGAACCTATTCCGCAGGTTATGTAAATAAAAATCTGTACTACGTAAAGGAATCGTATGGATGGAGACCCGCAACTGATTTGGAAAAAGACAGTCTTAAAGCGTGTACTTCTGAACAAAAAAATATTGTTAGACAAAGTAGTGTCAAGACAAATGAGAACTGGTATAAATGTACCGAAGAAAACCCGGTCTTTATAGATACGTTCAAGGTGGCTTACACCTGGCGCAAGGCGACTGACATCGAGAAGGATACTGTGGGCTGGGGTAGGTCTTATACAACAGGCGCTGTCAAGAAAGGGCAGCGAAATTCCAATCTAGTCTATGTTTTCCAGGGTAACGAATGGAGGCATGGAACTACATTAGATTACATTTTCAAGCAAGCGGGCTACAGAGCTTGTATAACAAAAAACGATACTTTGATATATAGGTATAATAACCTGTATTACGTATGTACTGAACAGACAACAGGGGATACCGCGCGCAAGTGGGTTCCCGCTCCTGACATTTTCAACGATACTTATGAAGCAAGAACAGAATGTAAGGAAGGTGGACAGTATGGACATGGCGAAATTTTAGTTGGTCGCGTGAACACGGAAAGAATGTATGTGTGTGATGGTGGCAAGTTTAGATCGGCAAAAAGTGACGAAATAAGTTATAACCGAGCTTGCGTGAATTATATTCAGAATCATATCTACAAAGTGGGAGGGACTTTCAAAAAATGTTCTTCTAACGAATGGATTGATATTACTGAGAGTAAAACAGGAATCTTCAAGGATTCTGACGGGCAAACCTACAATACTGTGGTCATAGGAGACCAGCACTGGATGGCGCAGAACCTCAACCGCAAGTATGATGACGTGACCGAGTCTATCTGCTATGATTATGCGGCGAGTAATTGTACTAAGTACGGTCGCCTTTATCGGTGGGATATTGCAAAGACGATGTGCCCTGACGGTTGGCATTTGCCGACTCAGTGGGAATGGATCAAGTTAAGAGATATGGCTGAAACCGGCATCGGTTTTTGTAGAGGAGTATATGGTACAAACGAAGAAAGATCGGGATGTGAACTCAAGTCAAAGACTGGCTGGAAAGTTTACCAGTCCTATAATGGAGGTACGGATGTACATAGCTTCTCAGCGTTGCCTGGGGGCTATATGTACGGATGGGAACGAGCTTTCTACGGCTTGGGCGAAACAGCACATTTCTGGAGTTCTTCTGAGAATGGTAGCAGCGGAGCGATGTATGCGGTGATGAATTACAATTCCGACAACATGCAAATAGGTATGGATGGTAGAGATAACTATTTTTCTGTTCGTTGTCTCCAGAACTAGCAGTGATGACAAAAACGCCCCGCTAGCATAAAAGCCTAAACAAAATCAAACCGCCGACTCACACACGAGCCGGCGATTTTGTGTATAAATGTAATGCGGAAATGCCCTACGGTTTCAGCGCCAGAAGTATAAGCCCATCCGCTGTCCAATGCTTACGAAAGCCATGTCGAGCTCCTTACTTGATTGCCATGGCTGCATTGAGCAATTTGGCGGTGACGCCATTTGCTCGAAGAAAATCAACGATTTTCTTGTCGCGGGCTTTGATTTTCTTGCGTGCCCGAGCTTCGCCACGAACTTCGCCACTTTTTTTTCCCTCGGCGAACCCTTTGCGGCGAGCCGTCTCAACTCGACGAATTGCCGCCTTCATCATCATTATTTCGCCTTCATCCATATTTGTCGCGACCTCCGTAATAAAACTTTTATTCGCCTTGCTGACCAGCATATCCCCATAGACATCCCTTATGGCCTTGTCCGTGCCCGGCGGCACCTCCTTGGCTGTCGGCATGTTCCTGAAGAGTTCAATCCACTGCTTCTCGGGCGAATTGCCCTCCTGCGGAACATACTTGGTCAGGTCGATTATAATATATCTTTTTTTGGGGTAAACAGGCAAGGGCTTCCGCTTTCCCAAATCCGAGTGCCGGAAAAGGCTGAATTCCTCGCGGTAATCCCTGCAGAGTACAGCTCGATGCGGTCCAGGAAGTCGTCGTGCCAGGCGCGCTGCATCTCGATGTCAATGAACCGTCCGTCACGGGTGCGGGCGTGTATGTCGAAACGGGTTATTTTCTTCCCTTTTTTCGGGGTCCGCAGGTGTACCGTTGGCCTGAGATGCGTCACGGAAACGATTTCGCGCTTGCCTTTTAGCCGTAGGATGGCATTCAAAAAGTGGATGAGGTTCTTCTTTTTCTTGAAAATCCTCTTGAAAACGGGGTCGTATGTGGGGTCGAAGCCACAGCCTAATCCCCGCGAACAACCCGGAATGATTTCAACGGGTACGGGAACTCAATGGCCGTAATATACAAAAGGAATCGCAGAAAAACAAGGCCATGAAATGGCCCTGCAAAAATATTTTTGTACAAATTAGTGATTAATCAGCGACTTTTGATCATTAATCAGTGTGATTAATCGCTCCGGTACGGGAAATCCCTTACGCGCCGGGTTTCATAAGCTGCATTTTGCCATCACCGAGGTTCTGGCAGACTCGGTTCCTGCCGTTCTGCTTGGCGTGGTAGAGCGCCTTGTCTGCGCGGTCGATGAGCGATGCGACGGTGTCGTCGTCAACGCGCTCCGCAAACCCGATGCTCACGGTAACCTGGATAATATTGCCATCCGGGAGAGAAATGCTCATGTTTTCCATGTTGCTGCGGATTCGCTCGGCGATAATCTTCGCGTTCTTGGTCGAAGTTCCCGGCAGGAACACCGTGAATTCTTCGCCGCCGTAGCGCACCGGCATGTCGGACGGGCGCAGGCTGCGTGTAAGCGTCTGTGCCACGGAGATAAGCACCTGGTCGCCGGCGAGGTGCCCGTAGGTGTCATTCACGTTCTTGAAGTGGTCGATGTCGAGCATGAATGCTGTGAGCATAAAGTTGCCCTTGTTGCTCCGGACCAATTCGCGCGTGTACATATCTTCGAGCCAACGACGGTTGTGGAGGCCCGTCATGGGGTCCACCATCGCGTATTCTTCCATGCGGCGGATGTGGTACTGTTCCTCGCACACGATCTTGTTGTTGTTGCGCAGTCTCTGGCTCAATATTTGCAAGAAGTTTAGGCACAGGTGGTGCGAAGAGCGGATCATGACTGCAGCAACGTCGCCGGGGACAATGAGTACCTTGCTCGTTACCTTGGCGCTTACAGTCGCGCTCGGCGCGATATTGTCGAAGATGGACATTTCGCCGGCGCAGTGTCCGGGTTTGATGAAGTCGGTGTATTCGCCGCCCTGGGCTTCCACCTTGACTTCGAGCTCGCCTTCCAGAAGGATGATTAGACGCTGGATCGGGTTTTCCGGGTCGATGAGCTTGGTGCCCGGTTCGACGGTTTCCGTTTTGCAACCCAGCAGGAAGCCGGCCAGTTTCTCGAACTGCACGTTGTTGAAAATATCCAGGCTGTAGAAGGTGTTTCTGGAAATAGGTAAGGTTTCGAGTTCGTCGTGATTCATATTGAAAGTATATATTAAAAATCTATTGTGGGGTAATCGGTTTTCTCAAAAAAATGCTATTTTCGAGAAGAATATAGAACCGAGGGCAGAATATGGGCCAAATCGTACTAAAATCCGCGACGCTTCCGGGCTTGGACGGCAACAATCGCGTTGTCGACGTGCTTATCGAGGGCAACCGTTTTTCCAGGATTGCCGAATCGGGCATGGAGGCTCCGGCTGGGGCCGAGGTCGTGGACTGCCGCGGGTTTGCCGTTTTCCCTGCGTTTTACAACGGGCACACGCATGCGGCCATGTCGCTCTTGCGCGGGTATGCCGACGATATGCCGCTCCAGAAATGGCTACAGGAATACATCTGGCCGTTCGAGGCCAAGCTTACGGGTGCCGATATTGAAATTGCCTGCAGACTTGCTTTCCTCGAGATGATCAAGTCCGGGACGGTGTTCTTTGCCGACATGTACTGGCACCGCGAACACACCATCAAGGTTGTCGAGGAGATGGGAATCCGTGCGGTGGTGGGCGTGACGTTTGCCGAATCGCTCATGACGGCAGAACAGATTGAGGGCAATTTCAAATTCCTCGCTGCGCATACGGGCGAGTCGGAGCGCGTGCGCCTTGCGGTTGCACCGCATTCCGTGTATACGGTGGGGGAGAAATTGCTGAAGCGCTGCGCCGACTTTGCCCGCTCGGAAAATTTCCTGGTCCATACGCACCTGTCCGAGACTGTCAAGGAACTGGAAGATTGTCAAAAGCAGTATGGTTGCAGCCCGGTCCGCCTGCTGGACCGTGTCGGGATGCTCGACTCGAGCCTCGCTGCGGCACACTGCGTCCATTTTTCGGATGACGATGTGAAGGCTTTCGTAGATTCGGGCGCGACTGCGGTTTTGAACCCGAATTCGAACTTGAAACTTGCCAGCGGGATTCCTCCGATTGACCGCTTGCTGCGCGCGGGTGCGAAGGTCGCTCTCGGTACGGACGGTGATTCCTCGAACAACAACCTCGACATGCACGAAGAGATGAAACTTGCGGCGTTGCTCGCGAAGGTGCAGGGCGGTGCGGAGACGTTGCCTGCGCACGATGCGCTTAAAATGGCGACGGTAAATTCGGCGCGTGCCTATGGGTTAAACGATGCGGGCGAGGTCCGGGAAGGCTTCCTCGCGGATTGCCTGCTTGTGGACCTGAAGAACGAACGCATGGTGCCCGGCCACAACCCGGTGAGCAACTGGGTGTATGCCGCCGATAGCAGTTGTATTGATTCGGTTATCTGCAACGGAAAGTTCGTGATGCGAGGCCGCCACGTTGACGGCGAAGAGGAAATTGTCCGCGAAGCGCAGGCCTGCGCGAAGAGACTCGCTCGTTGACACTATCGTCATACTTGGCCATAGGCCGAGTATCCATACATCTTGTTAATAAGCTATTTCTTCAGTGAATCAACTTTATCTGTAGATTTATTGACAACGTTGTCTGCTTTTTCCTTGACGGCATTCTTTGCGTCTTTGGCGGCGTTTTTGGCGTTGTCCACTGCGTCTTTGGCAGCCTTCTCTGCGGCTTCTTTTGCCTGCTCGGCAGCCTCGGCGGTGGATTCCTTGACCTTCTCGACGGCCTTGTCCGTGATTTCCTTGCTGAGTTCAGTTGCCTTCTGTTCGGCCATGCCGATCAAATCGGGCTCTTCGGAAGAGAATCCGAGCAGTTCCAGGTTGAACTTGTAAAGCCTGTAGGCGTTTGCCTCGTTACGCGTGTCCTTGAGTCCGCCGCTAACCGGCAAAATGTGGAGTATCGACAGGAATATAAAGCAGATGACCCAGCCCTTGCACGCTCCGAGAAGACCGCCGAGAACCCTGTTGACTTTCCCGACGGGGGAGTCGGCAACGGCCTTCTGCACAAAGTGGCCAATCATGAACAAGGTGATGAACGGTACCAAAAATCCGAGGCAGATGCACACGAGCGATACCATAAACCCGCTGATTTCCAGGTTCGTGGAGATGGTCTCGGCGAGCAGGTCCTGTGCAAAATAGGCACCCGCAAGGGCTGCCGCCCACGCGAAAAGCCTAAAGAGGTCCTTGAGGAATCCGCGCCAGAGTCCGATGAGCGTGAATACAAGTACGCAGACGAGGCAGAATATGCTTATCCAGTTCATAGATTCTTTTAAAGGATGTGGATCAGCGTCGCCGCGAGTGCGGAGACAGCCGCTCCAGTGACAAGGCCAATTATAAACAATTTCTTGCTGTGGTTCGGGTAGGTCTCGGGCTCGATGGCCGACTTTTCGCCTTTTACTGCGGCGGTGACCCATTCGGCCAGATAGGGCGTGAGGTCGCGCGGGTAGGCGCGCATCAGGCGGCTGAGTTCGTCGGCCACGTCTGCGGCAGAGAGGGGCCTCTTCGAAGGCTTCTTTTCGAGCAGGCGCATCACGAGCTTTACAAGCCCCTTCGGGGTTTCCGGAGGGAACGCCTTCTTGCCGATTTTAAGCCGGCGGATGTTTTGGAAAGTCTGGTTGAGCGATTCCCCGCGGAACACGTTCTCGCCAAGCAGCATCTCGCTTGCGATGATTCCCATGCCGAAGAGGTCCGAAGCGGGAGTTGCCTCGTCACCTGCGGTCTGTTCGGGGCTCATGTACGCACCCGTACCAATCTGCGTGCCCGCCATGGTGAGCGTGAGGTCGTCGCCGTTCCGTTTGTCCACATGCGCTACGCCAAAATCGAGCAGGCGGATGCGCCCGTCCTTGTCGATCATCAGGTTTGCGGGCTTCAGGTCGCGGTGTACAATGCCCGCGCGGTGCACCACGCTC
>Ga0310696_10010241_pt1 | contig 10798 bp, 7 predicted proteins | sample AusTroGonzalo_MG_4_FD_203885 | JGI IMG/M metagenome (GOLD analysis project Ga0310696, IMG submission 203885) | Bovine rumen microbial communities from tropical cattle in Woodstock, Queensland, Australia - Gonzalo_02 (v2) (version 2) | ecosystem: Host-associated > Mammals > Digestive system >... | reverse complement strand
TTTGGTGGGCGATCGGGGACTCGAACCCCGGACCCACTGATTAAGAGTCAGTTGCTCTACCAACTGAGCTAATCGCCCATCACCAATGTCTGCGAACACAGACAAAGGTATTATACTCAATATTGACAAAATTTGCAAGCCTTTTTCAATATTTTCTTAAAAACTTTTTTGAACATTTCTGCCACGGCGCATTTCTGGCTCTATATTTTCCGCGTGTTCATTAAATGATGCACGATATAGTTCAGCATAAAAACCATCTTTTTTAAGCAATTCTTTATGAGTTCCCTGCTCTACAATATTACCTTTATCAAGCACCAATATCAAGTCCGCATTTTTTATTGTAGATAGTCTATGTGCAATCACAAAACTAGTCCTCTTCTTCATTAGTCTATCCATAGCACGTTGTATTACTAGTTCTGTACGAGTATCTACTGAACTTGTCGCCTCGTCCAGTATTAGCATTGGAGCATCTAGCACCATCGCACGTGCAATAGTTAGAAGTTGTCTTTGCCCCACACTTATTTTAGAATCCTCATTCAACTCCGTATAAATACCCTTGGGCAAAGTTTTAATTAAGTGATACAACTCTACATCTTTGCAGGCTTTTATGACTTTTTCGTCTGATATGCCAGTCTCATCATACACGATATTTGCCTTAATTGTATTATTAAAAATCCACGAGTCTTGTAATACCATAGAAAATATTTCATGCACATTTTCTCGAGTAATATCTTTAATATTTACACCATCTATCAATATATCACCAGAATCAACCTCATAAAATCGCATTAGAAGGTTGACTAAAGTAGTTTTCCCTGCTCCTGTGGGTCCCACAATTGCCACCTTGTCACCAGCTTTAATTTTCACTGAAAAATCTTTGATAATTGGCACATCTCTGCTGTAGCCAAAGTTTACGTGTCTAAATTCCACACTTCCCTTTACTTTTGTTGGGTCGAGTGCAATAACTTTCCCACTTTCATCTGCAAGTTCCGCCTCTTCCAATAGTTCGAATACACGTTCAGAGCAAGCAGCCACCGTTTGCAGACTGGTCAACGACTGACCAATAGATGATAACGGATTTGAAAACAATCTAATGTAGATAATGAATGCCGCAATAGTACCTATGCCAATTTGTCCATTTACACACAGCACCGCACCAACTATGCAAACCACCACAAAACCGAAGTTTCCCATAAATTGCATTATCGGCCCCATCAATCCTGAGAAAAATTGCGCTTTCCAAGAACAAACATACAACTTTTCATTACTTTCACTAAATTCTTTCTTGCATTGATCTTTTGCATTGCACACCTTTACAATGGTGTGTCCAGTAAATACTTCTTCGATGTATCCGTTTACATCACCCAGTTCTTTTTGTTGCCTTGCAAAATATTTTTGTGATTTTGACACGACAATACTTACAAACACAAAACTAATCAAAGAAGCCACTACTGCACATATTGCAAGAATCCAGTTTGTTACAAACATCATCACTAGGCATCCCACTAGGAGAACTATACTACTAGTTAGCGAAGCAATGCAGTTATTAAGATTTGACGCTATAGCATCCACATCATTAGTTATACGAGACAAAGTATCTCCATGTGGCGAATTATCTAAGTATTTTAGCGGTAATAGATTAATTTTCCTTGAAATATCATTCCTCAGACTATAAGATATCCTTTGTGTAACGGATATCATAATAAACGCTTGCAGATAATTTAGTATAGCACTGCCCACATACAACATACCAAGAATTAACGCAATATTAGCCACAAAATCTATATCTATCGCACTACCACTTTGGACAGCAACCGTCATTACATTAGTTAAATCCTTTATTTTCCCGGGGCCTATTAAAGACACTATAGAGCTGACACTTGCGAAAACAATTGCCACTATAGTCAAAGGTATAAACCTTCTGCAATATAATAGTAGTTTACTCATTGCTTTTTTAAAGTCTTTAGGTTTTTCTGCAATCATAGGCCCACGTCTACCACCAGGGCCACCCATTCGGCGAATTGGCCTTGAATTGTTTTGTTCTTCTGCCATATTACGCCTCCTTCTGAACTTGCGATTCGTATATTTCTTTGTAGAGATCGCAACTATTCACCAGTTCATCATGTGTGCCACGGCCCACAATTTTCCCCTCGTCTAACACTAGAATAAGGTCAGCATCTTGTATAGTACCAATTCTTTGTGCCACCATTATTTTAGTAACTCCACTCGTAGACTCTGCTAGATTAGCGCGTAGCGCCTTGTCCGTTTTAAAATCCAGTGCCGAAAAGCAGTCATCCAGTATCAATATTTCAGGTCTACGAGATAATGCACGAGCAATAGACAATCTTTGCTTCTGCCCCCCCGAAATATTATGTCCTGCCTGCGCAATATTTGAGTTTATACCATTTTTCATACTATCTACAAACTCACTTGCCTCTGCTAATCTCACAGCCTCACCAGCATCAAGTTCCGTACGCTCATAATTACATTCGCCAAAGTTTATATTATTTGCCACAGTATCAGAAAATAGATAAGATTTTTGAGGTACATAACCTACTCTATTATACAAATCTTTTAACTTATATCTTTTTATATTCTCTCCATCTATCAATATTTCACCGTCAGTGGCATCATAAAATCTAGTAATTAAATTGACCACTGTACTTTTACCCGATCCAGTAGGCCCAATTAATGCCACAGTGTCACCTTCGTGAGCCACAAAAGATATGTTTTCCAGCAAATAATCTTCCGCTCCAGGATATTTGAACGATACATTTTTAAATTCTATAGTACCACGCTGTTTTATACGTCTTGCATCTAATTTGCCATCCATAATACTAGGTTTTGCATCTAGCACCTCTAGCATACGTTTAGCCGATACAGTTGCCCGAGGTAGCATAATGAATATTATTGACATCATCATAAATGACATAATAACTTGTATAGCATATGACGAGAATACTAGCATATCCGAAAACAGCACAGTTTTGTCCATACCGCTTGCATTGTTTATGATAAATGCGCCTATTATATACACAGACAATGTCAGCCCATTCATGATAAGCGACATAACAGGCCCTATCATGTTCATTACCCTATTAACATATAGATTAGTACGCGTCAAAGCCTTATTAGCCCTTTCAAATTTTTTCTCCTCAAATCGTTCAGCATTAAAAGCATGCACGACGCGTACACCCGTCAAGTTTTCTCGTGCACATTGATTTAATTTATCTGTCTGCTTTTGAATCACATTAAATTTAGGAATAGCAAACAATAATATAAGCATCAACATAACAATCAATATCGCCACACCTATTCCGGTTGCCAATGTCCATTGCCATGATTTATTCACTATAATAGATATCGCCCACACTGCCATAATTGGCGCTTTTACGCACACAATCAGCCCACGTGATACAAAGTTCTGCACATGAGTAATATCATTAGTTGTACGAGTAATTAGACTAGGAATTGAAAATTTATTAAAATCATTTGGCGAGAATTCATGCACTTTAGCAAACATCTCTGCACGCAAAAGTTTAGCAACTCCCGCCCCCATATATGAAATGCAAAAATTCGCCACCACTAGACACGCTGAACAACCAAGTGCTGCACACAGCATCAATAGTCCCTGTGTCAATATTTCATTCACTTTCTCTTGACCTGCATAGATAGTCTGATCCACTAGTATGGTAGTTATCTTTGACATAAACGATGGCACCAATAGTTCCAACCAGATAGATAGAACAATAAAAATCATACCCATAAGTATAAGCAGTGCCTCTTTTTTTCTTATGCTACGTAGTAATAATTTAAACATATATTCCTCATTTATTTAAACTTATACTATTGTATAAGATTTTATGAAAAAAGTCTAGCAATATAATCCCCCTATTGCAGAAAAATAAAAAAGTTTAAAAAACGGATGGCATCTGCCACCCGCTTTTGATTTATCTTATTACCAGATCACTGGAGTTGCGCCATCTGTGTCATGGTGCCAATGATGGCCGTCTGTATAAGTTTCCCCCTATTTTATTATGTGAATCTTTCCACGCTTTAATTTACTGTCAATAGTATACATTTTTACCCTATACTTTGTCAAGCGCTTTTCAAGTGTGTATATTTTTTGATTCTAATTATGATTGTAACATATATTTTAGATGTGTAGTCGCACAATGCATACGCAAAAAAAAGGCCGACAAAAATTGTCAGCCTTTTTATATTGCTATTTCTTTTTCTTTAAACCACCTGCTAGTTCCTCTCGATTATTTCGCACAATCATTAAGTTCTCCATTAGGTAGTCCTCTATAGATTTTAGCATCTTATCCACATTACATTTAGCATTGTTTGAAAAATGTTCTGCTTTGTTCTGTGCATCTTGTACCAGTGCTCTAGCCTCATTTTCCGCCTTTACCACCAGTGAACTTTCGTTCACTAATTGTTCTGCTCTATAATTTGCCTCCGCCAAAGTTTTTTCTGCAGACTTTTTAGCATCTTCCAGTATTTTATCTCGTTGCGCTAAAAGGTAAGATGCCTCTGTGATAGCATCAGGTAATGCGCGCTTTAGTTCACTAACTAATTCTGCACATTTCTTGATATCTACCAAGGACTTCTTACTCCACAAAAAGCTCTTGCTAGTGTCGAACTCATCTTCCAATTGTTCAATCAATTCGTAAATGTTCATAAATTATTCCTTAAAAATAAATATGTCTACTGTCTTGTCCGCATATGTTTTAGATTTTATTTTCTTGCAATTGTTCGGTAATACCAATGCCGGCTTCAGTGTCAATCTCTCATGCACTATGATTCCACCATCACAAATAAGATTTTTCTTTATTATATGCTCTGCTGCAATTTGTGCATAATCTGAATTATATGGCGGATCTAGAAATATGACATCAAAAGACTCACCTTTTCCAGCCAACTGACCTAGTGCATCGAGGTAATCCAATCTCAAAAAAGTGATATCTTCGGCCATATTTTTCGTATTCATTCGCACAGCATTTTCAGCTAGTACTGATGAATCCACCAAGACAACTCTGTATGCTCCCCGAGATATACACTCTAGTCCCATTGCACCTGAGCCTGCGAACAAATCCAGTATCCTATACCCTCTAATGTATTCATCTATCATTGAGAATATAGAACTCTTCACCCTCGCTAGCGTTGGTCGAGTCTCTCCTGTCGGCGCAATCAATTTTCGCCCTTTATATTTTCCGCTTATAATTTCCACGATTACCCCTTTTACAAATTCATTATATCACATTGATTTAAAAATTTCAAACATTTTTACAATATTTTTATTTTAATTGAACATTTGTTTAAAAATGCCAGCGATTGCCGTAATGATGCTATTTCTACAAACAAAAAAAGGACAAATATCCACGCTTTTGATACAAAAAACGTAAATATTTTTGTCCTTTTCTTGACACTACAGCAGTATACAGATAATCCCACCCTTGTTCTCATTAACTATTTTTGTCAATGTTCTTCTCATTTTTACTTGTGCTTCATTTGGCACATTCATCAGTTTAGCCGAGATACCATCGCCTGCCAGAACTGATAATGGTTTGCCAAACATATTAGTATTCCATATTCCCTGAGGATTATTTTCAAATTCGGTGACTAAATATTTAGCCAGGTCGTCTGCGGTATTGCCGGCATGTAATTCTGGAGTGATCTCAGTTTCAACATCCACTCTCATTATATGCAACGATGGTGCTGACGCTTTTAGTTTGACAGCGGATGCGTTACCCTTCTTTACGATCTGAGGATCTTCAAGTATTAAATCTTCTGCTTGTGGTAAAACAATACCATACCCCGTTTCCTCTACAGATTTAAGTGCGGATTCGATTTTTGCATATGCTTTCTTTGTATATGCCACTTGCCTTAAGTATTTCATAAGTGCAAAGTCGTCAAATATTTCCTCTTCACATTCTTCACTGATCATTTCAAAAAGCACTTTTCGGTCAATATCCACATTAATAACGCCATATCCTTCGCCAAGTTTTAGACAACCTAGGGACACATCCGCAACTTTCTCATAGCCTTCAAATGCATTTAAGAATTGTTTGTAATCACCCATTTTCTTTACATTTTGCGCCACATTATTTAAATGTGCAATCACTTCACTGATTAAAGATGCATTTCCGTCTAGCGCTTTCGTCCATTTTGGCAGCACTACATCCATACGTTTTAATGGGAATTCATACAACACCTTTTCAAATAATCCTTTTATATCATCCTCTGTCATCTCTGCCACATTAATAGCTTCTACAGGTATATTGTATTTGAGTTGCAATTTATTTCTTGTTTCAATAGCCTTTTCACCATCAGGATTTTTAGTATTCACAATCACTATAAAAGGCTTATTCAAAGTGAGTAGTTCATTAATAACTCTTTCTTCTGCTGGCTCATAATTTTCTCTTGGAATATCACATATAGAGCCATCAGTTGTAACCACCACTCCAATTGTAGCATGATCATTTATAACCTTGCTGGTACCAATCTCAGCAGCTTTTTCAAAAGTTATAGGATCTTCATTCCATGGGGTTTTTACCATACGTGGTTTTCCATTTTCGCTAGTCCCATTTACACCATCTACAATATAACCCACACAATCAACTAATCGCATAGATGCCTTTACATCTTTATCTAGTTCCACCTCAATAGACTGTTCTGGAACAAATTTGGGCTGCATAGTCATAATTGTAGTTCCATCCGCAGATTGTGGCAATTCGTCTAATGTTCTTTGCCTGAGATTTTTATTATCGATCTTTGGCACCACCAGGGCGTTCATAAACTTTGAAATAAAAGTAGATTTGCCAGTTCTTACTGGCCCTACTACGCCAACATATATATCACCTTGGGTACGAGATGCGATATCTGCATAAATATTGTTGTTCATAACTACCTCCGTCATTTGTAAATCGTATGCAAGGCAAATTAATTTTATTACAAAAAAAGAAGTGGCAAATGCCACCCCTTTAATTTATACTCTTATTTATTGCCTTCTTTAGAATCTTCAGCATATTTTTCAATTAACTCAAGAAAGACCTTATGCCGTCTTTCCTGGTAGTTTAAAGCACGAGCATAATCACCCAATCTATTGTCTAGCAATTTTGCTCTAGACACAGCCTCTGCATATTGTTCTCGCGTTTCATAATATCGTTCAGATAGATTTTCCACACTCTCCCTAGCATCACGTTCATAATCTGGCAAACTTTCCGGATGATTAGATGCTACTAACAGCATCCAATCATCAGTACATTCAATTTCTGCCTCCATATCAAATACTATGTGCGTATCTGGTGCTAGGTCATACACATATAACTGATCATTGTTCACTCTTATCTGCTTATACTCATATTTGTCACTATTTTTATTAAGCACTGACAATGAAATTATATAGTCCCATGGTGCCGCAAGCATTATATCTCTATCATCCACCGTCTTGCCATTAGCGTCAACCTTGCCATCCCAAGCATATCCGTATAACTCTATTTGTCTTTTTATATCTTCAATTGTAAAATAAAATTTTTTCATCATATGTATTTAGCCTCATAATTATATTTGCTCAAACAACATCCTCGCAATAACGCGAGGATGTTGTTCTTTATTTTCTTGGATTTTTAATATTAGCTTGTGCAGCAGCAAGTCTTGCAATAGGAACTCTATATGGAGAGCAAGAAACATAATTCAAACCAATATTATGGCAGAATTCAATAGAACTTGGATCGCCCCCATGTTCACCACAGATACCCACATGTAAATCTTTACGAGATTTTTTACCAAGAGTAATAGCCATTTCCATTAACTTACCCACACCATTCGTATCAAGTCTTGCAAATGGATCTGACTCATAAATCTTGTTTTGATAATATGAAGGCAAGAATTTACCTGCATCATCACGGCTAAATCCAAATGTCATTTGAGTAAGGTCATTAGTACCAAAACAGAAGAATTCAGCTTCCTTTGCAATCTCATCAGCAGTAAGTGCAGCACGAGGTATCTCGATCATTGTGCCTACTTCGTACTTAATATTTGCTTTTGCATTTTTAATAACCTCATCAGCAGTTTCCACAACGATTTTCTTTACAAAAGCCAACTCTTTTACTTCACCAACTAATGGAATCATAATTTCTGGTTTTACCTTCCAACTAGGATGTTTTTTCTGAACATTGATAGCCGCCTTAATAACTGCTTTTGTCTGCATTACGGCTATTTCAGGATAAGTTACAGTCAAACGACAACCACGATGACCCATCATTGGGTTAAATTCATGCAAATCTGCAATATATTGCTTAATCTGAGCCACAGTTTTACCCTGTGCCTTAGCAAGCGCCTTAATATCATTTTCCTCAGTTGGAACAAACTCATGTAGAGGTGGATCTAGGAATCTAATAGTTACAGGATTGCCCTCTAGAGCTTCCATCAATCCCTCAAAGTCAGCTTGTTGCATTGGTTCAATCTTAGCAAGTGCAGCCTCTCTTTCTTCTACAGTATCTGAACAAATCATTTCACGGAACGCACCAATCCTATCTGGTTCGAAGAACATATGCTCTGTTCTACACAAACCGATACCCTGTGCACCAAGTTCTGCAGCACGCTTTGCATCCTTTGGAGTGTCCGCATTTGTACGAACACCAAGCGCTCTATACTTATCTGCTAGTTTCATAATTCTACCAAAATAACCACTATTAGGGTCTGCTGGTACAGTTTTTATCTCAATATCATAAATCTTACCTGTAGTGCCATCTAGGGAAATTGGATCTCCCTCTTTGTAAACTTTTCCTCCAAGGGTGAAGCGTTTATTCTCTTCATCCATCTTAATTTCGCCACAACCAGATACACAGCAAGTACCCATACCACGAGCCACAACTGCAGCATGAGAAGTTTGTCCACCACGCACAGTTAATACACCTTGTGCATATTTCATACCTTCGATATCTTCTGGAGAAGTCTCTAGTCTTACTAGTACGACCTTCTCTTTATTCTTACCATGTTTTACAGCATCTTCAGCAGTAAATACAATCTTACCAGCAGCAGCACCTGGGCTTGCGGCAATACCTTTACCAACCACATTATTCTTGTCTGCCAACTTTAGTGCATTTACATCGAATTGTGGATGAAGTAACATGTCCAGAGTTTTAGCATCTATTTGCATTAATGCCTCTTGCTCAGTGATCATGCCTTCATCAATGAGGTCACAAGCGATACGAATTGCAGCGGCAGCAGTACGTTTACCATTACGAGTTTGTAACATAAATAGTTTCTTATCCTCGATAGTAAACTCCATATCCTGCATGTCTTTATAATGTTTCTCTAGAGTATCACAAATCTGCAAGAACTGTTTGTATACTTCTGGCATAATCTCAGCCATCTTAGCGATAGGCATTGGTGTACGCACGCCGGCAACCACATCTTCACCTTGTGCATTCATCAAGAACTCACCCATAAGTCCCTTTTCGCCAGTTGCTGGATTACGAGTAAATGCCACACCTGTTCCAGAAGTCTCACCCATGTTACCAAAAGCCATCATCTGCACATTAACAGCAGTACCCCAACTATATGGAATGTCGTGATCCATTCTATATACATTAGCACGTGGGTTATCCCAAGATCTAAATACTGCCTTTACAGCCTCAAATAGTTGCTCTTTTGGATCTGAAGGGAATTCCTTGCCTAGTTGCTTCTTATACTCAGCCTTAAATTGTTTAGCCAATTCCTTTAGATCATCAGCAGTAAGGTCAAGATCCGAAGTCACATGCTTCTTCTCTTTCATTTTATCAATCAATTTTTCGAAATACTTTTTGCCCACTTCCATAACTACATCAGAAAACATCTGTATGAATCTTCTGTAGCAGTCATAAGCCCATCTATAATTTCCAGATTTTTTAGCAATGGTCTCAACTACTTCTTCATTCAATCCGAGGTTTAAAATCGTATCCATCATACCAGGCATAGAAGCACGAGCACCCGATCTTACAGATACCAGTAGTGGATTTTGCTTGTCACCAAATTTCTTGCCAGTAATTTTTTCTAGCTTAGCCACATATTCCATGATTTCTGCTCGAATCTCGTCATTGATTTGTCTGCCATCATCATAGTATTTGGTACAAGCCTCGGTAGAAATAGTAAAACCTTGTGGCACTGGAAGACCAATCTTTGTCATCTCAGCCAGGTTAGCACCCTTTCCGCCTAGAAGTTCACGCATGTTTGCGTTGCCTTCACTGAATAAATAAACGTATTTTTTACCCATATTCTTCTCCTTTTTATCGAAACTTCATAAATTATACCAAATCCAAAACCATTTTACAAACATTTTTGAAAAAAAAAGAAACTTTTTTAAGTTTCTCCCATACAAAGTTTTTATAAAAAATATCAAAAATTTTTATTTAATCATTTTTAATAGATCTTCAATGGACTTTATTCGCACATCTACCTTTTGCGTAAAAAACTGTACCAACAGTTTTAAACACAACAATAAATTCTCTCGAGAGGAAAATTTATATCGTTCTAGATCGTCCATTTGAGAGGATTCCAATAGCTTCAATATGGCATACTCACCCTTACTTATTTCTCTTACGTCAAGTGGATTTTCACGGCTAGCACAAGGTAGACATATTACACTACCGCGCGCAAAAGAAAAAAATGGCCTCAAAATATCTGTATTCCCACATTTTACACAACTAGCAAAATTCATCTTATATCCGCATAGTTTGAGCGAATCGATTAAAAATTTATTTACCACAGCCAACGGTTCGCATTTATCATAAGCAAGCAATTTCAACGCTTT
>Ga0310696_10010237_pt1 | contig 10804 bp, 10 predicted proteins | sample AusTroGonzalo_MG_4_FD_203885 | JGI IMG/M metagenome (GOLD analysis project Ga0310696, IMG submission 203885) | Bovine rumen microbial communities from tropical cattle in Woodstock, Queensland, Australia - Gonzalo_02 (v2) (version 2) | ecosystem: Host-associated > Mammals > Digestive system >... | reverse complement strand
GCCCGCGATGTCTTTCCCGCGGACGTAAAAAGTCAGCTCGTATTCCGCGCCGTCCTCGAGCTCGAAGAGCTTCTCGGCCTGGGAATTGTTTTCCAGCCGGAAGGAGCGGTCGGAGAGTTTGACGGCATCGTCCATGAAGACCGGCGGATTGCGGGCCCGCCAGCCCTCGGGAAGCCGGGCGTCCAGCGGGGTGATCCTGATGTCGCCGAACCACGCCGTTCCCGCTCCGTAGTTGGTAAAATCCAGCGTCACGTCCTCGCCGCCGATGACGGCGGTGTTGATGTATCCCGTGCCGGACCGCCAGTCGAAAGTCCCCGTCTCCTTATCGTTTCCCGGCAGGGAAGAGACCGGGTACCAGCGCTTGACGCCGGGCGAATTGAGGATGATCCGCGTGCCCTTGTCAAGATCCCTGCCCTTGACCGAGAAGGTCAGTTTGTACTGGCCGCTTTTTCCCAGCGCGACTTTTTTAATGGCATGAGCCGCCCCGTCCAGCCGGATCGAACCGGCTCCAGAGACCTTCTCCGCCGCGTCGAAGCGGATTTTGCTTTTGTTCGACAGGGCCCAGCCCGCAAGATCGGAAGGAATTTCGATCTCCTGTGCGGCAAGAGAAAAGGCGCAGAACGACAACAAAATGAATTTTTTCATGATGATCCGCCCTCTGAAGATGTTTACGGTTTGAGAATGACATAATTGCTGCGGTCGAAACCGCAGTCGGTGACGGCGGAACTCGTGAACGCCGCATACATGTTCGACTTCGAGGGCAGATCGCGGATCCCCCTGTTGGCGACATGTCCGTCGATGTAAAGCACATTGGCCGTCCCCGTGAGGTAGTAATAATATTCGGGGGAACCGTTGGTCACCGCGGGCGACGATTCTTTCCGGGGATCCCCCGTACCGTGGCGGTAGCCCACCTCCACAACGCGGGTGATCCCGTTGGTCCCCTCGTAAGGCATGCGCTCCGTGACGAAGATCGTTTGTCCGGCGTATTTGACCACGTTGATCTTCCGCACGCCGCCGCTTACGACATTGTTGTTGATATAGTTTCCGGAGAGACCGTAATTGATGACGTAATCCGTAAAGTTCCGGCGGATCGGCGTTCCGTCGGCTCCCGCCGCGTCGCTTCCGCTGGGACAGTGCATCATGCCGCTCATATAAACATGCGTGCTCCACTGATGCCACTTGCCGGTGATGCCGTAATTGGTCCCGCCGCCGACACCGCCCAGAATACGGTACCAGACCCCCTTCCGGTCGGGACTGTTGTTGTAACCGAAGGGCGGCATCGTTCCGGGAACGATCCAGCCGTCGTTGGAGTCCGTATAAAGCGCCCCCGCGAGCCCGATGTTCTTGAGATTGGTCTGGCAGGAACTGGTCCGCCCGCGCTCACGGGCCTGCTGCAAAGCGGGCATGAGCATGGCCGCCAGAATCGCGATGATGGCGATCACGACCAGCAGCTCGATCAGCGTGAACCGCCTTTCCGCCGCCCCGATGTTTCCGGAAATTCTCGAACTTTCCATAATACGATCCTCCTGTGATTTTGAGTTTATGCGACAACCGTTCCCATACGGAGATTTTTACCTGCCTGCGGCGGCTTGCGCCCGGAGCTGCCGGAAGAAAACAACCGATCGAACGCCCTGAAATCGGGGACGATCAAATTCGTTTTGAGGCGCCGGTGGATCTCGCGGGCCCGTTCCGCGCAGATATCCAAACGGCTCACGGTAAGACAGCCGAGGGCGCGTCCCGCCGCGATCTCGCTGCGTCCGTCGCCGACGACCAGCACCTGTTCCGGAGACAGCTTCTTCCGCCGCATCAGATTTTTCATGATGTCGATCTTCGGCGATTTTTCGTTCCAGGCCGATCCGCAGATATCTTCCAGCAATTTTCCTTTTCCGACCTGATATCCCAGGGCCCGTATCTCTTCGCACATCGTCCCCGACGGGACGCCGGAGCCGTCATACTCCACGACGGCCCCCGTAATAAAGTAATTTTCGACGCCGTGAGCTTTCAGGGTCCGCAGAAACGTCAGACTCCCGGGGATCCGCCAGTTGCGGGGATCTTTCCGTGCCGCCGAGAGATTTTCGTCTCTGCACATTTCCAGAAGCAGGATCTCATAGGCTTTGAAGAGGAGAGACGCCTGTTCCCCGAGAATCCTCAGGTCATCGGGAGACTCGCCCGTATCGCCGAATGTTTCTTCGCCACTCCAGATCCCGTCAATGATCCGTTCGTTCACGTCGCCGCTTTTCCCGTCGAGCCGCCGCGCCATCCGCAGGGCCCACTCCATCTGGGTGAGCGCGGAAAGTCCGGCCGACTCCACGGCGAACCGACGGGCCTCCGGGAAGGATTCCGCCCGATGCCTGCGGATCTCTCCGGCAATTTCGGCAGGCGTCCCGCGAAACATCCCGTACGCGGCGACGCTTCCCGTGACCAGAGTCATGACGGGGATCCAATCCCTGATTCTGGAGTGGGTCCCGTCGATATCGTGGAACGCGGCAACGATCTCCCGCACCTCGAAGGGCGTCACCAGTTCGACGCCGCGGGGAAAGGGTTCCGATGGACAGGTCAACAGCATAACGCACCTCGACGCCGGAAAAACTTCAATTTGCCGGTCCCTCCGCCGATGCCGCCCGGGGCTTCTCCAGACAGGCCGCGATAAGATCGTCCGCGTCGGCCGTCGCCAGACACTCCACCGTATCGGCCGCGCCGTAGTAGATCTTCACCTCGCCCGTGTCTTCCAGGATCATCCCGCCGGGAAAGATCGCCCCGCCGCGGAAGCCGCGCGTTTCATACGCCGTCTCCGGAACGAGCAGCGGCAGCCGGGCGACGCCGCGGACGCGCGCGGGATCGTCGAGATCCAGCAGCATGATCCCCGCCGTGTACAATTTCCTCCATCCGGCGGGCTCCCACGAATTCAAAACGCGGTCCTCGAGTTTTTCGACCGCATGGAACGTCGTCAGCCAGCCGGCCTTCGTTTTCACGGGAGGCGCCGCCGGTCCGCACTTGCAGTTGCAGAACGGGATGTCTTTCGCCCGCAGGATCCTTTGGTGGGCGCCCCAGTACCGGCAGTCGGGAGAACGGGAAAGCCAGAGATCGAAAAACTCTCCCCCGGTCCCGTAAACAGGCATCGGCCGGTCCAAACGGAGAAACGCTCCGCCGATCTTTTCCGGAAACAGGACCATGTTCCGGTTGTCCGGCTCGGACATATATATGATGTCGAAATGTTCGAAGTCCTCGGTGACGGCGATCCCGCCGCGGACGCCGCACTCGCCGTCGGCCGCGAAACAAAGATAACACCGGCCCTCGATGACCGTCAGGCGCGGGTCGTAGGCGCGACGGCACCCGTCGTCGAAATAGGTGAACACCGGTTTCGGCGCGACCTCCCAGTGAACGCCGTCATCGCTTGCGGCAAGTCCGATATTCGTCTCCAGATGTCCTCTCCCGGCGGCGAAATCCGCTTCGGTGCTGCCGTAATCGTTCCGGAAGCACATGACGTATCTGCCCCGATATTTGCAAACGCCCGCGTTGAAAACGAGTTCCGCCGGGTACGGCACGTCTTTTTTGCAGAGGATCGGATTCAGCGCACAGCGCCGGACGAAGGGATATCCCGCCGGATCCATCACTTCTTCTCCTTTTGGTCTTTGCATCGGGACGCCGCCCTCCCCTCCCGAGGGGGCCGCGATACCGTAGAATATACACCGCGCCGTCCTGCCCGTCCATGTCGAATAAAATCAAAATATAGTGTCGTTTTGTCTCAAAGCTGATCGGAAACAGCCTTGAAAAACCGTTTTTCGGTATTAAATTATGAAACACAGGGGAAAAACAATGGACTGGCTGACGCGCGACATCGAAAAGATCCCCCGGGTGGGTAAATTTCCCTTCCGGGTGAAGCTGCTGTACTTCTGCACCGGCGTCATCGACAGGCAGACCCGGACGCCGACGAGAGAGGACGGCTTCGAGATCAATATCCGGCTGAGTTCCGAGAGCAAGGTCTGCCGCGACATCATCAACGGCAAACCGATCAGCGAGACCTTCCCCCACGCCGTCTGGAAGATGCCCGAAAAGAAACAGGTCCTGCTGGGGGGAACTTTCCGCGACACCATCGCCTTCGGCTACCCGATCGAACTCCTGGCAAAATTCGGAGACCTGGGCCTGCTGCCGGAGAGCTCCAGCAAAACCTTCGTCATGACCGACGAGATCCGTCAGCACGTCGCCGACTTCAGAAAACTCTGCCGCCAGCTGTACTCCCCCGGCGCGGCGGACCGGATCGACTGGGTCTGCTTCCAGCTCTGCCGCGACATCTTCTACGCCGACGCCCCGCGGCCCGAACAGGAGACCGATGCCGTGAGGATCAAAAACATCTCCGTCTGGCTTCAGCAGCACTTCGACGAAAACATCGACCTCGACGACCTCGCCCGGGCCAACGGATTTTCACGAGCCTCCTTCTTCCGCAAGTGGAAACAGGTGTTCCCCCTGTCGCCCGTTCAGTACATCCTCGACCTGAAGATCAAAACCGCCGCGAAACTTCTGCAGGAAACCGATCTGCCGATAAGTCAGATCGTGAACGAAGTCCATTTTTCGGGCACAACGGCCTTCTACCGCCGCTTCCGCGCCGCCTTCGGCATGATGCCCGACCGCTACCGGAAATCGCAGACGCTCCGTTCTCGATAATGGTCGGCGGTTCCGGGGGAAGGGGAAAACTTCTTTTCTGCGTGAAAAGAAGTTTTTCCCTTCCCCCGGGCCCCCTGCCCTTTTCAAGAAAAGCGGCATATTTTGGGGTGTGTTTTCCGACCGTTGCGAGAAACAGAGCAATCGCAAAAAGCCTGACAGGGCTTCACCAGCTGCTCTTCAAAATCTGCGCCACGGATTCCAATTTTTTCAACAGCTCTGGCCGATCCAGCGCCGCCGCTTCGCGGTAGATCTCCCTGAGAAGAGAGAGCGCCTCTTCCCGCCGGACGGCGCGGGCTCCCGTCCGCGCCTGATACATCCGCTCACGCAGACCGCCTTTGGCGGCGAAAGTCTTTTCGAGCGACTTCAACTGCCGGTCAAGCAGATAATTGGTCTGGTGGATCAGCGAGATCAGCACGTTGCAGAAAAGCTCGGGGTCATTCCGCTCGAGGTGAAAATAGGTCTTATAAGTCTCCTAGGACCTATCTTTCCGGCGGCTGAAACTGCGGATGGCCAGCACCCGCGCATCGTCCTTTTCCCACAACGGCAAGCCATGGGTGCGCAGATGATCGCGGTAATCCTCGAGCAGTTCTTCCAAACTGGCCCGGGCGACGCCGATCAGTTTGATCTCGGTCCCGGTGCTGGTGCCGGAGGCCATGCACCCTTCCACGATATTCTGCTTTCCGCTCCGGGCGGCCTGTACCATCTGATCGACGGTACGGTCTCCCGGCTTGAGAAAACGGGTGCAGAAATCCGCGGTGGCATCGAAGATGACCACGCTGCCGCGATAGGACTCCAGTTCCCGGTAATTGCCGTGGGGCAGAACTATTTCCTCCATCATTTCACCTCACGCCCCCAGCCCCTCACACGATGGTGTAGAGGCCGCCGCGGAGGACGTGAACGAGGTCGGAGATGTCCTTCACGGGGAAGTCCGTGAGGATGGCGCTGGTGCCGACATCTTCCACGCGGTGGCAGTCGGAACCCGCGATGGCGTGCAGATGGTACTTTTCGGCCCAGGCGCGGGCGATGTCGTTGCGGCTGTCGTGGCGGGGATGGGTGTTCTGCACCTCGATCCCGAAAAGAACTTGGGGATCCACGACCGTCATGCCGTTCCGGAAGGGATGGGCCTGATAAAAAAGAAATCCTTCCTTTTCCGCCTTTTCGCCGAACTCCGCCGGCGTCATGGCGAATATGCCGTCCACATCGCGGCACTGCTCTCCGGTCATGCCGTAAACAAGATAATCATTGGCATTGCAGGCAAAACGAACCTCGTAGGCGCCCAGCACGAGAAGCCCCCGCTCCTTCCCGATCGACTGCGCCTTTTCGACCGTTTCATGATAAAGCCCGTGAAAGTCGCCGGGCGCCATGCCTTTCGCGATCAGGGACGCCCGCGCCGGGGGGCTGAAGTGATTGGTCAGCACGATGGCGTCGTAGCCGGCCGCAATGTAAAGATCGATGACTTCCCGGACGGGCATCCATCCGCAGGGGGATATTTCGGCGGAGTGAACATGCAATTCAATTTTCATCGTAAAAAAACCTTTCCGGCACGCCCATAATATACAGCGCCGCGGCCCCCTTTGCAACCGCCCGCCGGGGCTTCAGAGTCCGGCAAGCGCGGCAAGTTTCGGGAAGACCCGGCAGGCGTTTTCGAAAAAGACTTTTCCGTGATGCTCCTCCGGAACCAGCCGCCGGACGACTTCGATGTAGGCGGGGATGTTCACGAGAGGCCAGTCGGAGCCGTACATGATCTTCTCCCAGTCGTCCAGATAGGTCAGCCAGTGGCGGATGTAGTCCAAATGGGCCCGGTAGCGGTCGCAGAACCAGTCGGCGGTGAAATTGCCCACGGCCAGACCCGAGAGGTCCATGAAGACGTTGGAGTTCTTCCCCGCCACGGCGGCGGCATCGACGATCCACGGGTCCCCGCAGTGGGCCATGACGAACCGCACCCGGGGGAACCGGACCGCCGCCTCGTCCACGGTCAGAGGATGTGAGTATTTCAAGAGCCCGCCGTGCCCCGAGAGGCTCCCCGTGTGGACCACCACCGGCACGTCGAAGGTCTCCGCCAGCTCGAAATACGGGTCGTGCCGGGGATCGCTCAGGAGAACGGGATCGTATCCGGGGTAGAACTTGAGACCGACGCAGGCCTTCTCCTTCAGGGCCTCGGAAAAAAGTTCCAGCGACCGGGAAAGGGTCCCGGAATTTATCTCCGTGCTCTCCACCCCGGCGCACCAGGCGATGAAGGGGGGAAGCGCCCCGGACTCCGGCGACATGCCGGAAAACTCCGGCCGACGAACCGTGCAGACGCCCTCGATGCGCCCGCCGCCCATTTCGCCCATGGCCACGGCGAGTATGACTCCCTGCTCGCCGAAAACCCGTTTCAGGTGTTCCCCTGAGTTTTCGTGCCCGGCGGCAGAAGCGATCCCGTCGAAGTGGTCGCACTTGGAAAAATGCAGATGGGCGTCGATGATCTTCATTTGCGGCAAGCCCCCCTGCCCCTCAGTGGAGTCCCTCATGGGTCATGGTCCTGCGGCGGGAAGCGGAGATCTCGGCCTCCATGGGCAAACCTGAGAAAAACCGGTGCAGTTCGTCGAGGATGAAGGGCAGGAAACGGTCCCGCCCGGTGTAGCCCGCGTCGTGAGGCGTCATGATGACGTTGTCGAAAGCGTACAGGGGGGAATCCTCCGGCAGGGGCTCGTCGTGGAACACGTCCAGAATGGCCCGGATGCGTTTCGACCTGAGGGCGTCGAGAAGCGCCTCCTCGCGGCAGAGGCGGGCGCGTCCGGCGTTGACGAAGACGGCGTTCTCCTTCATCATGCCGAATTCCTTTGCCCCGATGCGGTAAAGATTGGCGTCGTTGACCCCCACGAGACAGTGGAAGACGTCCGACCGGGTCAGCAGTTCTTCGAGGGAGGCCTTCTTCGCGCCGTACCGGGCGAGCTCCTCCTCTCCCGCGTGGGAGGAGCACACGAGGATCTCCGCCGGACGGAGGACGGAGAGCATGCGCAGCAGGTGTTTCGTCACGTCCCCCATGCCCCACAGCCCGATGACCATTTTGTGGAGATCGGCGATGTTGGTCATGGCGTTCCACTTCATCTTCTCCCCGGGATGCATACAGGCGTAGGTCTCCAGCCGCCTCTGGGCGAGGAGCGTCGCAAGAAGCGACCACTCGGCGACCGCCTCCGCCATCAGGGGGTTGGCCGTCGTCACCCGGACGCCCGTTTCGAAGGTCGTCGCATCCGTGACCGAGGCCACGGAGCCCGCGCAGTGGGCGACCACTTTCACTTTCGGCGCCGCGGCGAGAAAGTCTTTGGAGCAGACCGGGGAGCGCCAGGTGGTGACCACGGCGTCGTACCGGGGCAGGATCGTTTTCCAGTCGAAGTTTTCGATGTCGCCGTCCAGGGCGGGGATGTCGAAGACGAAACCGTATTCGGCAACTTTCGCCGCGGCCGCGTCGTTCCAGAAGGTCCGGACCTTGTCGCGCCATTCGTTGAGGAAAAGGATGTTCTTTGTTTCGCTCATGGTCCCGCTCCTATTTCACATGTCCTTCGTCTGCCTTTTCCTCGCGCTTCCGGCGGAAGGTGCAGAAGTCGGGCCGGTGGAGATAGAACTTTTCGGCCAGCAGTTTTTTCTGAAGCTCCCTGACGTCGACCGCCTCGGGGGAGACGTTCCCGCGCACGGCCATGTCGGCAGCGAAGCCCGCGATCTGCCCCGTGACGGCGGCGGCGGGGATGACCCGGGTCCACTCCCAGGACTCTTCGACGGAGGAGATGCACCGCCCGGCCGTGAGAAGCCCCTTCACGCCCCGGGGGATCAGCGCGCCGTAGGGCACTTCGCGGACGGGACCCGCGCAGCGCCACTCGTTGATGAGGGCCACGGAGTCCTCGAAGACAGCCTCCTCGTTGGCATCGCACATGGTGGCAAGCCCGGTGACGGCCCGAGTCCGCCGGAAGGTGGCCATGGAGGGCAGGAGCATGGAGAAAAATTTGTGCTTGAGCTCCGGATCCGCCGCGTATTTTTCCTGATAGAAGCGCCGCAGACGGCGGCGGGTGTCGCGGACGAAATCGGTGACGACCCGCCCGCTGACGCCGGGATACTCGTAATCCTTCCAGTTGCCGCAGAAGCGCTCCTGCCCGTCGCTGAGGGCCCGGCTGTTTTTGAGAGCGCCGTCCGCGTGGTGGATCTCCCAGATGGCGGGGGTATTGCTCCCTTCGGTGTACCCGGCTCCGGCGCTGACGGCCGCGTCGCCGTCCCCCGTGGCGTCGACGAAGCACCCGGCCTCCAGCCGCAGACGGCCGCTCTTGTTCTCCACTTCGACGGCCTCCAGACGGCCCTCCGTCACGCAGGACTTGCAGAAGAGCGTGTCGTACCAGACGTCCACGCCCGCGTCATCGAGGATCTCGTCCAGCGCCAGGATGAAGGACGCGGGGGAGAAGATGCCCATGTAGCGCTTTTCCTCCCGCCGTCCCGGTCCGTACTTCATGCTGGCCTGATAAAGCTCCTCGGCCATGCCGAAAAGGATCTGGTGCCCGAAACCGTCGCACAGGGGCAGATAGAGGTACACCAGTCCCGTGGTGGCCAGTCCTCCCGGAAAGATCGTCTTCTCCACCAGCGCAGCTTTCATTCCGCACCGGGCCGCCTGGACGGCGGCCGCCACCCCGGCGATACCGCCGCCGAGCGCCACGACATCGTAACGTTTCGTCTGCATCGATATTCCTCCCTGTTCCGCCCTCCCCCCGCGGGAGAGGCGCGTTTTTTGCTGCATGGTGATAATGTGCCCCCGTCTTTCTCTTTTTTCAAGTCCCCCTTTATAAAAAAACAACTATTTGGTTGCTTTGATCGATGTTTTCGGAAAACCTGCCGGATGGCTCTTGACTTTTTCATGATTTTGTGGTAAAATATAGAACGTGGGTTGTGCCGGTATCGTTTTCCGCGGGGGAAACGGCGGCGTTTTTCGGGTGGTTTCGTTGCTCGTCAACAGGAAATAACAGATCGAATCCGGAGGAAAAGATGGAGCATAAAAAGATGAAGGCGCCGAGGGGGCTTTGTCCCTTCAGCAATGCTGAAGGGAAGCACATGTGCTTCACGTTGATCGAGCTGCTGGTCGTGATCGCCATCATCGCGATCCTGGCCGCGATGCTCATGCCCGCGCTGCAGCAGGCCCGGGAGACGGCCAAGCTCGCCACGTGTCTCAACAACTTGAAGCAGCAGGGGACCGGCATGGGCTTCTACGTCAATCAGTACAGCTATTACCCCTGCGCCGGCGTCCGCGTCAAGCACGGCTCCGTGCTCATCGGGGCCTACGGATTTTCGTGGAAACTCCAGATCGCCATGATGCTGGGGCTGCCCACCGGCACGGCCAACAGCCTGGACGACCAGCAGCGCCGGGCGCTCTGCTCCGGCATCTTCCTCTGCCCGAACTACACGGCGTTCAACCGGCTCCCCACCTCCGCTAACATCGCCATCGCGGGCGGTTACGCCACTCCGTATACCAGCGGCGGCGACAAGGGAATTCTCAAATCCCTCAGTTACAACGGCATCTATACCCATGCCGAGGAAGTCAAGCGCCCCTCCGCCACCATCGCCGTGGGCGAGAACAACGACACGGTGGATCTTTCCAGCGATCTCAAATCCTATTACCTGTACGGCGTCTCCGACGCGACCCCCGTCAAGGGTCGCCACAGCGACTACACAAAAATGGGCCTGCTCTGGGTGGACGGTCACTCCAGCGCCATGACCAACGAAGCCATCCGCATGGGCAAGCCCGTCGCCGGTTTCGGAGCCACTTACAACAAATACTACTACTTCACGCTGTTAGCCAAATGAGGTGACGTTCTCTCCGTTCCCCGCTCTCGGGGAACGGTTGATTTCGGAAAAACAAAAACCAACTGGTTAGTTTCATAAAAACACGACATCGTCAGTCCAAAACAGGAGGTACGAAAATGAAACACGCAGAAACCGAACGCATGGGAGCCGGAGCGGCGCAGAAGCGCTTCACTTTGATCGAGCTCCTCGTCGTCATCGCCATCATCGCCATTCTGGCGGCCATGCTGATGCCCGCATTGCAGCAGGCCCGGGAGACGGCCAAACAGGCCACCTGTCTCAACAACTTGAAGCAGCAGGGCAACGGCATGAGTTTTTACACGGC
>Ga0310696_10010236_pt1 | contig 10804 bp, 5 predicted proteins | sample AusTroGonzalo_MG_4_FD_203885 | JGI IMG/M metagenome (GOLD analysis project Ga0310696, IMG submission 203885) | Bovine rumen microbial communities from tropical cattle in Woodstock, Queensland, Australia - Gonzalo_02 (v2) (version 2) | ecosystem: Host-associated > Mammals > Digestive system >... | reverse complement strand
TTTTGATGCTGTTGTATAAGTGCCCTCTGCATGAGAATATTTTCCGGATGCTGTTGTATGATCTCCTTCTGCATGTGAACCATAGTTCCCAGAAGCAGTTGTATAATTACCTTCCGCATGTGAACCAAAGTTTCCGGAAGCTTTTGTGTAATTACCTTCCGCATGAGAGGCTGTACCAGATGCTTCAGGACCAGACCCAACCGCAAAACTATTACTTCCGACCGTTGTGTTCGTAGCGCGGTCCAGGCTGATGCTTCCCGTAAACACAGGGCTATCCGTCGGTGCCTTACTGCTCAGTCCGGTGTACACCGCACCGCTTGTGATCAGGTTGCTGCTTCCGGAACTCGGGCTGCTCTCCACGTTCGTGACCGCCGCAGCGTATGCCGCCGCGCCCCTGTCGCCACGATATGCCGTGCTTTCCGTCTCGCCCAGGGCCAGGCTCGATCCGATTGCTACATACGTGCTTCCGCCCCAGCGGTACGTGACGTTTGTGTCAAGCGCGATGTAGATCTTGCCGCTCTCGCCGGTCGCCGGGAATACTGTCGCCGTGTCCCATTCTTCCGGATCAAACGTGGAACTGCTGTTCGCTGTGTTGCAGATATACCCCGTCACGGTCGTTTCGTTGTCTTCCGTTTCGGTCACTTTGACCTTGTCGCCGACAGCATAACTTGTGCTGGCAACCCACTCCGTCCATGCGGTCACGTCAGCAGAGTCATACTCTTCGACGTCATCCACATAACTCGGAAGCTGGCTCGAAGGAACCTTTCCGTTCTCGTCCAGTTCGGCAATGCCGTTTGCCGTGCCCATCTTTCCGGTCACGAACGTTTCGGTGGCAAGCTTGGTTCCGCCGGTACTGTTTGTACCGCAACCAACGTATACGCTCCCGGACAGGTACTCGTTCCCTTCCCAGTCCAGGGCACGGGCATTGGAACGTGCGGAAGATCCACCGTTACCGACGATCTCGGCGTAGTTCATCAGTCCGTTTTGAGCAGTCCATTTGGAACTGTTAAACGAGCTGTCGCTGTTAGCTGTATTGCAGACATATCCGGCAACAGTTGTTACATTATTCGATGTTGTTGTACGTTTAACCTTATCGCCGACGGCATACGATGTATTTGCAGCCCACTCCGGCCAGTTATCGTAGCTGTCAGCCACGTTGAACATGCCGCTTACATGAGAATTTGTTCCTGCTGCAATTGTGGAACCACCCTCTGCGTGAGCTTGTGCACCGCTCGCTGCTGTACCTGAACCTTCCGCGTGAGATTGTGCACCTGATGCTGTTGTTCCGCCGCCTTCAGCATGTGCCTGATAGCCGGATGCGGTTGTTCCAGCCCCTTCTGCGTGAGCCTGCCCTCCGGATGCTATTGTTCCAGCACCTTCTGCGTGTGAGTTCCCGCCGGATGCTTTAGTGCTGACACCTTCGGCGTGTGACTGTGATCCGGATGCTACCGTTGAGGTTCCTTCAGCATGCGCCGCAAATGCAATTGCCATTGTGGCGTTACCTTCTGCATGTGTATAATTACTATAGGCAATGGTATCCGAACCCTCAGAGTGTGATCCTTGTCCGGATGCACCGTAACTGTATACCGTACCTTCATAAGTTTTTGTGCTGTTGTTTGAAGACCTGTATCCTTCAGCATGCGATGCCATACCGGATGCTATTGCATAATAACCTTCAGCATGAGCATAATTCCCGCTTGCAGACGAATAATAACCTTCTGCATGTGCACACATGGAATTGGCCGTTGTATAATAGCCTTCAGCATGTGTTTGTGCACCTGACGCAGTTGTTCCCTGCCCTTCGGCGTGAGAATCTGAGCCTGACGCAGTCGTAATTGAGCCTTCCGTGTGAGACCGTTCGCCGGACGCCGTATTCCCACTACCTTCGGCGTGTGATGCATATCCTGTAGCGTTTGTGCCAGCTCCTTCTGCGTGGGCCGACCCGCCAGATGCTGTTGTCCCATTGCCTTCAGCGTGTGCGTCTTGCCCAACAGCGTGTGATCCTGCACCTTCGACATGGGATGATCTCCCTATCGCAAATGTGTCCATACCTTCCGCATGAGAATAGTTTGCATTTGCGACAGTGTTAGATCCTTCAGCATGTGACGCAACGCCATTCGCGCCGTAAGTATATGTAACATTGTTATATGTTGTTTGAGTGCCGTCTATCGTGCGCTGACCTTCAGCATGCGACGCAGTTCCATGGGCAATCGTCCTGTATCCTTCTGCATGGGCATATGTCTGGTCAGATAAAGTATAAAACCCTTCAGCGTGAGCACCCTGAGCACTGGCTGTGGAAAAAATGCCTTCAGCGTGAGTTTGTTGGGCTGACGCTACTGTGTTTGTTCCTTCAGCATGTGAATGCGCTCCGGATGCTATTGAATATTGCCCTTCTGAATGAGCCGCACCGCCCGTTGCCTGTGTCTGGTATCCTTCAGCGTGATTGCCGGGTTGGTTGGACACAGTCAGGCACAGGTATCCTTCCGTATGATCCGCCGTGCCAACAGCTGCGGATGTATATGTTGTCCCGCCTGAGGTATATGTTCCGCCGTAACCTTCGGCATGGGCTTCATAACCGGACGCAATGGTATTGTACCCTTCTGCGTGAGAATACGTACCGCTTGCCGTTGCGTATGAGCCTTCTGCATGAGCTGCTGGTGCTGTGGCTTTTGTTTCATTCCCTTCAGCGTGGGCATAATAATTAGATGCTTTCGCCCCACCGCCTTCAGCATGAGAATAATAACCAGACGCTGTTGTTCCGCCACCCTCTGCGTGGGCACTTATGCCGGAAGCGGTTGACCCGCCACCCTCTGCGTGTGAAAATTCTCCGGAAGCAGTAGTGCCGCTTCCTTCTGCATGAGCATATTGCGCTGTCGTTATTGCTCTATATCCTTCAGCATGGGAGTCTCTTCCGCCAGCAGACGTTTCCTCGCCTTCCGCATGCGAATTATCCCCTGATGCTGTAGATGTTGCTCCTTCAACATGGGAGTTCGTACCGGAAGCAGTGCCACCGGAGCCTTCCGCATGAGACTGGTTTCCAGATGCGGTGACGTTATACCCGAACGCAAAACTCGCAGAACCAACAGTTGTGTTTGCTTTCCGGCCCCTGCTCAGTGTGGTGTCAAGTACCGTATCGGCTTTGTCAGCTTTCAGGTCAATAGCCGCCTGTGTCCCTACCTTCTGCCCGTTCGGGTTCGCATTCGTACAGTTAACATACAGGTCCCCGGCAAGGCGCTCATTGCCTTCCCAGTCCAGTGTACGCGCGTTCGCCCTGTCCTGATCAGACGTACCGTTGCCGACCACCTCGGCATAGTTCATTTTCCCGTCCTGCGGCGTCCATTTCAGAACGTTGAACAGCTGGTCACTGTTCGCAGTCAAGCAGACATAACCATATACGGTGTCGCCCTGATCACCGGAGATCGTGCGCTTCACCTTATCGCCGACGTCGTAGTGATGTCCGGACTGCCACTCTGGCCAGTCGGCATAGCTGTCAGCCACGTTGAACATACCGCTTGCATGGGAGTAACTTCCGGCTGCAATCGTGCCAAGACCTTCCGCATGTGCGCTGTCGCCCGTGACTGACGTGTTCGTGCCTTCCGCATGGGCGCCGGTGCTTGTCGCTTCGCTTCCGCTGCCTTCAGCGTGTGACCACGATCCGGACGCTGTCGTGTTGAATCCTTCGGCATGGGCGTTGTCGCCTGTCGCCGACGTCGCAGTGCCTTCAGCCTGGGAGTAGTCGCCGGACGCTTCGACCTCGTAGCCGAGCGCCACGCTCTCCTCGCCGACGTCCGTATCTTCCTTCCGGCCCATGCTGATGGAGCCTTCAAACACGGGATCCGTCGCGCTGATACACCCTGCGATCTGTTCACGCAGGTCGTCGATATCGTCCTGGCTGACGAACGGAAGGTTGCCAACCACGTTCACGCCGTCGCCGACCTTGAACCCGGGCACATTGACCGTGTTGCCCATCTCGTCCGTGATTGTTCCGTGATCGACGTAGACAATGATCTCACCAAGCAGCGGCACAAGGCTCGTCTGTTCAGCCCAGTTCGCTGTGGTGTCGCGCCGTGCGCATATCTTAGCTTTCATCGTATCCATCTGCATTACCTCCGTCGATGATAATGTACTCCGGAACATAGTCGCCCAGTCCCTTGTCGCCGATGAACGTCACCCCGTTCAGTGTCGGCAGGTTTTCCAGTTCGTTATAATCCCCTGTTCCGGCTGGGCTGTACGGTACATCATTCTCCAGCACCAGGTCTTCCTCGTCTTCGAGTTCGAGAATCAGATCCTCATCCATATTCCCGCCCCCTTACTCGTTGTTCACATGAGTGACTTCCTTCGTCAGTACCAGCTGCCCGTAGAACGTCCGCTTGTACTCCCTCAGTTTGAACTCAATGTCGCAGTCATACGTTCCGAACGGCAGGCCGTTCGTGTCCTCCGGAGCAATCCGGAGCGTGAAGTGTCCGTCGCCATCCGCCGTTATGCCGCCGTCAGACAGTTTCTTCTGGAACTTGGGTTCACTGTCCGTGCTGTATTTCTTAACCGTGAAATACACGTCTTCCCATATTGTCTGGATCGGCGCTTGCGTGGCTTTGTTTTTCAGGATGAAACCACGCTCATAGCTGTCGCCCCTGGCAAATTCAATCCTCATTGTCTCACCCCGCTTTGGTCATCTCTTTAAGCCAGTCAACGAACGCTGGCCTGTGCTCGTTCAGGAACTTTCCTGCTGTTGCCTCTGCCTCGCTGGCCTTCAGCACCCTGGCAAAGTCGTTTTCGGTGAGCCGTTTCAAAACGCTGACGTTCTCTTTTGCGAACGATCTCACCATTTCATCAAACTGCTCCCAGCCTTCCGGAAGATCCGGCCTTGTTGCGTTGACGTAGGCATCCGTCATTGTGCGTCCTGCCATTGCGTCGGCAGCTTCATACTCCCGTCTCCGGAACTCCTCATATACATACACGTTCCGCTGAAAATGGCCGATCATGTTCCTCAGCAGGTTTTCCTTTTTCAGCGTAACGGAATTGGTGTTATAACACCACACATACAGCGGCATCGGACTCTTGATATGCCCGATCCGGTCAGGATTCAGTTTCATGTACAGCAGCGTATTGAACGCGCTGTCCTCGCTCATGTACAGGTCTTCATTGAACCGCGCTTCCACCTTCCGCAGGAAGTCAAGCCTGTAATACTTGTTATGCGTCCAGACCATGTTGAACTTCTTGTTCACCTGGAGCACCATGTCGCCGTCCTCCGTCATGGTCTCCATAATGAACTCGTTCCACAGCATGTCATGCCTTTCCGTGCCGAGCACATCGAACACGAACTTCAGTGCGTAGATACTGCTGAACGTATCGTCACAGTCGCAGAAAGTAATCCATTCAGAGTCGGCCTGATCCATGCCATAGTTCCGTGCGGCTGAAACCCCGGCATGGTCGATCCTGTACTGGATAACCTCAAACGGCATGCCCTCAAAACACTCGTCCGGGAACGGTTCTGTTCCGTCGTGGACAATCCGGGCACAAATCTGGGAAAAGTCTACGCCCTTCTGGTTCCTGAGCACATCGAAGAACGGGCGTACAAGGCTCCACGGTTCATTGTAATGCGGCATGATGATTTCAAGTGTTCTCATACTCTCCTCAATCCTGCGGTCATGCAACCGCTGTCTTCCTTGGTCACACAGAACAGTTCTGTAAACCCTTCATATGCGTGTGCGACTCCGCCGGTATACTGCGTGACCGTGCTGACCGCTGCCGGATCGTTCAGTGCGTTAAACAGTTCTCCGAACGAAATGCTCTGGTCATACACGTACACCCACAGTTTACTTCCCGCCTGCAGCACATAACTGTCGTTCAGCTGGATACCGCTGTTAAGTACCAGATACTGCTCCACCGTTCTCACCTCCGTCGTCAAGTTCCGCATTTAACTCAATAATTTCATCCTTCATCGGATCTTCTGGTTCCGGTTCTGGTTCCGGCGGAGTCTGCAATGCTTTAATGCATTCGGTCAGGTTCCCCATGGCGCGGCTGATCGGGATCCCGATATCCTCGATCATGGAGCCTGGGATGCGAATGTCCCCAAGCAGTTGGATAGTCATGCCGAGCACCTGTTCAATCGTGAGTTTGTCTTCCATGGTTTGTTCCTCCTTAATAATGTACTGTGGTTGTTCCTGACTTGTTGGTGCCGCTGTAATACCAGTATCTGTCGCTGGCGGATGCCGCCACATACTTCCCTGTCTTGGCGTTAATGTAGTACAGTTTGCCGTAATAAATGTTCCCGTCTGTGTCTACACCAGCCAAAGAACGTGTAATACTCATACTGTGTGTATATCCGCCGCCTGCGTCTGATTTACCCTTGGCATATCCGTTCCTGTATGCCATTGTTACTGCTGTTGCCGCACCTTTTCCGTTGTCGGCATAGAACAGTATTTCTTTTCGATAACCATTTGTTGCTTTTACCCAACACGACATTGCAAGTTGAGCAGTTTCTCCAGAACCTGCAACAATTGTGTACCGTACTCCTGATGTTGGTGAGTAAGTGTCTCCCCAACCGTCCAACACAAGATTTGTACATCCGGCAGTATATCCGGCATCATAAGCTTCTGTACCGCTCGCCTTGGTAGACGATGATTTTTCTGTCCCGTCCACATATGCCTTGCCCGTTGCCGTATATTTATGAGTGGAAGAGTTATAGGTAACAGACGGTACTCCAGCTGTAATCTCATACGTGAGAGATTTTGTACCGTTGTTAGCCGCTCTGGTTACTGTAAGTTTGTTTGCCGCGCTGCTCGTACCCCATGACGCTGTTACCCCGGCTGCCGTGCCACCGGCTGTGAAAGCTTCTGTTCCGGTCGATGTAGTCTGTGTGTCCTTGGCTGTACCGTCCACATTCGCTTTATACGTAATGTCGTACTTATGTGTGGAAGTATTGTAAGTGGTTGCGATACCGGCTGTAATTGTGTGTGTAACTGACTTCGTGTCCGTATTGGCCTTCCTTGTGACCGTCAGTTTATTGGCGGCGCTGCCCGTTCCCCAAGATTCCGTGACACCGGCAGCTGTGTTTCCGGCAGACTTGCCGTCCGTCACGCCCGCGTCGTACGCTTCCGTGCCACCTGCCTTTGTGGAAGAACTCTTTGCCGTTCCGTCCACAAGTGCTTTACCCGTGGCTGTATACTTGTGCGTTGAAGAATTGTACGAAATATCTGCGGACGATGTGATCGTATACGTCAGGGACTTTGTAGAATTGTTAGCCGCTCTTGATATTGTAAGTTTATTTGCCGCACTGCTCGCGCCCCAGGATGCTGTTACGCCTGCCGCTGTTCCTCCGGCAGTCACACCTGCATCATAAGCTTCTGTTCCGCTGGCTTTTGTAGCAGTCTTCTTTACTGCTGCATTACCAAGTGCCTTTCCTGTAGCAGTGTACTTATGGGTTGAACTGTTATAGCTGATATCAGCACTGGCTGTAACCGTACAGGACAGAGATTGTGTGGCTGTATTTGCCGTTTTCGTTACGGTATATACATGTGCCAAATCTCCTGTGCCCCATGCACCTGTTACGCCAGCAGCTGTTGCACCGGCAGCCTTACCGTCCGTAACGCCTGCATCATATGCTTCTGTGCCGCTCGCCTTTGTGGAAGAAGCCTTTTCTGTCCCGTCTACGTACGCTTTACCTGTAGCAGTGTACTTATGCGTGGACGTAGTATAAGTAACAGATACAACTCCGGCAGTGATTTCATGCGTCACGGACTTCGTATCGGTATTGACTTTTCTTGTAACGGTAAGCTTGTTGGCCGCACTGCCCGTTCCCCATGCTTCTGTTACACCTGCCGCTGTAGCACCGGCTGACGTTCCTGCCGTTACGCCTGCGTCATACGCTTCCGTGCCACTCGCTCTGGTGGATGACGCTTTTTCTGTTCCATCTACATATGCTTTGCCTGTGGCAGTGTACTTATGGGTGGACGTAGTATAAGTAACAGATACAACTCCGGCGGTGATTTCATGCGTCACGGATTTTGCAGAAGTATTCGCTGCTCTCGTTACCGTCAGTTTATTTGCGGCACTGCCCGTGCCCCACGCTTCCGTTACTCCAGCTGCTGTAGCACCGGCTGATGTTCCTGCTGTTACGCCTGCGTCATACGCTTCCGTACCGCTCGCTCTGGTGGACGAAGCCTTTTCTGTCCCGTCTACGTATGCCTTACCTGTGGCAGTGTACTTATGTGTGGACGTAGTATAAGTAACAGATACAACTCCGGCAGTGATTTCATGTGTCACGGACTTTGCGGAAGTGTTTGCTGCTCTCGTTACTGTCAGTTTATTAGCCGCGCTTCCGGTTCCCCAGGATTCCGTTACGCCTGCATTGGTCGCGCCAGTGGAGGTACCGGCAGTAACACCCGCGTCATAAGCTTCTGTTCCGCTGGCTCTGGTGGACGAAGCCTTTTCTGTTCCGTCTATGTACGCTTTCCCTGTGGCGGTATACTTATGTGTGGAAGTATTATAAGAAACAGAAGGTACTCCGGCTGTAATTTCATGCGTAACTGACTTTGCGTCCGTGTTTGCCGCTCTGGTAACAGTAAGTCTGTTTGCATAGCTTCCCTGTCCCCAGGATTCCGTTACACCTGCGTTCGTTCCGCCAGCGTCATAAGCCTCAGTTCCACTTGCCCTTGTTGAAGAATGTTTTTCTGTCCCGTCTACGTATGCCTTACCTGTGGCAGTATATTTATGGGTAGAAGTATTATATGTAACAGACACAACACCAGCCGTAATCTCGTGTGTCACAGACTTTGCAGAAGTATTTGCAGCCCTGGTAACAGTAAGTTTATTTGCGGCACTGCTCTGCCCCCACGATTCTGTGATACCTGCTGCCGTTGCGCCTTCGTTATTCCAGGTCGTATGAATGCTGTCAACGCCAATGCTCAGTGCTTTGCTCAGAATCTGCGATCCGGTTTCACCTTCATTGTCAGCGTACACAATAGCAGTCTGGTTAATATAATAATGCCCACTGCTTGTTGAAGCCGTAGCGCTTCCGCTCAGGACAATATTGTTATATACGGTTCCTGCCTTGATCAAAGAACCGCTTTCCCTGACAATATAACTCCGTCCGCTCCATTCGCCTGTGTATGTCGGAGAGAATGTAACGGAACTGAAACCGATATATCCTGAATCCGGCGTCCTTGTCCCGGACGATGTGAATGTCTTGCTTTGGAGTTTGCTTGCCACATTAACCGTAGGCGAGAACACTACTCCTTCGGAATACTGTCCGCTGTTGCCATATACGGAACTGATCGGAATGGTTGCGGTCGTTCCGCTCCATGTGGGCGCTCCGGCCTGTAACGTACGTTCCAGTATTTCATTCTGCGGGCTGGCTTTAACCGTAATTTTCCCACCGGACCATGTGTTTGTCAGTGTAGTTGTACTTCCGGAAGTGCTTCCGTCTGTATATCCCTGCGAATATCCTGCCTGATAGCGGTTGTATGCATTAACTTCAAACCATGTACCAGTGCTGTATGACGTACTTCCGCCATCAATGGTTGCACTGACGCCGCCGTAATAGGTATTTACATCCTCTCCGGAAGCGTATCCCCAGTGGCCCTGTGTCGTCAAATCGGTATATTTGTTTGTGTTTTGAGGTGATGCGCTTACCGTGAACCTGCCACTATCCCACGCACCAGACAGGGTAGTGGCCCGGCTAAAAGACCCTACGTCTATCCACGACGAGGATTTTATATTCCGTTTCTTTAGTGTATAAGTATCTCCGGACTGTGTGATTTGCAGATCATACACACCATCCGTCAGGTCATTTGTTGAAACAGAACCGCCACCACCGGAAATATTGACCTTGTAGGAGTTCCCCTTGAATTCATTCAGGTAGCAGTATGCGCTTCCGGTCAGTCCGGCAATCGCATTCACATTAAGCAGACTGACAGATTCAAGCTGTCCTTTGATATAGTTGGCACTGACATCGCTCAGAGAGCACTTCCCGGCAATAACCGTCGTGCTCTTGCTGTTCCCGATATATACCTTGTCTGCATCAATAATGGCCTGGCTTCCGCTGCTATTGATCGCAACCGCAATGGTCGCTGCCGTAACACGCCCGTCAGATCCGACCACGCCTTCAATCGCCGCATGCCAGTCAGACGCAGTCTGCACAACTTCACTATGCAAACTGTTGGCAGTATCTTCCAGCGTGGACCGCCAATAACTTGCCGTTTGCTGAATCTCACTGTGAAGGCTGTTAGTAGTATCTTCAAGCGTAGACCGCCAATAGGAAGCGGTCTGCTGTACTTCGCTGTGCAGACTGTTCGCTGTATCTTCAAGCGTAGACCGCCAATACGACGCCGTCTGCTGAATTTCACTGTGCAGACTGTTGGCTGTATCATCCAGCGTAGACCGCCAATACGACGCTGTCTGCTGTACTTCGCTTCGAAGGCTGTTCGCTTCGTCCTCGAGCGCAGCTCTCCAATAACTCGCTGTCTGTTGGATCTCACTGTGAAGACTGTTCGCTGTATCCTCCAGCGACGCCCGCCAATAAGAAGCCGTCTGCTGTACCTCGCTCCGGAGACTGTTAGCTTCATCCTCGAGTGCAGCTCTCCAGTAGGACGCAGTCTGCTGTACTTCACTGTGAAGACTGTTAGCGGTGTCTTCCAGCGTGGACCGCCAGTACGATGCTGTCTGCTGGATTTCGCTGTGAAGGCTGTTGGCGGTATCGTCCAGTGTAGACCGCCAGTAGGACGCAGTCTGCTGGACTTCACTATGAAGGCTGTTGGCAGTATCTTCCAATGTAGACCGCCAATACGATGCCGTCTGCACAACC
>Ga0310696_10010235_pt1 | contig 10804 bp, 9 predicted proteins | sample AusTroGonzalo_MG_4_FD_203885 | JGI IMG/M metagenome (GOLD analysis project Ga0310696, IMG submission 203885) | Bovine rumen microbial communities from tropical cattle in Woodstock, Queensland, Australia - Gonzalo_02 (v2) (version 2) | ecosystem: Host-associated > Mammals > Digestive system >... | reverse complement strand
TTCTTGTATTCCACTTTATGGTCTTTTGCCCATTTTTCGAGGTAAGCGACCATTTTTTCTTCTCTCTTTGAAGGACGTGGCACGCCCATGATGCCTTGGAACTCTTTCCAAACGCCTTCAGGTTTTAATGTTGTTACAATTTCGTTCATGATAAAAATCTTTTAAAATATTATAATTTAATCTTTTCCTTTATTTTTCGGGTCGCCTTCGGCTCAAAATCTTTCAAAATCTATTTTAAAATCTTTCAAAATGTTTTTCCTTGATTTTTTTCGTAGAATATTTTGTTTGATTTTTTTAAAGATTTTGTTTGATTTCTGCCCTTTAGGGCACCGTTTTCATTTCGAGCGTATGCGCGAAATGTCATCTTTTCATGAGTTCTATCGTTTTTATTGGGTCTTCCGACTTAAACACCGCGTTTCCTGCGACGAGGACATCGGCGCCAGCAGCGAAGAGTTTTGGAGCGTTTTCGGTGTTGACACCGCCATCGACTTCAATCATGGTGTTTAAGCCTTGACAGTCAATCATTTCACGCAGTTTTCTAACCTTTGAACATGTCCTTTCGATGAATTTCTGTCCTCCGAAGCCAGGGTTGACCGACATTAATAAAACAAGGTCGAGGTCGCCGAGTATGTCTTCGAGGAGCATCACTGGGGTATGTGGATTGAGCACCACGCCGGCTTTCACGCCGAGTGATTTCAGCTTCTGCACCGAGCGATGGATATGTGTGCTTGCCTCGTAGTGGAAGGTGATGATGTCGGCACCGGCATCGCGGAATTTCTCGAAATAGCGGTCGGGTTCGACAATCATGAGATGCACGTCGAGAGGCTTAAGTGCTTCTTTCTTAATGGCTTGCACCAGCGGGATGCCGTAGGAGATATTCGGCACGAACACCCCGTCCATGATGTCGCAATGGAACCAATCGGCCTGACTGCGGTTCACCATGTCGATATCCTTTGCCAGATGCAGGAAATCGGCTGAGAGCAACGATGGAGCGATAAGTTTGTTCATTGTGATGAATGATTTTATTTGAAGTGCAAAGATAACAAAATAATTTTTGATTTGTTTCAAATTTTCCGAAAATTTTCTTAACTTTGCACCTGTAATCCTAAATGGGCACCAATATGTTATTCCAGAAAAATATCATTAAGAAGTATATCGCGACGCTGAACGACGACGTTGAGGCGGCTTGGAACCAATATAAAAGCTATTTTCTGAATGCTGCAATTCAAGAAAATATTAGGCAGAGCAAGGAGGAACAGTTTCAGGAAGGTTTTCTGAGAGAGCTTTTTGTGAAGGTTCTGGGCTATACGCTGAACCCTTCGCCCAACTTTAATCTCATCACCGAGCAGAAAAACGAGACCAACTCGCAGAAAGCCGACGGCGCGATACTTCTCGACGGCAACGTGATTGGCGTGATCGAGCTTAAAGACCATAAAACCACAGACTTAAGCAAGATCGAGAAACAGGCTTTCGGCTATAAAAGCCAACACCGAGACGCGCGTTATGTGATAATATCCAACTTCGAGAAACTGCGCCTTTATATTGACAATGCTGTTGATTTCCGCGAATGGAGTCTCTTTGCGATGACATTCGACGAATTCCGCGAGATGTATCTCTGCATCGCTTGGAACCAGATGAAAAACGGCACAGCCCTGAAGATCAAGAGCGAGTCGGTGTCGTCGGAAGACCAGATAACCAACGCTTTGTATAAGGATTACTCGCAGTTTAAGAGATTGCTGTTTGCCGATATTTGAAAAACAATCCTGCTCCAGAAAATAAAAACGAAAGCGACTGGCAACTGCTTCTTTTCAAGAAGACACAGAAACTGCTCGACCGTCTGCTTTTCATCTTCTTCGCCGAAGACTGCGGACTGCTTCCGCCGAATTCGATGGTCGAAATTATCAAACAATGGCGGCAACTCAAGGAACTCGACGAGTATAAGCCGCTTTACGACAGGATTAAGAAATATTTCGGATATCTCGACACCGGCCATCAGGGAAAACATTACGAGATTTTTGCATACAACGGCGGACTTTTCAAACCTGACGAGGTTCTGGACAACTTGAACATCTCTGACGAAGTGCTTGAAGAGCCGACAATTAAGCTAGCCTCATATGATTTCGAAAGCGATGTCGATGTGAATATTTTAGGTCATATTTTCGAGAACTCGCTGTCCGAAATTGAAGAGATTACTCAGCAAATCACTAACGGCGAAATTCCTAAAACTTCGAAGCGCAAGCAGGACGGCGTTTTCTACACGCCTCAATATATCACGAAATACATTGTGGAGAACACGGTGGGGAAGCTCTGCGCCGAGAAAAAGGCGGAGCTTGGCATCGTTGATGAGGATTATTTCTCCGACCAGAAACGCCAGAAGCAGACCAAGATAAAACTCATCGAGCAGCTGAGCCAATATCGCGAATGGCTGTTGCAGATTACCATTTGTGACCCGGCGTGCGGAAGCGGCGCTTTCCTCAATGCAGCCTTACAGTTCCTCATTGCCGAGCATAAGCTTATCGACGAGATGGAAGCCAAGGTGGCAGGCGAATCGCTGGTGTTTCCGAATGTCGAGAACAGCATTTTGGAGAACAACCTCTTTGGTGTCGATATCAACGAGGAGAGCGTGGAGATTGCCCAACTGGCATTGTGGTTGCGCACTGCCAAGCCTCACCGCAAGCTCAACACCTTGAGCCAGAACATCAAATGCGGCAACTCGCTAATCAGCGACCCTGCCGTTGCCGGCGACAAAGCCTTCGACTGGCAAAAAGAGTTCCCGAAAGTCTTTGAAAAAGGTGGTTTTGATGTTGTGATTGGCAATCCGCCGTATTTGCGAGTTCAAGGCTTGCGTGAAAACTTTGAGAAGGAATCAATATTCTACGAGCAACACTATTCTTCTGCAACAGAACGGTTCGATTTTTATGTTTTGTTTATGGAACGTGCCTTTTCGTTGCTGAATCAAAATGGTTTGATGACATTCATTCTTCCGCACAAGTTTATAAATGCTGGCTTCGGAATTGGAATACGAAAATTTATCTATGCTAACAAGGCTTTGAAATCCTTGATACACTTTGGCGCAGAACAGGTTTTTGAAGATGCCAGTGTATATACTTGCATAATTGGTCTTTCAAAATGTCATAACCACGAATTTGAATTTGCAAAGGTCGCTCCCAAAGATTTGAGCAATTCTTTTGATACTGAAAACATTCCAGAGGACCGATTGTCGGATTCTAACAACTGGAACATTTCTTTAAAAAATGATGCTCGTATGTTAGATAAATTAAAAAAAATGCCGTTTAGGGTTAAGGATGTTTTTAAAGGAATCTTCCAAGGCATAGTTAGTGGCGACAATAAAGCATTCTACTTGTACGATTGCATAGAAAAAGAAAAATGCATTGAGGGCTTCTCACAGGTTCTAAATTCAAGAATTTTAATCGAAAGTGACATTTGCAAGCCCATATTTACAGGGAAAACTATATCGAGATACAACTTTATAGATAAAAAGGAATTTTTGATTTATCCATACTATATGCAAAACGGGAAAACGGTGTTTTACAACGAAACCGAATTAGAGAAGAACTATCCTAAGTGTTTTGAATATTTTCAATCCATTAAAGACCGTCTTGATAATCGTGGAACAGCATCAATGTCTTATCCAATATGGTATGCTTTATGGAATGCGAGAAGCATCCAGAATTTAAGTGCAAAGAAGATTTTTACACCTGATATTTGTTTTGGCTCGTCAATGTGTTTTGATGATGTGGGAAGATTACATAATGACACATCTTACGGATTAATTCTAAAAGCGCCTTGTGATGAAGTCTATAAGGCTTTTTTGGCTATTTTTAATTCAAAAATCACTTGGTATTTCTTGACCAAAACTGGCACAGAATTAAGGGGCGGGTATTTTAGATTTAAGACAAAATATCTAGAGCCATTTCCATTGCCCGACTTGACTTCCTTGGAGAATAAAGTCTATTCGGATAGTTTAGCTGTTTTGGCAGACAAAATGCTATTCCTCAATTCCCAGCTTCAGCAGAAGCGCAGTCGTTTCCTTCGCCGTTTGCAGGACAATTTCGAGGGCGTGAAGATAACCAGTGCTTTGGAGTCGTTCGACACGATGGAGTTTGCAGAGTTTCTGAAAGAGCTGAAGAAACAGAAAATAACGCTTTCATTGAGCCAACAGGACGAATGGGAAGATTACTTTAATCAGTATAAAACCGATTGCAACAATCTCTTAGCCGAAATTGCCGCCACAGATAATGCAATAGATTTCAAGGTTTATAAACTTTATGGATTGACATACGACGAAGTGCTGGTTGTGGATAAGGACACGAAGATAACGAGGGAAGAGTATGAGAAATAGTTCATTTTAATAAGGATATTTATGACCGAGGAAGAATCAATAAAGATAAAAGCAAGAATTATTGAAATAGATGATAAACTACAAACTGCTGATGATATAAAAAGGAATCAGGCGTGTTCTGAAGCTCTCAGCTTAATTCAAGCACTTGACAATGATGATCTTAAAGATGAGATAAGAAAAATGATTGTTTTTCATCTGATTGATGCGTCTCGGGAACAGGAGGCAAAACAATGTATAGATGAATTGATGCAATCAAACGATTATTTCTATAAATTAAACGGTCATCATGCTTATATTTTCTATTGTAGAAGATTTGAAAACGATAAGCTTGAAAATGCAATTTTGTTAACAAAACAATTAGCTAAAAGTAATAATCATAAGGCAGATTATGCAGTAGCATGTTTGGAACTTGCTAAGTATCAATATAAAACCAATCTTTTTGATGATTGTATTAACACATTAATGGATGTGATATTAATATCTGACGAATTACACAATGTCAGATTTTTAATGGCTGCTAAATATTACACCGCATTGGCGCTAAATAAAAAAGGGCAAAAGCAGATGGCATTGGAGTATTTGAGAGATGTGTCGGATTTGGCTTATGACACAAGAAGTCAACACGCAGCAATGTTTTCGGAGATTAAAAGAGCGTCAATTCTAAACGATGTGGGGAGAACTGAAGAAACCATAAATATATTGAATCAATGGTGCGATAATTTTGAGATTGAGTTATGATAGATTGGAAACAATGGTCCGAAAAGCCTAATGAAGGCAATATCTCAAAATATCCAACAATTACTGATATTGTTGAGGATATAATTAAAGATGAAGAAAGTGATCTTGTTAATAAATATCCTTTGTCACATAATAAAACTTTTATAAGCAAATTAGAACGTTTAGGTAAGTATTGTCTTGTTATATGTTCAGAAGACAGCAATGATATGGAATTAATTCCCGCAAGCAAATCAAGGCTGACGCTTTATCGAGGTCAAAATGAATATTATGACAAATGTTTGCCATCCTTGTTCCGATGCAACGATGCAGCAGTTTTAAAAGCTCGATTACAATTTTCAGAATTGTTAATTTTTTTAAGCAAGCATCCGATACTAAAAGACTGTGTATATAATAAACATACCATTGAATGGTTAGCTCAGCATTATGGAATACCTACACATTATTTGGACTTAACAACAGATAAATGGGTAGCTGCATTTTTTGCTACAACAATTTACGATAATGGTAATTATTATCCAGTGGATATTACTAATCCTAAACATCCCAAATTCGGTGTGTTGTACAGATATTCTGTAACGCAGAATTTATATAATAAGAATACTGGTAAAATCCATTATATTGGAATGAATTATTTTAACAGACCAGGAAGACAATCTGCTGCTGTCATTGATTTAAAAGATGATAAAGATTTGAATAGTCTGGTTGGTTTTGAAAAGGTTTTCTTTAGACATGACAATGATGCTTCAAATCTTATTTACAGTTTAAGTTTGAAAGGTGGTAAATATTTTCCGAAAGATTCATTGGGTCAAATCATTGACAAGTTTTTAGGCGCATCGGTTTTTTCTTCGCTTGCTGTTGATATTTGCAGAAATACATTCTATTGTGATAAAAGTAGGAAAGATTTTATCTTATTGATGTATAATAATGGATTTGCGGAGACAGCTATACCTCAATTGATATACACCTCAGATATATTACAAGAAATTGACGAATGGAATAAAGAGGGTAGGGAAAGATATAATAGAAGCATTGTTAAGATACCAATAATGAAATATGATAGGAAAAAAGAAAACTGATAACGAAGATTTCTATCCTAGCGCTTCCGAAGATTTCTTTGGAGAGAAGCCTGCTGGTACAACTGTTCCCGATTTCGACAAAGGAAATTCGAGCAGAATCGGTTGTATGTCGGTTGTTGTTATAATAATCGTGGGAATGTTAGCATTTGTATTACTTTAACATCATAAAATCTTTGGTTAATGAAAATCAAGAGCCTTGCGTTTTGTACAAGGCTCAGGCTGGTGCGTCCCCCATTCTAAGATGAGTTGTCATGCCCCTATTCCAAAATTGGAATTGTCGCAAAATTAATATTTTTTTTAAAACAGTTTTATCCGAATTAAAAAATAATAGTATCTTTGCAGAAAATATAAAAAAGTAAAATTTATGGAACTAAATAATTTTGGATACTACTGGTTAGACACTTGGGTGATGGCTAATGTTATACAATTGGCTACGCAAGATTTTTGTCGTCGTTATCTCAACCGCAGCAACGATCCTTGTGGGCGGCAATACGACCAAATGACACAGGCTGCGCGTTCGGTTACGGCAAATATCGCTGAAGGCAACTCGCGTCATGCCACATCAAAGGAAACTGAGATGAAGCTCACAGATGTGGCACGTGCCAGTCTTTCAGAGCTCGCTAACGATTACTTAAATTGGCTGTTGAGCCACGAAAGAATTCCGTGGTCAGTGAAATCTCAGGAGTACAAAATTGTTAGCACTATCCATCTGGACAAACCAGCATATAAAGATGACGTGCAGCATTTAAGTAGTATTCATATCCTTGCCCAAAAACGCAAATTCGACCATTGGCTTAAATCAAACGATTCAATTGAGGAAGCTAATTGCCTGTTAATTCTTTGCAACCGCCTTATAATGATGCTTAGCAAACAAATTGAGAATCAACTGGAGTCATTCAAGGTGGAAGGAGGCTTCACTGAGGCTTTATCTGCTGAAAGACTTGCTTATCGTGCAGAGAAAAGTATCCAAGATGATGCACCATCTTGTCCCAGATGCGGCAAACCAATGATAAAGCGCATGGCGAAAAAAGGCAAAAATGCCGGCAATGCTTTCTGGAGCTGCTCTGATTATCCAAATTGCAATGGAACGAGGAGTATTTAAGGTTGTGACTTTTTTCGTTATAAAGTGATAACGTAATATCGTTATAAAAAATAACAGGACCACTCACCGTAGCCCTGTTAAATCCTTGATAATTGCAATAAATCATAAGACTAACCAAGATAACTCTTGAGAATCTTGCTTCTGCTTGTGTGTTTCAAGCGGCGGATCGCCTTCTCCTTGATCTGACGCACGCGCTCGCGTGTGAGGTCAAACTTCTCACCAATCTCCTCCAAAGTCATCGGATGACCGCCGTTGAGTCCGAAATATAAGCGGACCACGTCGGCTTCTCTCTGTGTCAAAGTCGAGATGGCGCGGTCGATCTCCTTGCGCAATGACTCGTATAGGAGCTGCGTCTCTGGTGTCACCACCTCGTCGCTCTTCAAGACGTCGTACATGTTGTTGTCTTCGTCCTGCACGAGAGGGGCGTCCATTGACACGTGACGGCCTGCGTTCTTCATCGATTCCTTGACTTCGGCTTCGGTGAGGTCGAGAACTTCAGCTATCTCTTCAGCATTCGGCTCCCGCTCGAATTCCTGCTCCAGCTTTGCGTAGGTCTTGTTGATTTTGTTGATCGAGCCGATCTTGTTCAATGGAAGTCGGACGATACGTGATTGTTCTGCAAGAGCCTGGAGGATGGACTGGCGGATCCACCACACTGCGTATGAGATGAACTTAAAACCTCTTGTCTCGTCAAAACGGCGTGCCGCCTTGATGAGGCCGAGGTTGCCCTCGTTGATGAGGTCGGGGAGGCTTAATCCCTGATTTTGGTACTGTTTCGACACTGACACGACGAAACGTAAGTTGGCCTTCGTGAGCTTCTCCAAAGCGGCCATGTCGCCCTGACGGATGCGCTGCGCAAGCTCGACTTCCTCGTCAGCCGTTATCAGTTCAACCTTACCAATCTCCTGGAGATATTTGTCCAAAGAAGCGGTTTCCCTGTTGGTAACTTGTTTGGTAATCTTTAACTGCCTCATATTTTTTATTTTAGGATTTTACTTTTTCTCGCGTCTTGGACCACGGTGCTCACCACCTTTGTGATCGCCACCTTTGCGCTCGCCACGCGGTCTCTCCGGCTTCTCAACGTAACCTTCAGGTTTCGGTAATAAAGCCTTTCTTGAGAGACGGAGCTTGCCGGTCTTCTGGTCGATGTCGATGAGCTTCACCTGGATCTTGTCGCCTTCTTTCAAGACGCCGTCCATGGTCTCGAGACGTTTGTAGTCGATCTCAGAGATGTGGAGCAGACCGTCTTTGCCAGGAAGGATCTCGACGAAAGCGCCAAATGGCATGATGCTCTTCACTGTGCCGTCGTAGATCTCGCCAACCTCAGGAACTGCCACGATAGCCTTGACTCTTGCCTTGGCTGCCTCGAGGTCGTCCTTGTTGGTTGAAGCGATCTCCACCATGCCGCATTTCTCGTCTTCTGTGATGACGATGACGGTGTTGGTTGACTTCTGAATCTCTTGAACGACTTTTCCGCCAGGTCCGATAACGGCGCCGATGAAGTCTTTAGGAATGACGATCTTCTCGATACGTGGCACGAACTCTTTGTAGTCGGCGCGTGGCTCGCTAATGGTCTTGGCCATCTCGCCGAGGATGTGCATTCTGCCTGCCTTTGCCTGTTCGAGAGCCTCGCTCAACACTTCGTATGAAAGGCCGTCGACCTTGATATCCATCTGGCATGCTGTGATGCCGTCAACGGTACCAGTGACCTTGAAGTCCATGTCGCCGAGGTGGTCCTCATCGCCAAGGATATCTGACAAGACAGCGTATTTGTCGTTGTCGGTGATCAAGCCCATTGCGATACCTGCGACAGGTTTTCTCATCTTCACGCCGGCGTCCATCAATGCCAATGTGCCGCCGCACACCGAAGCCATTGACGATGAGCCGTTTGACTCGAGGATGTCGCTCACCACGCGGATGGTGTAAGGATTCTCCTCACCGCCAGGGATCATGTTCTTCAATGCTCTCTCAGCGAGGTTGCCGTGACCGATTTCACGACGGCTCACGCCGCGGCTTGCCTTGCATTCGCCTGTTGCGAAGCTCGGGAAGTTGTAGTGCAGCATGAAGTTGCTTGTGCCTTCAACGACAGCACCGTCGATGGTCTGCTCGTCGAGCTTGGTGCCCAAAGTCACTGTCACCAATGCCTGTGTCTCACCACGTGTGAAAATAGCTGAGCCGTGGCATGATGGCAACACGTCGACTTCTGTCCAGATTGGACGAATCTGGTCGAGCTTACGGCCGTCGAGACGTTTGCGCTCGATAAGGATAGCGTCGCGCACTGCCTTGCGCTCGATGTCATGGAAGTAACGTTTTGCCATCGGAGTCTTCTCTTCGAGTTCCTCTTCGGTATATTTTGTCAGATAATTCTCAAGAATTGCTGCGAAAGCGTCCTCGCGCTCGTGTTTGTTGGCGTTGCCGGTGAGAGCGAAGTCGTAGCATGGCTTGTAGCAGCATGCCATCATGTCAGCGCGAAGGTCTTCGTCGTTGACTTCATGGCAGTACTCGCGCTTCGGGTTGGCTTTCTCGACTCTTGAAGCGAGGTCGAGCTGTGCCTGCACCTGGCCTTTGATGGCCTCGTGGGCGGCTTTCAAAGCGCCGATCATCTGTGCCTCAGAGATTTCTTTCGATTCGCCTTCCACCATGCAGATGTCTTTCATTGTGGCACCAACCATAAGCTCGAGGTCGGCGTTCTCGAGTTCGTCGGCACGCGGGTTGATGACGTATTCGCCGTTGATCATTGCCACGCGGACCTCTGAGATAGGACCGTGGAACGGGATGTCCGACACTGCGATAGCTGCTGATGCCGCCAATGCTGCGTAAGCGTCAGGAAGCACATTCTGCTCGCCTGAGAGCAGTGTTATCTGCACCTGGATTTCTGCGTGGAAATCGTCAGGGAAGAGTGGGCGAATGGCGCGGTCGACCAGACGTGAGATCAGGATCTCATAGTCTGACGGCTTGCCTTCGCGTTTGAAGAAACCGCCAGGGAACTTGCCTGTGGCGGCGTATTTCTCTTTATAATCAACTGAAAGCGGCAGGAAGTCGACATCGTCTTTTGCTTCCTTGGCTGCCACCACTGTGGCGAGCAACACTGTATTGCCGCATTTCACCACCGCAGCACCGTCGGCCTGCTTGGCCAAACGTCCGGTCTCGATGATAATGGTATCTTTACCAGTCTGTATTGTCTGTTTGATTCCTTCTGGACCCATAATAAAAATCTTAATAATTAATAAATAGGAATTAAAAGTGTACAGCAATGCAAAAAAAGGCAATCCAACGTTGCCTTTTTTTGCACGCACATTGCCTTAACAATGTTATTATTTTCTTAAACCTAATTCCTTTACGATGTTACGGTATCTCTCAATGTCGGTCTTCTTGAGGTAGGCGAGGAGCTTTCTTCTCTTACCAACGAGAGCGACTAATGAGCGTTTTGTTGCCAAATCTTTCTTGGCACTCTTCATGTGCTCAGTCAAATTCTTGATTCTGAATGTGAACAATGCAATCTGTCCTTCTGCTGAGCCGGTATCC
>Ga0310696_10010234_pt1 | contig 10804 bp, 14 predicted proteins | sample AusTroGonzalo_MG_4_FD_203885 | JGI IMG/M metagenome (GOLD analysis project Ga0310696, IMG submission 203885) | Bovine rumen microbial communities from tropical cattle in Woodstock, Queensland, Australia - Gonzalo_02 (v2) (version 2) | ecosystem: Host-associated > Mammals > Digestive system >... | reverse complement strand
TAACACCGAATTGTGCAAGATATGCATTTAATTTATCATGTCCAACAATTTGATGACGATGCATGAAGTCCGAAAGACGTTGAAGAGCATTAATCATATATTTTGATAATGATGTAGCATTTTCGTTATTATTATCTGCTCTTATAATTCTAGGAGTTCCATTTGTATCTTGAACAACGGTCGATTTATGTGAATCTGCAAGATTTACTGTGTTATCATCTATTCTATATTGATTTGTTATATAATTATTTCCACCGTTAGGACCAACTGGATTGTCAAAGACAGATACCCAAAGATCGGTATCATAGTTTACATTATAAAGCATTTCAACAATATCTGTAACGTCTTGAATATCCAGATTTTGATTATTATCTGCATTTCTATTTATAATAATTTCAACCGAATTATACTTTACATAATTATTATAAGCAGTATTTTTCATATGATCTAAATACATCTTTGCAAGGCAAAGAAGTGGAAGGGCCGACTTATATGTTGTAAGTTTTGTTCTATCAATACCGAATGGCACAATATACCCAAGTGTATGTAAAAGAGAAAACAACCAACGTCCTTTCTTTGTAAATCGCCATTTCCACATTTGAACCACTCCAATAGAATGTGTTGTATCCCATATTCTGAAATCTGGTTTCCAATTTGAATCATTTTGTTCGGCAGTATTTGCCTCATATGCATATTCATTTGTTCCAATACCACCAGCATTATATGTAAATATATCATATAAGTCTTTAAGACTTAACATACGTGTTTGTGTTGGTATTGATGCTGAATTTTCATAATAGTGTAATTCACCATTTATAAATGAATTCCACGAGCGTTGAACCTGTCTAAAAGGAACGAAATAAAAGAAGTGTTTCAACTTCATATTTCCTTTAATAGGTACTACCATAGGTTTAAGGAGAAGCAAATCTTTGTTTGCAAGGTTCATATTTACACCAGGTTGAAACTCTATAGCTCGAACAACCTGTGGGCGGAAGAATGACAATGTTGTCATATCATAAAAATTATACTTACGATTTTTTTGACCTTCAATGTCAGTTTTAATTTTTACTTTCGACATAATTTTCTATTTTTTCGGTTAATTCGTTAATTTTATTTTCGTTTTCAGCCATATTTATTGTTGTTAAACGGCTTTCTTTAAGTAAATCGGTAGTTCCGCTTGCAATGATATTCTCAAGTTTAAAATCATTTGTCTTATACTGAGAATTCATTTCAGTTGGGTCCTTAATAACTGGTTTAATACGGTTAACGATAACACCGTCAACTTCTTCTTGTACATTTTCATTCACGATGTATTTCTCATTGAGATAAAGTGACACTTTCGCTTTTTCGCATTCAAGGGTTTCGATGTAACTTTTCATTTTGTTTAATTTTTAGGAATTTCGTAATTAAATATTTCCTTGTTATGCCAAGTGACAATGATTCGGATTTTCAGTCCTTTTAAAAGTCGACTGAATAAAGCCTTATACACTACATTATAAAAAAAAGATTTCTTTAAAGCAAATTCGTTAAGCATTTCTTTGTCAACATTTTCTTTCGCCGTCAACTCATTCTCAAGCTCAGACATAATGTCTTCTTCGATGGTCTTGGCATTTACGTTTTCTTTGTTCATTGTAAGTTAATTTAATTTTGTTAATATTTTTTGTCTCCGACGGGCAGTAAGCAGGTGTTATCCATATATCTCATTTCCGAGAATTTACGATTGTTCGTAAAAGGTTTCTGAGCTTCGCTCTAAAGATGGTCTCACGACCATGTTCACCAAACTCAACTCAGATTGACATTGTATCTTTAGAACTTTTCGCACACACGTTTTTTATTTTACGCGCGCGCGTTTGTTGGAGAGTGAATCATTATCATATCTTTATTTCTTTTGGGTTAAATACTCGTGATAGCTCATTGTGTTCACAAGCTCAACAAACATGACTCGCATATGCTTGTCTTTGTATTTGAGGAGAATGAGAACGACATCATTGGGAGACAGCTCAACAGATATACTTTCGAGACCGTTCAAGAACGTGACACGCCAATTGCGTATAAGATTGCTATAATAATAATAGCACCTGCGAGATTTAGCATAATTTCTGACTTTTTTATTAATCCAATTAAGGACAAGACGTTCCGTCATTTTCCTTATATCGATTTTTGTAAGTGTTTCGGTTTCCATGATTTAAACTTTGTTTCGTAATGCTCGATTTTAATTATTTCATAACCATCGCAAAAATCATCTTTTTCCAACATTGCTGCTTCTTTCAATGCAAATTCTTGTGAGTGGTCACGAGACCAAAAAGGAATACCACTAATAATATATCGTAAATCATAAGTAATTGAATCGGGTTTCATTTTATAATACTATTTTAACATATTTAATTTTATGGCCTCTAACATTGATAATTTTAATCTCATTAATATGAAATACTTCATATTTTAACTTACCAGTTAATTGCTTAAATCTTTTATTAGCCATTAATTTACTTTCATAAGTTCCAAAAATTCCTGTTTCTTTGTAAAAAGGAATTAAATAAGTTCTAACTTCGTACATTTTTATTTTGGTACTTGGGATTACACACATACTTAATGTATATTATTTTTCAAAAGTGGTTTTGCAAAAATAAGTATGTTTTTAGATTTTATGCAGAATTTTGAACTTTATGTTAAAAATTGTTAAATTTGAAAATCATTGCAAAAAATGTGTTACCTTTGCAGTTAGAAAATAATTTGAAATATATATGGAAATAATTGGAAAAGTTGTACAGTTAGGTACTTTGATTGAGGGAAACTCACCGCGCGGACCGTGGAAAAAACAGGAATTGATTATCGAAACACTCGAACAGTTTCCTAAAAAAGTTTGTTTGATGTGCTGGGGCGACCGCGTAAACGACGCAAACAGCTTCTTTGTCGGACAGACCATCAAGGCGCAGATTCGTATCGAATCACGCGAATTCAACGGCAAATGGTACACCGATGTCACGGCCTTCCGCCTTGACCTCGACCAGCCTGTAGCACAGCAGCCTGCAGGACAAATGCCACAGCAGCAGAATCCGATGCAGCAACAGCCGTTGCCACCAATGCCACCGATGAATGACGAATATTTCGCGTCAGACAATGGCGACGATTTGCCGTTCTAAGAATTTGTAAATCAACTATTTAGATACTGTTGTAACCTGACCGGTGTTCGGGTTGAACAGTATCTTGTTGTTTTTGGTTGAAACCAATCTCAACTCTCCAAACTGACTGACAGTCAACGTCTTTGTAGTAATGACATCGTTGCCCAATGTGACTTTTACGTTGGTTAGTGCAGGTATTCGATAGAAAATCTTGTTGGGTTGTCCTGAATTCAAGATATCGCTATCCATCGCATTGATGTTGGCCGATGTGTTTTTGGTGTCGAACTGCATCTTTATAGTCTCGCCACCGTCGAGTTTGCCAACCCAAACATTGCCGTTGGCCTGGCTCTTATCAGGTATTACATAATAACAAACCTTGTTTGTGCTCTTTATGGTTTTGCCTTTAAACAAGCTAATATATTCATTTTCAAGAGCTTCCATATTGTCAACCATATATGTAATGGTGTTGCCGAAATTCACTTCCTGTACGCCCGAAACAAGGTCAAAGCAAGCGGTCCTAATCTTGTCGATGGTTTCAATTGCCACCTTCGCCTTTTCTTCTTTGGTCATCCTTTTCGGAGCCTTTTTGCCTCCACCCTCTTCCTCGTCGTCATCATCCTCTTCTTCAGGAATATCGAGGATTTCGATAAAAGAAACCGCTGTTGACTCCTTGTATTCCATTTCATTGTAATCAAATGTGTTTCTCAACGAAATTCCTGCAGGAAGATTGTCGTAACCGACAGCACAGATTATTCCATCTTGATCGATAATGAAATTCGGCACAAACTCTTTGCTCTTTTCATCAAACTCAATGAAAAACAACGCGTTGGGGTCAATTTCGCTACCCACTTGAATATCAATGCCTTTTACATTGATTTCGGTCTTATTTTCCTTGATATAATCGGTTGTTCCCAATAAATTGGATGCAAATTCAGCGTATGGTCCGATGTAATAATTCGTCTCTTCGACTGTGAGTTCGAGCTTTATCACATTGCGTGGCAGATAATAAAAAATGCCATCATTTTGTGACTGGGCGTTTTTTGCCGATGTTGTAACATATTGTGCATCAAGGGTTAATGATGCAAATAATGCGATGATTAAAAAGAATTTTTTCATATTTCAGATGTTTTTATATCATGTTTTGAAAATACCATCAAAGCTATAAAAGTGATTAACCCATTGATTATCAATATCTCAAAACCAAATTGATAACCATTGAACAGCTGTTTTGAATACAGATTCAAGATATAACTGACTATCGGCGACGCTATAGCGATGTAAGGCACTATTTTGTCGATGGGCTTGCGGTTTTTCACGAAAAGTCCGAATGAATAAAGTCCCAATAACGGGCCGTAGGTATAGCCTGCGATTGCGAATACCTTATTGATCAATGATTCGGTGTGGAACGGCCGGAATGCTATGATTACCAACAGATAAAGTGCCGCAAAGATGATGTGGATATGTTTTCTTTTCTTCGCTTTTGCCTCTTCCGACATGTCGTTGCGGTTGCCGAAATCGAGAAAATTATAGCAGAACGTGGTAGTTAGGGCTGTCAGGGTGCCATCGGCCGATGAATAGCCTGCAGCCACAAGGCCTATCACGAATACAATGCTCGTTAACTTACTGAAACTGAATGCGATAGATGGGAATATTTTATCATTGACCACTACTCCACTGTCGTTTGTCGGCAGCTGGAAACCAGTTTGCTGGGCGTAATAGATCAGCGAGGCACCGAGACATAGGAAGATCATGTTAACAAAGATGAACAGAATGCTCGAAGTCATCACGTTTTTCTGGGCGTCGCGTAGACTCTTGCAGGTCATGTTTTTCTGCATCATATCCTGGTCGAGGCCAGTCATTACGATGGTGATGAAAGCGCCGCTTATTATCTGTTTCAGCCAGAATTTACTGTGGTTTGGGTCGGTTTCGAAGAGTTTTGTATAGCCTTGTTCAGACGAGGCTTTCAGCAGGTCGGGAATCGAGATGTTGAGCTCTTTTAAGATGCAGACAACTGTGATTATAGCCGCCAAAAGCAGGAATGTGGTCTGTAAAGTGTCGGTCCAGACCACCGTTTTTATGCCACCTTTAAAGGTATAGATCAATATCAAAACGATGAAAATGACGGCTGGGACCCAGAAAGGAACGCCCCAAGCTTTGAACACAAACTCGTATAACACAAAGACAACCAGATACATACGTAGTGCCGAGCCCAGTAGCCGCGACAAGATGAAAAACGCCGCGCCGGTCTTCTCGGAGTGTTTTCCTATGCGCATGTTGAGATACGTATATATCGATGTGAGGTTGAGTTTATAATACAAAGGCAGCAAAAACAGCGCAATCACCGCGTAACCGATGATATAGCCGAGCACAATGCCGAAATACGTGAACTGGTTGGTGTAAACATCGCCAGGCACCGACATGAAAGTGACACCCGAAAGCGATGCCCCGATCATGCCATAAGCCACCACAAACCATGGTGATTTGCGGTTGCCTGTGAAAAAAGTAGCGTTGTCTGACTTCCGCGACGTGAAGTGCGCGATAATCAGAATCAGTACTGTGTAAACAATGAAAACAGTTAGTATCAACGCTGACATAAAATATTGAATATAAATATTTTAAAATATATTATTTAAAGTATTACTTTAATATTTTTGCAAAGTCGAAAAGTCTGTCGTATTTTGCATCCGGCTTGATTTTTACGGGCTCGTTGCCGACCAAAACCGTGTACATGCCGCAGTTTTTGCCGAACTCAAGGTCGGAGTTCATGTCTCCCACCATGATTGACTTCTCGAGGTCGATTTCGGGGAAGTCGTGCTGAGCCATATAGGCCATTCGGGGACTAGGCTTGCGGTAGTTGTCGGGGTCGGATTTGAGTTGTGGGCACACGTAAATCTTGTCGACCCTCCCCTTTTGATTTGCGATTTCTTGCAGCATGTAGCCGTGAACACGTTCAACATCGGACATGGTCATGAGGCCTTTGCCAACACCTTGCTGGTTGCTCACGATGATGACGCGACCGAATTTCTGTGCAAATATCTTGAATGCCTCCAACACGCCAGGGATAAACTGGAACTCATTGATATTCTTGACATAATCATCCACGAGGCGGGTGTTGATGACACCGTCGCGGTCGAGGAACAGGGTCCATGATTTGTCGATTATGCGGTTCCAGTCCATGATCAGCGTGGGAATATTGTTGCTTCGATGATTTCGCATATGATATGGCCAATCATGATGTGCGACTCTTGTATGCGCGGTGTGCAAGTGGAAGGCACATTTAATAATATGTCGCAGCAGTCGGCCATATTGCCGCCCTTCTCCCCTGTCATTCCGATGGTTTTCACGCCAATCTCTTTTGCTACATCAATGGCTTTCAATATATTAGCAGAGTTGCCAGAGGTGCTTATCCCGATGAGCACGTCGCCTTTTTTGGCTGAAGCCTGAAGCATACGGGCATAGATCATGTCGTAGGAATAGTCGTTAGCCACAGCGGTAAGATAGCTCGTATTCACATGCAAAGCCTCGGCATTGAGCGGTGGACGGTCGTAGTAGAAACGTCCGCTGAGCTCAGCCGCAAGGTGTTGCGCATCGGCAGCGCTGCCTCCATTGCCGCAGAAATGGATCTTTCCGCCGTTTTTAAGGCTTTCGACACACATCATGGCGGCATCGTTGATTCGTTTGATAAGAGCTTTATCGTTGAGAATCAACTGTTTGACATCAATAGAATCTTTTATGATTTTTTCAATCGAAATCATATCTAAAATATTTTTTGCAAAGATAATAAAAAAATAAATGAGAATACATTTTTAATGTCATTCTCGAAATACTCACAGTACCCTGTGGTAGGTCGTATTTCTGCAAATGACATTAAAAATTCGTATTTCTGTAAATGGCATTAAATAAAAAAATCGTATTTTTGCAGCAAATTTTAAAAATATGAGAGGCGTTTATACAGTATTGCTTTTGATTGTTTCGAACATCTTTATGACATTTGCATGGTACGGCAATTTGAAATTGTCGGATATGGGTATTATCAAGGATTGGCCATTGATTCTCATTATTTTAGCTAGTTGGTGCGTGGCGTTGCTTGAATATTCGGCAATGGTTCCTGCTAACAGAATCGGTTCGGAAGTCCACGGAGGACCGTTTAGCTTGGTTGAGTTAAAGGTGATTCAGGAGGTTGTCAGCCTCATCGTTTTCATGTTCATCAGCATCAAAGTGTTCAAAATGGGCGAGTTTCACTGGAATCATCTGGTAGGCTTCGGATTTTTGGTGCTTGCCGTTTATTTTATTTTCAAAAAATAAAGAAAAAAAAGTTGCCATTAGTTGAAATTATTGTTATTTTTGCAATGATAATTTAAAAATTAGGATTATGCAGTTTTACGACGTTGATTCGATCTTCACTTTTGGAAAATATGAGGGTGAGACTTTGGCTGAAGTCTTCGAGAAAGACCCGAAATACATAAAATATTGCCAGGACAACATTGACGAATTCTATATCTCTCCTGAGGTGTTGAAAGAGTTGCGTTCCACTTCGCGCGACAACAAGCTGTTGACCGCCAATCTTGATGAGATGAGTGACGAGGAACTTGCCGAGTTTATGCACGACATGAACGACATCGACGAGTTTGACGAGAGCAAGTTGGAGGAAGACTTCGACTGGGAAGAGGGCGAAAACATGTTTGCCGACGATGAAGAGGACATTTTCGGCGAGGAAGAGGACGAATATTTCGACGAGGAAGGCTTCGACGAGCCGTATGACGACCCTTACGACAGATATTAGTTAAAAGATTAAAGTTAAAAGTTAAAAGATATAAGAGCTCTTCAGCTCTTTTAACTTTACTCTTTTAACTTTTAACCTTATAATTTTTCAGAGATACCGTAAACCTTTGATTTTGACGACGTTGATTGCACCAGTTCCGCGAGGAATCCGGTGAGGAAGAATTGTACGCCGACGATGATGCATACAAGTGCGAAATAGAACAGCGGACGGCTGGTCATTCCGTAGGCGTGGAATGCGAACTTCTTGACCACCAATATGATGCCGATGATGAAGCCGGCAAGGAACATCAGTGAGCCGAGGCCTCCGAAGAGGTGCATAGGGCGTTTTCCGAACTTAGAGATGAACGAGATGGTGAGCAGGTCGAGGTAGCCGCGCACAAAACGGCTCATACCGAACTTCGACTCGCCGTATTTGCGTTTCTGATGGTGCACCACCTTCTCCCCTATATGTGTGAAGCCGGCAGCTTTGGCGATGACCGGGATATAACGGTGCATCTCGCCGTATATCTCAATGCTTTTTACGACTTCGTTGCGGTAAGCCTTGAGTCCACAGTTGAAGTCATGCAGTTTGATACCTGTCATGCGGCGTGTCGACCAGTTGTAGAACTTCGAAGGAATGTTTTTCGACATTGTGGAGTCGTAACGTTTTTTCTTCCAGCCACTTACGAGGTCGTAGCCGTCTTTTTCGATCATGTTGTAGAGCTCAGGAATCTCGTCAGGGCTGTCCTGAAGGTCGGCATCCATGGTGATGACCACGTCGCCTTGCACTATCTTGAAGCCTTCGTTGAGGGCGGCAGACTTGCCGTAGTTGCGGCGGAAGCGTATTCCTTTGATATTGGGGTTGTTAGCTTTCAGCTGTTGGATGCAGTGCCATGAGCCGTCGGTGCTGCCGTCGTCGACAAACACTATCTCGTAAGAATAATTGTTTTCCTCCATTACGCGGCGGATCCAGGCCTCGAGTTCAGGCAGCGACTCCTCTTCATTGAGCAAAGGTATGACGACAGATATATCCATTTCAAACTTTTTTACGTGCAAAGATAGCAATAATTAATGAATAAATTATTGATAAAATGACATTTATTATCAACATTGATACGGCTGTTGCCAGTGGCGAGAAAAGTTCACGCATCATGCAGCCGTTCTCGTAAAGTCCCATCCTGCTTTCCATCCCCAATGATGAATAAAGCAGAAAAATTACGCCAGAGAACAGAATTGAGGCGATAATTCCGCTCAAAACACTCATCAGAAAAGCCTTTCCGTAGGAGAAACTGCTCCACACGAATTTGTTTTTGAAGAAAGCCAGTGTGATGCTGAGCCAGACGAACGGGATGAGGTATATTATTGAGAAAAGGTATGACGATTCGACATACAGGCGTTCGTAAAAAATAATATAAACGAGTGATAATAAGACGCTTAACAACAATCCCGAGATGACTGTTGTGAGCCAATACTGGCGGCCTGTATATGTCGGTTCGATTATCATTACAGACAAAAAAGGGTAAGCTACTTATATCGCACCGCTCAACCATCTACCCTTGCTGCCTTCCGACCCTGGGGGAGTTTGACAGGAGCTGGTCGTATAAGACTTACCCGCTGCAAAAATACAATTTTTTTTGATATTACAAAGAATTTGGTGAAAAATAATTTTTGAAACAAAAATTCCCGAAAGAATCGCTTCTCCCGGGAATTTTTTTGAGATGTTTTTCAGTAAACGCCTCTACATTATTTCTCAATCTCTTTCTTCAGTCTCTCTGTCAACATCGGGACGATCTTGTGGAGGTCGCCTACGATGCCGAGGTCAGCGGCTGAGAAGATAGGAGCATATTTGTCCTTGTTGATGGCGATGATGAAATCTGACTCTTCCATACCTGCGAGGTGCTGGATGGCGCCTGAGATACCGCATGCCATGTAAAGGGCTGGACGGACGGTCTTACCGGTCTGGCCCACCTGGAAGCAGTGATCCATGATGCCTGCGTCGACCATGGCGCGTGATGACGACACCATGCCGCCGAGCACGTCGGCCAAAGCCTGAAGCTTGTTGAAGCCTTCCTTGTCGTGGACGCCACGGCCACCTGACACCAAAATCTTGGCATCGGCGATGTCGTCAGCGCACTTGCAGTTCATCTTGGTCTCGATGACTTTGACTTTGAACTTGCTTGTGTCGAACTTAGGAGCAAACATCGTGATGGTGCCTTTTCTGCCAGCCTCGCGGACGCGTTTCTGCATCACGCCAGGACGCACTGTCGACATCTGAGGACGTGTGTTAGGGCAAAGGATGGTAGCCATCAGGTTGCCACCGAAAGCTGGACGTGTCGAACGGAACTGCTTCTCGCCTGTCTCCTCAACGATACCGATTTCAAGCTTGGTGCAGTCTGCAGTCAGACCGGTCTTCAAACGTGAAGCGATACGTGGAGCGAGGTCACGGCCGATGGTTGTTGCACCGTAAAGCACGATGCTTGGGCAACCAGCTGTAATCATCTGATACACAACCTGTGAGTACTGCTCTGTCAAATAATCCTTGAGCTCTGGGCAGTCGGCGACGAGCACTTCGTCAGCACCCATCTCGATGAGGCTCTGAGCCTGGTCTTTGACATTATGACCGAGTAACATTGCCACGACTTTTTCGCCGAGAGCGTCGGCCAAGTCGCGAGCCTTACCTAAAAGTTCGTAAGCTACGGATTGAATCATACCTCCGCGCTGTTCTGCGAACACATAAACGTTTTTGTAATCTTTGATATCCATGGCTTTACTTTTAGATTAAATGTTTTTCTTTGAGTTTCTTAACGATGATTTCCACAGCTTCTTCTTCGCTGACTTCGAACACCTCGCCCGGAGCCTTGAGCTGTTTCGGGAATGACTGCCACACCTTTGTTGGTGAGCCTTTCAGACCGAGTTTGTTC
>Ga0310696_10010231_pt1 | contig 10806 bp, 7 predicted proteins | sample AusTroGonzalo_MG_4_FD_203885 | JGI IMG/M metagenome (GOLD analysis project Ga0310696, IMG submission 203885) | Bovine rumen microbial communities from tropical cattle in Woodstock, Queensland, Australia - Gonzalo_02 (v2) (version 2) | ecosystem: Host-associated > Mammals > Digestive system >... | reverse complement strand
CGCCGCCATAAACGACATCAAGCGGCGCAGCGAGGCGAACGGCGGCTACGTGACTTTCGAGGAGCTCAACCGCATGCTCCCCCTGCAGATCGTCGACGAGATACAGACCGACCACTACCTGAAGATCCTCGAGGCGCTGGGGGTCCAGATCATCAGCGAAGAGAACGTGAAGAAGTTCGTCGACGCGAAGAACCAGAGCGCCGGCGATTCGAGGGGCCGCAACGTGGCGGCCGAGATGATCGAGGATCCGATAAGGATGTACCTGCACCAGATGGGGCAGGTGCCGCTGCTGACGCGCGAAGAGGAGAATTCGATCTGCAGGACGATCGAAGAGGCCGAGTCGAAGACGCGCGACATGTTCAACCGCTTCGTCTTCACGCCGCCGATGTACGAGAGCCTCCTCGACAAGCTCGAGGGACAGTGCGAGCGCTTCGACAGGATAGTCACCGACAAGTTCGAGGAGAAGCGCGACGACTACATGTCGCTCATACCGGGCTTCCGCAAGCAGATCAAAGAGGTGGAGAAGAAGCTCCGCGAGGCGAGCGACAGGTTCCTCGAGATTTCCGCCGCCCCCGGCGCGTCGCCGGCAAAGGTTCGCGGCGCCGCGAAGACGCTCGCCAACGCCCGCGCCGCGCTGAAGAAGACCTTCTTCGACCTGAGCTTCAAGCAGAAGGTCCTCGAATCGCTCTGCGCGGACGCCACGGAGCGCATCTACCTGCCGTACAAGCGCCTCGTCTCCGAACACGCGAAACTCCTGAGCCTGAAGCCCACGAAGAAGCGCGACGCCGACATCGCCGCCGTCCGCGCGAAGATGGCGAAGTACGAAGTCCTCTTCGGAATGCCGCCGGCCGAGTTCATGTCGACCTTCGACGAGCTCCGCGACATCCTCAAGAAAGGGCAGGCCGCGCGTACGCGCATGGTCGAGGCCAACCTGAGGCTCGTCATATCGATCGTCAAGAAGTACATGAACAGGGGGTTGAGCTTCCTCGACCTCATACAGGAGGGCAACACCGGCCTCATGAAGGCCGTGGAGAAGTTCGAGTACAAGCGCGGGTACAAGTTCTCGACATACGCCACATGGTGGATACGCCAGGCCGCGACGCGCGCGATAGCCGACCAGGCCCGGACGATCCGCATACCGGTGCACATGATCGAGACGATCAACAAGCTCATGCGCGTGCAGAAGAAGCTCATCCAGGTCCTGGGGCGCGAACCCACCGAGGCCGAGCTCTCGCAGGAGATGAACCTGCCGCCAGACCAGGTCCGCACCGTCAGGCGCATGGCCCAGCAGCCGATCTCGCTCCAGTCGAAGGTCGGCGACAACGACGACGCCCACTACGGCGACTTCATTCCGGACGTGACGAGCGAGAATCCGTTCGAGGTGACGGAAGGCCACCTCCTCAAGGAGCGGCTCCACGCCGTGCTCGACACTCTGACCGACCGCGAGCGCCAGGTCGTCGACTTCAGGTTCGGCCTGACGGACGGGTACTCCCGCACGCTCGAGGAGGTCGGGCGCCTGTTCAACGTCACGCGCGAGCGCATAAGGCAGATAGAGGCGAAAGCGCTGCGCAAGCTGCGGCATCCGAGCCGCATGAGGTCGCTGGGCGACTTCAAGATGCAGTAGCGCAAACGGAAAACCGGAAGAAGCAAAACGAAAAAGAAGAGAGAGGAATGCAATCAATGGACAGTCTCGCAAACCTTTTCAAGGGCGACAACCTCGTTCCGGCGCTGCTGGTGGCGTTCGCGTCGTTCCTGGCCGGAATGCTCGTCGAGCTTGCGGTCGTCAAGCTGTCTTCGCGCAAGGGCGGCGCCGCGGCGGGCGGCGCGCCGAGGTCGCGTCGCGACGACGACAAGACCAAGTTCGAGAAGCGCCACCCGGCGCCTGCGGACGGATCGGTCGAGATATACGTCGGCAATCTCAGCTACGAGATGCCCGAAGACGCCCTGCGCAAGGAGTTCGAGGCGTTCGGCAAGGTCAACTCGGCCCGCATCGTCATGAACAAGTTCAACAACCGCTCGAAGGGCTTCGGTTTCGTGCAGATGCCCGTACGCGCCGAGGCCGAGGCCGCCGTGAAGGCGATCGACGGCAAGGAGCTGTTCGGGCGCAAAATAAAGTGCAACGAGGCCAGAAACCTCGTCTGACGACAAAAGGGAAGGAGCCCCGCCATGTCGAGAGCCCTGGTGCCTATGGCAGACGGATTCGAGGAGATCGAAGCGCTGAGCGTCGTCGACGTTCTCCGCAGAGGCGGCGTAGAAGTCGTGATGGCGTCGGTCTCCGGCAGCCGCGAAGTGCGAGGCGCGCACGGCGTCACCGTCCTCGCCGACAAGTCCATGGAGGACGTCTTCGACGAGCGTTTCGACGCGGTCGTCCTGCCAGGCGGCAGCGTCGGCACGGCCAATCTCGGCCGCTCCGAGGCGGTCGCGGAGCGCCTCCACCGCCAGAAGGCGGAAGGCGGCCTCATCGCCGCGATCTGCGCCGCCCCGACGGTGCTCGCCAAGGTCGGCGTACTTGAAGAGGGCCAGCACGTCACGTGCCACCCGGCCTGCGTCGAAGCCCTCGACCGGCGCAGCGCGGGCGTCCCGGTCGTGGCCGACGGCGACGTCGTAACCGGCCAGGCTGCGGGATCCGCGCTCCTTTTCGCGCTCGTGCTCCTCAAGACGCTCACGAACGTCAACACCGCCGAGCGTGTCGCACAGGCGATGGTGACGGACGTTCTCTGAACGGCGGCGCGATGGCATCCGGAACGATGCGGCGGCTGACTCTCGCCTTCGCGCTCGCCGCCGCGTCCGCGGCCGGCGCCGCGACGGAAGTCAGCTTTCTCTTCGCCTACGATCCGGCCCGGCCAGAAGACCCGGTGACGCGGCGCATAGTCGATCTGGCCAAATCCGATCCCGAACTCGTCCCCGTGAAATGGGGCGGCCTCAAACTCCCCGGCGCGGGCGGACGCTCCACGTTCATGCTTGCGCTTGCGGCATCCTCGGCGCCAGATATCTACAAGGCTTGGTTCCACATACTCAGGCACGACATCGCCCAAGGGTTCGTCTACCCGCTCGACGAATGGACCGGCCCCGAGTCCGCAGTCGAGAAGAAAGACCTCTGGGACGAGGTGCGGTGCTCGGACGGACACGTCTGGGCCCTGCCAACGCCCGGCGTCGCATACTACGGAATCGTGTACAGGAAGGACCTTGTCGCCCAGGCGGGGTTCGACCCCGAGTCGCCGCCGAAGACGTGGGACGCCTTCCGCGACTGGTGCGTCGCGCTGACGCGCCCGGGACGCCGCGCGTTCGCGATGGAGAACCGTCCGTGGGGCTTTCTGCCGTGGGTGCAGTCCGCAGGCGGCGACGTCGTGAGGCGCACGGCGGACGGCTCCGCGTGGGAGGCCTGCTTCGATTCGCCCGAAGCGCTCAAGGCCGCAGAATATCTCCAGGGGCTCGTCCGTCTGGGCGTAGTGCGCGGCATACCGACGCTCGGCTCGGCGGACGACGTGGCGCAGATGTTCGCTGCCGGCGAAATAGTCGCGACGTTCGGCGGCGAGGATCTCGTGAGGCGGATGACGGACGCGCTGGACGTTCCGCTGGAGACCGTCGGCGTGATGCCTTTCCCTGCGTCCGGCGACGCCGGCGGCGTAAGGGTGCTCCAGGCGCACCGCCACTTCTACGCCATGAGCGAATCGGTCGCGCGCCGCAGCCGCGAGGAGCGCGACATGGTGTTCAAATGCCTGGAGGCGCTAGCCTCCCCGGCGCTTGCCGACGAGGAGTTGCGCCGCAATGTCGCCGAAGGCCGCGCGCAGTGGTGCTCGCCCGCCGATCTGGAGAGGCTCGGATTCCGCGAAGAGGCGGCGGCGATGCCGAAGTCGGCGCGCGAGATGTTCCAGGGCCTGGAGCGGGGCGAAGTGGTCGCGAAGACGGAGCCGTGGGTCGGTTTCTGGCAGGGCGTGAGCGACCTCGTGCAGAGAAGGTTCCTCGGGCTGCTGCTTTCCGACGCAGGACCCGGGATGGACTGCGCCGAAGCGCTCAGGACCATAAACCGCGACGCGAACAACGGCCTCATGTTCGAGGGCGACCGCGAAAACGTGGAGCGGGCGCGTCCGTACGCGCGCGCGATTCTCGGCGCGCTTCTCGCCTGCGCCGTCGCGGCCGTCTGGATCGCGCTGGGGGCGCGGCGCGGCGGCAAGGGCGCCTGCGCGCCTGACGCCCCGGACGCCGCGGAGCGTCCGTCGCTCCTCCGCCGCCTGACGCCGGCCGTCTTTCTCGCGCCTGCCGTCCTGAGCATCCTCGTCTGGAGCTACTATCCGCTCCTGCGCGGCGCGGTGATGGCGTTCCAGGACTACAAGATCGTCGGCGGAGCGGAGTGGACTGGGCTGGACAACTTCATCCGCGTAGCGGCCGATCCCGAGTTCTGGGCGTCGTGGGGGCGGACTCTCAAGTACGTAGCCATAACGCTCGCGCTCGGATTCCTTACGCCTGTCGTGCTTGCGGTGATGCTCTGCGAGATACCGAAGGGCAAGACGTTCTTCAGGTTCATGTTCTTTCTGCCGCATCTCACGAGCGCGCTTGTGGTTACGCTTTTGTGGAAGCTGATGTTCGACCCGACAGAAAACGGGCTTCTGAACCAGATGCTCGCGTTTGCCGGGCTGCCGCCGCAGACGTGGCTCCTCGATCCGTCGTGGGCGATGACTTGCTGCATTGTCCCCGGCGTCTGGGCGGGCGCGGGTACGAGCGCTCTCATCTACATCGCGGCGATAGACTCTCTGCCGAAGGACTACATCGAGGCGGCGGCCATAGACGGGGCAGGCATAATGGCGAGGCTGCGCCACGTCATATTCCCGCAGATCGCGCCGCTCATGGTCATAAACTTCGTGGGCGCCTTCATCGCCGCGTTCCAGGGGATGGGGTCGATATTCCTGCTGACTTTCGGCGGCCCGGGCGACGCCACCCAGGTCGTCTCGCTACAGATCTGGAAGGAGGCGTACAACAATCTGAGGTTCTCTACGGCGACGACGATGGCGTGGTTCCTGGGCGTGGCGCTCATCGGCTTCACGTATCTCCAGGTGAGACTCCTCCGTCGCGTCGAGTTCCGCCGCGCCGGCGCATGAGCTGCGGCCGGTCCGCGCGTTGCCGCCGCGGCGCTAGGACGCCTTGATGCGGGAGTACGCGGCGTTGATTTTCGACATGTATTCCGCCGCCTCTGCGATCTCCTCCTCGGAGTATCCCTTGGCCCGCATGAGGTCGGGATGGTTGCGCTTGGCGAGATGGCGGTACGCGCGCTGGACCTCGTCGATGCTCGCGTTGGGGCTGAGGCCCAGTATCGCGTAGTCCGCCGCCATCATGCACACGGCGTGAAGGGCGGTCTGCCGGGCCTGTTTCTTGGTCTGTATCTTCGCCTTGGCGCGGCCTGCCGCCCGGCCAGCCGCACGGGGGCTGATCTTGCCCTCGAGGAAGTCGCCCAGCAGTGCGCCGAGGAACGCGCCCAAGGGGCCGCGAAGGGCGCCCCCGGCCGCTATCCCGATCGCAATGCCTTTCCAGCCCATGCGGTTACGCCTCCGGAAGTTTCGCGAACGACTTTTCGAGCTCGTCGTCGCCCGGAATGTAGTCGCCCATGAGGTGGTCGTTGAACGCCTGGTAGGCGGTCATGTCGAAATAGCCCGTTCCGGTGAGTCCGAAGAGGATGGTCTCTTCCTTGCCCGTCTCGCGGCACTTGATCGCCTCGTCCATCGCCGCGCGTATGGCGTGGCTCGACTCGGGCGCGGGCAGGACTCCCTCCGTGCGCGCGAAGTACCGCGCCGCTGCGAAGACGTCCGTCTGCTTGACCGAAATCGCCTCGATCAGCCCCTGGTCGCGGAGTTCGGAGATGACGGGGCTCATGCCGTGGTAGCGGAGCCCGCCCGCGTGGCTGGCGGAAGGTATGAAGTCCGCGCCGAGCGTGTACATCTTCGCGAGCGGACAGATGCGGCCGGTGTCGCAGTAGTCGTACGCATAGCGTCCGCGCGTGAGCGACGGACAGCTCGCCGGCTCGACGGCGACGAAGCGGTAGTCGTTTTCGCCGCGGAGCTTCTCGCCCATGAACGGCGATATGAGACCGCCCAGATTGGAGCCGCCGCCTGCGCAGCCTATGACGACGTCGGGCTTTACGCCCAGCTTGCGGAACGCGGCCTGCGCCTCTAGCCCGATGATCGACTGGTGCAGAAGCACCTGGTTGAGTACGGACCCGAGCACGTACCTGTAGCCGGGCGTGGAGACGGCCGCCTCCACGGCCTCGGAAATCGCGCAGCCGAGCGAACCGCTCGTCCCGGGGTGTTCGCGGTTCATCATTTCGCCGACGCGCGTCGTCATCGAAGGCGACGGCGTTACTTCGGCCCCGTAGGTGCGCATCGCCTCGCGGCGGAACGGCTTCTGCTCGTACGAGCACTTGACCATGAACACGCGGCAGTCGAGCCCGAAGAACGCGCAGGCCATCGAGAGCGCCGTGCCCCACTGCCCGGCTCCGGTCTCGGTCGTCACGCCCCTCAGACCCTGGGCCTTGGCGTAGTACGCCTGCGCGACGGCGGAGTTGAGCTTGTGCGAGCCGGAGGTGTTGTTGCCCTCGAACTTGTAGTAGATCTTCGCCGGCGTCCCGAGCGCCTTTTCGAGAAAGTAGGCCCGGATGAGCGGCGACGGACGGAACATCCTGTAGAAGTCGACGATATCCTTCGGAATCGGGAAGAACGCGGTGTCGTTGTCCAACTCCTGCTTCACGAGGTCGGCGCAGAAGACGGCTTCCAAATCGGATGCCGTGCAGGGCTTTTTCGTCTGCGGGTTGACGAGCGGAGCCGGCTTCTTCTTCATGTCGGCGCGCACGTTGTACCATTCGCGCGGCGTTTCGTCCTCGGCCAGATATGTCTTGTAGGGGATTGTCTTTTCCATTGCGTTTTCCTTTTCAGAACGGTTTTTCAACGAAGTCTTCCGCGTCCGCGAAGCGGTCGAACGCGCAGTCCAGCGTCTGGGCGGAGTGTGCGTCCGAACTCAGGACGAACTTGACGCCGCGCGTGCGCAGGGCGCGGCGGAATTCCGCGGAAGGGTACGCGTCGTCGAGCCAGCCGCGGGCGATCGCGCCCGTGTTCACCTCCACGATTTTTCCTGATGCCGCGACGGCATCCGCCGTCGCCTCGATCTCGTCGCGGTACCATGCCGCGGTCTCGTCGAAGTACGGATGCTTCGCGTTGAACTTTCTGACCAGGTCCGGATGCCCGACGACATCGAAGTCGAAGCGGGAGACCATCTCGCGCTCCTGCGCGAAGTACGCCTTGACGAACGCTTCGGCGCTGCCGCCGAAATGGTCGCGGATGCCGTCCGCGAGAATGTCCGGCCTGTGGTCCACGGCGACGAACGCGCCGTCCGGCGCGGCGACGTAGTGGATCGAGCCGATCACGTAGTCCGGCGCGATCGCGGCGTACTCTTTCCTGTCGGGGATTGCCCGTCCAGGCACGAAGTCCGCCTCGACGCCGAGAAAGACCGCCACATCCCCCTCGTGCGCCGCCGCGACGGAGCGCACATCGCCGGCGTAGGCTTTGAGCTTTTCGGCGCTGTCTATCGCGACGCCGTCTCTCCAGCCCGGGGCTGCGTGGGACGAGAAGCCGAGCGAGCCGAACCCCATGGCGGCCGCGGCGACCGCAACCGCCGCCGGCGTGTCGCGTCCGTCGCACCATGTCGTGTGGGTATGGTAGTTCGACTTCACCTGTCCTCGGCCTTTCCTATTTCATCATCAGCGCCGAAAGGAGCTTCGCGAAGCGCGAGCCGTCCGCCACGGGCGACCCCTCGGCGATCAGCGCCGAATCGTAGAGAAGGGCGACGGAGTCGGAAAGTTCCGCGCCGGACATAGCGGCGATCTTCTTGACGAGCGGATGCGACGCGTTCAGCTCGAGGATGCGCTTCTCGTCCGGGACGTCCTCCTTCATCGCGCGCATCATGCGCACCATGGACGGAGGCATCGCGTTCTCTTTCGCGACGAGGCAGCATGGCGAATCGGTGAGGCGCGTGGACACGCGGACGTCAGAGACCTTTTCGCCCAGCTCCTTCTTGACGGTTTCGATGAAGTCCTTGAGGTCTTTGGCGGCCTTTTCGTTGGCGTCCTTCTCGGCCTTCTTCTCCTCGTCCGTGCCGAACTGCACGTCGCCCTTCGCGACGTCCACGAGCTTCTTCCCGTCGAATTCGCGCAGAGTCTCGGTGAGGAACGAGTCCACCGGATCGCAGAAGAGCAGCACGTCGCACCCGTGCTTGAGCGCGGCCTCGAGCTGCGGCGAGCGGCGGGCGTCCTCCTCGCGCTCGGCGACGATGTAGTAGATGTCGTTCTGGCCGGACGCCATATCCTTCACGTAGTCTTCCAGGAAGATGGTCTTGCCGGGGTCCGATTTGGCGGACGCGAACTTCACGAGCTTTTTGATGCGGTCCGCGTTGGCCCAGTCGTTGTACGCGCCTTCCTTGAGGACGGCGCCGAAGCCGGCGAAGAATTCGCCGTAGCGTTTCGCGTCCTTCTTCTTCATCTCTTCGAGTACGGACAGCACCTTCGACGTGACGGCCGACTTTATCTTCTGTATGACGGCGTCGTCCTGAAGCATTTCGCGCGAGACGTTGAGCGGCAGGTCGCTGGAGTCGACGACGCCCTTGACGAACCTGAGCCACTGCGGGAGCAGCATTTCGATGTCGTCGCCGATGAAGACGTTCCTGACGTAGAGCGAGAGTCCGCGCTTCTGGTTGGGCATGAAAAGCTCCATCGTCGCCTTCTTCGGAATGAAGAGAAGGGCCTTGAACTCCACCTGTCCTTCGCCGGAGAACGGAATCGTCTCGAAGGGTGCCTCCCAGTCGCGCGTCAGGTGCTTGTAGAATTCGGCGTACTCCTCGTCCTTGACGTCCTTCTTCGCGCGCTTCCAGAGGGCGACCATCGTATTGAGCGGCTTCTTCTCGTCCTCTTCGCGGCGCTTGCGGTCTTCTTCCTTCTCGTCTTTCGGCGCGTCGATCTGGCGGAACGTCACCGGGTAGGCTATGAAGTCGGAGTACTTCTTGACGAGGTCGGCGACGCGCCAGCGGTCCAGGTATTCGTCCTGCCCCTCGCGCAGGTGGAGCATGACGCTCGTGCCGAAGCCCTCGCGCTCCGAGTCGCCTACGGTGTAGGAGCCGGCCATGTCGGACTCCCACTGGAACGCCGCGCCGGTGCCGCGCTTCTTGGACACGACCCGCACCTTGTCGGCGACCATGAACGCGGCGTAGAAGCCGACGCCGAACTGGCCGATCAGCTCCGGCAGGTTTTCGCCGCCTTTCTCCTTGAGCGCTTTGCGGAAGGCTTTAGTGCCGGAGCTGGCGATCGTGCCGAGGTTCTTTTCGAGTTCGTCGGCGTCCATGCCGATGCCGTTGTCGGAGACCATGAGCGTGCGGGCGGTCTTGTCTACGGAAATCTCGATCTTCCATTCGCCGGCGTAGTCGGCTATGGACTTGTCTGTAAGCGAGAGGAACTTCGCGCGGTCGATCGCGTCCGAGGCGTTGGAGACCAGTTCGCGCAGAAAGATTTCCTTTTTGGAATAGAGAGAATTGACGACGAGATCGAGCATTTCGGCGATCTCGGCCTTGAATTGGTTCGTTTTCGTTTCCATGATTCCGCGTATTATACCAAATCCCGCGCCAAATCTCAACGCGGGTTTTTGTTTTTTTCGACGCGGTTTTGGTTTTTTTATTGCAAAGAGGGTGCATTTTTTGGTAAAATATGCGTCACCATGAGAAAAGCAATCTTCGCTGCGGTCGCCACGGCGGGTCTCACGCTGTGCGCAACTACCGTATCAGACGTCAGGGTTGTCGCGGCCGACGGGTTCGGCGGCGACACGAGTTCCGTGCTGGCGCGTTGCCAGACGAAGCCCGGTTCGACATACGATCCGGTGACTGTTTCGCGCGACGTCACGTCGCTCAAGAACTCCGGCGAGTACCAGGACATCTCCGCCAGTGCGGAGAAGGACGGCGACGACGTCGCGGTGACGTTCCGTGTCGTGCGCAAGATGCGCTTCCAGGGGCCGCCCGTCGTCAAGGGCGCGGAATTCTACGGCGCCTCCAGGATCGCGTCCGAGGCGGGCCTGAAAGACGGCCAGCTCTACGGCGACGCCGACCTCGCGACGGCCGCCGAGAAGGTCCGCGCGCTCTACGTCAAGAAGCACTTCCCCGGCGCGAACGTCACGGCGACTCCGAAGATACTCCCCGACAGCAACGTATGCACGGTCACGTTCCTCGTGGACGAAGGCTCGCGCATGAAGACGGGCGAGTACGCGTTCCCCGGCGCGAAGAGCATTGAGGAGTCGGAGCTGCGCGAGGCGATAGACGTTTTCCCGTGGTGGAATCCGCGCGGATGGTTCGGCGACGAGCCGACGTCCGACGACCAGCTCGCCCAGGCCGCCGAGAAGCTCAAGACCCTCTACGCCGACCGCGGCTTTCTGGACGTCGAGGTCGCGCAGCCCGAGCGCGCGGCGCGCGGCGACGGCAAGGGCGTCATCACCTTCGCCGTCGAGGAGGGCCCCCGCTACACGGTTGGCGACGTGTCCGTCAAGGGCGTGACGCAGTATCCCATCGACAAGGTCATGCAGCTGAGCCGCCTGCCGAAGACCGGCGACGTCGCCGGCGCGAAGTCGCTCGCCGACGCCGCGCACAGGATTTCGATCGTCGTCGGCTCCGGCGCGAAAGGCCTCGCCGACACGAAGACGGAGTACAAGTACATCCCGCGCGAAGACAGCGATTCCGTCGTCGACATCGTGTTCGACGTGAAGGAAGGCGTGCCCGTCGTGATCGACCACG
>Ga0310696_10010230_pt1 | contig 10808 bp, 8 predicted proteins | sample AusTroGonzalo_MG_4_FD_203885 | JGI IMG/M metagenome (GOLD analysis project Ga0310696, IMG submission 203885) | Bovine rumen microbial communities from tropical cattle in Woodstock, Queensland, Australia - Gonzalo_02 (v2) (version 2) | ecosystem: Host-associated > Mammals > Digestive system >... | reverse complement strand
GCTTCGTAGGAAGATCCAGGTATTCCGAGAGGCCACCAAGACCCGGAAGGCACTGCAGCTGATGATGATTACCACCTATGGCGTGAGACCCAATGCCCATAGTGGTATCCTGCAATCCCAAATTACGATGGATGACTTGTTTGTAAACGCAGACTGATCCTTTTTGCCCGGCCTATAACCCAATGTCCTCAGCCCAGAGCCGGGAGGTGTTGATGGTCACAAAGTAGGTTTTTCCGTTTCCGTCGGTGCTGAGAAGGGCGATCCGGTCTCCTTCCAGAAATGAAATGGCATCCTCGGCGTACGAGCCCTCAAAACGCATGGGCGCAGCAAACGGAAAGGTATGGGTCGTGTGGTTGAGAATCAGGAGCGACCACTTTCTCCCGTTCGAAAACTGTTCTCCGGAGAAAACATAGGTGCAGATTTCTTCGCCGAAGGGCCCGCCGTAGCAGAAGTCCGCGAACGAGAACCGGAAGTCAAGACGGTTCGTGAACACGGGGGTATATGTGGTCTGGACATAGTCATAGACGGCCATCGAGTAGGGGGCGCACAGGATGACCAGGTCTTTCTGCTTGTGCATCCGTTGCCTTAAAATGAGGCCGCCGGCATCCATGACACCGGGCGATCCCAGGTCTCTGTCCACGTCGAACCAGGTGACGGTCTTGTCACGGCAGTCGATGATGAAGGCCCGCTGGTCGATATGGGCCCAGGGCATACTGATAATCTTCATCCGGCTGTGGTCCAGATACATATTCTGGAAGCAATAGTCGTAGAAGCTCGATCCGTATTCTGCTTCCATCGCAGTATGCTCCACCACGTCATCGCGGCGGCTGTCGATGAAAAACCATCTGTAGAGGCCATCCGAGTGGGTTGTTATCAGAACGCCGAGCCCGTTGTCCGCAAAGAGGATATTGTAGGCATCGGTGACCGGCGTATCCGGGTGGTCGAGTTCGTCCCGCTCCACCGTGATGGTTTTCAGGGTTTTCCCGGAAGCGGGGTCCAGGACCTTCAGCACGCCGTGCGACTGGTCGATGACATACAGCCGGTTGTTATAGGGATTGAGCTGGATCTTTCCCGGCTCCCAGTCCAGATCATACGAGCTCAGGACGGAGAAAGAGCGTGCGTCCAACTGATAGATCCTGCACGGGAACTCGGTCGAAACCCAAAGCCTGGATTCATCCTTCGTCAGGAACCAGCTCTTCATTACCCCCTCGATCTCCACCTTGTCGTCATAGAAAGGGACGACGGCCTTCCCGTCAAAAACAACCCCGTCGTCATTGGCCGATTGCAACTTGAGACGGTCGATGACATAGTCCTCTCCCAGATCGACATAGTTGGAGGGTATCACGACATCGACCGTATGGTCGTCGAAGGCCCGTACTCCCAGTTCGAAATAGCCGGGCGCCCAGGCCTCAAGCGGTACGACCTTTCTGGAGAAAGTCAGGCGGGCGATGGACGGGCTGCTCTCCGTCCCGGCCTGGTTCATGATGAACCCTTCCGTCTTCGTAATCCGGATGGGGAGATGGCAGCGGACCGGGATGGTGACCGGATCCGCCGAAGAGAGAATCGTGAAATCGGCCAGTGCCAGATCCTCATTTTCCTGTTCCTCCGGGAAATCCCAGGAAACCTCGACAGACCCGTTCCGGCTGCCTTCCCTGGGCTCAAACGACAGCACTTCAGAAGCAGATTCTATCCTCCAGCCGGTGTTGGACTGGATGTGGAGGGTCTGCTTTGATTTCATCTTCGGAGTGTCGATTTGCACAACATCCACAGAAAGATAGGCGGGTTCCTTCTTCAACGAAACCTTTTCCGTCTGATCAGCCTGTCCGCCGAGGGTAACTGTTTCAGATGCGGGCAGATAGCCCTCCGCAGAAACCTTCAGCACAACCTTCTGCGCCTTCAAATCGGAGAAGGAGCATTTCCCTTCCGCATCCGTCCGTTTCTCAATCTTGTCCAACACCACCAGGGCATCCTGCACCGGGATGGATGATTCATCCGTGACGAATACCGTTAAACGACAGGATTTCACTTCCTGCTCCGGATCGGGCTTCCCGCAGGAAAAGGAAAACAGGCCCAGAAAAGCCAGTACGAAAACTATTGATACTGAATGTAGTTTTTCTCTCATTTTCAATCTTTAATAAATCAATACCCACCGTCAGCGCTTAGCTACACTCCCTGAAGCATCCCTGCATCACTTCTTGCCCCCCTCGGGGAATCCCGTAGGAAGTGGCGAGGGATGGCCACTGGCGGACGACCCGGCAGATGGAAGAAATGATATCGACGGCGACGGACGGGGGAATGCCGAAGTAAGGTGCAACCTCCTCGACGAGTCTGAAATCCAATGCGTTATCGTGTTCATTGATGCATAGGGAGAGCCCTGTACCGTACTCGTCCGGGTTCAGGTCGAAGGCGGGTGACAAGGTCCAACCTTTCGGCGTGTACAAGAAGCCAAGATTCCGGAGATGGTCATCACAGTTGGAAACAGCGATGTTGAAGACCATTCGACGGAAGAGTTCGGTCAGATTCTTTTCCACATCGAAACAATTCCGGGAAATCCAGTCCGCCAGTTCGAGGTAGCTGGCTCCGGAGGCGGCGTCAACCCCGTCGTTGTAACCGAGTAGTGTCATTGCCGATGTATAATGAATCCGGCGTCCTTCTTCGTTTCTGTCAAAGCGTTCGGTCAGGAACGTGTGGTACCCGCTGCTGTATTTCTCCACTTTCCAATCACTGACGGAAATACCGGCCAGTCGTGCCAGATGCATGCAGACAGCTTCCCAGGCACCGACATCTTTACGGTCCTTTCGGCTGGGGAATTTTGAAATCCAAAGGTGGCCGGACTCGTCAAGGATATTCGCTTTGGGACGGGCGCCGCCCAGGGAGCTTCCCGGACGGAGGAGCAGGTTCAACCATCGGCCCGACACAACATGGTCTTCCGCCTCCAATTGGAGTGACGCATGTTCCAGTTCACGGATGGATGCCCATGGTGGCGTTGCCAGGGTAGCATCGTCATCGAGAAAACTGCCGGTTGGATCCGTCTTGAAACGAAGAGCCCCCATCCGGCTCCCGTCGAAAACGCCGAGCAGATAATCGGATTCTCGCAAAGCCCTGACGGGACGGTTCTCCGCCCGCGCCATCACGCTCTCCCTTCTGTCCATAAGCAGTTTTCCCCATCGGTCGGGGGTCGAGTCAAGGAACAATCCAAAGTTCGGTTTCCCTTCCGGAACATACTGCCGTCCCCTGAACAATTGCAGGTCCGGGTCAAAGGAGCGTGCCAGTTTACCCTGAATCCAGACCTCTGAGAATTGGAAGGAGAAGACCTCCTTTCCCCGCAGTGGAACCGCAGTCAGTGTTCCCATCAGAACGGGAGCATCGACCTGGACGCCATCGAAGTAAACAAATATATCCATCTGCTTCATCTCTTTGAGGCCCGTTCCTTGACGACCAGTTTCGCATCCAGCAGCTTGCGGCCCAGTTCATCATCCTTGGCGAGAAGCAGGATGTCCTGCCCCAGCCCCAGGGCGATCAAGACACGGAAGTAAATGCCCATGGACACCCCCTCGTCCCCCTTTTCAACCTTGATCAGTGTGCCGCGTGCAATACCGGCACGCTCTGCCACCTGTTCAGACGACAAATCGCGGCGGAGGCGGGCCAGCTTGATTTGCTCGCCCATGGCCCCCAGCATGCGGGAATAGGAAGGAAGAAGCTGTCGTTTCATCGCAAATAATGTTATTCTTTCTGGACAAATATATGCATATTTGTTCAAAATTACAAACATTATGATGATTCTATTGCATTGATTATCTTTTCTCCGGCTCCATGTGAAGGGTGATGAGCGCATCGGAACCAAAGCGTTCCTTCAGGCGGTGTTCGATTTCGGAGGTGCGGTCATGGGCCTCCGAGAGCGTCAGGTTGCCGTCCAGGCGGATGTGCGCCTCGATGGCGATGCGGTTGCCGATGCGACGGGTGCGGAGGTTATGGGGTTCGGAAACGCCGGGGCAGGAATGGATGATCGAAAGGATTTCGCTCTCCGTGTCCTCCGGCAGGGAGGCGTCGGTCAGTTCGCCCATGCTCGGGCGCAGGATCTTCCAGGCCACTTCCAGGAGCATCGCCCCCACGACGATGGAGGCCAACGGGTCCAGCACGGCCCAGCGGCCGCCGAGGAGGACCGCCCCGCCGATGCCGATGGCCGCCCCGATGGAGGACAGGGCGTCGCTCCGATGGTGCCACGCATTGGCCGTCAGGGCGGGAGACGACAGTTTCCGCCCCTTGTAAGCCGTGTACCGGAACATCACTTCTTTCACGGCAATGGACAGGAGGGCCACCCAGAGGGCCAGGGCGCCCGGCGGCGAGAGTTCCTCCCCGCCCAGCCAGGCGGCGAACTTCACGGCCCCGGATACGATGATGCCGATGGCCGCCGCCACCAACGCCAGGCTGATCAGGAGGGTCGCCAGGGTCTCGAACTTGCCGTGTCCGTAGTCATGGGACTCGTCCTGCGGCCGGGCACTGATCCCCACGAACACGATGACGACGATGTCAGTCACCAGGTCCGACAGGGAATGGACCGCATCGGCCACCATCGCCGAGCTGTGGCCCAGCACACCGGCGATGAACTTGACGATGGTCAGCAGCACATTCCCCGCGCTGCCGACCAGGGTCACCCTGTAAATCTGCTTTTCCCTATCCATTTTCACGAATCACTTGACGGGCCGCCGCACAGAGTCCCTCGTAGAAATCGGCCCCAAAGGCGCGAATCAACGGTTCCCGCAGGAACTGGTATGCCCGGATGCCCTCCCGGCGACCCTTTTCAAAGGCGCATCGGCAGATATCCCACCGGTGCAGGTTCAGGCCGATGCAGCCGTCCCCGAGCGTGATGACGCGGACGGGATAAAGCTGGCAGGAAATGGGCTTCCGGAAGGAGCACTTCCCGGCAAAGTACTGCCGTTCCATGGAACACAGGCAGTTACCGTCCTCGAACAGGCAGAAGGCGCACTCCTCGCTGCCGGGGACGAGCGGGGTCACGAGGTCCCCGTCCCGGTCGATTTCGAAGAAGCCCTTCTCCTGCACCGCCTGCCGGCCTTCCGGCCGCATCAGGGGGGCGAACACGTCATAATTGGCCTCGATCGGTTCCAACTCCTCTTCCTTCAAGGGGGCACCGCTGTCCCCGATGATACAGCATTGGCCCTTGCACACGGGGTAGTCGCAGGCGAAGTATTCCAGGATCACATCCTCCGAAACGAGGATGTCCCCGATCCGGACGATGGTGCCGAACTGTTTTTTTCCGCGCCCCATCACTCGACGACGATTTCCACGATGGAACCGGCCGCCAGGGCGGACAACATTTCAGTCAGGCGGGCGGCGGTGATGCCATTGACACTGTCCTTGTAATGGGAGACCAAGTCCTTGCCGACCCCGTACCGGGCGACGACGGATTCGACAATCGTCGATGGCTCAGACAATACCCGGCTCGTCTCCGCAAGGACCATCTCCTTGAGGGCGGCGATGTTCCTGGCCGATACGGTCGATGCGGCCGCTTTCCGGATGCCTTCCCGGACGGCAGGAAGCGCCTTGGAAGCCTCTTCCCCTTCACATGCGACATACATCCACAGCCGTTCCTGCGGGTATGAATGGAAGCCGGCGGTCACCTCCGTGGAGAGGCCCGTGCCGTCCAGCGCATGGACAACGTGCTTGCGGAGCACTTCCGCCCCCACCCCGGCCAGGACATAATTGATGCCCGACAGGGGGAATTCCGTGTCCAGACGGACATACAGGCCTTTCGTGCCCTCCTCCATCCTATGCGTGGAAGAACCGGGCTGCGGCTGGTAGCGGACCGTCTTGCGGGGAGAACTGCCCTTCTGCGCGCGGAAACCGCCGATATACTTGAGCAGGACTTTCCGGACAGTCGCCTCGTCCAAATCGCCCACCAGCACGAGCATCCCTTCATTGACCCGCGAGAAACGCGCCTCATAGAACTGGGCCGCCTTGGCCTGCGTGCTGGGGTTCAGGGCGTCGGGATATTTCTTGGGCGTGTAGCTGAAACCCGGATACATGAGCGAATACAGCCGGTCCTCCACGGATTCACGGGCCCAGGCCGCATTGCGCAGGTAGATGTCGAACTCGCCCCGGTTCACCGTCCGCTTGTTCGCGAGGGCCAGCAGGGCCTTCAGGAGGGTCGGGAGCCTGGAGGAAGGGGCGTTGCCATGGATGGAGGTGAAAGTGAGCGCCACCTTCGTGTCCATGCTGATGCCGTTCACGGCCAGATGGTCCCGGAAGTCGGAGGCGGAAAGCCCGCCCGCATCGTACAGGGACAGCATGTCGCCGAAGTAGCCGCCCTCCCCTTCCATCAGGCCGGAGACTCCGGACAGGCCGCCGCCCAGCAGGAGGGCATAGTCGAAGGTCCGGCTGCCGGTCACCTGCTTGTACACCACGCGGACGCCATTGGAGAAGGTCCAGAGGACGCCGCCGGAAACGGGCTCCGGCTTGGTCTCCTTGAGCTTGACCCGCGGGCAGTCCACCTCCAGGCCGGAGGTATCCCGTTGCCAGGCATAGTCTTTCGCCTCCCGGAAGGTCGATCCGTACAGGTACGCCAGGTTGTACTGGAACAGGGCATTATCCTCGTCCAGGGTGTCCAGCTTCGCGCGATACTCCAGCGTAAGGTTGGACAACTGGCTCAGCAGGGAGTTCGTAAACTGGTTGAAAAGACGCGTTTCCGTACTGTCCGGCACATTCTTGCGGGCGAAAAGGCGGGTTTCTTCACTATAGGGGGCCAGATTGGCGCCGTAGAGGAAGTGGGCGGCGCAGCGGTCCACCCACTGGCGGTTGGACAGGCTGGCGCTTCCCCGGCGGACCATCTCGGCCATCATCACATTCTTCGCGTCCCTGAACTCCACCTCCGGGACGCCGAAACCGTCCAGTCCCGCGAGCGTGCCCGAAACGATCTTCATCGCCGCTTCCAGATACTCCTTGTCGGTGAGGACCTCCACGGTGTATTCCTCGTCACCGCCGGTCTCGGCGCTGCTGATGTAGCGGAAGTCCAGCCGCCCATACGGGATGCCGGCATCGCGGAGGTTCCGGTGGATGCGCCGGGTGACGATGGTCTGGAACTCGCGGCTGAAGATGCCCATCACCAGGGCCTGCGCCGTATTCATCTGCTCCTGCGGGGTGCGGGAAGAAGCGTACGAGACCCGGACGATGCCGCGGTTCCCCATCGGCATGTTCCGGAGGATCACCGACGGCATCACCGACGGTTCCCACACGTAATCGGGTCCGTGGCTGCTCTCCACGAAATGCTGCGGCACCATCATCGAGAAGATGTCCAGCTTCTTCTTGAATTCGACCGGGTCGATGTCACCGGCCACGATAACGGCCTCGTCGGCGCGGGACGCCGCCACCTGTGCGAAGGTGACGAGCAAGGTGGAATCCAGCACATTGGCATCATACACCGGGACGCGGTCCAGGCAGAGGAGCGTGGAGCCGTCGCAATCCCGGAAATAGCCGCCCGGGCGCGGGCCGATGCCGCTGCGGGACAGGAACTTGGTTTCCAGGCTTTCCCGGGTCGCCCGGGTCGGCGCCTCGCCCCGGCGGACGACGGCGAAATCGGCATACCCCTTGACCTCGTCATTTTTCACCATATAGTAGGTGACGCCGCAGCGGAGGGTCCCTTTCTGGACCTTGGCGTCCATCGGCAGCGAGGGCAGGGGTTGGGCTGGCACAATTCTTGAAAAAAGCAGGAGGACCAGGCTGGAAAATATGGAAAACAGTCGAGTTGACATGTAATTAACGCTTTGGAATGCAAAATTAACACAAAAAATTACTACTTTTGCAAAATGTGTGCAACAGGCAGAAAGAAATTAGTATAACATAAACCCTACCGCAAGATGAAAAGATTATTTGTCGCTGTCGCGGCGCTCGCACTCGCCGCAGGAATCGCTTCCGCCCAGGACTTCAACGCCGCCGTTGAAACCTTCAACATGGGTGCCCAGACCCTCGAATCCAACAAGGCAGAGGCCCTGACCCAGTTCAAGAGCGCCCTCACCCAGTTCGAGGCCTGCGCCGAAGAAGAAGCCGCCGACATGGTCGCCCAGTGCAAGAAGATCATCCCTCAGACCATCCTCTCCATCGCCAAGGAGCAGATCAACGAGGCCCAGTATGACGAGGCCGTCGCCACCCTCAAGGAGGCCGTCACCGTCGCTGAAGGTTACGGTATCGAAGATGTCGCCGCCGACGCCAAGGAACTCATTCCCAACGCATGGGCCCGCAAAGGTGCCGCCTTGCTGAAGGCCAAGGACTTCGCCGGTGCCGCCACCGCCCTGAAGGAAGTGGTCGCCATCAACCCGGAGGACGGGCAGAACCAGCTCCTCCTCGGCCAGGCCCTGATGCAGGCCGGTGACAACGCCGGCGCCACCGCCGCCCTCGAAGCCGCTGCCGCCGCCGGCAAGGCCGACCAGGCCAACAAGCTCCTCTCCAACCTCTTCCTCAAGGAGGGCATGGCCCTCGTGAAGGCCGGCAAGAACGCCGAGGCCATCGAGGCTCTGGAGAAGTCCAACACCTACGTGGAGAGCTCCAACGCCTACAAACTCATCGCCAGCGCCTACACCAAGCTTGGCAAGAGCAAGGATGCCATCAATGCCTACAAGAAGTACCTGGAGGTCGATCCCAACGCGAAGGATGCCGCCGACGTGATGTTCACCATCGCCGCTACCGCCCAAAAGGCCGGTGACAAGAACACCGCCATCGAGTACTACAACAAGCTCACCTCCAACTCCAAGTACGCCGCCCAGGCTACCCAGCAGCTCGGCGCCCTGAAGAAGTAAGGTTCCTGTCCCTTTCATCAGAAAGCTGACCCGGGAGATTCCTTCGCTTCGCCCGGAATGACAGCAGAATGTCATTCCGAGGAGGTCAAAGACCGACGAAGGAATCTCCCGGGTCAGCTTTTTTGTACCTTACTCTACCGTAACGGATTTCGCGAGGTTGCGGGGCTGGTCCACGTTGCGGCCCTTGGCGATGGCGACATGGTAGGCCAGGAGCTGGAGGGGGATGATGGAGAGGATGGGTTCGAAGCACTCTTCCGTGTCCGGAATCTCGAAATACCAGTCCGACAGGGCCTTCACGTCCGTGTCGCCTTCCGTGATGACGCTGATGATGCGGCCTTTGCGCGCCTTGACTTCCTGGATGTTGCTGAGGATTTTCTCGTAGTTGCCACGGCGGGGAGCAATCACCACGACCGGCATTTCCTCGTCAATCAGGGCGATGGGGCCGTGTTTCATCTCGGCGGCCGGATAGCCCTCGGCATGGATGTAGGAGATTTCCTTCAGCTTCAGCGCGCCTTCCAGGGCCACCGGATAATTGTAGCCGCGGCCCAGGTAGAGGAAGTTATGGGCGTAGGTGAAGACTTTGGAAAGGTCGGCGATCTGCTTGTCGTGTTCGAGAATCCTTGAAATCTTGTCGGGGATGCGCTGCAGTTCCGACACCAGCTCCGCCCGGCGCTCGTCGGAGAGGGTGCCGAGCTGTTCCGACAGGCTCAGGGCGATCAGGAAGAGCGTTGCGACCTGCGCCGTGAAGGCCTTGGTCGATGCCACGCCGATTTCCGGGCCGATATGCGTATAGCTGCCTGTATCGGTTGCGCGGGCGATGGACGAACCCACCACGTTGCAGATGCCGTAGAGGAAAGCCCCCGCCTCGCGGGCCAGTTTCACGGCCGCGAGCGTATCGGCCGTCTCACCGGACTGCGAAATGGCAATCACCACGTCGGAGGGGAAGAGGACCGGCTTGCGGTAGCGGAATTCCGAGGAGTATTCCACTTCGACGGGCTTGCGCGTCAATTCTTCGATGAAATATTTGCCGATCAGGCCGGCGTGCCAGGAGGTTCCGCAGGCGCAGATGACGAACCGGCTTGCCTTCAGGAGGCGCTCCCGGTTGTCGATGACGCCGGACAACTTGACCGTGCCGAGTTCCGGGTGGAGACGGCCTTTCATGGAGGCGCGCAGGGTCCGCGGCTGCTCGAAGATTTCCTTGAGCATGAAATGCGGGAAACCGCCTTTCTCGATCTCGCTGAGGCTCATTTCCAGCTCCTTCACCTCCGGGGTTTGGGCCACGCTGCGCAAATCCGTGATCCTGAGTTCCTTTCCGCGCTGGATGAAGGCAATCTGCTCTTCACCCAGATAGACCACCTTGTGGGTATATTCAATGATCGGGGAGGCGTCGGACGCAACGAAATACTCATCCTCGCCCACCCCGATGAGCAGCGGGCTGCCCTTGCGGGCGGCGATCATCTTGTCCGGTTCGTCCTTGTCCATGATGACCAGCGCATAGGCACCGACGACACTTTTCAGGGCCAGGGGAACCGCTTCCTCCCAGCTCACCTTGTGGGAGTCCATCATGAACTGGATCAGCTGGATGACCACCTCCGTGTCGGTCTGGCTCTGGAAATGGTAACCCTGCCGGGTAAGTTCGGTCTTGAGGGCCAGGTAGTTCTCGATGATGCCGTTGTGGATCAGCGCCAGGTTGTGGTTCTCGGAATAGTGCGGATGGGAGTTGATGTCGCTCGGCTCGCCGTGGGTCGCCCAACGGGTGTGCGCGATGCCGGACGTTCCGGACACATCTTTCCCTTCACAGATCCGTTCCAGGTCCTTGACCTTGCCTTTGGTCTTATAGACGGACAGATCCCCCTTGTTGCCGATGAGCGCCACGCCGGCGCTGTCATACCCCCGGTATTCGAGCCGGGTCAGGCCCTTGATCAGGATCGGATAGGCCTCACGCCCTCCGACATAGCCCACGATTCCACACATATTGAGACTATTAAAAAATTTTAAGAT
>Ga0310696_10010229_pt1 | contig 10810 bp, 12 predicted proteins | sample AusTroGonzalo_MG_4_FD_203885 | JGI IMG/M metagenome (GOLD analysis project Ga0310696, IMG submission 203885) | Bovine rumen microbial communities from tropical cattle in Woodstock, Queensland, Australia - Gonzalo_02 (v2) (version 2) | ecosystem: Host-associated > Mammals > Digestive system >... | reverse complement strand
TTTGTCTTGTAACTGCAGAAATTTTGAAAATATCTTTGTTCGGGAATTTTTTATTAAACTCTTTTAAAAGTTTTCCTAAATCTTCTTCCTGAACAACATCAATCTTATTAAATACAATAATCTGATAAAGCTGCGCTAATTTTTCTGAGTGTTTTTTCAGTTCCTCGTTAATCGTAACATAGTTTTCTATAGGATTATTTGACGATGAATCAATAACATGAATTAAAAATCTGCATCGTTCAACATGTCTTAAAAATTCATGTCCCAAGCCCTGACCTTCACTTGCTCCTTTTATTAACCCTGGGATATCAGCTACAACATAGGCTTCGCCGTACTCGTTTTTAACCACCCCCAAATTCGGAACAAGTGTTGTGAAAGGATAGTCCGCAATTTTCGGTTTTGCGGAACTTATAACACTTATCAAAGTTGATTTTCCGGCATTTGGCATACCCAATAAACCGACATCTGCTATCAGTTTCAGTTCTAACTCTAATTCTCTTGTTATCCCCGGCTCTCCCGGTTCACAAAACTGCGGTGCTCTTTTTTGAGGAGTTGCAAATCTTGCATTGCCACGACCTCCTCTGCCGCCTTTTGCAACAAGCAATTCTTGTCCGCTGTATGTCAAATCACCAATTATTTTACCGCTTTTTAAATCTCTGACTAACGTTCCGACAGGAACCTTTATATACAAAGGTTTTGCCCATTTTCCATGCATATTTTTCTTAAAACCGTTTTCTCCGTTTTCTGCCTTAAATACAGACTGATAACGAAAATCCAATAAAGTTGACATATCTTCTGTTGCAACAAGAAAAACGTCTCCGCCTCTGCCACCGTCACCGCCTGCAGGGCCTCCTTTTTCAACGTATTTTTCACGTCTCCATGCAACAACACCGTTTCCGCCTCTGCCGGAAATTATCTTTATTGTCGTTTTATCTAAAAATTGCATATGCCACCTAAAATTTATGTATTATAATTATACTATTATGAAAAAAATAAAAAATACACTACTTACAAAAACAGAAGCCGAAATTAATGAAAACAGTTATATAATGGCACTTGAATCGAGTTGCGACGAGACCTGCTGTTCAATAGTCAAAGCGGGCAGAGAATGTATTACAAACGTTGTTGCATCTCAGATAAAAACTCATACCCAATTCGGAGGTGTAATTCCGGAAGTTGCAGCAAGAGAACACTTAGAAACCGTAAACTATGTAATATCTCAGGCATTTAACGAATCGGGTTTAAAACCTGAAGACATAGCTGCATTTTCTGCAACGGCAGGACCGGGATTAGTCGGTTGTTTGTTGGTAGGTTTAAACGCTGCAAAATCACTTGCTCTGGTTTACGATAAACCGTTTTTGGGCGTAAATCACTTAAATGCTCACGTATGTGCAAACTATATTGATACGGATTTAGAGCCGCCTTTTATCGCACTTTTGGTAAGCGGCGGACATTCGCAAATAATTGACGTAAAAACTTATGAAGATTATTCGATTTTGGGTGAAACAATAGATGATGCCGCAGGAGAAGCCTTTGATAAAGTAGCAAGATTAATGGGCTTGCCTTATCCCGGAGGTCCTGTCCTTGATAAACTTGCAAGAGAAGGAAACCCGCACGCATTTAGTTTACCCGAAGCAAAAGTCGGAGAATTTGATTTCAGTTTCAGCGGACTTAAAACCGCAGTTTTACGTCTTGTAAAATCTTTTGATGGCAAAGAACTTCCCGTAAACGATATTTGCGCAAGTTTTCAGGAATGTATTTCATCAACTTTGTTTAAGAAAACTAAAAAAGCACTTGAACAGAGTGGCTACAACAAAGTCGTACTTGCAGGCGGAGTTGCTGCAAATTCAGGGATAAGAAACAAAATTTTATCTCTGCAAAACGAAGGATACAAAGTTTATATTCCGCCTATGAAATACTGTACCGATAACGCAGCAATGGTTGCATCTGCTGCATATTTTTCAAAAACCTTTGATAACCCCGATGTTGAAGTCTTTTCAAGAGTAAAAAATCTTTTATCCGTCTAACTTTTATTTATTACTTGAATGTAAAAAGTGTTTATCTTAATATTTATTTATAAATATTAGAGTTTTATTAAACGGAGGATATATTATGAGAAAACCTATTATTGCAGGAAACTGGAAGATGAACCTTTTACAAGACGAAGCAAAAGCTTTATTCAACGGAATAAAGGAATTTGCTGATAAGTACACGGCAGTACAATTACCGTCAATAGTAATTGCACCGACTTTTACATCTTTATCAGTTGTTGAAAACGTAAAATGTGACTGTGGCTGCGCTGGAACAAAAATTGCTATCGCAGCTCAAAATTGCCACTGGGAAACATCAGGAGCATACACAGGTGAAGTTTCAGTTGAAATGCTTAAAGACATAGGTTGTGAATATATAATTATCGGTCACTCTGAAAGAAGACAGTATTTCTCAGAAACCGATGAAATGATTAACAAGAAAGCAAAATCAATTTTGGCAAAAGGTTTAATACCTATCATCTGCTGCGGAGAAACTCTTGAACAGAGAGAAGCAGGAATCACCGATTCTCACATTGCAGGACAAATCAAAAAAGCATTAGAAGGAATTTCTGCTGAAGATATCAAGAAATCAGTTATCGCATATGAGCCTATCTGGGCTATCGGAACAGGAAAAACTTGTGATGCAGACGAAGCAAACAGAGTAATTGCAATGATCAGAAATGTTGTAAGAGAAGTTTCAAATGCTGAAGCAGCTGATGCAATAAGAATTTTATACGGCGGCTCAGTAAAACCGAGCACAATTGAAGAACAGATGTCAAAATCTGATATCGACGGGGCTTTGGTTGGCGGTGCAAGCCTTAAAGCAGAAAGCTTTAACGAAATTATTGCAAACACAATGAAAGTAGCAGTATAAGGAAAAAAATATGGCACAACAATTTGCACAAAAGAAAACACGTTTTTCGGTTGTACTTTTTTTGAAAGGTGCTTCAACTCCTATTGTTATGTACTTCGATAATCCGCAGGCGGTTTATCAGGAACTTAAACAATTAATGAAATCACCTACTCCGGTTTTGGTTGAAAAAGAACCTATAGGACCGGTCAAAAAAGTATGTTTTGTTTCCACTCAGATTTCAAGCGTAATTTTGCAGGAAGAAACTTATGCTTAGTATTTCTGTAACGGAAATAGAACAAAAACAAAAAGTTAATTTTGACGAAGATGTTAAAATTGACGAACTGCAGGCAGATGTTTCAGCAAAATTATGTTTTGAAAATCTCGGAGAATTTATAAGAGTCTCAGGGAACATAAAAGGATCACTTCCCTTAACCTGTGACAGATGCCTGAACGAATACAACTTCGATTTCAACTCGGACATTGAAGAAATTTATGCAAAAAACAGTTTATACGATGAATATAAAGCTGAGACAGAACTCAAAGAAGGACAGTTTGTTACGGATCTTGAGGGCAAAAAAGAAATTGATATTTATGACTTATTGTATCAATCCGTAATATTAACTTTACCAAATAAAAAAGTTTGTGGTATAAATTGTAACATGGAACATTTTATGAGTGAGGACGATTTAAAAACCGATACACGAATGGATGTTTTTAAGAATATAGAAATTAGTCGAAAACAGTAATAGAAAGGTCTGAAAAATGGCAGTACCAAAGAAAAGAACAGGACACAGCGCTCAGGGTAAGAGAAGAGCAAATTGGAAAGCAACTAAACCGGAAGTTGCAACATGTCCTAATTGCGGACAACCGGTAAAATCACACACCGTATGTACAGCATGCGGACAATATAAAGGTAAAGTAGTTAGCAGAAAAGATCCTAACTTTGTAGAAGAAATCAAAGGAAAGGAAGTTAAAAAAGCTGCTCCGAAGAAAAAAGCTTCAACAAAGAAAGCTAAAGCTGAAAAAGTTGAAGAAAAAGCTCCTGAAACAGAAGCTGAAGTAAAAGAAGAAGCAAAGGCTGAAGAATCTGCTACAACTGAAGAAAAAACAGAGGAATAGAGGCTTTAAATAATGACTAGAATAGCTGTTGATGCAATGGGGGGAGATCACGCACCTTACGAAATTATTGCAGGTGCTGTTTGGGCTGCTCAGGAATACGGAGTTGCCTTAGAGTTAGTTGGTAAACAAGACAAAATCGAACAGATTTTGGAAAAAATCAACAATAAAGGTTTTCGTTCTGACGAAGGAAAAGGCGGAAAGAAACACATTATCAAAGTTGATGTTAACAGTCTTGATATCAAAATCACCCACGCATCAGAAGTTATTGAAATGGGCGAACACCCCGGACAAGCCATAAGAAAGAAAAAGAAAGCATCAATAGTTTTGGCGGTTAATGCCGTTGCTACAGGAAGTTCAGATGCATTAGTTGCAGCAGGCTCAACAGGTGCAGCTATGGCATCTAGTTTATTCGGTTTGGGGAGAATCCCCGGAATTGACAGACCTGCTATTGCGGCAACATTACCTACCAACACTACAAAACCAATAGTTATTATTGATGCAGGCGCAAACAGCAGCTGCTCACCTTCTATGTTGAAGCAGTTTGCACTTATGGGTATGACCTTTGCAAGAGATGTATTAGGAATTAAAAACCCGAGAATCGGAGTTCTGAATATCGGAGAAGAAGCCGGAAAGGGTAACGAACTTGCTCAGAACACCTACAAACTTCTTGAAGAATATCAGGGTAATATGAACTTTGTCGGAAACATCGAAGGCAGAGAAATCTTCATGAACGTTTGCGATGTTGTTGTTTGTGACGGTTTCGTCGGAAACGTTGCTTTAAAAATCGTCGAAGGAACTGCATTAATGTTATTCGACATGATTAAAAATGCATTTTACAAAAATATATTTACAAGACTTGTTGGACTTATGGCTAAACCGATTTTTAAGAGTATTTATCAAAAAATTAACTACGAGGAATTCGGGGGAGCATTATTACTCGGTGTAAAAGGAATTACAGTTATATCTCACGGAAGAAGCAAAGCTTATGCAATAAAAAGAGCCGTTAAAGTAGCAAAAGAGGCTTTTGAATCCGAAATTAACAAAACAATTGCGGAGTCAGTTGAATCATAATAAGGTGATTTATGGATACAGTTTTTTTATTTCCCGGACAGGGCTCGCAATACAGCGGTATGGGAAAAGATTTATACGATAATTTCAGCGTTGCAAAAGATGTTTTCAATGCCGCTGATGATTTTTTGAACTATAAAATTTCAAAAGTTTGTTTTGAAGGAACTGAAGATGAACTTAAACAAACTCAACTAACACAACCCGCAATTGCAACAGTATCAATTGCATGCCTTGAAGTTTTAAAAAACGAAACAAATCTTCAGCCTAAATTTGTTGCAGGACACAGTTTGGGTGAATATCCCGCACTTTATGCTGCAGACGTTCTTACCCTTGAACAGACAATGAAGTTCTTATGGGAAAGAGGAAGACTAATGAGCACGACCAAAAGCGGCGGAATGGCTGCCGTAATAGGAAGTGACGATGAAACAATTTTAAAAGCTGTTAATGAAGTTAAAAATATCGGATATGTCGGAGTTGCAAACTACAACTCACCCGCCCAGACTGTTTTGACAGGGGAAAAAGATGCATTAGAAAAGGCAGGTGAATACCTTATGCAAAACGGTGCTAAAAGATTTATTCCGCTTGCAGTTTCAGGAGCATTTCACTCTGAATTTATGAGAGCAATTTCTGATGATTTTCAGAAATTTATCCAAAATTTTGAAATATCCGATGCAAAAATTCCTGTTGTAACGAACGTTGATGCTAAATTTGAAACAAAAAAAGAAAACTTCAAAACTAAAATGGTACAACAGTTATACACATCAGTTCACTGGTATCAGTCAATTCAGAAGATGAATGAAAACGGAATTGAAAGATATATAGAAATAGGGCCGGGCAAAGTTTTGACAGGCTTAAACAAAAAGATTTTACCCGAAGCGGAAGCTTTAAACGTAAATAATACTGAAACAATAAAAAATATTATTGATACTTTAAATAAGGAGTAAAATATGGGCGAAAGAAAATTGGCACTTGTAACAGGCGGTTCAAGAGGAATCGGAAAGGCATGTGCATTAGAACTTGCAAAAAGCGATTTTGATGTCGTTATAAACTATGCGGGCAACACTGATGCCGCAAATGCAACTGTTGAAGAATTAAAAGCCTTGGGCATAACAGCGGAAGCCGTAAAATTTGATATTTCAAACAAATCGCAAGCTGAAGAAAACATATCAAAAATCTTGGAAAAGTACGGCAGAATTGATGTATTGGTAAACAATGCTGGAATTACCCGTGACGGACTTTTTGTCAGAATGAGTGACGAAAACTGGAATGACGTTATAAATACAAACTTAACAGGCTTATTCAACGTTTCTCAAATCGTTGCAAAAACAATGATGAAACAGAGATTCGGCTCAATTGTAAATTTATCAAGTATTGTAGGGCTTTCAGGAAACGCAGGTCAGGCAAACTATGCGGCAGCAAAAGCAGGCGTTGTCGGATTTACAAAGAGTTTGGCAAAAGAACTCGGCTCACGCGGAATAAGAGTTAACGCAGTTGCTCCGGGATTCATCAAAACCGATATGACAAAAGATCTTGACGAAACCAAAATTCTCGATTTAATCCCGATTAAAAGACTCGGTGAAGCCGAAGACGTTGCAAAAGTCGTTAAATTCCTTGCGGTTGATGCGGCTTATGTAACAGGACAAGTTTTGAGAGTTGACGGAGGATTGATCGTTTAAGTAACAAAAATTTAATAAACTTTGCAATATTATTTTTAAATAGTATAATTTTATTTGTAGAGTGAGAGTGATACTAAATTATAAAGAGGAAGAAAACATGAGTACATTAGACAAAGTAAAAAAAGTTGTTGTAGAACAATTAAGTGTTGATGAAGCATTAGTTACACCTGAAGCAAGCTTTACTGGTGACTTAGGTGCTGATTCATTAGATACAGTTGAATTAGTTATGGCATTTGAAGAAGAATTCGGTTGCGAAATTCCTGATGAAGATGCTGAAAAAATTCTTACTGTTCAGGATGCAGTTAACTACATTGAATCACACTCATAATTTAATTGGTTAATTGTTTTAAATAGTTTAAAAGAGGGTGAATAAAGCAGTTTTATTCCCCTCTTGTTTTAGGAAGAAAAAGATGGAAAGAAAAAGAATAGTTGTTACCGGAATAGGTGCAGTATCACCTTTCGGTGTCGGAGTTGATAAGCTCTGGGACAATGTTAAAGCAGGGAAAAGCGGAGTAAAAAAGACAAAACAGTTTGATACAACAGGACACTTAGTCGATATATCAGCAGAGTTTTCGGATTATAATCCTGAAAATTACGGAATTGACGCTAAAGAAGCCAAAAGAATGGACAGGTTTACACAATTTGGAGTCATTGCAGCGGATGAAGCTATAAAAGATTCCGGACTTAATTTATCTGAAATTGATCCTTATTCAATGGGAATAATGGTAAGTTCTGCTGCCGGAGGTTTTCATTCACTCGAAAGAGGACACCTTGATATGATAAACAAGGGAAAAACCAAATGTCATCCGTTTACTGCGCCAATGCTTGTTCAAAATATGGTTACAGGCAAAATTGCAATGAGATATGGAATAAAAGGTGTTAACAAATGTATTTTGTCGGCATGCGCATCAGGGACACATTCTATAGGGGACTCGGCAAGAACAATACAATACGGAGATGCAGATATAATTATGGCCGGTGCTGCGGACGCAGTAATTTGTAACTTTGGAATAGGTGCGTTTACTGCAGCAAGAACATTATCAAAAAATAATGACCACCCCGAACAGGCAAGCCGTCCTTTCGACAGAGACAGAGACGGATTTGTCATGGGCGAAGGTGCAGGCGTTCTCGTTCTTGAAGAATACGAAGCAGCTAAAAAACGAGGCGCTAAAATCTATGCTGAAGTTATAGGCTATGGACAAACTGAGGACGCATATGATATGGTTGCGCCTGAACCGGAAGGCAAAGGTGCAGAAATGGCCATGAGAAGAGCGCTCAAAGATGCAGGATTACAACCGTCTGACATTGATTACATAAATACTCACGGAACATCAACAGGTTTGGGCGATATTGCGGAATCTCAGGCAATAGCCAGAGTTTTCGGTGACAAAAACGTAAACCCAAAATTGAAAGTAAGTTCAACAAAGAGTATGTTAGGACACATGCTTGGGGCATCAGGTGCAGTTGAAGCAATTATCTGTATTAAGGCTATGCAGGAGGGCATTGTTCCACCGACCATAAACCTTGATAACCGTGATGAAAAAGTTGCTGACCTTAACTATGTTCCGAATGTTGCCCAAAAAGGCGATATTAATATAACAATGTCAAATTCCTTCGGATTTGGCGGTCAGAACGCTTGTATTATACTAAAAAAAGTAACTGATTAATGTTTGAAAATTACGAACAATTTTTAGAAGAATTAGAAATGAAACTCAAAAATTATTTTGAGTTTCATTCTGATTATATATGTTGTAAGGAAGGTTGCTCTAAGTGTTGCGAAGTCGGAGATTATCCGTTTTCTTTCCTTGAAATGCAATACCTTATGCACGGGTTTATGCAACTTGATAAACAAACTCAAAATATTATCCGTGAAAAAATTAAAAAATTAAAACAAAAAGATACAGGCAAACATTTCTTTTACGAATGTCCTTTTTTAATAAATAACAGGTGTTCTGTTTATAAATACAGAGGAATTATCTGCCGAACTTTCGGGCTTGCATATTTTATAAGCAAAAAAAGTGATAAGGGCGAGCCTTATGTAAAACTTCCTGAATGTATAAAAGAGGGACTGAATTATTCAAAAGTTTACGAAAACGGCGAAGTTCAGGTTGAGCCCATAAAAGAAAATTTAGACACGCCCGACATAATTAACAGCGATTTGGCTAAAAAATATAACCTGAATTTCGGAGACATCCAATCTATGCTTTACTGGTTTGACGAAACTCCTTAACTTTGTGCTAAAATACATAAGTCATGAGAAAATTTCAGTTATACATAGTTCCGACACCCGTCGGCAATATAAAAGACATTACTTTAAGGGCAATTGATATTCTTAAAGAGGTTGATTTAATTGCCTGCGAAGATTCAAGAGTAACCCAAAAGCTCTTAAATCACTATGAAATTAAGACAAAATGTATTTCTTATCATAAGTACAACGAAAAAGAGAGATTAAATTTACTTGCCGATCACATAAAAGAAGGAAAAACAATTGCTTTGGTATCCGATGCGGGAACTCCTATGATTTGTGATCCGGGATATGTTTTGATAAGCGAACTTTTAAAACAAGGTATCTCAATTAATGCACTTCCGGGCGCATGTGTTGTTCCGACATTTTTGTCAGCCGTTCCGAGAGAAACAGAGGACTTTTTATTCATAGGCTTTATAGGAAAGACCGAAAAACAAATAACAGAAACGTTTAAAAAGTATTCCGATATGAATTTGTTGTTTTACGATTCGCCAAACCGCATTGTAAAAACCTTAGAGTACCTTGAAAGTGTAAGACCTGAGGCAAAAGTTGCAGTCGGAAGAGAACTTACAAAACTTTTTGAAACTATAATTATAAAAGACGTTAAAACCGCAATAAAAGAAGTTGAGCCAAAGGGTGAATTTGTCTGCTTTGTCTATAAAGACAAAAAAGGGCAAACCGACGATTTAGACCTTAAAATAAAAGCACTAAAAGATAAAGGCTACGGAACAAAGGACATAACAACGATTTTAACTTCGCTTTACCCTGACCTGAACAAAAATGAAGTTTATAAGAAGACTATTTAAACTATGCAGAGAAATTTTCACCTAATTTTGCTGACTCTGTTTTCTCGTATGCATTTTTTTCGATATTATAAACTTTGTTAATATTTCTGTTGAAAGACATCTGCTTCGATTCTCTGTCATCACCTGCTTTTGCATCAGGATCGTGATAAAGAAGCATAACACCGTTCGGAGCGGTAATTTTATTCATCTCGATACTGTCTTTGCCTTCAGGAACAATGTAATACTCGCCGTTAATAAATTTTGTTACGTAAGTAGTGTTATCAGCTTCATTTGCATTTTTAAACACCAAGTTCTGAGGAAGCGATACACCTGCGTAAGCATCACCGCTTAATTTAATTCTTGATAAAGAAACATCTTTCGGATTATAACTTCCGTTATTTTCAACGCTGATACCGTTTGCATTAAACAATGAAACAGTCATTGCTCCGTCGGAAGCCTTCATAAGCATTGCGGGAACTTTAGCACCGTCTGATGCATCCTGCATCTGTAATCTGTAAGGAGTTCCGTTGTTTAAGGCTCTTAAATGTCTGTTTGCTCTTAAACCTATTATATCGTTCATTTCTTTGTTAAATTCTTTTTTGTTAGCATCATTTTCAAGGCTTGTCCAATCCAATTTGTTTCTGTTTTGAAGATAAACGTTTTTGCATTTTTCATCGTATCCGGTCATGCCTAATTCGTCACCTGCAAACATTGTCGGATTTCCCGGTAATGCAACTAAGTAATTCATTAAGATTTTACCCTTAGCCAAAGCAGGAGCCATTATTGAATTAAGAATTTCGCCTTTTGCAGAGGCTTCATTTTCAAGGTTAAGGTGATACTGTTTTGCGGCATGTTTAAATACCATATCCAAAGCAGTATCTATCGGTTTTGCTCCAAATGCGTTCTTTTTGTATATTTTATTATTTTCATCAACTGATTTCTGTTCTTCAGCATTTTCAGAAGTTTCTGACAATGTCTTGGATACAACACTATAAATTTTTGCATAAACTTGCTTTTTATTTTCACCGTCTTTT
>Ga0310696_10010228_pt1 | contig 10810 bp, 14 predicted proteins | sample AusTroGonzalo_MG_4_FD_203885 | JGI IMG/M metagenome (GOLD analysis project Ga0310696, IMG submission 203885) | Bovine rumen microbial communities from tropical cattle in Woodstock, Queensland, Australia - Gonzalo_02 (v2) (version 2) | ecosystem: Host-associated > Mammals > Digestive system >... | reverse complement strand
TATGGAAAAATACTCTGATCTTCCAGAGTAAAAAGGAGGAAACATGAAGGAAGAGAAAAAAGAAAAGAAGCTGATTACAAGTCCGATGAAAGCAATCAGAGCGTTCTGTGTTGAGTGCTGCGGCGGCAGTGCACATGAAGTCAGTCTCTGCCCGGCAAAGGAATGTCAGCTTTATGAGTTTCGCTTCGGAAAGAACCCGTACAGAAGCAAAAGGGAAATGTCAGAAGAGCAGAAAGCGGCAGCAAGCGAGCGGCTGCGTCTGGCAAGGGAAAAGAAGGGAAAGTAAGATGAATGTGGTTTATAACATGGACTGCATGGAAGCAATGCGACAAATGCCGGACAATGCTTTTGATCTGGCTGTAGTTGATCCGCCGTATGGAATATCCATCACAGCAAGGCACCAGTTTAAAGACGGTAAGACGCCTCTAATCGGGGGGGGTGGAAGACCATTCGGCGGAAAGAAACATACAGTTGAGAGGGAAAGCAAAAAGTGGTCTTACGAGTCTACGTTTTATCATGCGTTCGATGACAGCTCCCCACCGGACGCGGAGTATTTCAGGGAGCTGCGGCGTGTCAGTAAGAACCAGATTATCTGGGGTGGTAACTTTTTCCTTGATTATCTCGGCGCGGCATCCTGCCTGATTGTTTGGGATAAAAAGCGCAGAGGGCTGGACCAGTCGGACTGTGAGATTGCATGGACGAGCTTCAAAGAGCAGAACCGGATCTTTGAGTTCAGATGGAATGGAATGCTGCAAGGCGACATGAAGAACAAGGAAGAAAGAATTCATCCGACGCAGAAACCTGTTGCACTATATAACTGGTGCTTTCAAAGGTGGTGCAAACCCGGTGACAAAATTCTTGATACACACCTGGGCAGCGGTTCCAGCAGGATCGCAGCTTACGAGAATAATCTGGACTTCTGCGGCTATGAAATAGACAAGTTCTACTATGAAGCGCAAGAGAAGCGATTTGTGCAGCACACGTCACAATGCAATCTGTTTGTAGAAGGTGATATCAATTTCAGTGAAATGTGAATTATTTAACGATAATTTCCAGAACTTCAAAAAGTACAACATTCCGAAAGCGCAGCTTGTGATTTGCGATATTCCATACAACGTCGGTGACAAAGCATACGGCAGCAATCCAATGTGGTATATCGGCGGAGACAACAGCAACGGCGAAAGCAATCTGGCAAAGAAAAGCTTTTTCAATTCTGACGGTTATTTTAAAATTGCGGAATACTTTCACTTCTGCAATCGGCTGGTGAAACCGGAACCGAAAGACAAAGGAGAAGCGCCCTGCATGATCGTGTTCTGTGCGTTTGAACAGATGCAGCAGGTCATAGAGTGCGCGGCAAAGTACGGTTTTGTGAAGTATATTCCGCTTACGTTTATAAAGAACTACTCTCCACAGGTCCTCAAAGCGAATATGCGGGTAGTTGGGGCGACAGAGTACGCGCTTGTACTGTACCGGGATAAACTGCCGAAGTTTCGCAATGACGGTAAAATGGTGTTCAACTGGTTTCATTGGATCAAGGACGGCAGCAATATTCCAAAAGTACATCCGACGCAGAAAAGCGTCGGAACATTGAAAGAACTGATTCGGATTTTCACAGATCCAGGCGATGTGGTAATTGATCCCTGCGCAGGAAGTGGAAGTACACTCAGAGCTGCTTATGAGCTTGGAAGGCCGAGCTATGGCTTCGAGATAGACAGGAAAATCTATCAAAGAGCGGTCTCAGAAATGCTTGAACCGGTCAAAGAGCAGATAATGTTTTGGGAGATAGAACAGGAAAAGCGCTTTGATGAACAGACAGATCAGCAGAATCTATTCCTGATAGATTGAGCTTGAGAACGCGGTTATTTCTATCTGCAATAGTAAAAGAAAACGCGCAGAACCTTTTGACGTATGTTTGTACGTCTTGAGGCTCTGCGCTTTTTGCGTTGCTGTGATAGTGAAGTTTCTGTTGTTCCGCGTACTTTTTCAGGAAACCGTTTCTGTATTATGCTACCGCCATACTTCTGCGGCATGTCTGACTGTCCCACCATGCGATGTCGCGATCTATTTCTTCATCCCTTACATAAGGAATGTCCCAGAATGATTCGTCGCCAGGCTTCATGTAATAGCCTTCACCATAGCGCGGGAGATTTTCAAGACCTGGCTTTCCGATGATGTTTCGGCTATCCTGAGCAGAGCGGGCGCGAAGTCCGACACGGGCATCAAAGTTACATTTGATTTTTGTCGGCAGAACTTCGGATATCGGTGTCTGCGTTGCCATGATGATATGCACTCTGGCTGCGCGTCCAATCTGCGCGAGGCGTTGCACAACCGGGACAACAAGCTTTCCCTGCGTTGTCATGAGATCCGCCCATTCGTCGATGACGACATACACATCTCCGCCGCTGTATTTCTTCTGCCTGCGCTGCTGCATCTGCGTATAGCGCTTTTCTGTGATATCCAGCGCATACTGAAGAGCAGAGAGCATGTCTTTCGGTTCGGAAGCATACAGAATTGTATGCGGCAGGCTTTTGTATGAAATAAGCTCTACTCTCTTCGGGTCAATCAGAATGAGCTGGGCACCGTCGTGGCCGTCTGTGCGTTCCTGATCAAAGGGAAGGCGGTGCATAATGGTGTCAATCAGGCCGTTAATGATGACGGATTTACCGGAACCGGTTGCGCCTGCAATTAACAGATGCGGCTGTTCTAACATATCAGTGAAGAGATCCCATGTCTTCCCGCCAGGTGTTACAAAAGTTTTCTTTGTCGGGAGAATCGGCCTGCTGGCTGTAGAAGTAACAGAAGGCGCTTGAGAAATGTTTGTGCTTTTCTTATTTGCCTTAATCACTACGGCGACAATTGCGCCAATCAGAAGCAATACAAAGATCATGACAGTATCCTTTCAATCATTTCACTGACAAGCAGCGCAGAAACCGGATTTTGAATAGAAAGCGCTTGCAACCAGTGATTCCCGTATGCGCTGCCGACATCCTGACCGGCTGCCTTCTCTCGTGCGAGAGACAGGGCACCATCAACAAGCTGGGATTCCGGCAGCTTCGACATGCTTTTGAGCAGTTCAAGATAGTTGTCTGCACAATGCCGCTTGGAATTCTCGTAAATCTCCCGCAGAGCTTCCCTGGCTTCCATCGACAGAACAACAATTTCAGAATCAGGCATCGTCATTTTCCTCCGCTTCATCCGGATGATTGACAATATACTCGTGCAGAGCTTTTTTGATAATTGTCTGCTTTTGCTTGCCTTCCAGAAAAGCAATCAGTTCATGGTCGGTTGACTTCTGGAGCTTTACTGGAATCATGACGGTATTTTCCTTCTGCCACTTCCGCTTGGCTTCGCTTTCGTAATACTTGCGCTGCTCTTCTGACATGTTTTCTGTTCCTCCTGTGATAAGATTCTTAGATTTTACCACAGAAAGATCTGCACGGTCAACAAAAGCATCTTTCTTTTTAGAATATCTCACAGGTTATAATCTCCTCTCAGATCAATTTTGCATGTCCTTCTATGGCTGCCTCGATCCTCTGCGGCTCCATGCCGATATAGCGCTGCGTTATAGCAGAAGAGCTATGTTGCAGAAGGCGCTGCACCAGTACAATATCGTAACCGCTGTCTTTATAGATCTCGGTGGCATACCACTTCCGGAAGCTATGCGTTCCGATTCCGGAATATCCAAGGTATTCGCAGACTGTCGCCAGATGTTTCTGCACCGCCCTGGTGGTAACCGGAAACATACGCTCGGTTTTTCCGATGCAGTTTCTTCCGCAGTAGTCTTCAATATACTGATAGATTGACTTCGGCACGGTGAAAACCCGTTTCTTTCCGGTTTTCTGCTCCACGATAGAAAGACGATACCTGCCGCCGTCGCTGACAATATCACAGAACCGGAGATTTACAATGTCGCCGATACGGATACCGAGATTTCCCTCCAGGACCAGGGCGGTTGCAATCCTGTCGTTTGCGCGGAATTGAGAAGTTCCGCTTTTCATTGTGTTAATTATTTCGCTATACTGCGCTGTTGTGAGCGCGGTTGTCTGTTTATTCATGATTGTTTTTCTCCTTATGGTGCTGCATCTATCCGAGGGATAATGCTTTGATTATGAAGAATCATTATATCCGGCTGCGCTGGCCATTGCAGGCGCAGAATGCGCGGATAACAAGCGCAGAATGTCCGGCAGAATCTCAGGGCATCCACCAGGCGGAAAGCTCCATAGACCGACAGAAAATGCGCCGGAAACCATGACAGCATCGGAACCGGTAACCGTTTCCATGTCAGGGCCGGATACTATGGTGCCTGCACAATGACAATCAGAGTGAACAGCAGCGGGCGCGCCGTCTTCCTGATTGCCCTGCACGGCAGCCTGTGCAGGTTCGGCAGAAACAATGACGGCAGGATTGACAACGACGATCTCCACAGCATTGGAAACCGGTTGAACATGCGGCGGCAGCATCGGAGCGGCGGAATAGAGCAGAAGCGCGCGTTTTGTTTCGGCTTCTGTGATCATTTCCGCCTCGTAAAGCTCAAGATACCGCTCTTTGAACACTGTATCATTGACAAGCTGCGCGACAGCCTCCACGCGGTCCTCTGCGCTCAGGTCCTCAGCTTCCGGCGCTGCCTGTTCAGCCTGAGAAACTGCGGCAGGCTCGGCAGGTTCGGCGGCTGGCACGGTCTCGGCCTCGGAAGCAGGCGCAGGAGCTTCGACGGGTGCAGGCTCTTCGACCGGTTCCGGCTCGTATTCCTGCGTTTTCCGGACAGAAAGCAGAATGCCGTCATTTTCTCCGGAGACAAAGTAAACAGGTGCATTCGGCCTGCCTTCCTGGCAGTATGCTTTACAATCCGGCAGCGCGTCCAGCATGTCAAGAAGAAATGCCGCGTTTACCATCGGAAGACCGTAACCGAAGTCATAGCTTGTGCCTTCGCCGTGCACATGACCGGCAGCACAATGTCCGGATTTTGCAATTTTGATATCTTTCCGCAGATCCGACGCGGAGGGAAGCGCCAGGGCAACAGAATAAGCGGCAGGATCTCCAATTGCTTTCGCTGTGTTCAGCTTTTCATAAGTGACGGGAATATCAGAGGAAAGCGGCTCAGAGAAGCGGAGAAGGCGGTAACCGTCGCAGGTGCAGTATTTTCCGGCATCCTCAAAAATGGCATGGCACATAGCGCGCGGATAATCATTTCTGAATATCTTCATGACGGTTTTTTCCGTTTTTGTCAACTTGCGATCTTCGACGACGGCGAGAAGCTTTTTCCCGTTTGCAATGTCTTTTTTCAGGCTTTTGTTTTCGATGTCGTTTTCGTTTCTGCCGTCAACAATCGTATGAAGAAATGCGGCAATCTCCGCTTTAATTTCTTCCCTGTTCACGTCGGCAGCGGCGACAAACTTTTTCAGCTCTGCCGCGCTCATGTCCAGAACGCTATGCAGCATAATGTGGATCTCGCCAGTTCTCCACTTAAAAATAATTTCCCTGTTCTCAATCATTGTTATTATCCTCCTGTGATGTTGTTGTGTTTCGTATATAGAAGGCTTTTCTTTTGTGCCGTCTTGAAAAGCTGATAGAAAAGAATGGCGGTGTATAATCTGTTTTCTTCTGGAGATATACAAGCTCCAGGAATGGCAGCAGGGCCGACGTGCTGCCTGTTCTTTCCTTTACCGCGTCGGTTTTTCTCTTTCCCTTCGGGACGGTTCCCGCGCCTGCCCTCCTGACAGATGCAGAAGGGCAGAAACCGGAATCATCAAATCATAAAGCTCTGAGCAAATGCGGCTATCATACCGGCAGCGACAGAAGACAGAAATGCGGAGATTTTTCTTTTCATTTTTGCGCCCTCCTCAAATGATTTCAAAATGGATATGTTGAAATATGAGACAACAGCCTCGGCTCCAGTCGCCTGTCAAAGCGCCCTCAAAAGCCATGAACTCGCCAGGCTCGCAGGTTTTGCCCTGCCATTCATGCCGAAGATTATTCCGGCTTATATAATCTGGATGCTCCCGCCGCAGCCGAGAAAACTCTTTTTTGCTGATTTCTAACATTGTTTTTCCTCCTCATTTTTATGCTGCACTATACAGAACGCGCCCGCCGTGCCTGATTGTTACTATATCGGCGGCTCTGATCTCGTCCGGTCTGCCTCTTTCATCTTTCGGCATATATTCGCGATCCTGTGCAGATACGCTCCATGAGGAAATATAGCCGCAGTACATGAACCGCTTCACGTCGCCCGCGTCAACCTTTATCTCGTGGCCGTTTGTAAGCTCAATTTTTACGGTTTTCTGATCCGTAATGCAGCGTGATATTCTGGCGAGCTGGTGCTCCTCATTGTTTTTATCACTGACAATCAGAGCATAAGCAGCAGAGAGGCGGTTATATTGAATATATGCAGAATAGATCTTTTCCGGATGCTCGCAGATATAGCGCAGGGCCTCGGCCTCTATGGTCGCTTCAGGCTCCAGAAGATACCTTATAATAACGTCATAGTCGTGATCTTCGTTCGATGTCCAGGGATAATATAGAAGTAACTGCGGGCGCTTTCCTTCGAAGAACAGACGGCGCGCGTCGGCGTGATAGTCTCTCTCTTTCAGCTCTTCGAGGCGCTGTCTGATGTATTCGCTTTCGATATTTGCCGCACAGTGAGCGGCGGCGGTCTCGTCTGCGACATGCTCGCGCAGATATGTTTCTATATCGGCGGTGAGCTTTTCGGAAATGCCTTTTCTGTAACTGTAAAGATCCGAGTCAATCAGAAAACCGAAGTATTCTGGACGGTTGCCAGGCTCTATTGTTTCGCGGGTTTTGTCGTATGTATGGACAGAATAAACGAGGCGCACGCGGTCGGAATATGGCGCAGAAAACAGAATCTCGCGGTTCCGGTATCTGTCATCATAGGGAACTGATCGACCAGCAGCGAGCGCGGCGCGGGATTCTTCCGGCAGCATGTCGTTATTGTTTTCGGAATATCCAGGCGGCAGCGGCTCCGGATCTGCTGCCGGTTCAGGTTCTTCCGGTTCGGCTGCCTGATCAGCCTGGGCGGGTTTTCCCGGCTCTTTCTCAGCCTGTGCAGTTTTGCGCGGCTGGGCGCTCTTGACGCTCTTCCCGCTGAAATAAGCGGCAGCGAGCTGGGAAAACATATCCGGCGCGGCGGCTGCTTTCTGTTCATCCTGCGCCGGTTCTGCGCGTTCCTGGGCGAGTTCTTCCGGTTCTGCCTGCGCGGATTCTGCTGGATGCTCTGCGCGGTCATCCTCCGCGCGGTTATTCTCTGCGGGTTCTGCTGCCGTCTCCGGCTCCGCCTGTTCTGCTGGCAGGTTTTCCGGCTGCTCTGCTGCCGGTTCTTCTGTGGTGACTTCCTGCGGCGCTGCTGCCGTCTGAGCTGCGGCAGGTATTAACCGGCTGCCAGGGCCGAGCGCGTTTAGAATCGCGCCTGTTGTGCGGCTGGTGCCGAAGTCGTAAAGCGAGCGGGTGCCGCCGTTCATGTCAACTAACATAGAATTTAGATTTGTGATCTCCCATGTTTCGCCGCTGGCATCCTCAAAGAGCATACCGAGCGCGACAGGGCTATTATTTGACGTTTCCGCGCTGCTGCTGGCGTCGGCGCTGTCGCTGCCTGCCTCGATGCTTTCCGGAGCTTCTGCGACCGTCTCCGGCTCTTCTGCGGCTGCTGGGGCGGTGTCCTGTCCATCATCCTGCGCGGTTTCCGGCTCTGCCTCTGCGGCAGGCTGTGCAGCGGGTTCGGCTGCCGGTTCTGCCGTCTCAGGTCCGCTGAGAAAGTCGGAAAAATCATTGTACTGTTTTCCAGTGTCCTTCTCGGCAGCGCGGCGGAAATAGTCGGCAACATCCAGGGAGGCGGCCAGCTTGCACAAAACATCATATTTCTTTTTGTTTTCCGGTTCTCCGGCTGTCTCTTCGAAGATTCTAACGACGCTGCACAGGTCGCCGGTGCTGGTCGGCGTGTACCGGCTGACGGTGACGGTCGGGATCTGTCTTCCGGTGTTCTGGGCGCTCCAGCCTTCTCCGACGCGCTCGGCCCTGTATCCCAGCTCTGCACAATAAAAAGCGCCTGCCGCGTTTTCTGCGGAATAGGTAAAGATCTTTTTTTCTCCCCAGAGCACATAATACTGCGCGTCAAATTTCCAGCCTTCAGGCAGCGCGGCGCGCCATTTTTTCAACTGTTCAACTTTCAAGTTCGGCATTGTATGATCCTCCTGTTTTTTTATATCGGGTTTTGTACCCGTTGAGACCGCAGAATATTGTATTTTCTGCGGCCTCGGCTGACACAAAACAACCGCTTATTTTTTGCGCGGTTTATATTCTTCTGTCTGGTCATATGTGAAGAAAAACGCGGTTTTCATAAAGCATCGCCCGCCCTCGTCGCTTTCTCCATCGGCTGCGGCGTCGATGTCTTCCGATTTTTTGCCGCCCTTCGAATATTTCCAGATCTGAATTTTTGCGCGGCACTTCTCGCCGCGTTTAACCTGCCGCCCCAGCTCTTGCCAGGTTGCGTATGTGTGCAGGGCCTCCGGTTCTTCGAGCTTGTGAGCGTTTCCGGCGTCGTCGATGAATTCAAAAAACCTGCCGGTTCCCTTAATAATGCCGGTCTCCATCAACTCAACAGAGGCGTTAAAAATGATTTGCGCGTTTGTCATTGTATATAGTCTCCTTTATATAATGATGTTTTGTTGTGTTCTCAGGTCTCAGAAGCGGCCAGAATGCTGCATTTTTCAATCTGCGCCGGTTGTGATAAAATCGAATAGATATTGTAAATAAGGATCAGCAGCGCCCTGGCTGGCTGCGCTCAGGTACTTTGAAACGGTGCTATATATCGTCGCTGCTCTGCGAAGGTTTCCGGCCTCCTGTTCTTCCCGTGCGAGCTTCAGAAGTTTGTTTATTCTCTGATCCTGCATTGTTTTTCCTCCTCTCATGCTTCCCAGGTCTGGACGCCTGCACTGCGGCTGTCTACCATGCGCCGGAACTGCTCCCGCTCTTCTGCGGTCATAAAGCAGCGCGTATATACTGCGCCAGGCGTATGCCACGAGATATAATAGCGCGTCATTTTCTCCGGCCTCCTCTCATGCTCTGCGGCTGTCGTGCTCATAGTTCAGAATATCCGCGCAGCCTGTCAGAAAAGAAAGCTCCTCTCCGGCGCGCGCTGTGATCGTGCCAGTTATGCAGAAGTGACCGCCTCCCGTGCTGCCGTGCTGGACATGCTGCACACTCTCGCAGCGGATACATCCCCAGCGAATACAGGCGCTTTCCGCGTATCTTGTCAGGATGTCCAGGGCGAGCGGCTCGCCGTCTCGCAGCGCGTTGTATATCCGCTTTTCATCTTCGCAGCTTGCCAGGCGTCCGCCGTTTACAATGACGGTCACTCGCTGGCAGACTTCCGCGTTGAGCGCGTCCGGAATGAAGCGCCGCGCAGCCTCGGCGGCTGTCTCTGCGGCGGTGTCGTCGTCTCCGCTCAGGGCATCATATACGGCAGCGGTGAAGCGCTCATATTCTGCCGCTTCATCTTCTGCGGTATTCTCTGCGGTGATTTCTTCCGGCAGGTCTTCCGGAACGATCCAAATATTGACGGTCTCGCCGTTTTCTAAGTTCACTTCGAGACGGTCGCCCAGGTCGGAGATCCAAGCATAATGATCCGCGCAGGTGCTCATATAGATATTGTATCCGGCGCGGCTGCTGCGGGCGCTGTCGTGCATGTAGTCGCAGGGAAAGAGGCGATCAGCCTGCGCCCAGGCTTCTGCTGCTGTTTTTACGGTGATGTGATTTGTTTTCATTTTCTGCATCCCTTCCGGCCTGCTCGGCCTGTCGTGCTGCCCTGCTGGGCGGCTGTTTTCGGTTCGGTATTACCGCTTTCATGAATCAAAGATACACCCGCTCCGGCGTTTTGTCAAGCGGTATTACCGCTTTCTGCTATCTGCACAATTTGACCGCCAGCAGAGCCAATATAAATTGTGCAGGTTGTCGGTATTACCGCCGCTTTTCTGCTGCTGCGCCTGCCTCCCACCCTGCTGCGCGCCGTCGTTTTCTGGCAGCGGTTCCGGCCTGCGCCGAGACGATCAGCCAGGGCGGAGCGGTCATCCGGCAGCGGCTCGCCCTGTCGATCCTGCTGCGCGCTGTGCTCCTGCTCCTGTCGTCTTTTCTGCGGTCTTTCCTGCTGCTCTGCGCGCGTTCCTTCCCTGCTGCCGTCTCTCAGCCTGTTTGGCACTGCCTGATCTTCTGCGTCGGTTTCTGAGCCGCTGCGCGCGTCGTCGCCCTGAGCCGGTGCCGCCTGGCGTCGTTTGAACTGCGGCACAACCGGACGCGCTCAGCCTGAACCGGCAGCCGGATCAGCTCAGCCAGCGCAGCCAGTGAGGGCGACCGGTTCCGGCAGCGAGATCAGGGAAGGCGGGAAGGCTGGCCAGCTCCGGCAGGCGTCCCAGGTTCGGCAGGGCGGAGACGGGGTAACAGCCAAGGATTCTTTCACAGTGTTAAATAATTTCGGCTGGGGCTTGTTTCCGGGGCCGCTCTGATCCATCCGGCCGGGCTGCTGCTGCCGGGGCTTTTCGGCAGCGCCGCAGGCATTCCGGCAGCTTTGGCGGCGCTTTCCGGGGCTTTCCGGGGCTTTTCTGGCATGTTTACAGGGTAAAAAGGCAGGGAAAAGTTCGTTTTTTGTAACAAATACGAATTTTCCCGGGGTTTTTCGGCATTGGCGGACGGGGCCGGGGCAACAGGCCCCCGGGGGGGATTTGGGGCGACCATCCCCCGGGGCCGGGTTACCCCTCTCAACACCCGAAAAGGCAAAAAGGCCCTCCCTGGACGGAGCTGCCGAAGA
>Ga0310696_10010227_pt1 | contig 10811 bp, 8 predicted proteins | sample AusTroGonzalo_MG_4_FD_203885 | JGI IMG/M metagenome (GOLD analysis project Ga0310696, IMG submission 203885) | Bovine rumen microbial communities from tropical cattle in Woodstock, Queensland, Australia - Gonzalo_02 (v2) (version 2) | ecosystem: Host-associated > Mammals > Digestive system >... | reverse complement strand
ACAAGACCGGTTACTATCTGGACCAGCGCGACGCTCGTCGCCGCATTGGCGAACTCTCGAAGGGCAAGAAGGTTTTGAACTGCTTCTGCTATACCGGTGGCTTCGGACTTTATGCCCTCCGCGGCGGTTGCGAAAAAGTTTATCAGGTGGATGTTTCCAAGGACGCTCTCAAGCTCGCCAAGGAAGGCATCATGCGCAACAAGCTCAGCACCGCCCATGCCACCCATGTGGAAGCTGACGTATTCCAATACCTGCGCAAGTGCCGCGACAAGGCCGAAACCTTCGACCTCATCGTGCTGGACCCGCCCAAGTTTGTAGAAAGCAAGGACAACCTGCAGAAGGGTGCCCGCGGCTACAAGGACATCAACTTGCTCGCCATGAAGCTCTTGGCCGAAGGCGGCATGCTCGCGACCTTCAGCTGCTCCGGGCTTATGGAAATGGACTTGTTCCAGAAGATTATCGCGGATGCCGCCGCCGATGCACATCGGCGCGTTCAAATCATTGAACGCTTCGGCCAACCCGCCGACCACCCTGTGAATACAGCCTTCCCCGAAGGCCAATACCTTAAGGGACTCCTGGTGCAAGTTGTATAGTCCCCACAATCTTGTTATATTGATTGCGTTATGCAAATCAATCAGACATTTTGTGGTAGACGATTCAAATCCATGCTTCTTACGGCATCGCTGTCTGTTTGCGCCGAATTCATAAATATTTTCATTGACAAGATCGTTGCCGCCCGAATGCTGGGCGAAAACGCCCTTGCCGCTATATCGTTCTTTACCCCCCTCTTTTCGATCATCCTGTTCGCAAGTTCGGTAGTCATGGTCGGAAGCCTGGTTTGCTATTCCATAGAACTTGGCCGCATGAACAAAAACAAGGCGGATAGGTTCTTTGGTCAAAGCATTATTCTTTCGGTTACCATCGGAACCTTAATGGTCATCGCCTTTGCCATCGGGAAACGCCTCTTATTCAATTACATGAATGTTGCGCCCGAACAAATGCAGTTCGTGAATGAATTTTACGGATGGTTCCTAGGACTCGCCTTCTTAATTCCGCTAAACAACACCTTGCAAGAAATGGTGTATGTAGACGGTGACACAAAAACTTGCAACGCCTCTTATGTCGCCTTGCTATTAGGCAACGCCATTTTATCTTGTATTTGCGGGCATTATTGGGGAATGACGGGTATCGCCTTCGGCACATTTATTTCTGTCATTCTCAGCACAGCGGTCCTTAGCACACACTTTATTAGAAAGCACAATTCCCTACGATTCGTCTGGCATTTCAATATGCGAGACATTGCATCGGTCATTCGCTTTAGTATGGCCGAAGCTTGTGAATTCTTGTTCTTCGCCTTGTTTGCTGCCGTCATGAACATGTATTTCGCAAGTTCCATCGGTAGCTCAAAGTTCGCCATTCTTTCTCTCGTTTACGAAATCATTGAACTCAGCGTGATATTCAACGGCATCTGGATGGCCGCAGAACCGCTCATCAACATTTACCGCGGTGAAGAAAACAACAAAGGCATTGTGCAAACCATGCGCTTTGTCAATTGGACCGTTTTCAAGTTAAGCCTCCTTACTACCGCATTCCTCCTATTTTTTGCGCCAGTTATCACCAAGATTTTCAGCTTTGAAACCGAAGAAACCGCTATTGAAGCCGCCTTCGCTATTCGTGCCTGCGGAATTGGGTTACTCCCCATGGCGCTTGTAAAAATCTACGCCGCCTTCCACGTCCACGAAAAACCTCTTCTTTCCCTCTTGTTCATTTTCCTGGTTTCCTTTGCGTGCCCGTTGGTCAGCGTCATTGCCATGAACACCTTTGACGGCCAAGAACATGTGTGGCTCGGCTTTGGAATGGCACCCTTTTTAGCATTCGGCGTTGGCATCGCACTCCAATTGCTTTTTTACGGCAAAGAGCATTTCCCGTTGCTCTTAGAAAACATTTCAAAAGAGAACTACTGGTACACCCACGATATCAATCTTACGCCCCAAAACCTCATCAGTTATATCGACAGCATCTGCAAACTCATGGACCACCGCTCCGTTAGCAACAAGAGCAAACTCAAGGCCATGCTCTTAATCGAAGAACTCGGAATGACGGTTTACGAAAGCAACAAGAACAAAAAGGTTTTCATGGAAATCGCCATCAAAATGAAAAAAGACGATTTCTACGTGGTGATCAAAGACGACGGAAAAATCATGAACCTTACAGATTTGGAGCAATCCGTAACGGGGCTTCGAATGTATTTCGTGAATATGTTTATGACGGTACAGCGCGAGAAGCAATACCTGCTAACTTCGAACTACAACCGTCACGTTTTCCACTTTGAAAAGTAATCTTACTTCTTGAACCGCCGGATATCCGTGCGGTTTTTATTTTGCACCACGACGTGGTAAATTCCCGAAGCCAGATTCTGTACGCCAAAGACGGCGGAATGATTTGCATGTTTGCGCATGACTTCGCGGCCCTGCAAATCAAGAAGGCGAACGTCGGCGGAGCCTTCAAAAGCGCTACCGATTTCTACAAACAAACGATTGTCGCTGTAATGGACTGAAGTTCCGTACACGCTTGCATAGTTGCCCAAGTTCGGAACAGCCGTCTTGCCGGAATCCGGAAGCGAAGCATCTTTATCTAGCAGGCGCCACACTTGGTACCATTCCCAGTCATCGGCCCAGCTTTGCACAACGCGTTCGGCATCGGTTGTTGCACGCAAGTACTTGCCGCTATGCTGCATTTTCATGCGCACCACGGAGCCTTCGTAGCCGGATTGTTTTTCCATCACGACCTTCTGGTGAGCGCCCGCATTCCAAGTATACAGGCCCATCGTGATTCCAGCATCCGTCGATTCGTTCGGAGTATCCAGCGACTTGTCGCCAAAGTCAATGCGGTACGTTGTCGAGGTAAGCGGCGTAATCGTCGCGATGGCATTATCGCCCTTGCAGTCTCCCAGCGCAAGCTTGTCTTCAGCAGTCCGAACCATGCAGGTGCCAAAATTCATTGACATAATGCGCACGGTATCGGGCTTTGCGGGCTTGGCCTGCCATACACGCACCCAGTCTGCTTCGAAATACGCAGGCTTGTCAGATGTAATATCAATTTCATCGCCTGCCCAGCCACCAATAGCGAGGTTCACAATAATGTACTGCGCCGCGAGCTGTTTGATTTCTGTGGGGCGATTGTAGCTTGCAAACTTCTTGTCGTCAAAGTAAAAGCTGAGCGTACCTTCGTCCCACTCCACGCCGTAATTGTGGAAGCCTGCAGAACGATCCACATCGTCATCTTTGTGACCACCAAAGGATGCTTCGTGATCCCATGCCGAGCCGTGACTGTTGTACCAGCTAGGGTCGGTATAATGCAGATAGTAATGATGCTGCTTGCGGGATGCCGGAATTTCAAGAATGTCGATTTCAGGAGGCCAGCCATCTTGCAAAGTCCAGAAGGCGGGCCAAGTTCCCTTTTGCGAAGGAGCTTTAAAGCGACCTTCAATATAGCCGTACTTGACTTCGAATTTGCCCTTGGTATCAATGGCACCGCTAGTGTAGTCCACCGGAATTTCTTTACCGTTAAACTTGGCAGTTCTACCGCTTGCATCGGGGTGCTTTTTCTTTTCGCCTTTAAGCTTAAGCGTGCCGTCGGAAACAATTACGTTTTCTTCGGCACAGTAGGCGCGGTGATTGTGTGTCGGGCCCCAGTTGTAGGTCGGGTTCCATTTCTTTTTGTCAAGCGAAGTGCCGTCGAAGTTATCTTCGAAGACCTTTTCCCAACCGCTAAAATTAGCGGGAGGATCCGCGATGGCAAAAGATGCCGACAACGCTACAATGCTCGGTATAATAAAAAGCTTTTTCATATCCAATCCTCACCCAACACTCGCCTCTTAAATATACTTTCAAGACGGGATTTTACAAAGCAAAAAATTTATAGCAGGTAAGAAAGAACGCTTGCCACCAGCTGTCTTCCCGCACGTAGATGCGGGACCTCCTTTTACGGCTTTCCAAGAATCCATTTATTGCAATAAAATGCTTTTTTGCAATCACAAGAGGAGATCCCGGCTCAAAGGCCGGGAAGACAATTAAAACAGGAATACTATAGAGTCGAACGGCTTTTATTATCTAGTTCTACGAGGCAGTTCGGAGGCGTGCTTTTCAAGCCAGACGGCATCTTCGAGTGCGCGTTCGGCTTCGGCAGCCCAGTCAGAATCCGGGAACTGCTGCACGACTTCGCGGTAACGCACCACAGCGCTGTGGAAGTCGCGGAGTTCACGATAAGCGTTGCCCAACTGCAACATCGTGAAATAACGTTCTTCGGGCTGCTGTTCCGTTTCTAGCAAAGCCTTGTACATCTTCACGGCAGATTCAATGCTTCCGGCACTGTAGAGCAAGTTTGCATTGGCAAGCGTCGGCGTATTCGACGGAGCATCTGCAAAGTCTGCGGCCTTAGGTTGTTCAACCGGAGCCGTTGCCACCGTCTTTGCCGGAGCGGGTTCAGCAGCCTTCGGTTCTGCCTTTGCCACAGTTTCCGTTGCCGGAGCCGTTTCTACAGCAGCAGGCTGATTCTTAGCTTCTTTTTCAGCCTTGATTTCAGCAATGCGGGCTTCAGCAGCAGCACGGTACTTGGCGTTGGGTGCAGCCTTCTTCATGTAGGCGGCCAAGAACTTAAGTTCCTGTTCGGGCTTCTTGTTCTTCTGGGCAATCATAGACAAGAAGTAGTTGGCGTCGTTGCCTTCTTCCTTGTATTCAATACCCTTCTTCAAGTTAAATTCAGCCTTATCCATTTCGCCGAGCTGGTAACGGGTAAGACCCGCATAGAAATAGGCACCGGCATGGCCCGGCTGCTTGCGCAACACTTCACGCCACATGGGAGCAGCTTCTTTATACTTGCCTTCGGCATAGAGGGCTTTACCCTTTTCAAACGGATCATCCGGAAGAGCGGCATCAGACTTTGCAGGCTCGGCCTTTACAGGTTCAGCAGCCTTAGGCGGTTCCGGCTTGGCCACTTCGGCAGGCTTTTCAACCGGCTTGGGTTCTGCCACCTTGGCAGGTTCTGCGGCCTTCACGGGTTCCGGAGCGGGTTCTGCAACAGTGGCTGCTTCAATCGGAGTTTCTACCACCGGATTGTTCTTCGGGTCCTTGGCACGTTCAGCATCCGCTTTCGCCTTTTGACCGAGAGCCTCATAAACCTTAGCAGCACCTTCGTAAGCGGCGCTCATTTCCGGATCAAACTTGTAAGCAAGGCGGTAGTTAGCAAGCGCCCCGCTGTAATCCTTCATTTTCATGCGAACTTGCGCAGCAGCATAGTAAGCCCCGGCATCTCTCGGATTTTCGGCCAAAACAGCGCGGTATTCACCGAGCGCCATTTCGAAATCGCCTTTTGCCTCGAAACGGGCACCTTGTTCCATTCGCGGGTCGGCACTGAACGAGAGACCCACCAAACATGCCAATGCAATCGCAGAAATACGGATATTCATGCGTTCAATTTAGCAAATTTTACTCGCGAACTTGTTCTTTCGCCAAAATAAATACTACATTCTTGGTATGAGCAAAATCATTGCACGAATTATTGTCGGTCTTCTTATCGCCGTAGCGCTGAAACTGATCAGCACTCTGCTCCTGCCCGAAACACTTACCGCAAGCGACGGGTTCAATTCCTTCATTAGCCTTTGCTACGTCGCCTGCATTGTTGTTCCCTGCGCCATCTACTTCGTAAAAGCGCCCCCTGGAACGGACAACCGCGGACAACGCTAATCGGATTTACAAAAAAGCCCCGGCATCACCGGGGTTTAATCAATTAAAGAATTTAGAAGTTCAGCGCAAAGCTGGACTTATTTCTTTTTGCAGCGCACAAGCGACAGGGCGCCGACAGCAGCGAGAGCAATCACGGCCACCAAGGTCACCCAGAGCGTCTTGTGGAACGGAGCACTGCGGTATTCCATGCGGACTTCGGAATTGCCTGCCGGGATTTCAACAGCGCGGAGCGTGCCGAAGGCCTTATAGACCTTGACTTCGTTGCCGTTCACGTAAGCCTTCCAGTACGGGTGATAGTTGCCTGCAACCACCATAAAGCCTGCACGGTCAGCATTCACACTGAACACCTGCGTGTCCATCTTGGGGCTAGCAATCAGCTTTGCAGAACCCTGGATCGGCCCCTTAGCAGCTACGCTACCCTTGCCGTCGAAACTCGGAGTTTCAGACAAAATAACTTTTTCGCGATAGAAGAACTTGCCCGGTTCGTCGCCGAATTCAGGAGCGGCCGGTTTTGCCGGAGCGGCTGCAACTGCGGAGTCTGCAGCAGCGCTATCGGCGGTCGCGGCGGCAGAGTCTGCAGCGGGTTCTGCCACAGGTTCAGCCTTCTTCTGTTCGCGAATGGCGGCCTGAGTTTGCAGAGTCTTGATGGCAGCGCTATCATCCATGACGACGGCTTCGCCATAAAGGTAAGCCTCGCCCATGGCGGTCGGAATCGGCATGTAGGTCGTACCCTGACGGCTATCAAAAATAATGGCACCCACGTTCATCAAATCGAGGAACGGATGCACGGCCGTCGGGTCATTGATATTCAGCAAATAGTTAGCATCCTGCTGTCCGCCGCGGAAAGCACGGTAGCTAGCGAGTTCGTTATCGTGAACGCCATCGGCATTGCGCAAGTTGTACTGCGGGAATGCGTTTCCGCTCAAGGCCTTGTTGCGAGAAAGGGAAAGCACGCGCGGCGTATTCAGGGAATCACTCTTGTAAGGAGCCTTGATGGCGGCAACCACCGCATTGTTCGGCTGCAAGTATTCGTTTGCCGGCACATTCTGAATGAAGGCGCCATCAATCACGAAGAGTTCCACGCCAGCAGCAAGAGCAAGCACGCCCGCCTTCTGGGCAATCGGAGCCTTCCATTTAGAAATAAAGAGCGTTACCGCCACAATCACCAGCACAAGCACAAAGCTCGGAATAACCTTGCCGGCGGTTGCACTCATCACGATTTCGTTGAGGGGCTTAAAGTACGGTGCCGTAATCGGGTCTTCCAAGAGCTTCTGACCGCTCATGAGCATCACGCCCAGGTAGGCAAAGCCAATAAAGATGCAGGCCTGCAGTGCACGCGGAGTACCCGGGAGGCCCGACTGGAAGGCTTCGGCAAGGTTTGCAACCGTGAGCTTTTTCTTCTGGTCATCGAGACTCATGACACCAAGGCAGAGGGCGGCATAAACAATCATGACGACCAAGCCAACAGGGCCAATAAAGGTCGTCCAGGCAAAACGAGCAATCAGAGCAAGCACCAGGAGCACACCGTACATGGCCGAACCGTGCAACAGAGCGCGACGGTTGTCTTCGACTTCGGCAGCTTCTTCAGGAGTCTTGCCTTCGGCAGACAAAGCCTTAAGAACCGGGCCCGCCATCATCACCAGCAACAGCGGCAACCAGAACAGGGCCATACCCGGAGCACGGAAGTTCTTGACGCCCGGGAGCACATTGTACCACAGCTTGAACAGCGGAGAATGATCGCCCATGCCATAGCTCAAAGCAACGACAGCGCCCAAGCCCCAGAAGGCGGCATAGCGGCGCTTGCCAGGGAGGAACAGGCAAAGGAACCCAAGGAAGGTGAGCAAGGCACCCGCATTGTTGTGGTCCAGCTTGAACGCATTGTGACCCCAATAGAACGGAGAGCTTCCCTGCAACTTGCGGTATTCATCCATGGAGAAACTTACGAAAGAGGATCCTTCCAGGTCGCCCGTCTTTTCATTCTGTTCGTAAACGTCTACGCCCACAAAGCCCGGCAAAAGAATCTGGGCCATTTCTTCTTGGTGCAAGGACCAGCTCACGGCGTGGCCGTAATTGGTATGGCTATCGTCGCCGCGCACCGACTGCGTGGTCGTGTACATGTAAGGCGGAATAATTTGGAAACAAGAGAGAGCAAGGCCAAAGCCGAGGCCCACTGCCGCAAGACCCAAGCGCTTGCCGCGGGTCTTTAAAGCATCGCAATGGAAGGCGACTTCATAAAGCGTATAAAGGCCGGCTCCCCACAAGAATAAATAGGTAAGCTGCAAGTGAGACCCAAGAATCATCCAGGCCACCGAGAGCGCAAGCACAATCATGTAAGGAATGCTACCCGTGCGCACAATCTTGCGGATGGCAAGCAAGGCAAGCGGGGCAATGGCAAAAACCATCATCTTACCGTCGTGACCGCCATACAGGTAAGTAAAGAATTCCGGCGAGAAGGCGTAAAGCATGCCAAGCAGGCCCGCCCACCAGCGATTACCGGTCAAGTTCCAAGCCAAGAGCATGGCACTCATGAAGGCCACCCACAGAGTGAGGATAAACTTGAAGCCCACCGCGCGGGCCGGGTCCATCAGGAACTGCACCCATACCAGCGGATGGTAGGCGTCGGCGAACAAGGCGTCGATCGTGGGCACACCGCCCAGGCGGGAATCGTCCCATTCCGTGAGCACGGCACTTTCGGCGCGCAGAATGCGGCTACCGATACCGTTCAGCTGGTCGCTGTTGAGCATGAGCTGATTGCTGTCAAACGCGAAATCGCGGAAAACGATCAGCAAAATTCCAAGGAAAATGGCGGAAAGCGCCACAAAGAAAACAGGCTTCTTGTTTAAGAAATTCATGCTGACAATGTAGCAAATAGTTACAGACAAACACTAAAGGACGGCCGGGAATTCAGCCGTCTTATTCAAAAAGTGTTTTTAAGATTATTCTTCGGACTTGTTTTCGAGCTTGTCGTCGGCAGAAGAATACTTGATCAGGCAATACACACCAAATGCCGAGATAATGCATGCTGCGGCGATGGCGACATATTTAATGATTTTTCCCATAAGAAGCTCCAGAGGTTGTTTCTAGTTCTAAAATACTTTTTTTTCAATGAAATGCAAGTTTATTTTTTATAATTGGGGTTGGATATCGTGGAAAAGGAGAAAAAATGAAGAGAATCTTTATCGCCGCCTGCTTGATGTCGCTTCTGTTGTGCGGCTGTGATGATGACGATTCGTTTGTCGCAAGGCCTGATTCCGGCAATGACACCGAACAGAGTTCTTCTTCTAAAAAGAATGTTTCGTCTAGTTCTTCGTCGAACAAGGGAACTTCGACAAGTTCCTCTTCTCTAAAGGACGGATCTGATACCCGTTATCCCGATGACAGGGACCTGAACATACCCGCCATTGTGAAAGGGTGCAAGACGGAAAAAGAAGACAACTGCGAATACGGAATCCTTGAGGACGAACGCGACGGCCAGGTCTACAAGACCGTCAAGATTGGCGGGCGCGAATGGATGGCGGAGAACTTGAACTATGCTTATTCCTGGACCTACTGTTATGATTTGGATACGCTGAACTGTGAAAAGTACGGACGTCTGTATTCATGGAGCGCGGCGTCTCAAGCGTGCCCCGATGGTTGGCGCTTGCCGACCCACGATGAATGGGAAGACCTGTTCGAAACAGTTGGCGGAAGGGATGTTGCCGGCTATATGCTCAAGTCGTCGGAAGGCTGGGAATTTGGCGGGAACGGAATAGATGCTTTCGGCTTTAACATGCTTCCGGCGGGTGCCTGCTTGAGCATTGGTTGTAAAGAAAACTTCCGCGACTATGGTGGACTGAACCGCGATACGGATTACTGGACTGCAGATGACCATGGGACGGGGAATAGCCATGAGGCTATCCGCTGTTATCCGTACTACTTAGAGGCGAGCTGTTACTGGCTCGATGTGGATTACCACTTCTCGGTCCGCTGTATCAAGATATAGCGCTCTGTTGAATATATCTGCTACGATTTCTTGAGAATCATGCAAATGACGGGGAGTTTCTTGTCGACTTCGTTTTCGCTGGGGATGATTTCGCTAGAAACGACTTCGCAGTTGAATTCCTTCACAAAGAATTCAAGTTGAGTGCGGTCAAAGCCTAGCCAAATGTGTCCGTGCGTGGTGCGGAAGGATTCTTCTTTGTGCTGTGCCAAGTCAAGCAGGGCAAGTGTACCGCCGCGCTTGAGGATTCGCACGGCTTCCTTGATAGCAAGGCGCGGGTCCTTGGCGTGGTGAAGCACCTGGCTCATGAGCACGAGGTCGGCAAAATTGTCGGGAAGCCCCGTGCTAACCATGTCGGCCACCTTGGGCGACACATTCTGAATACCTCTTTGCTTTAAAATCTTCTGCAGGCCCGCAACCACCTTGGGGTCGCAATCGAGAGCCGTCACCCGCTTGCAGCAGTTGCAAAGCATAAGCGTGAGGTCACCGCCTTCGCCACAACCCACGTCTACCGCATTTTCAAACGGGTACATAAGGTGACCGAACAGGCTGATTTGCGCCTTCAAGCTACCGCCCGCCTGGTCCAGCTTGTGGATTTGGCCCTTGGTCTTATCGGTGCGGTCTTCGAGCACCTGGGCGGCGCGGCACTTGAGAATATCCTTGTCCGGGAGTTCTTCGTAGGCTTCGCGAATCATGGTCAGCATGCGGCCGCTCATGTACAGGTCTTCGCTCAGGCGGTAATAGGCCTTGATTCCATCGCGGCGATCCTTGAGCAAGTTGCAGGCCGAAAGTTTTGCCAAATGGCGGCTCGCATTACTCTGGTGAATGTCCAGGATATCCTTAATTTCGTTGACGGTGAATTCCGCCTGGTCCAGAAGCAGTAAAATCTTGAGGCGCATTTCGTCGGAAATGGCTCCAAAAAGGTCCATGCTAGGTACAATCGGTTCGCGAGTATTTAAAGAATCTGCCACAAAATCTCCGTGCGTTTTCTTTTAAGCAATATAATTTTTTTAGCTTAGGGGGCTGTATGCGATTTTTCAAAAGGTCACTGATTGTAGGTATTCTGTTCTTGATGGGTCTTGCCCAGG
>Ga0310696_10010224_pt1 | contig 10813 bp, 7 predicted proteins | sample AusTroGonzalo_MG_4_FD_203885 | JGI IMG/M metagenome (GOLD analysis project Ga0310696, IMG submission 203885) | Bovine rumen microbial communities from tropical cattle in Woodstock, Queensland, Australia - Gonzalo_02 (v2) (version 2) | ecosystem: Host-associated > Mammals > Digestive system >... | reverse complement strand
CGGTCTTCCTGAAACTCCCCTGCTGATATTCGATCACCGCCTTGCATATCCGCCCGAGTTCACCGGACTTGACGAGGTCGCGGGCGAGCTTTACCATCGGGAAGCCCGTGTACGTGAAAGGTACCGCGACCATTCGCCTTTTGCGCCGGGCGAGACTCACGAGAGTCTCCGCCTCATCGACCGTCATGGATACCGGCTTTTCGCACATTACGTCAAACCCCGCCTCAAGCGCCGCTTTCGCGATTTCGAAGTGCGACGAATTAGGTGTGCAGATCACGACAAAATCCACCCTGCCCTTCTCGGCGGCCAAGAGCTCGCGCCAGTCTCCGTAGATGCGCCCGGGGTCGAGCGAAAGCGCCCGTCCCGTCGCCGCGTTTCGCGCTCCGTCCCGCGAAAACGCGCCCGCCTTCAGCTCGGCGAGATTGTCCATCCTCAGGGCCATGCGGTGTATCGGGCCGATGAACGAACCCTCCGCGCCGCCAATCATTGCATATTCGAGATGTTTTTTCATGTTGAATTCTCCATTGTCAAAAGTTGAAATAGATGAACGGGTTGTGGCTCTTCATCACGAGGCATGACACGCCGACCGCAAAAAGCACGACCTGCGCAACCGCGAAGAAACCTGTTGCGGACAGACCGCGCAGCCGGGCGGGCCGAGGCAGACATCCTGCCGCAGCAACGACAAGGAACACGGCCGCTTCGCGGAACCAGAAGACGCAAAAGCCGTCGATCGCCGGAGCGCCGTCGGACCCGAACATCGCGCCAAGATACGCACATGCCGCAGGAAGCGAGTCCGCCCTGAAAAGAACCCAGCCACACACGACCGCGAGAAGCGTCAAAGGATGCGACAGGACGGCCAGCGTCCGGGAGCGTTCGATGCGTTCCGGCAGCCTCGTCAGTTTTTCCGCGGCTATCAAAACGCCGTAGAACGCGCCCCAAAGGATAAACGTCCAGTTAGCGCCGTGCCAGAGACCCGTCAACGTCCAGACTACCGCCAGATTGGCAAGCATTCTCACTTTTCCGAGACGGGAACCCCCAAGCGGAATATAGACGTAATCCCTGAACCATCCTCCGAGCGTCATGTGCCATCTGCGCCAAAATTCAGTGGCGCTCCCGGAAAGATACGGACAGTTGAAGTTCTCGGGGAAGCGAAACCCGAACATCCGGCCGAGACCGATCGCCATATCGGAATATCCGCCGAAATCGTAGTATATCTGGAAGGTGTACGCGACTGCGCCGAGCCATGCGCCGCAAACGGAAATCCCCTGTCTGGCGAACGCCGCGTCGGCGACTTCGGCAAGCGTGTTGGCGACGAGCATCTTCTTGTTGAAGCCGACGAGAAAACGCAGCATGCCTCCGTAGAAACCGTCCATCGTCACGCGGCGTCCGGCGATCTGGCCCAGAAAGTCGGCATAGCGGACGATCGGACCGGCGATCAGCTGCGGAAAAAGCGCAATGTAGAGCGCGAGCGAGAGAGGGTTTCGCTGCACAGGCGCCGCCCCGCGCCGCGCATCGGCAAGATAACTGATCGCCTGGAACGTGAAGAACGAAATCCCGATCGGAAGGAGAAAACTCGTCTGCGGGACGGCCCCCTTGAGCGACGGAAACCACTCGCGCAGAACGGACGTCGCGAAATTCGCGTACTTCCACGTGCCCAGCAAGGCGAGGTTCCCCGCGACGCCGACGGCGAAAATGCAAGCCGACGCCCTCCGCAGTCCCGAACGGCGAGCGGTCTCCTCGCACAGCGCCGCCGCGTAGTTGAAGACGATCGACGCCAACATCGCCAGCACGAACGCAGGCTCTCCCCAGGCGTAGAACGCGAGGCTCGCCGCAAGCAGCCACGCATTGCGAAGCCCATACCGCGAAGGGAGCAGGATATGCCCCGCCATGACAAGGGGAAGGAACAAAAAGAGAAACTCTATGCTAGTGAACAGCATGCCGGGTCACTCCTCGGGAAACTCGAAGAAAGCGTACGGCGCGTACACGCCCTTTGGCCGTACAAGCGCGAACGGATTGTAGCCAACGATAAGCACGTCGGGCGCGAACTCGCGCACACGGCGTCTCACCGAAACTCCGCCGCACGGATATCGCGGATCGACGACCAGCACGTCCTCGAACGCCGCGGAGAGCAATGCGCCGAGCGGCCGGACGAAAGAATCGCCTATCAAGGCGAGCCGCTTCCCGCCGCCCGCGCCTACATGCCTGTAACGTACGCACGGCGAGACGCCTCCTATGCCGCGATATATCTTGTAGGCGTTGCCCTCGTGGACATCAGAGCCCGCGACCAGAACCTCCGGGTCGAGAAGGACTTCGAATCCCCCTTCGTGGACGACCGGCCGTCCATCGCCGCCCACAAGCTCTATGCGATATGCGCCTTTGCTCAACGGCTCGTAGTATGACAATTCGTCCGTACCGGCGAACCATCGTCCCGTGCGCTTGCCCTGACTGCCGAGAAACGGAACGGGCAATGTCCGTCTTGCCCATCCGCCGGGCTGGAACGCGCTCCCGTTCCCCAGCATCGCCGCGAGGACGCCTGCTGCATCGAATACGGCGTCCATGTTCCAATGGTGGTCGGTCCTGAAGAAATACCTCGCAAGCAGACCAGACGATCCAGCGTAGCGGCCACGCAGGTCGAGCGTCTCCACGCCTGACGACGCAAGACCGGCGAGCAAGGCATCGGTCGCCGCCGCAAGCCGGTCGCCGCCGCCGTCCGGCTTACCCGGCAATTGCGCATAGATGACACGCGTCCCGCGCGATGCGAATTCCGCCGCAATGTCAGAAACTCCAGCCGCGCATCGGTCTAGATCCAGAATCGCGCCGACTTTCGCCCTGACAAGCATTCCATCCTCCATCCGCATGACGTTGTTGCACAGCCGACGCCCAGCGCAGCGCACATACAAACCGTTAAGATCGATGAAAAAACGCCGCAGCGGAAACTCGGCCCGGCACGCCTTCTGGACGGCGGCAATCCGTTCGCGCGCGCCTCCGCCGGCTTCCCGCGCCACCCACGCGGCCACTGGCGCAAGCCGGAGAAAACCCGCGAACAACGCCAACGGCACGACTACGGGAAACAGGATTTTCGTCATGCGCCAGCCTCCTGCCCCGCATTGCAGACGGCCGCATAGACGGCGGCAAGCCTGTCAACCGTCTTCTCCAGATTCCATTCGGAGTCGGCCTTGGCATGGTTGGCTGCGCCGAGCGGGCCGTCCGCGGCGGCGAGCGCGCGGCGAAGCGCTTCCGCCACCGACTCCGCGCTGCCAGGATCGAATGACGGATTGCCCGTTTCGCCGAGTATCTCGCCCACGTCACCAACCGCAGGGCCAAGCACGGGCTTTCCGTAATAGAACCCCATCGGCAAGTTTCCAGAGTTCAATATTCTAAGCCTTTGGATGAAAACGACATCGGCCGCCGTGAAATAGGCAGGAATGTCGTTCTCCATGACATGCGCCGAGCCATATCGCGCCCACGGCGCGGCGAAAGATCGGCGATAGCGCCACTCGCGCCACGACGAACGAATGCCGCCGCGCCAGACCGGACCTTTGAAAAACCTCGGCGCGACAAGCGCGAGATCTTCCACGCCACAATCCCTGCATGCGCGAAAGACCATCTCGCGTTCCTCATGCGCCCGGAATGCACCAAAGGAAAGGACAATGCGTCCCGTCTCCGGCAAGCCGAGCATTTTCCGGGCGGCGCCCTTCTCGATGTCCCGCGCAAAAAACGGATATACCGGATGCGGCATGATGAAATGCCGCGCCGCGTCGCCTGCGCCGAATCGCGTGACGAGTTCGTCCCTGCTGAAGCGCCCCATGTGGACGACCGCATCGCTCGCCTGCTCAAGAATGCCATAGATACGGTTAAGCCCCGTAGCCGCGTCACCATAGTGCTGTACGGAGTTATGGCGCGTATAGACAATCTTAGCGCCACGCGAGCGGAACGCCGCAATAAGCCTATTGAATTTCGCGACATCCTCGTCCGTCACGGACTCCCACCGGGCACCGAAGAGCACCTTCGGCCAATGGAAATGTACGATTTCCCAGTCTTCACCACCAGACCAGAACGCATCAAGCGACATCGCCACGTCGTGACCCCGCTTGCGCAAACCGTCGGCTAGAGCCGCGACAAAAGGATTCCCCTTCCCCGGAGACGATGGCCTGTGGACGTGCAGGATTTTCATCTCCCGCTCCCTCCGGCCCGCATGTCGCGCCACTCGTCACGCACCTTGAGCAGCCAACCGATAGCTTCGTCGATCGTGCATGGCTTGCCGGTGTCGGGATTGTACCATCGGGTATAAAGGATGTAGAAAATGTAGAACACCTCTTCAAGCGTCCGCGTGCGCGTGCGACGCGGATTCTTCTGTCTGTCGTGCGTCAGTCCCCACCCGGCGTAGAACGGCATCCCGTACACGTGGACTTCCTTGCCGGCCATCAATGCCTCGAATCCGAACTGGGTGGAGCAGACGTACACTTTGTCAACAAGCTCCATCAGCGAATAGGGGTTGACAGGCATCGTGGCGCGGAATACGTTGTCGTGCTCCTTTAGCGAATCGTAATATCCCTTGCGGCGGCCGGTCATCGTGTCGGGATGCGTCTTCACGATCACGTCCGCATCGGGATTGTCCCGTATGGCGTCGGCGAGCATCCTCTCGAATGTCGAATCGTCAGCCCATCCTTTTTTGATGGCGAAGTCGCCATACGACTGGTCCACGACAAGCACCTTGCGGCGGCCGGGACGGCCGATGGACGGAACTTCGAGCGGCTGGTGGTTGTACTTCGTGAGTTTCTCGCCGACAATGCGATCGATGAGCCGCCGGGCCTCGCGCCGCTCGTCTTCCGTGACGACAAGACCAGGGTCGTTCAGCATCCGTTCAACGGTGCTTTCACGCGTCGCGTCGCAGTAACATCCTATCGCATCGAAGACAACCGAACAGCCATGCCGATAACGTGGCGGTGCCGCACGGTTCGCCCAGGTATCGGCACTCCTGAGCCATCCGTCTTCGCATACGACCGCCGTCGCCCCGGTGCGAATCGCATCGGCGAGGACGGACGCGTTGTTGTCGTGAGGCGTGTTGCCCCAGAGGAAACAGAAGTCGGCCCTCCCTCCAAGCGAGGCTGCGTCCCTGGCGAAACGCATTCCCGGCAGCACGGCCGGCACCACTGGATACGGCATGCGATAAACGCCATCTCCCTCGAATCCGCAAAAACCGGCGCCGCTCGCGCACTGCCGGTCGAGAACCGCCGTCCTCGCGACGTCGAAAAGGACATGCGACACGTCCGGATCCGCACGGACGCCCTTTTGCGGCACAACGCTATCCGCCGCCGGCAGAAGCGCGTCCACGCGCCTCCAGAACCCTTCTCCTCGCTCCTTGACTCGCGTCATGCCCGCAAATGCCGTCCGCGAGAACCATTCGCGATCCAAAGCCTTCACGAGAGCCGCATTGAACGCTCCTTCCCAGGCTTCGGCGCCAAAATCCACCGCACACGCGCCAAGCCCGTACTGCTCCAGCGCACCGCCGTTCTTCCGGACATAATAGGCCGACTGCGCCAGACTGACGACAGGCGTCCCCTCGCCAATGGAAAAGATGATCGGATGGTGCTTCATGGTCAATACCAGATCGGCATCGGCGAACACGCGGCGTATGCGGCGGAAGTCGTCTCCGGCGTTGAACATCTCAATGGCGAAATCCGGAGCATCCCGGCAGAACGTCTCGAAGGCGTCCTTGTCCGAACCGACCATGGGAACAAACACGAAACGACGGCCCGGCAGGGCCGATGCAACATGTCCAAACGCCTTGCGCAGGCGCGAGAGCAATGCGGGACGTTCGGCCTCGGGCAGCTTCCAGAAATGGAAGTTCACCGCCACATAAGGTCCTGGCGCAAGTTCCCTCTCTCCGGCCTTTTCGCAAAAGAGCGCATCATCGTGCGTGGGGAGAACGCGCCCGGGCGGGAATCCAATCGCCGCAAGATCGCGCGGCGACGCGTCGTCGTCCCGCGTTGCGACGAGAGCCACGTCCCTGAATCCTTTCGCGGCGATCCTCTTGTCGAGCGGATCGGGCCATTCGCCTACCGTCTGCCCGCTCATGGCGACCGGCACGCCGAATATGCGGCACAGACGGCAGACGAACGCGCCATCCCAGAAACGGGTGCGCGTCGGACCGGTGAGATAACCTCCGCCGCAGAAGAAAAAGAGCGATGCGCGGGATACGAGATCGACGAACGCAGCGGCGCGACAGCCCAGAAACACCGGCCAGCCCCGTTTCGCCAGTTTCGCGTTGAAAAGAACCCAGGCCGCGCGAAGCCGGAAGAGCGCGCGCCGGAGGAAAGTGTCCGCGCGAAAGAGATTCCTCCCGGTCCCCTGCCCGAACACCGCGACGCGGCTCGCGAGATCGTGCGCGAATCCCGGATGTCTGCCGGCCGAATAATCCGGGTGCGGCGTAAGACAGCGGATCTGGTATCCGGGATAACGCATAGAGAGACGGCGGAGCGTCTCGGCGCACTGCGCCTCATCGCCCGCATTGCCATAGCCGTAGCCCCCGGCCACAAGAACAAATCTCTCTTTTTCCATCGCCCCGATATTATACCATAAATCCGTCTCGTCCGGCCGCCGGACGGAACAACCGCGTCGCGTACGAGACAAGCAGTCTGCGGAGAAGCCCATTCCGGATGTTGGCCGGGTGCAGCGCACAATGCCTGAATTTCGCATCTGCGGAAGTCTGTTTGAACGCGGTCTCCGCCGGCTGCGTACCGGCCACGTCTTCGACGGAAAGAGGCTCGAGCGCAAGCCCGGATGACCGAAGAGGCTCTTCGAGCGCATGGTCGCGGACTATGACTATCGATTTCCCGAGAGGGTCGCGTTTCCATTCTTTCCTGCCCCAGGCGTCCTTTACGCTGATGTCAGCCTCCCCGCCCCAGAAGTCGGGACAGTAGCAGCAAGCCTTCGGCGCGAATGCATAGCTGCGCCAGACGGACGTCCAGCCGCTCGCCGTGCGCTCCATTTTCAGAAAATCGCGTCCGTCCGCGCCAAAGTAGCGGGTGTTGAACCTTGACGCGTTTTCGATGCCGTCCTTGTCGCGGAGATCGACGGCGAACCGCGCGTCCCGAGGCAGATGGTGGCGATCCGCAAGGCAATCGACAAGTTGCGGCGTAACGTTGTGGGAACAGACGAGTGCGCACGTGATGAACTTGATAGTGCCAAAACGCGGCGATGCGGAGAGAAGCTTCACGCCGCGCACGAGACACGGGGTGCCGGTGACAAGATACCGCTTCCCCGGCTCAAGCGCGGCGAACACCCGCGAAAAGTCTATCGCCTCGTAAGCGCTTCCGCGGCAGCATTCCGCCTCCCGCGCCGAACGCGATAGCGTAGCCTCGAAATGCGGACCGCCCCTTCCCGCAAAAATCCGTTTCACGTGGACCATGCCGTCGATGGCGCCAGTGCCGAAGAGACGGGTGGCGAGAGCCGTGACAACTCCGCCGCTCGAACTCGCCCGACGGCCTTCGGGATCGTGCGCATCCCACGCAAGATGGAAACTTGCGCCTTCCAGCCCGGCCTTTGCGGGATCTGGAGACGACGAAACGCGAAATGCCGCCGCGCGGAGCCGGGAATCCTCCTGCGGACATATCCGCCGGCAGATTCCGCACCGTACGCACGACTTTGCATCCAGCATCGGCTCGGAGCGCCCGTCGCGGCGTACCAACATGCGCAGCGCGCCGTGCGGACAGGCCGCCGCGCACAGCCCGCAACCAATGCACAACTTTGCGGGCATCGTCATCTTGCCGTCCTGAAGAGGATTTTCCATATATTGCCTGCGACGTATTCCCTTTCGGACGCGTCCAGCACGACGAACCAGACGAGCGGCACGAATACCGCCTCGGCGCACAGCGCGGAGACGGCCACGCGTGAAAAGGATGGCTCCAGAAAAAGAGATACTGCCCGCGCGGCGGCATATGCCGCCACGGACACCGCCACCGTGGGAATGCATATTCTGCAAAGCCAATGTCCGGGCCCTATCCCGAAATTGCGCCGGACCATCGCAAGTCGGACGCAGATGGCCGCCGCAAGAGTGATGGCGAGAGTCCAACCGACGCCCATCGTGCCGCAGCGCCTTATCGCGAACCAGCCGACGGGCAGGGCGGAAACATAGCATAGCCCCACAAGAGTCTGGTACAGCGCGACCCGTCCGCTCGCCGACATTATCATCCAGTGTCCCATCGACATGTGTTCGAACACCGACGTGCACATTATGAACACGCCGAGGGCCGCTGCGCCGTCTGGCGGATCCTTCAGCCAAAGCAGCGTTATTTCGTCTGCCTCGGCCATGACCGGCACGGCCACGAGGAGCATGAGCAGCGAACTGTATTTGCATATTCCGTTGAACAGCGTCTTCACCCTTTCCATGTCCCCAGCCCCCCAGGCGGAAGCCAAGGCGGGCATGAACGCCCCTTTGAGCGACCCGGAGAAAATGGCGGTGTGGCTCGACAGGCTCGCAGCCACCATCGTGGTCGCATTGGCGGACGGGCCGAAAAACCTGTTGACCACGAGAGCCGGCGCCCGCGTGCGGACGAGATTTCCAAGACTGCCGAAGAAATTCCAGCCTGTGAACGAAACGAGTTCAACGGCGTCGCGCCAGCCCCGGCGGACGGCCACGGCGCGGAATCTGCACTCGGGAAACACGGCGCACGCGCGCCACGTAATGATAACCTGCGGAGCCACCGCGAGAAGGCACTGCCAGAAACCATAGCGCAAAAGCCAGTCTCCCGGGTGCGAGACCATGTAGCAGAGGAATACGAAATTCACGACGGTCACGGCAAAACCGTAAACCGTCAGTTCCGCTATGTACTGCTTCGCCTTGTACATGGCGTTGAACGGCACGTTGACCATCGCGGAAAAACACGAGACGCATACAAAGCGGAAAAGCCATATGCAAGTTTCGGTCCTTTCCGGCGGAATAGTCAGCCAGTTGCGGATGAACCATGCGCCCGCAGGATAACCGACGGACACGAGAAAAACGCCGAGGAACGCATGGAGGCAAAGGGCTATGGAAAACCATTTGCGGCATTCCTCAAGCGCGACGGCGTCGTCTTCCGCCGTCCTGCGGCGCCCGACCGAGACGGCATAGAAGCGCGAAACCGACACCGCGAGCACTCCATTCAGAAACGTGATGAACCAGGAAAGCCCACCGACGAGTCCAAGAAGCCCGAAATCCACCTTGCCGAGCGTCATAAAGACCCACCGGGCGGAAAACAGACCCAGCGCGAGCGCAAACAGGGATCTTCCGTAGGTAGCGAGGATATTCAGCGCTATGCGCCTGTTTTCCGTCATGTCACCGCGCTCCCCGCATGAAGAGCACGGCCCCGACCGTCCGGAAAAGAATCCACACGTCAAGCCACGGCGACCAGTTCAATACGTAGTGCGTATCCAGCGCAACGCGCTTGGCGTAATCCGTGTCGCTTCGGCCGCTCACCTGCCAGAGGCCAGTGATGCCCGGTTTGACCGACGAGAATATCGCATAGGCCTTGCCGTAGCAAGCAACCTCCCTCTCCACTATGGGACGTGGCCCTATCAACGCCATCTCTCCGGAAAACACGTTGAAGAACTGCGGTATCTCGTCGAGGGACGTCTTCCGCAGGAACCTTCCGAGCGGAGTGACGCGAGGGTCGTTCGCCAATTTGAAATTGGCGGCGAACTCCTTCTTCCGCTCCGGATCGGCTTCGAGAACGGAGTTCAGCCGAGCTTCCGCATCCTCGTACATGGAGCGGAATTTCCACACTTTTATCGGACGGCCGTGTTTCCCGAGGCGGTTCGCGCGGTAGAAAGCCGGACCTCTGCTCGTCAGCACGATGAGCGCCGGTATCACGACGAACAGCGGCAGAAAACAGACGAAGGCGGCAAGGGAAAGGGCGAAGTCGAGTACCGACTTTCCGAGGCGCATCGCCCTCATCCTGCGTTGATTCACCATTTCGAGTCCGCCGACGCCGTCGAAAGAAATGGGCTGGGACCCGAACACCGGGAAGGTCTCGGCCGTCGGCATGTATTCTATGTAGGCAAACCAGGATGTAAAGTCCTCGATCTGTGCGCGGAACACGCGCTCGTCCTGACAGGCGACAAGCACCTTGACGCCAAGCTTTTTCGATTCGGGAACCACTTCGCGGAAATTCCTGTCAAACACGCGGACGACACGAAAACCCGTGTAGTCGTTGGACGAAAGAACCGAAACGACACGGTCTGCCGAAGCGCCGCCACCGGCGAGCACCACCGGTATCTGCGCGATTCCGAGACGGCGCAAAACCCTGCGCACGGCGTTCCTCGCAGGCTGGGCGAAAATAGCAGTCAAAACGCCGGATATCACTATGACGCCGCGCGAATAGTCTTCGGTCGTCTGGCGCGACAGCGCAAGAAATGCTATCAGGCCTATGTGCGTGAACGTGGCGGAGGCGACAAGTCGCCTCAATTCCTCGACGGGAGAAACGGGAGCCGCCGGGTAGAGGGCATTGCCGTGATAGAGCTTGAAGACGAGATTCATCGCGGTGAACGCCAGACCGACCGGCCACAGGCGCAGGTAGAATTCGAAACCATATTCGTAGTGGCCTAGCCCCGCCGCCCAATATCCCCACACGGCAAGCGCCCATACGGCGTACAGACATGCAAGATCGGCAAGCCACAAAATGAAAACGCGAATACGCCCCTGGCACATGACCTACGGCTCCATTGCGAAAGACATCCACCTGAGTATGTACCGTTCCATTCCCGGCACAATCTCTACAAACGGAAGACTCTTGCCGTATTCCGGCTGGAAACGGGCCGCGAACTCGCCGACTAC
>Ga0310696_10010221_pt1 | contig 10815 bp, 6 predicted proteins | sample AusTroGonzalo_MG_4_FD_203885 | JGI IMG/M metagenome (GOLD analysis project Ga0310696, IMG submission 203885) | Bovine rumen microbial communities from tropical cattle in Woodstock, Queensland, Australia - Gonzalo_02 (v2) (version 2) | ecosystem: Host-associated > Mammals > Digestive system >... | reverse complement strand
CATAAAATGTATGATAAAATTTAGAACCTTACTGCTGGCCGTCACAGCCCTGATGCTGATACTGGCATGCGGATCATCTGAGAGAAAGGCGGACCTGCCGGTTCGCAAGTCCTGTAACCTGGAGCGACTCTATCAGGATATGCCCCGTGATATCCATACGGGCACACCCGACCTGGCGTTCGTCGATGCCCTCTGCGGCGGAAAGACCGACGAGGTGGCCGCCCTGTTCCGTGAGAAGAAACTGTTCTGGGACGAGCCACCGGCCATCGATACTCCTTACGGCCGATTTGAAGGCCTTACTGGCATACGTTCTTTCGCCGAGGGATTTCTGAAGAAGTTCAATGCCACGTCGGCCACCTTCACACCCGTCTTCCAGACCATCGGTGGCGGACGGATTGCCCTAGAGGGTGTGTTCAAGTTCGTAGTGGATGGCGCCATCGAGGAAGTACCTTTCTTTGTCATTACCGACCTCCGCACCCCCACACTGCTGGAAGAGGTCAGGATGTACACGCACTATTCCTTCATTCCAGGCCTGACACCCTACCGTAAGCCCATCTTCAAGCCTGCCCATTACGAGATGGGCGACCCCGGTCTGCTGACAGGCGCCATGCGAGCCTATTACGAAGCCCTCCACCATGCACCCTACTGCGACGCGGAAAAGATCCACGCAGCCTTTGCCGATGAGTGCATCGTCGGCGGATACGACCCATGGGGCACGCCCATCCTCTCCAAGGAGGAGATGTCGGCTAACGCCCATAAGTTCGGCTACGGTCTGGCCACCTACATCCCCGCCTGTGTGGGCATGCGCTACGAAACCATCATCGACGACGGCAAGACCTGCGTCATCGAGTGGTGCCATATCGTCTCCAAGCAGGGCCAGCAGGAGCGCAACCGCATCGCCATGTCGGGCTGCAGTGCCTATACCCGCAATGATGAGGGCTACCTCTGCTCCGTGCGCATCAGCGACTATGCGGGCCATGAGGGGGAAATCGACTGGACTAAAACGGAGGTATCCCGTGAAGAGGCCTACGCCATCAACCTCGTGGATGAGTTCCGAGGCGGCTGCGGCATGAAAGAGCAGACCGAATAGTCACGGGGGACGAACGATAATATTACAGCACCTTATCCAGATCGACGGAGAGGCCGATGCTGAAGGAGGTTCCCGTGGTAAGCGGGGAACTGTAGTAATAGGCCTTCGGCTTGTAATTAAAGAGGTTGTCGATGGCTGTATTCACGTTGATGCCGCGCCATAGATGGTGCTGGAGCATGAGTTTCCAGATGGTATAACCCTGATCCACATCCGTGCGGCCTGACTGCGGCTCGCCTTGGTGACGGCCTGAGAGGGCTGCGTCGAGGGCGTAGTGACGCGAGAAGCGGTGGCCATAGCCGATGCGCCACGTCATGGAGTGCGTACGGGGCTGATTGAACTGCGAGAAATAGACATTACCCGTCTCGTGCATCCATGAATAGTTCAACTTGAGTGTCAATCCCCAATCGAAATAATGGCCCATGCTGACGTCAATGCCCCAGACATTGACGCCGTCCTCGTTCCAGTAAAGGGCACTCTCCTGTCCCTCATAGTCGTAGTCGATGGTGGTGATACGCTTGTCGAAGATGTTGCAATAGCCCACAAGGGTGAAGTTATAGGCGCCATCGAGGATGCCACTATGACGGATGCGGTTCTGACGCTCGAGGGCGAGGTTGAAGTTATGACTCTTCTCGGGTTCGAGGTCGGGATTGCCGATGATCCAATAGCCCATGTTACCCATGTCAAAGTGCATATACATCTCCTTGAGCGTGGGCGCACGGAAACCGCTGGCATAGTTGGCACGGAGGGTAAAGATGGGGAGTTTATACACCACTGCGAGACGCCCTGTGAGGGCCTTCAGCGACGAGGCCGAAAAATAATCGTAGCGGACGCTGCCCACGATGTTGAGCTGATCAGTGATGTTCCAGTCGAACTGTGCATAGCCGTCGATATTATCCTGCGAGTGGCTGGCCCCCTCGATAAACTGATAGGTGGTGAGATAGTCGTGCAGATAGTCGCCCCCAAGAAGCAGATTATTCCTTCCAAAAGGATGGCTGTAGAGCGCGTGCACCACATGCTGTTGATTGCTATAGTCGTGGTCATGGGTGCGTGTGCCGTCAGGCATGAAATTGGCCTTATCGTACTGATCGTAGGCATACGAGAGTTCGAGATGACGGGCGTGATCCCAAGCGTAGCGACCTTTCAATCCTGCGCTATAGGCATTGAAATGATAGTCGTAGGTGTCGCGCTCGCTGGTACGGAAGAAGTAACTGCCACGACCCGTGAGTGTCAACTGGTCAGTGGCGCGCCACGTCAGTCTTTCCTTCACATTGTAGGTCGTCTGCCCATAAAGGCGGCTCAGGTTAGAATCGTCGTTCAGCACCGACTCGTCGTAAGGCAAGCCCTGTGCCTTCTTCACCAGTTCGAGGGCAATCTCCTCGGAGGTGTGGGCCTTTGGCAGATCAATGGGATCGATCTTCGTGTGCTGGAAACTGGTCTGGGAGTTCCATTTCTCCGTGTTAAACGAGAAACTGGCTCCGTTACGCCACTCATGGCCGAAGGTGTTATAGCGTGAATTTGCGTTGGCTGTCCAAGGTTCGAGGTTCTCGCGGCTGATAATATTCACCACGCCACCTACGGCATTGGAGCCGTAGAGGGCCGAGGATGCTCCCTTCACAATCTCAATACGGCCTACGTTGTCAAGGTTCATACGGCTGTAATCGACATTGTCCATCGTCTCGCCTGCCATGCGCTCGCCATCGACGAGGAAGAGCACGGAACTGCCACCGAACCCGCTCATGTTGAGCGTTGTCTCCTGAGTCATGGCAAAGCCGAACTCCAAGCCAGGAATCTCCTGCGTGAGCATGTCCTGGATATTGGTGGCATCGGTGATCTTAATGTCATGGAGCGTGATAAGGCGTGTCACTACAGGCGCATCCTTCAGGGCCTTGGGCGTATGGGAGGCTGTGACGACGATGGGATCCAGCTCTACAGAGTCGCGGAAAGCAGTCTGGGCAGGGAGATTAAGTACTGGCATGGCCAACGCCATGCCAGCTATTATGAATCGTGAGAATCTGTTCGAAAGATACACTGCTGCTACCTACTACTTTATACCAGTAAAGGTTGTATCCATGGTCATTGGCATATTGCCGTACTTCAATGAGAATGTCACAGCAATAGTCTTATCGCTGAAGACTAAGGCGAGATTGCTGATGGTATAGTTCTTCTCATCACCAGAGGCATTGGTCACTACACCTTCAAAACTGTCGAGCTTACCCGTAATGGTGTTACCACTCTTAGTGAGCGCAATGCTCTTTACAGGAAGTGCAGGAATGCTCATGTGCCCTCCCATGCCCATTTCAGGAATCGTCAGGTCAACGGATGTGTCGGAGGCTTTTGCAAATACGTAGATTTTGGTATCGTTAGACGATTCCTCGCCCATCACCATAACAACCTCATTACCAGAATAGGAACCAGCCACCTGTGTGGCCACAGCTTCTACCTTGTTGTCATCGTCATCCTTACTACATGAACTCATACTCATTACGAAGGCCATCGCAGCCATCGTCATCATTACAATCTTTTTCATCTTTTTACTTTTTTAATTATTTAATTTTATGTGTGGCAAAATCGTACTCGGAGCCATAGGCGCTGTGGGGAATGCTGAAGATGGCAATCATCAACAAAACGGCTAAAGCTACGACCCATCTATTGTGCTTCCACTTCAGCGTAGCAAGGGCTGCCAAGAAGAACAGGAAGGAGATGAGGGTCTTATTATCTGTGAGGTCTGTGCCATAGGGGAATCCTGCCCACCATGGGCCGAAAGCCGCATGCTGCACGAGGGGGCCTAAGATGAAACCACCAACGAAGAGCGTGACCACCGTGATCTTTAGCCAACGGCTATAAAGCTTGTGCGTCAGCACCAGCAGGAGCGTATAGACGGCAAAAAGCATGGCCGCGAACATCAGCAGGATGTGGGGTATCAGGATATAGGCAGGCACATCGTTGCGGAAACGAATGATGATGGGCTCATCCTTCAGATAGTCCTTACCACCAACGGTGATATAATACTGTAGTTTGCCAGCGACGGGTTGTACAGGCAAAGCCGCCTGCCACACACTGTCTTTCCAGACGAAATCCACAGTGGTATAGTCGTTCGCTGTCGGATAGCGACGGTAGTGTAGAATCACGGGAACACTCTCTCCGAGATTCAGGGTGATGATCTCATCGTGCTGCACACCACTGCGGGGCAGTTTGATCTGATAATTCTCCCCATTCAGTTCAACGGTTACCTTCTTGGGATAGGTCGGTCCCGTCATGCGCTGGTAGATGCTCAGCACCAAGGTGATGACAATGGCTAATAGCCAATAGACGGATTTCTTCATTTCTTGGCGGGTTTCAGATGAACTTGGAAGGTGAGGATCTCTTCGCCTCTCAGCACTTTCACAGGGATGGTAGTATCAGGCTCCAATTCCGACAGGCGCTGCATGTACTCATCCATATTCTTCACGGGTTTGCCATCGATCTCCTGGATAATGTCGCCACTGCGGATACCTGCCTCATGGGCGGGTTTGCCAGCAACCACGATATCTGCACGAAGACCAGGAATGCGACTGGCACCCATGACATCGGGCATCAGACCTAGGGTAACCTTAAACTTGGCATGCTTCATCGTATTGCTGCTGGGTACACTGATATAATCAGGTGTCGTGGGCAGGTTGGCCAGGCGAGTAATCAGTTCCTTCGAGAAATCGAGCGTCTGCTGCATACCGTCGTAATTCAAGGTGGAGGGCACATCGTCAGGCGTGTGATACTCCATGTGACCACCTGTAGTGAGGAAGAGAACGGGGATCTCTTGTGCCACGAATGAGGCATGGTCGCTGGGACCATAACCATCAGGCGTGCACGAGATATTCAGATTCGTCTGTGCTGCCGCTGTCTCTGCCATGGTCTTGAACTCAGAACTCGTGCCCGTACCAGAGACACTCATGGCATGGTCGCGCATACGACCCACCATGTCGAGATTCACCATGGCCACAATTCCTTTCTTATCAGCAGGCAGGTTGATGCGCTGGGCATCGTCCTTATTCATCCACTCCAGGAAATTCTTGGAACCAATCAGTCCCTGTTCCTCTGCCCCAAAGAAGGCGAAGATGATGCTGCGTGGTGAACGCGCCTTCTTGAAATACTTCGCCAGTTCGAGTACTACGGCATCGCCACTGGCATTATCGTCGGCGCCAGGGTGGACGGCCAAGGTATCAGGGCGACGGGAGCCAGAATCCTTACCTCCCATACCCAGATGGTCGTAATGCGAGCCAACGACAATGTATTCGTGCTTCAGACGTTTGTCGTTACCTGGAAGCACGGCAATGATGTTATGGGTGGTGCGCTCCTGCTCAGGGGTCTTACCATATGTGAAGTCCTGAAAGTAACCTATCTTCTTCCCCTTGACAATGGGCTTGAGCTTCAGACTACGAAGTTGGCTGACGATGTATTCAGAGGCTAAGGTATCGCCAACTGTGGCTGGGAATCGTCCGCCAAGTTCCTGCGAGGCCAGGTATTCCACCGTCTGTCGCATGCCATCCTGCTTCTGGGCACTTAATGGTAAAAAGACAAAAAGGAAAAAGGGTAGAACAATCACCCATTTAGCCTTTACCTCTACTTTACATATTATTTCCATCTTTTACTTTTGTCTTATAGAAATCGGGTGCAAAGGTACGGCTTTTCCGTCAATCCTGCAATCCCCATTTTTAGGGATTTTGGGGTTCAGAAACGACAAAAAGGCATATTCTCATGCCAATTTGTCGGCTAACAGGCCATGGGCACGGGAGTTGAAGGTAAAAAAAGTAAAATGGTAAAATAGTAATAAGGAGGAATGATTATGACATTAGACAAGTTTACAATCAAAGCACAGGAGGCCGTACAGCAGGCAGTGAACACCGCCCAACTGAACGGTCAGCAAGTCATCGAACCAGCACATATTCTGAAGGGAGTGTTGGAAAAAGCGAAGGACGTCTGCAACTTCATCTTCCAGAAACTCGGCGTGAACGGCCAGCAGATCGAGATGCTCGTTGATCAGGATATCCAGCATCTGCCAAAGGTGCAGGGGGCCGGACAGCCGTATCTCTCAAGTGATAGTAATAATGTACTCGTGCACGCACAGGAGACGGCCCAGAAAATGGGTGACGAGTTTGTGAGCGTAGAACCCATCCTGCTCGCCCTGCTCAGCGTGAACTCCACAGCCTCGCGCATCATGAAAGATGCGGGCTGTACGGAGAAAGAGATGATGAAGGCGATACAGGAACTGCGCCAGGGTCAGAAGGTACAGTCGCAAAGTGCCGACGATAACTATCAATCGTTGGAGAAGTTTGCCAAGAACCTCGTGGATCTCGCCCGTAAGGGTAAGCTCGACCCAGTCATCGGCCGTGATGATGAAATCCGTCGCGTGCTCCAGATCCTATCACGACGTACGAAGAACAACCCTATCCTGATTGGTGAGCCTGGTACGGGTAAGACCGCCATCGTGGAGGGCTTGGCAGGACGAATCGTGCGTGGCGACGTACCAGAGAACCTGAAGGACAAGCAGCTCTATTCGCTTGATATGGGTGCGCTGGTGGCTGGTGCGAAGTATAAGGGTGAGTTTGAGGAACGTCTGAAGAGCGTCATCAACGAGGTGACGAAGTCGGAGGGCCGCATCATCCTCTTCATCGACGAGATCCATACGCTGGTAGGTGCTGGCGGTGGTGAGGGTGCCATGGATGCTGCCAATATTCTGAAGCCCGCCCTCGCCCGTGGTGAACTGCGCGCCATTGGTGCCACCACACTCAATGAGTATCAGAAGTATTTCGAGAAGGACAAGGCCCTGGAGCGTCGATTCCAGACGGTGATGGTCGATGAGCCAGATGAACTCTCGGCCATCTCGATTCTGCGAGGCTTGAAGGAGCGTTACGAGAACCATCATAAGGTGCGTATCCAGGATGATGCCTGTATCGCTGCCGTACAACTCTCAGAGCGTTATATCTCAGAACGGTTCCTGCCTGATAAGGCCATCGACCTGATGGACGAGGCAGCTGCCAAACTGCGTATGGAGCGCGACTCCGTGCCTGAGGAACTCGACGAGATCACCCGTCGCTTGGCCCAGCTCGAAATCGAACGCGAAGCCATCAAGCGCGAGGGTGACGAGCCGAAGATCGCCCAACTCGATAAGGATATCGCTGAACTGAAGGAACAAGAAACGCAGTTCCGTGCCAAATGGGAAGGCGAGCGCCAACTGGTGAACAAGATCCAGCAGGACAAACAGGAGATCGAGAACCTGAAGTACGAGGCCGAACGTGCTGAGCGCGAGGGCGACTATGGTAAGGTGGCCGAGATCCGCTATTCGAAGTTGAAGGCCCTCGAAGACGATATCAAGCAGATTCAGGCCCAACTCGCCAATGCCCAGAACGGCAATTCGCTGGTGCGCGAGGAGGTGACCGCCGATGATATCGCTGAGGTGGTATCCCGCTGGACGGGTATCCCCGTCACCCGTATGATGCAGAGTGAGCGCGAGAAGCTGCTCCATCTCGAAGAGGAACTCCATAAGCGCGTGATTGGTCAGGAGGAGGCCATTACGGCCGTCTCAGACGCCGTGCGTCGTTCGCGTGCTGGTCTTCAGGATCCTAAGCGACCTATCGCCTCGTTTATCTTCTTAGGTACGACAGGTGTGGGTAAGACGGAACTCGCCAAAACGCTGGCAGATTACCTGTTTAACGACGAAACGATGATGACACGTATCGATATGAGTGAGTATCAAGAGAAGTACAGTGTTTCTCGACTGATTGGTGCACCTCCAGGATACGTTGGCTACGACGAGGGTGGACAGTTGACGGAGGCTGTCAGACGCAAGCCCTATTCCGTGGTGCTCTTCGACGAGATCGAAAAGGCCCATCCGGATGTTTTCAATATCCTGTTGCAGGTATTGGACGACGGACGACTGACGGACAACAAGGGACGTACGGCCAACTTCAAGAACACCATCATCATCATGACCTCTAACGCCACGCGTGAGCAACTGAGGGCTACGATGCGTCCTGAGTTCCTGAACCGTATCGACGAGATCATCACCTTCTCGCCGCTGACGAAAGAACAGATTGCCGACGTAGTGCGCCTGCAGATGAAGAAAGTGACGGATATGTTGGAGCCTCAGGGCATCCGTCTTGAGTGCACACCTCAGGCCATTGCCTACCTCGCCAACGAAGGATATGATCCTGACTTCGGTGCACGTCCTGTGAAGCGTGCCATCCAGCAGTTCGTGCTCAATGATCTCTCGAAAAAATTGTTGGCCGATGAAGTAGATCGCACGAAACCGATCATCATCGATGAGTTTGGCGACGGATTGGTATTTAGGAACTAATATAAAAAGGTAGCTTTCAAAGAGCTACCTTTTTATTATTATAGATATAAATACCTTTGCGCGTGGGTTTAGTGTCAAGACGTCGCCCTTGGAGATCGTACCATACGTCTGGGACTTCTTCAAAATTCATATTACGGATGGACGTCTCTCCTTTCAGAAAGTCGAAGGAGATGTAACCATCGTCTTTCATCGTGATATTCGTAATAGGTTTGTTGAAAGCCATCGCAGGGACAGAGGTCTCCGTCAGATGATTATTGACTGTTTCATCATCGACATAGGGATAGGCTGCTAGACTGAGATAATGGTTATGGCCGTCGGCTGTATATTTATTATCTTCCCCAAAGAAAGCCTCCGACTCACGATAGGTTCTATTATCAGCAGCGACAAGTAACACTTGGGGATTCTTTTGTGAGTAGTTAGGAGAGAGCGTGTGATTGAAATGATCCACCAGTGTGATGATTAGACCATTGCCTGGGATATAAGCATCAAAACCACGCTGCTGACGATTCTCGACGATGTAATAATGATCCTCGTCGTCATCATCACGAATGATATAAGCCTGAGACTTCTCATCCATAGAGGACATATCCGTTATGGTGGTGGCAGCACTCAGTTCTGTATAGTCGAGCCAGCCACAGATATAACGTTCGAAAGCAGAATAATGGGGAGGTGACCATCCATTGTTGGCGTAATTGCCACCATCCATCAGATCCCATTCATCGAAATAGGAGAAGATATTACGATCAGAAGGATAGAGGTCAGGCAATCCAAGACAATGGGAGAACTCATGACAGAATGTACCATAGCCATCCATCACACCTCGTCCGTCGAGTTCACTCACACAGGCATAGCTATAAAGGGTGAGATTGTCCACTTTCATACCATGGATATTATACTTATGGGGCCAGATAGCATCGCTCGTACCACCACGATTCTCACCATAGCCCGCAAAAACTACGAGCACCGCATCGATGGTATCGTTATTATTCCAGTCGTAAGGTTTTAAATCAGCCCCCAAGCCCAGACAAGCTTGATAAATCATCTCTTCAGGACGAATGTCATTGCCATACGAATTAGCCCCGTAATACTTCATGGAATCTGGCAAAGTGACAGGACCAAAAACATCGAAATGGAGATTGAACTTCCCACCACTCTGAATCTTGAAATACTCAGCAAGGGAGCCAGCAGCACCATTCTCAGAGAAACCAGACTTGTTGAGCATATTATCCCACTTCTCCACAATACCTGGTGTTGCAAAAGGCACATCTTTAAAAGCGGCGAAAATCACTGGGACATGATGCTCGCCTTCCAAAGTGGATACGGAGGAATATGAAGGAGTGACTCCACGTGTGAGACCCCTGTTAAATTCCCTATCACAGAGACGACGCTGTTGTGCGCTGGCAGATAATACTGCCAGCGTCACAATCAAACTTATCGTCAGAAGTCTGTTCACTTCTTAGCAGGGCACCATGGCTTCAGGGTCTTGAAGAAGTCATTACCCTTATCATCGACAAGAATGAATGCGGGGAAGTCTTCTACATCAATCTTCCAGACGGCCTCCATACCGAGTTCTGGATACTCTACGCACTCGATGCTCTTGATGCTGCTCTGTGAGAGGACAGCGGCCACACCACCGATAGTACCCAAGTAGAAACCGCCATGTTTCTTACAAGCCTCTGTCACCACGTCACTACGATTACCCTTGGCAATCATCACGAGTGAAGCACCTACAGACTGGAACTCATCCACGTAGGGATCCATACGGTTAGCGGTGGTCGGCCCCATTGATCCACAAGGATAGCCCTCTGGCGTCTTGGCAGGTCCGGCATACAGCACAGGATACTTCTTGAAGTAATCGGGCATACCCTCACCAGCATCCAGACGAGCTTTCAGCTTGGCGTGAGCGATATCGCGAGCCACGATGATGGTACCCTTCAGGTTGACACGGGTGCTGACAGGATACTTAGAGAGTTCCTTGCGAACGGCATCGATACCCTCATTGAGGTCGATCTCGATACCCTTGCCACCCTCACCAGGACGACGCAATTCCTCAGGAATCAGCTCTGTGGGGTTAGCGTCCATCTTCTCCAGCCAGATACCGTCAGCATTGATTTTGGCCTTGATGTTTCTATCGGCAGAGCATGAAACGCCCATACCAATAGGACAGCTGGCACCATGACGAGGCAGACGGATCACGCGGATGTCGTGAGCCAGATACTTACCACCAAACTGTGCTCCAAGTCCAATCTTCTGAGCCTCCACGATGAGTTTCTGCTCGAGATCGATATCACGGAAAGCACGTCCTGTCTCATCACCCGTAGTGGGCAAATTATCATAGAACTTAATAGAAGCCAACTTTACTGTCAGCAGGTTCTTCTCAGCAGATGTACCACCA
>Ga0310696_10010220_pt1 | contig 10815 bp, 11 predicted proteins | sample AusTroGonzalo_MG_4_FD_203885 | JGI IMG/M metagenome (GOLD analysis project Ga0310696, IMG submission 203885) | Bovine rumen microbial communities from tropical cattle in Woodstock, Queensland, Australia - Gonzalo_02 (v2) (version 2) | ecosystem: Host-associated > Mammals > Digestive system >... | reverse complement strand
CGGACTCACGTCTGCTGGATCCCCTTCCAGGTGGCGCCGACCCTACCCGGGCAAATTTTCGTCCTGAGGCATCCTCTTCCGCCGGGAAGGGGGCACCGGACTCACGTCTGCTGGATTCCCTTCCGGGGGACGCCGACCCTACCCGGGAAAATGTTCGTCCCGGTGCCCCCTTCCCGGCAGGGAAGAGGCAGTACATTCGCGGAAGCGGCAGCATACGGTTCAACGGAGAATGGCAACTGATAGACTTGTGCTTCGTGTCGCCTGCCCTGGCGGAATCGTCCGCCTTCATGGTTCTGGAGCCGCCCTTCCTGACAGAGCGCGACGCCGGACACTCCGGCGAGCGCCCTCTCAGGACTTACTCCGGCCCTCGTTATCGCGGCGGCGTCAGCGACCACCGCCCCATCCTCGTCCGCATTACATTTCCGCACCTTGGTCCAAAGAACACAAAGGTCTCCCGACAGGCTACATCGCCTGCCCTGGTTTCAATCCTTGCAGATTTGAGCCTCCGGGTTCTCTCGCCCGCAGAGTTCCCGGGATCTGTACACCTCTATCGCGTCCACCATTCAGTTCTGTGTACAGATACCTCGAAAAACAGGCAGAAACCTCAAAAAGTGATACCATCTGTACAAAGAAAACATCATCAACCCCATTTTATGTGAACACATCCAAAACAAACAAGACATGAAAACTTTAAGCCACCTCTGTTACACGTCCCATAATGAAGTAATGTTCAGGAACGCGGACGACATGGACTATGCCTTCAACTCTTTATGCTCCGCCCTGTACAAGACCGGAAGCATCTGCCTTGCAGAAACTTTTATTACCACACACCACCATGGAATCTACATCACGTCCTGCCCGAGGGAACTGATCAGAACACATAGGATTTCTTATACGGCGTATTTCAATCACAAGTACGGGCGTTCCGGCCCATTGGGAGAAAGTGGATTCTTCAAACAGGAGATAGACGGCATCAGACACCAGGTTGCGGCCTTGTCGTATGTCTTGAAGAATCCCGTACACCATGGCATCGCTGCGACTCCGTTCGCATATCCTTACTGTTCGGCCAACGCCTACTTCCGGAAGGAATTGGGTAAAGACACGACCCCCAGGCTCCTGACCGCGGAACAAATACGACAGGTACTGCCGCGCAGGGCAGAATTCGATCCTGCTTGGAAAATGGGAACAGAGGGAGTATTCCTGCGGGAGTCTGTAATAGAGACGGCTATCGTGGAAAACCTATATGGTACTTCCCAGGCGTTTAATTATATGCTTTCCCGCAAGAGCGGAGAGGATTGGATAAAGGAGCAGGAGAAGGACGGTCCTTCCTTTTCTCCCGTTACTCTGGACGTCATAGAGTCTCCCGTCCTGGCAGGCGATCCGGACAGGGAGAACAGTGTTTTCGAGATGCTGCGGAACGAGAAGAGCCGTTTCGCTCCTTCCGTGATGACGGATATCCGGCTATGCGGAATCATCGATGCGGAACTGGCTGCCAGGAAGGACCCTCGCAGCGTATACCAGATAAGCCGGGAGGAAAAAACCGCACTGGCGAACAGCCTCTACAAGCGTTTTCACTGCAGCCCGGCTCAGATTCGCAGGTGTCTTGTTCTTATCTGAGCAAGAGTACGGCGCAGAAAGGCCCTTTTTTTCTACAGATAGTCCGGAAAAGTGCCTCTGAAGGACAAAGTCGATACTATCTGTACAAAAACAACCAAAGGAAGACACGGCGGGATGTACAGATGGTAGGCGAAGGGTGAGGAACCGGTAGGGATTGATTGGCCGGTGGTGGAAGGGGTAGAAGCTGGATGCCGGTGGCAATATAGGATGATGGGCGAACGGGGATAGGTAACGAGGGAGGGTTGGCGATGGATAGGGAGTGGCTGAAGGGGAAAAGCACAATGAGAGGAGGAAGGGCGATGGATGAGGATGAGGGCAGGGGAGAGGTGGCGGGTAAAGGTAAAAAAGAAGGGTGTCCCGGGAGGGAGATATGCTTTATTTTAGTAAATTTGCAAGACCATAAAAGATAATGCAATTAAACTCATAATCATGACAATGAAAGAAAGAATCCAGGAAAAGTTCCATACCCTGTTCGGCCGTGACGGGGAAGTGTTCGCTTCGGCGGGACGCATCAACCTCATCGGAGAGCATACGGACTACAATGGTGGCTATGTGTTTCCGGGAGCCATCGACAAGGGCATTATGGCCGAGATTGCACTCAACGGTACCGACAAGGTCAGGGCCTATTCGCTCGACTATGATGAGTACGTCGAGTTCGGAATGAAGGAGGAGGACAAGCCCGACCAGCAGTGGGCCCGCTACATCTTCGGCGTCTGCCGCGAGACCATCAAGCGTGGCGGCAAGGTAGCCGGCTTCGACACGGTCTTCGCCGGCGACGTCCCGCTCGGCGCCGGCCTCTCGTCGTCCGCCGCTCTTGAGAGCACCTTCGCCTACGCCATCAACGAGCTGAACGCCAACGGCATAGACAAGTTCGAACTTGCCAAGATAGGCCAGTCTACAGAGCACAACTACTGCGGCGTGAACTGCGGCATCATGGACCAGTTCGCTTCCTGCTTCGGCAAGGCTGGATGCCTTATCCGCCTCAACTGCAAGACTCTGGAGTACAAGTATTTCCCCTTCGATCCCGAAGCTGCGGGCTATAAGCTGGTGCTGCTCGACTCCTGCGTGAAGCACGAGCTGGCGTCGTCGGCGTACAACAAGAGGCGCGCCTCTTGTGAGAACGCCGCGGCCGCCATCCGCCGGAACCACCCCGACGTGGAGTTCCTGTCCGACGCCAAGCGCGTCTGGCTCGAAGAGGTCCGCGCCGAGATTCCGGAGGAGGATTTCCTGCGCGCAGAGTACGTCATCGGCGAGGTCCAGCGCGTGCTGGACGTCTGCGACGCCCTGGAGCGCGGCGACTACGAGACTGCCGGCGAGATGATGTACCAGACGCATTTCGGCATGAGCAAGCTATACGAAGTGAGCTGCGAGGAGCTCGACTTCCTGAACAAGCTTGCCCGCAAGATGGACGTGTCCGGCTCCCGCGTGATGGGCGGCGGCTTCGGCGGCTGTACCATCAACCTCGTGAAGAAGGAGCTCTATCTGCCCTTCGTGAACGCCGCCGTCAAGCAGTTCACCGAGCGCTTCGGCCATGCGCCTAAGGTCTACGACGTCGTCATCTCCGACGGTGCCCGCAAGCTTGACTGAAAACATTAACAGAATAAACACCACGAATCATGATAAGCACAATCCTTTCCGCCATTTGCGCCCTCGCATTGGGCGCGGCGTCCCCCTCCGTTCAGGCGGACACTACCGACGTCTATGTAATCGACTATGTCGAAGTGAAGGACTTCAACGGTTCCCAGCTGGTAGGCAAGTCCATATCGACATATAACATCAATCTGACCACATCCGGATCGGAGACGGTTCGGACGCACATTATCAAGACCGTCCTTTCCGGAAACAACCCGGGAATCGGAACAGGAGGAGGCAAGTCGTCCGGCCTTGACGGTCTCGTTTCCTTAAGTCCGGAAGAAATGAACAATGCAGTATTCTTTCTCGACGGTGCAAGGGTCAGCCGTACTACATTCAATAATATGGATACCGGCACCATTACGGACATTAAGACTATAACGGGGGAAGAGGCGGCCGAATACCTCCAGACCCTCAAGAATAACAAGGGATATGATGGTATTACCGAAGGCCGCAGCGTAGTTATCGTTACGACCAAGCCCAGGGATTAAAATAAAAAAGTACAGAACATGGCAAGCATTATACTCTCCACTATTTGTGCTGCATTTTTAGGCACAGCAACGCTTCCGGCCAATGCGGACACTACGAATGTCTATATAATCGACAATGTTCAAATCAAGAACTTCAGCGGCATCCAGCTGACGGGCAAGACCATCTTGGCATACGACATCAGTATCGATACGGAAAGGGCCGTACCGGCACGGGTACACATTATAAAGACCGCCCCTTCCGGTTCCATCATACGTTATGAGCCGGAGGTAAGTGGCCGGCCCATCGAAGAGTTTCTCCCCATCCCTCTTGAAAGGCTGAACAATCCCGTGTTCTTCCTTGACGGAGAGAGTATCAGCGAGTCGGCTTTCAAGTCTTTGGACACCAGGACCATAGCCGGAGTCAAGGCTATGAACGACGCAGCCGCTGCAGATTACCTTCAGTCCCTGAAGGACGAAGGGAAATATGACGGTGCAGTCGAAGGACGCGGCGTCGTTATAGTAACCTCCAAGGAGAAGAAAGATTGACGGGAGAACAGGCCGTTTCAGTCCCTTACGGCCTTTATCCCGCAGGTTATCCGCGTCATCCGGAAGCCCGGATTTGATGCCAGCTGCGGTTAAAATTGTCGAAACCGCCGGTTCCGCGTAGGAATTGGCGGTTTTTTGTTTTACTTTTAGGGCAATAGTGCTACCTGTATGTAGAAACGAAAGAGATGAACCGTCAGGAATTCGACATATTCTCCGAAAGGATACGCGCAAAGCTGATCTCGGCGGTGCGCTCGTTCGGCAGCGTGACGGCTGACGAGGCGGAAGATGTCGTACAGGATGCGCTGGCGACTCTCTGGAAGCTGCTGGGGGATGGATATCCGGTAAGGGATGCGGATGCTCTGGCGGTGAAGATTGCCAGGAACGGCTGCGTGGCGCTTTTCCGGCGCCGCAGGCTGCGGCTGCAGCCTCTGCGGGGCGATGCCTACGAGGGCGGCGCCCCGGCGACGGCAGCCACGGATTTCACCGACTGCATCGAGATACGCCGGCGGCTGTACTGCGGCTTGACCCCGACGGAGAAGACCTGCCTGGACCTGCGGAATGTGGACGGGCTCTCCCTGGACGAAATCGCAGAGAAGACGGGCAAGCCGAAAAGCAGCGTCAAGACTACGATCTCAGCGGCGCGTAAGAAAATGTTGGAACAATTGAAAAAGGAACTATAATGGACGCCTTGACAGACAAGACTATCCGGAAGGAATTGACAGCCAGATATCTGGACGCGGAGACCGACGCGGCGGAGGAGATGCGTCTGGCGGAGTATTTCGCGACGCATATGCCTGAGGCTGACGAGGAAGCTGCGGCGCGGCTGGTGCTCGCAGAGCACCCGGAAGCGCTGCTGGCGGCGGGCGAACGGGAGTTCGCCCGCGGGGCGGAGGCCGGCGAGATGGCAGGCCATCTCGCGGAGGCCGGCCGCGGCCGGGCGGAAAGCCGCGGCGGCTCCGCCGCCTGGCCCGCCCGCCGCTGGCGGCTGGCCCTCGCGGGCCTCGCCGCCGCCGCCGCCCTCGCCCTCTTCCTCCTCCTTCGCCCCGCCGCCCCGGCCCCGGAATTCACCCCCTTGGAGATAGCCGAAAGCCTCAACACCATAATGGACCTCGGCCTCGGCGACGTCGAGTCCGCCACCGCCGTCCCTTCCGGAGCCAACCTCATAGTGACCGTCCGCCTGAAGGACGGAACCGACCTGCCTTTCATCATGTCAAGAGACGGGGATACCGGTGCCCTGTCATTTGCCGCAGTCGAACAATAAAAGTAAACAGTATGACAAGTTTTATCCTCACAACGATTTGCGCTATTGCGCTCAGTGCCCCTGCCGTGTCTGCCCAAGTGGACACGATGGACATATATACCATTGATGGAAAACGGGTTGAGTTTTTTGATGGTTCTCAGTTAATAGGTAAAACCATAGTATCCTACTCTATCTATAGGGGCAGCGAAAGAACAAAAAGCTATGAAGGTCCCATTCGTGACCACATCATCACTACCCTGAGCGGATTGTCAGAACAATCCAGTTCGCCGTGGATCATGATTGACAATGCCGATGCGAAAAAGGGTAGTATAATCAATTTTGTCTCTGAAGATGTAAGAGTAGAAGGAGTAGTACACACTGAACCGACAAGCCTTTCATTATATCAAGAGACGAGGATACCGGTACCCTGTCCTTTGCTTTAATCGAATAAAAATATCTGATTATGACAAGTTTAATCCTATCGGCTGTTTGCGCCCTGGCGCTGAGCTCCCCTGTCGTGTCCCCCCAGTCTGACACCACAGATCTGTTTTTCATCAATGCCCATAACATCGTCACTATCGACAACAAAGAACTGGCAGGCAAGACCATAAAGTCATACACCGTCATCAGGAGGTCCATCAACGGTCAGCCGGTCAGGGCCCACATGATCACGACAACTGATTATCCGGAGCCTTCCGTTTCAGAGGCCAATGGAGCAGCTGTGCCCTCCATTTCAATCCGCAGCGGGGCATCTTTCGATCCTATGCTTCTCAAATTAATGGGCGTTGCCAGTTCCGTCGGCTCTGACGAAGAGGAAATGAGCGCCAGCGTCAGGATTGTCACCGACGACATAACCGTGGAAGGAACACACTATGAACCGAAGATTCTCTTGAGAAACGTCGCGAACGAAGACACTCCGTTGTTTATAGTAGATGATTCCCCTGTCAGCGAGCAGGAGTTCAAACAGCTAGATCCGAGAAAGATAGAATCGATAACGGTGCTGAAGGACGGATCGTCCATAGCGAAATTGACAGAGCTTAAGGTTAAAGGAAAGTATGATGGCGAAGTAAGTGGTAAGGGCGTAGTCCTCGTAACGACGAAGAAAGGCACCAAGTAAACCTCAGTGCCTGTCAACCCACTTCCAGAGGGCGTACATTAAAGCGCCCCAGGCGAGGAAGAGACCTACGTAGACGATGTAGGGAATGGAAGTGGGATTGCTTTCTCCGCCGACATATTTCTCGAAATCGGGGATGTCCGCGTAGTAGTATGCCCCCGCCCCGAAATCCTTATCGGGCGCGAGCCCTGCCCCCCGGACCATTATCACGACGGCAATGACCAAAACAGCCACGGCGACGCACGCCGTGGCTATTTTGAATATCTTCTTCCCTTTTTGATCCACTACTGGAAGAGATCCAGGACAGGGACCTTGAAGACCACGCCGCTCAGCAGGAACCACACCGCGAAGAGCGTGAGGGCTATGTTGAACAGCTGGCCGACGATGTAGAGCCAGAGGACCTTGCCGCCCTGCATCTGCTTGGCGATCTCTTTGAAGTTGGTGTCGAGACCGATGCTGGTGAAAGCCAGCACGAAGCACCAGTTCTTGTACTGGTCGAGGACCTTGTTGATGGCCGCTACCTGGTCGCCGCCGAAGATGGGCTGGAACAGGAACGAAGCCAGCAGGGAAGCCACGAAGAAGCCGATGATGAACTTCGGGAAGCGCTTCCAGATCTCGCCTGCGCCGACCTTCTGGGCGCCGCTGTTCTCCACGCGGGTGGCGAAGAAGATGGCCACGAAGAAGGCGATGAAGCCGATGAGGATGTTCTGGATGGACTTGACGAGCACGGCGGCCTGCTCGGCCTCGGGGCCGAGGGCGTTGCCGGCGAGCACCACGGCGCCGGTCGAGTCGACCGTACCGCCGATGAGCGCGCCGCCCATCAGCTGGCTCATGCCGCAGGCTTTGATGATCATAGGCTCGAACACCATCATCAGGATGGTGAAGATGATCGAAATGGAAATGGCGATGGATAGGTCGTCCTTCTTGCACTTGGCGGCTGCGCCGGTGGCGATGGCTGCAGAAGTACCGCAGACCGAAGTAGCGGCGGCGAGGGTCATCACTAGCGGTTTATTCTTGAGTTTCAGCACCTTGGTGCCGAACCACCACATGAAGATGATGACGATCGGGGTGACGATCCACGCGATGCCGAGGCCGTAGAGGCCGAACTTGGCGATGTTGCTGAACAGGACCGAGAAACCCATGATGACGAGACCCACCTTGATGTAGAACTCGGTGCGGACGGCGGGCTTGAGCCAGTCGGGCACGCCGACGGTGTTGGCAACCAGCAGACCGATGATGAGAGCCCAGAAGGCCCACTCGAGATAGCGGTTGAGGGTGAACTCGGCGCTGACGAGGCGCACGACGATGGCCAGCAGGAACAGCATCAGGAAGGCGGGAATGTACTTCTTGAGATTGCCTCCCTGGATCTTGACTGCTCCGCCGAAGAGGATCATCAGCACTGCGCAGGTGAGCACAAGCTTGCCGAGGAACTTCCAGGTGAACTGGCTCCAGAGGCTCGAAGCCGTGGCGGCTTTCTCGCCGAGGGTCCAGGTGCCGAACTTGAGAGCCGAGAAGTCGAACCATCCGGTCAGGACGGCGACGGCGCCGATAAGGATGACTATGAAGCCGATCCAACAGGCCATCCAGTCATCAGATTTCCAATTCTCTTTCATGTTATTAGGCTTTAGTTAAACACTTATAAGACAAAAATAGGGTTTTTTTTGTATTTTTGTCGCAACCACATCCGAAAATTGTCCATGAAATCCCAGACAGAAGTCCTTTGCAGCCGTTGCGGAGCCCGCAATACGGTCGCCGCGTACGACAGCATCAATGTCCGGGAGGAGCCTGATCTCAAGGCTCAAGTGCTTGACGGTTCGGCATTTATGTGGGAGTGTCCGCATTGCGGTGCGCGCAATCTCGTGCGCTGCCAGACCCTTTATCACGATCCTTACGAAAAGCTGATGGTATGGCTGACTTTCGGCTCGGAAGAGCTCGAGGAGCGCGTGCGTGCGGCCTACGCGGGCGTTGAGGAGCTCAAGGGCTACACCGCCCGCTTCGTGGACGACGCCGGCTCGCTCATCGAGAAGGTCAAAATCTTTGACGCTGGCTTGGACGATGTGGTAATGGAGATGGCCAAGTACGTGACCAGGATGGAGCTCTGCGCGAGCATCAAGGACAGCGCGGAGGCGATTGCCCGGGCCCCGTTCAAGTTCCTCCGCCTCGACGGCGCCGACGGCGAGATAACGCTCGCCTATCCGCTGGACGGGCGGATGCAGATGGCAGCCGTGGGCTTCAACGTCTATGAAGACTGCCGCGGCATCCTGAAGCGCAACCCGGCCATGGCGGAAGCCGCCGCCGGGTTCGCGAAGGTCGATGCCGCGTTCGTCGGACAGTATTTCAGATAATCCACAAATAATGATAACAAGATGAAAAAACTTTTCCTCCTTTCGCTTCTGATGTCCCTGTGCCTCGGCCTTGGAGCACAGGACGAGGCCGTGAGGCTCATTGCCGAGAATCCCGACCGCGCCTCCAACAACATGCATTCCTATGAGTTCGACCCCATTGTCGACACCAAGGCTCCGAAGGGCTTCAAGCCTTTCTATATCTCGCATTACGGACGCCACGGCTCCCGTTACGAGCAGAATTCCACCTTCGCCCGCGCCGCCCTGGATGGCTTCGCATATCTCGATTCCCTTAACCTTCTGACCGATGCCGGCAAGTCCCTCTATTCCGACGTCAACGCCGTCGTGGAGGCCCACAAGGGCATGGAAGGCTCCCTCACCCCCCGCGGTGCACGCGAGCACAAGATGCTGGCCCAGAGGATGTACGATCGTTTCACCCCGGTATTCAAAAACAAGGACCGCTTGGAGATCAACAGCTTCTCCAGCACCAATTTCCGCTGCATCGTCAGTATGTGCAACTTCACCAACAGCCTGACGGTGAAGTGCCCCGACCACGATTTCTCATTCACCAGTGCGGAAAGGTTCATGTCCTACATCAACCCCAGCCTCAGCGTCAGGCGGCCGGGCGACCCCCCGCGTCAGCAGATGTCAGCAGAAACGCTGGCCAGGATGAGGGCAGCCCAGAGTTCGAGCAGCGAGACCCGCACAGGCTTCACCCCGGCCACGGGCACTCCCGGTTATGATTTCAAGCGCTTCCTGACCCCTCTGTTCAGGGATTATGACGCCGCCCTTGCCGCCCTCGGCAATCCTGAGAGCTTCGTCCGCGCCATCTACACCGCCGGCGGTCTCTGCCAGCTCATCGACTTCCTCGGCATCGACATCTACCGGAAGTATTTCACCCCGGAGGAACTGGTCTATTTCTGGTCCAGCGGCAATGATTCCATCTACCGCATGTGGGGCGGCTCCGTCGAGAACGGCGACGTCATCCGCTATGCCATCCGCCCTCTCCTTATGGACTTCATCGACAAGGCCGACGCCGCCATGCAGCCCGGCAGCCACCGTGCCGCCGACCTTCGTTTCGGTCACGACACCTCGCTGCTGCCCCTCTTCGCCCTGATGGGCGTGGACGACCCCCAGCACCGCAATCTCCCTTACCAGCAGGCCCACAACAGCGGCTGGTACTCCTTCTTCCAGATCGGCATGGCAGCCAATTGCCAGATGATTTTCTACAAGAACAAGAAGGGTGAAGTCCTGACCAAGGTCCTCTACAACGAGAAGGAGGTCCTTATCCCCGGCGTACAGCCCGTCTCCGGACCTTACTACCGCTGGACCGACCTCAAGGCCCACTTCCTCGAGCAGATCAAGAAGGCCGAGGAGCCCTGGAACGTCTAGTCCTTCCCTTCGCGGCTGTCAATCGTAGTACCCTGCGGGCTTTTTCCCGCAGGGTACGGCGTTTTAGTGCTCCACTTTCGGCCGTAACAAGCACAAATCCACCTCTCCTGTTCTTTCTCGATCAAACAACACATCAAAAAAGCACAGATATCCCTTCCCTGTTCTCGTCTGAACGTATAAAGCGTCAGAAAAGCACAAATCCACCTTCCCCGTTCTTTCCATAGCAGATAGCGGGCATCCACCCGCACGTTGTGCCATTTTCCCCAATTTCCCGCATGTTATGCCGGTTTTCCACGCAACCTGCGAGCAGGGCGCGCGGAGAGCCCTCCAAGGCTCTCCGCCGCGACCAGCCGCCGCGCCTCGCCATGCGCGACGGCGGTGCCCACCGAAATAACCATAACCTGCGGGCAGACGCCTTTCGTCCCAATAGGGTGCAGCACCTTAATTACTGATAATGAGCCA
>Ga0310696_10010218_pt1 | contig 10815 bp, 9 predicted proteins | sample AusTroGonzalo_MG_4_FD_203885 | JGI IMG/M metagenome (GOLD analysis project Ga0310696, IMG submission 203885) | Bovine rumen microbial communities from tropical cattle in Woodstock, Queensland, Australia - Gonzalo_02 (v2) (version 2) | ecosystem: Host-associated > Mammals > Digestive system >... | reverse complement strand
CGGAACTGTTTTGCATGGTCCAGAATCAGGCGGATATCATGCTTGGACACTCCACGAAGTCCAAACAGGTGTTTAATTTCCAAAGAGCTCACGCTAAGCCTCCACTTCTACGAGATAAACGGAATTTTCGTTGTCGATCGGATCGATAAAAACACGGACTTCTTGATTTTTCGCGGTTTCGACCGTAAGGCCCACACAATCAGGCGCAATCGGAAGTTCACGGTGTCCGCGGTCCACCAGCACACAAAGGCGGATGGCAGCCGGGCGACCAAGGTCCAGGATAGAGCGCATAGCGGCAAGCGCCGAACGGCCCGTGTAAAGCACGTCGTCCACGAGGATGACCGTCTTGTTTTCAACCGAAGCTGGCATTTCGGTAAAACGCATTTCGGTAGCCACTCTCTTTCTATAGTGGAAATCGTCACGATAGAACGTAGCATCGAGGCTACCCATTTCGATCGGCTTGCCAAACTTCTGGGAGAGACGTTCCGTGAGTTTTTTGGCCAGCGGGATACCGCGACTTGCCATGCCGAGGACAATCATGTTATCAGCGGACGGATGCATTTTCGCAATCTTTGCCGCCATTTCGTCCAGCGCAAATTCCATCGTCTGCGCCGAAAGTAGCTCGCTTACTTTTTTGCAATTATCTTTCATATTAGTAGTAGGAAGTAGACAGTAGGAAGTTGTCCGTTGTTAATGGTTAATAAATAAAGTCATCCTCGAAGCCGTCATTCTCGACCGAAGAGAGGGCGGACAGCACTTGGCAACTTGGTGCCTTAGTGCGCATGGCCAGCTTTAGGTGGGAAACCATAATTTCTCGTTTTTCTCTTGCGGAGGGGATCCATACAACACAGCAAGGACTACATTCATTTTCTTTCCTCAGTCATAACATAACTATTAGATGTCAATGAGAATGTAGTTTTTTTAGGGGCTATTTGACCGCGCAAGTTGTAAAACACCCCCTTAATTTTATATATATAGGCAAAACGTTGTGTTACGCTCCAAAGCTACAGAACTATTCTTTGCCCATAGCCCAGAGCGTAGCGACCTCATACCCCATATCTATAGGAGCCCCAAATGTCCTTTAATCAGTTAGACAAACCGCAGGCAGGCGAAACCATCGCCATCATGAAGACCAACCACGGCACGATGAAGCTTCGTCTTTTCGAAGAAATCGTCGGCGAATGCGCAACAAACTTCATTGAACTTGCAAAGCAAGGCAAGTACGATGGCGCACCGTTCCACCGCATTATCAAGGACTTCATGATCCAGGGTGGCGACTTCACCCGTAAAAACGGTACCGGCGGCCATGCTGCTCAGGGTCCGGGTTCTACCATCGGCGACAAGTATGACAGCCGCCTCACCCACGTCCGTGGCGCACTCAGCTGGGCAAAGACCGCTATGCCGCATTCTATCGGCAGCCAGTTCTTCATTGTTCATGGCAACAACGTGCACTTCCTCGACCACGACCAGTGTGGTCCGGGCCCGGCTGACGGTTACTCCGTCTTCGGCCAGCTCTATGAAGGTTTCGAAGTGCTCGACGAAATCGCTGGCGTGCAGACCGACCGCATGGATCGCCCGTTCGACGACGTCATTATCGAATCTGTCACGATTGAAAAGGCGTAGTAGTTGGTAGAACTTAGACCGCTTCGCTTTTAGAACTTAGGGCGGCAGAGCCGCAGTTGGTAGAACTTAGTTGGTAGAACTTAGATATTCTTAAAGGTAAGAGAGAATGTTCTAAGTTCTAAGTTCTAAGTTCTAAGTTCTAAGCACGTTTCTATTATTTTTCGTCTACCAGTAATTTTTTTCAAAAAAAATTCACTGGTAACCCTTGACACGTACATTTATTCATTCTATATTTGTGCGCGTCCTCGGGGTTATAGCTCAGTTGGTAGAGCGCCTGCATGGCATGCAGGAGGTCAGGAGTTCGACTCTCCTTAGCTCCACTAAAAAGACTCGCTAAAAGCGGGTCTTTTTTTTGCATTAAAGCCATTACAAAATACCCCTAAATTGCCATTTCTTTTACAGCAACGGTTGTCATTATAAAATAATATTTTTGTATTTTGTTAAACATTATGGTCAGGCTTACAAAAATTTCATCATTTATACTCACTGTCGGCGCATTTTGCTTCGCCGATAACGCAAGCACCGTCTGTGACGCTTCCAAAATGGACGCATTCGCTTACGAGGACTGCATCGCCATCCAAAGAGGCGCTAAACTTGACAATACGGATTTTTCCGAAAGAAACGCCGCTCCAGCTGAATTGATTTCGGAATCGTATGTCGAGCCATTCACCTACGATCCTTTTAAACGAGACGCCTATTTGACATCTTCGTTTGGAGAAAACCGCGGCACACGCTACCACGCCGGCATCGACTATTCCACGCAGATGGAAGAAGGCTGGCCCATCTACGCGCCTGAAAACGGATTCGTCAAGGAAATCAAAACATCGCCATTCGGTTATGGCAAAGTCATGTTCTTCCAAGGCGAAAGCGGAAAGACCTGGGTATTCGCACACCAAAGCGGTTTTACGCCGACCATTGAAAATCTCGTAAGACAAAAGCAATACGCCACACAAAGCAATGACATTTCCATAAAGCCGAATACCAGATTCCGCAAAGGGGACACGCTTACGTTCTCGGGAAGTTCCGGCATAGGCAATCCGCACTTGCACCTCGAAGTTCGCCTGAACAAAGACGACGTTATATCGCCATGCGGACTCGGCGTCAAATGCCTCGACACGATTGCACCGCAAATTTTTGGAATTGCCGTATGGCAAGGGAACGAACTAGCCCTTACGACAGACAACGCCATCCGCAACGGTTGCGTAGAAACTCCAGTGAAAAACGAATTTAATTTGTCCATGGCTATAAAGATTGCGGATTACAGCCGTGAGCCCAAGGAAAATCCGATGGCAATCCGTCGTATCGAACTGTGGCGCTACGACGACAAAATTTACAGCAAAATATTGGACACACTCAGCTACAAAAAAATGATAGACATCCGCAACGAACTGCTTTGGGCAGAAGAAGCGGATACTGCAGGCGACTGGCATTACATCAATACCAAAATTGGCCCCATTTCTACTTACAGACTCGAAGTCGAAGATTTCGCAGGGCACGTTGTCAGACGCGAATTCAGTTTCCATCAATCTTGCAAAAACAACGGCAAGTTTATATTAACTAAAAACCAAAATACTCCTCTTTACACATTCCTGAGCAAGAGCATGCTCGACATATTCCGTTGTCAGTCAGGCTATAAGTTCGCCGCATTGAACAAAGACGAACAAGTTATCAATAACGATTTGTGCAAAATGTTCGACAATAGCAAGCCGCTTGTGATTGGAAAGATTGTCGAGACGTTCCCCGAGACGAGATTCATCCGCTACAGTGCAGACGCTTCTTCAACAGGCACTGGGCGCAGCGTGAACGAATTGATTTCCATTTATCCTTACGGCAAGTACAAAACAAGCATCAACTGGTACACAAAAGTCGGCAACGCCAAGATTTCACAAAAGATTTCGGGAATTCCAGCCGTTGGCGACACGGCGCAACGCATACTCGCCGTAACACGTAACCAAACCGACAGCGTTGATTTTTACGAATTCCATCCAAAGGGATTGCAGTTCTACGGCAAGTGGAACGTCTGTATCGAGAACGACATCAATTCGGCCCCGCTTTACTGGCTCGGAGAAACAACTCGCAAATGGTTCTACTTCGAAAAGCAAACAGGTTCCAAAAACCGCTGCGTTACGACAAACGAACTTAGAGACCTCGCCAACATTTCTGACGAAGATGGATTTTCAATGGGATTCCCGTATTGGGCCGAAACTCTAGTCAGCGGACAACACCAATCGGCGCTTAAAATTCCACTTTATTCGAAATACGCAGGCATCCCGAACGGAAACGCCATCACGGTCAAATATGACAAAAAGTGGATTGCCGCCGAATACGATTCCGAGCCGCGCGAAATCATTATCCTCGGAGACGCTCTCCCCGATGCTGGTGAAACAATAACGATCGAAATCACAGACGATTCCAACCGCAAAATCACAAAGGAAATTACAGTTCCCGGATTCTAGAAATTCTGTACCAATTGCAAATTAGGACCGCCGCAAAGCGAGAGCATCCATTACAATTCAGGTTACCAACGAACAAAAACGTAAAACGACAAAAGAATTTGACATCCCTGGAATTTAATGGTTTTACTGAACGCAATTTTGTACATTCAAAACAAACTTATTTCCAAGGAGACTTCATGCATTTTGTAAAGTTAATTCCGATTACGGCAATCACCGCAGCAATGGGACTCGTAGCCTGTGGCGACAGCAGTTCTAACGCAGGAATCGAGAGTTGCAAAGTAATATCTGAAAATCCGCTCACACTCGAAACAGTCCAGCAGGGAGTTTCGGTTAAAATCACAATCGATTTAATTAAAGACAAAGTTAACCAAACGATAATCGCTGATCAAGACATTTCAGAACAAAGCTGCAGAGAGTACAGCAAAGACAGCGATTACGAAGACGTTTACTGCATGGGCAACAAGCTCATCACCATCAGCAAAAAATCCTATACGCAAAGCGATTTTAGCAAGATTAAGCAACAGTACATCAGCGAATGCAACGACACAAATTAACGAACATATTATAATTTATAATTCGCTATAGTGGACTAGCTTTCGTCTGTTGTTCAATGCTACGCGGATGGTATCGCGAACAACATCCCGCAGTCGAGGAAAATCCACCGGATGAACAGCAATGCGCGGAACGCCAAACGGAATTTTTAAAATTCCCTTTGCATAAATAAATGCGGCATTTTCCATTGACTTGGGAATGCCAGCAAAGCTTGCTACAGGCGATGAATAGCGGGTTCCGTCCACAGTCGTCATCGAGAAACGGTCTTCGTACAACATTTTTTCAGCACGCACTTGTCCTGGCAAATACTTATTGCTAAACCAAGTCGGCGGAACAAACGCCACCGGAGCTTCCGCATTTCCATTTTCATCTGCAAACAAAGTATTCCAGGCTCCAAGCGCCTCTTGCAAAAGCCGGCTGGATTCATATTCACAAAGCCCAGCAAATTCGGCTTCACCCGATGTCAAGTTCATGCCAATGAGCCCAGCGTAACTACGGCCCTGGCTGAATTCAGCTTTGTGCTTAAAGCCATGCAAAGCGAGTTCAAAGCCTTCGGACTTTAGCTTTCGGAGAATGTCGCGAAATTCAGCAACAGCATCGTCCGATGCATTCTCGGTATCGGGAATAACAAGCACGCTGAAAGGCGCACCCGCCAAATCCTTGAGTTCTTCAAGAATCGGAAGCGACGTACGGAAATTCCACACTGAAAAATCATGAAAGCAAAGGAGAAAACGCTTGCACATGAAAAAAATTATAGAAAAAAGAAGTAGACAGTAGGCGGTAGACAGTAGGCAGTAAATAGCGAAAAAAGAGCCTCAAAAACGCAAAACACTTCCTACTTCCTACTTCCTACTTCCTACTAAAAGCTACATTTACCTTACTATGTTCGAATCTATTATCCTCGGCCTTTTGCAGGGCCTCGCAGAATTTCTCCCCATTTCCAGCTCCGGTCACCTCGTAATCGGGCACGAACTTTTAAACATGAAAGAAGCGGGCATGTTCTTTGATATCATGCTCCATGCAGGAACGCTCCTTTCCATCTTCGTCGTGTTCCGCAAGAAAATCGTGGACATTATCGTTGGTTGCCTCCGCCGCGACAAGGAACAGCTCCGCGAGGCAGGCTTCATCGTGCTCGCAAGCATTCCTACAGCCATGATTGGCCTTGGCTTCAAGGATTTGCTCGAAGGCCTGTTCGAGAATCCACGCGCGGTCTGCGTTGCAGAACTTTTCACCGGCATTCTGCTTTTCACATCGCAGTGGGGACCGACCGGCGCCAAGCATCCGGAAAACGAAGGTGTCAAGATGAACTGGTGGCGCGCTCTCGTGACTGGCGTCGTTCAAGGCATCGCTTGCATCCCGGGCATCAGCCGTAGCGGTTCGACCATCAGCGCCATGATGTTCATGGGCGTGAATCGCAAGTACGCAGGCGAATTCAGCTTCCTCATGAGCATTCCCGCCGTCGGCGGTGCAGCACTCCTCGATTGCATCAAGTGGATCAAGTGCCAGAGCATGACTCCCGAAAAAGCGCTCCTCAATCCCGAAAAGGCTCTCAAGTGCGTCGATGCTGGCGGTTTTTCCCCGGAACTTCTGGTGGGCATGCTCGTAGCATTCATCTTCGGCATTATCGCTCTCAAATGGCTCATGAACTTCGTGCAGAAGGGCAAATTCCAGCATTTCGCTTGGTACGTCTGGGCCGTGGGCATCCTCGGACTGATCTTTATCAAGTAGAAACGCACCAAGAGTTTTTACGACTCATCATTCCCAAAACTTAAGTTTATTTCCCCGTGCCCACAGTCACGGGGATTTTTTAGTTCACTTTTATCGTTTATTTGCAATTCTAAAATCATACAAAACGTTACTCTGAAATTTTCTTTTTTTGTACTTTGCTTATGAATTTGAGATTGTTGATAAAAACTATTCCAATGAGGGAATATGAACAAAAAACACCTAACAAGAACTCTCCTCCTTTCAGCAGCCTTTATTACAGCCTGCGGTGATGACAATTCCACAATTCCGAGTTCAAACGAACTCCCCAACGAAGTCGCCAACATGAGCGAACTCGAAAACTACAACTGCAACGACGGCATCATCGGCAGGAAAGTTTTTGTGAAAGACATCGCTCTGAATTACGAATGCGATGGAGACCATTGGTTTAAATCCTACGACCAACCAAAATCCAGTTCGTCTCTCCAGAAACCGGAATCATCCAGTTCGTCCGTCAACAAACCACTCTCGTCCAGCAACATAACATTGATTTCGTCCAGCGATAAAGCGCAATCTTCAAGCAGCATTGCACCATCATCCAGCAGCGTCGAATCAAGTTCTTCTACCGCACAGGGCGAATGCCAAACATGCGAGTACGGCACATTGACAGACGAACGAGACGGTCAGACTTACAAGACCGTAAAAATCGGGGACCAAGTCTGGATGGCCGAAAATTTGAACTACAACTACGACCTGGGTTCGGCCAAAAGTTTCTGCTACGAAGACGATCCCTCCAACTGCGACCGCTACGGCAAGCTTTACAGCTGGAGCGCCGTCATGGACAGTGCCGGATTATTCTCGACCAACGGAATGGGATGCGGAGTCAAGAAAGAATGCACTCCCCAATATCCAATCCAAGGCGTATGTCCTGAAGGATGGCACGTTCCCAGCAAGGAAGAATTCATCACCTTACTCAAAGCAGTCGGTGGAGTACAAAATCAAGAAAACAACTCTTTCTGGAACAACGCCGGTACAGTACTAAGATCCACTAGCGGGTGGAATGATCCGAATGGCAACGGAACAGACGAATTCGGCTTTTCGGCACTACCAGCCGGTTATTTTCTGTTTCCCCTTAATTCAGGCAACAGAAAATCTTACCGTAAAGGAGACGAAGGGTACATCGCAAGCTCCACGCAAGAAGAAGGTTTACTCAGCCATGCAGTTTTCCTTTCCTTAGCCTCAAACGACGACTTTGCGGCAATTTCCGCGTTCTCGAAGGAGTACGCCTCTTCAGTCCGCTGCCTCAAGGGTGCAGGGAAATTAATTGGAACCGGCAAACTCAAGGATGAACGCGATGGGCAAATTTATAGAACCATAAAAATCGGCAATCAAGTTTGGATGGCGCAAAACTTGAACTACGCCTACAACGAACCCACGTCAACACAGGATTCCTCCAGTTTCTGCTACGGAGGCGATCCAACCAACTGCACCGTTTTCGGTCGCCTTTACTTGTGGAGCGCGGCAATGGACAGCGTAGGCAAATTCTCGACCAACGGAAAAGGCTGCGGGTATGGCTCAAAGTGTTCAGCGACCGGGAAGGTCCGAGGAGTTTGCCCAAGCGGTTGGCACCTGCCCAGCAGAGAAGAAGTCATTACTTTACTCGAAACCGTAGGCGGGATACAGAACAAAGAAAAGAACTGGCTTTGGGATAACGCCGGAAAAGCACTGAAATCGACCGGAGGATGGAACAATTTCAACCTGGATAGCGGCAACGGCACCGATGAATTCGGATTTTCAGCAATTCCTGCAGGAAACTGGGACTATAGCGGAAAATTCTTCGACATCGGCGACGAACTCAACATCATGACTTCGTCCCTGAAAAAAAATAATAGCAGCGACTCGTACTACTTAAGCCTGATCAATAACGAAAGCTATGCAGGCATTTACAGCGGTTCTAGCATGGACGGACAATCCGTCCGCTGCATAATGGACTAAAAGTGAGGTCCTTGTACCGTAAATAATTCAGTTTTCAATCGGAGGCGGCACAAAAATATACTCGCCGTCGTGGCATACAAATTCGCACTCACCCGTGCGAATTTTTTTGTTGTCAGAATCTTTCTCATCACAAGGCGTTCTATGAATAGGATGTCTCCTGCATTTATTCAATTCATAGATTTTATTTAATCTTTCCCCATATTTAGCCCATTTGCCATCGGTACATAAGTAGAGTTCGTCAACGTAGGCACTCCCCGACTGGTTTTTAGCCGTAGAATCACTGCTAGGCAACCTTGAAACGACCCGAAATTCACTTTCGACAATGCAGTCTTCACCCGCAACAGGATCGAGATCCCTCCAATAACTACGGTTACAAACAAATTCTTTTCTCTGTATACAATCGACAACCTTCGTTCCTTCTTCGGCTTCGCATTCTGCGTACAGCCCCTTACGCGGCAATTCCGTAATGTGGGAGCATCCCGACTTTTTCATAAGAGTCCAGAATCCGTCGGCACAGGCATATTCATCGCCACTTTTGCAGTCGGTCACAATCGTCGGAGCATTCGAGTTGCAGCGTTTTCGACCGCAATTCGTTTCTCCAGCCGTACATTGGGTCAACGCGACGTTCAAGCACTGTCCCTCGTCTAAAGTCCAAGACCAAGACCCAGTCCCATACCGATTCGCACAGGTATAAATACCTCCAGTGACGCAATCCTTCACCTTCGCGCCTTTTTCGTAGCATTCATCAGGAGGACGGAAAGGAATCGGACAATCATAGCCATCGCACGCAACGCACATCTGTGCGAAATCAATGCATTGTTCCAGGAATTCAACAGAACTGGACGATGTTACGGACAAAATTTCTGATGAAGAAATTGCCGTTCGACTCGAAGAACATTTTGCGACAACGGATGAAGAACTTTCAACTTGCGAAGAAGGCGACTCTACAACAAGGCTGCTAGAGGAAGGCGCCAAAATTTCGCTACTGGATGAAAGCTGAAGCGTTTCGCTGCAAGAAGATAACAGTAGTGTTTCGTTGCCAGAAGATTCCAGCAAAAAAGCTGTACCGCTCGGATCGCTGGAGCTATCATTGTTGCAGGACACAACGACAAACGCGGCAAGCACCGTTGCGACATAAAATTTATCCACCACACTCTGTTTCATACAGCAAATCCCTATTTCCTTCACGAAAAAAAATAGCCATTTTTTCAAAAAACAAATAATTACAGGCTACAAAAAATAAAGACTTTTTGCAAATTAAAAATTCATTTATTCCTATATACTACGCTTTGTTGCATAAAGAGCAGCAATTGGTTAGAAGAGCCTAAACAATATTCCCTTTAAAAATAATACGCAGCGTTCAAATGCACTTGCCAATAATTACCAGAAAGACTATTGGACACGATATCCTTGAATCCAACGCCGACACTCCATTTGGCAAAATTGTAATTTATCTGCAAATCTTGCATCAAGAGCATCGGGTAAAAGAACGTCGTATTGTATTCACCAAGGTCGTCAAAGATTAACCACGGGAAGTAAACGGAAGGAACATAAGAGAGCGTAAAATCCTTGATGAAGAAGTTCAAGAAAGCACCGATTTCCACATTGCCGTGCCAAAGACGTTTATCAGAAACGCTCTCTTTTTGGGGATCGTAATCGCCCATCCATGCATCCGAATACGTACTAGGAGCGCCAACAGCAATGCCCTCGTAATCGACGGTTTCAAAACTTATACTAAACAAAGCGAACGCACCCACTTCCGAAATTGACGTATTTATCGAGTAAAAAAAATCCACATACGGATAAGGATAGAAACCTATTCCCCCGCCAGTTTCGTCACCATCAGACCTACCGTAAACCTCCCGGTAATCCAAAAAATAATTCAGTAATGGAAGGTTATATGTAATTCGGCCATCCATTTCTGGGAGCGTAGTTTTATTATTCGCGCCCGCTTTTTGCGAATCGTTATGAATTTTACCTGAAAAATGTTTTACTTTACCAGCACCGAAACCCGCAGACAAAATTTTCATCGAATCATTTTTTGCGATATGACGCATAGCGCCATGAAAACTCGGCGGAGGTTCAATATCGTAATTTCCCTTGGACAAAGAAATTCCCGGTGAGCCGAAACACCCCACCAACACTAATGAGAACAACAAAGCAACAAGCATTCCAAATCGCATAAGCAAATTTTTTCCAAAGAAATACGCTGACAATATACAAAAACTATGCAACAGGCAATCTTATACTCACCCAACCCAAATCCGACAATACGAAAAGTACTAACAAAAGCAGAACAACGAGAAAGATAAAAAGCAAAACAATGATTACAGTATGATATAGGCGACGCGAAAGACGATCAGTCTTGTCCATTTTGCTTATCTTCGTCTTTTAATTCCATATTTCATTTCCTTCTTTTGTCTTAAACTGGTTATCAAAATTGCTTTAGCAAAAGTGTATCAACGAAGATAGCCGGGCGAACAGC
>Ga0310696_10010217_pt1 | contig 10818 bp, 9 predicted proteins | sample AusTroGonzalo_MG_4_FD_203885 | JGI IMG/M metagenome (GOLD analysis project Ga0310696, IMG submission 203885) | Bovine rumen microbial communities from tropical cattle in Woodstock, Queensland, Australia - Gonzalo_02 (v2) (version 2) | ecosystem: Host-associated > Mammals > Digestive system >... | reverse complement strand
AAGACGAACGTAACATCATCGTGATTGAGAACAAAATCAAATCAAAAATTAACGGCATTAGACATGATATCAATAGCGATAAGGTAATAACCCAGTTGCATAAATACGTAGATATAGCGACTGCTAAGGCGAAAACAAATAAACAAAAAAAGAATACATATTTCTTCATTTTCCACCCAAATTATTACCCCAAACAGGAATTGGAAAAATTTCAAAAAAAATTACAGGAAACTTATAAATCCGTGACATATAAAAAGCTCCATGATTTTTTTAAAAACCGCAAACCACAAAATGCAGATAGATTTTATGATGATTTTCTTCTGGCATTAGAAAAACATACATCAGAAATAGTTGATGATTTGCTGGAAGAGAATAGAATACTTTTTACCAACGCCATTTTGGAGATAAAAGACAGTCGGTAAAGCCGTGTTTATAAAGATAAAGAAAGGTGAATTGATTATACAGCCATGCCCGAAGAAAAGCAACAACGTGAACGGATCAACTGCTTATTGCGGTTGATGAAGGAGAATCGCTATCCCAACTACGGGATGGTGCTTCACGAGATGCAGAAGACAGACACTGCGGTGCATTTTGTCAACAAGACCATCCAGCGGGATGTTGAGTACCTGAAAGCCTCTTTCAAGGCGCCAATTGAGTACGATCCGTCCCATCGGGGATATTATCTGGTGAATCCCAACTGGAACGGCTTTGCGCCGCTTTTGGACGAGGAAGAGATGGAGGCCGCCGCCATCGGGGCCCATCTGGCCGAGACCATTCTGCCACCTTCGAAGATACAATCACGCATCCGCCAGGGGACGGATGCGCTTTGGGCGCAGAACGGGACCAGCGACGACCAGTCCTACGCCATTCTCCAAGCACTGGTGGCAGAGGGAAGTCCTGCGAAAGTCAACCAAGAGGTATTCCAGATTGTCTTCGAGCAGTGGCGCAGTCAGCATGACGTGACCATTACCTATCAGCGCGTAAAAGGCGGGAAACCATATAGCATCACCATTGAGCCCCATGTCCTGACGCTCTATGACAACATTTGGTATGTGCGCGGTCGAGCCGTCAAGGGGCGTCGCAATCCCAAGCATGGCGATTTTCTGACCTTTGCCCTGCATCGCATCCTAGAGGCAAAGCGAGATGGGCATCTCTTCGAACCAGACTATCTGGAGATCGCCAGGGTGAGCAGTGGCCAGCTCTTCGACTTCCCCCGCCTCAAGGGCGTAAGGCTGAAAATCAAGGGGCCGGCGATGAGATATGGTCTGGAACTGCTGCCGCTGGAGATGGTGGAAGAACAGTCGGAGGATTCGGCGATAGTCACCCTTGAGGAGATAGAGGAGTATCGTGTGCTCAATTTCGTGCTGACCTCCTATGGTGATGCAACTATCCTGGGCCCTACAAGCCTCAAGGAGAAGGCACGCCTCGCTGCGGAGAATGTCCTCAAGGGGTTGAAGTAGGGGCATCATCCCAACTTTCAGGGCTGGAAAGAAGGTGAGCATGTTTCGTGGCCTTTTTTTTCTGGCCAGCAGTCATTGCCTTGCTGATGTCGTCAAGCGAAAGGCCGAGATGGTTTCTGGAATCCCTGCGGCAGCCGCAATCGCACAGGAATGAGACCAGCCTGCTGTTGGCGCTGAACCAGAGAATGTGTTTATTGTGCAGGCAGTACCAGAGCAGGTTGTTGCCGAATATGTCGCAACTGGCCAGCGTTCCAGGAAAACTGTCCTCTAGGCATTTGATGGCGTGGATGGCGGTGGCTGACGGCAGATTCGCAGCTGCATACACCATCAGATGGTAGGGCTTGAGGCGGGCAATCATAGCGGTGTTGTTTTCCACCATCCAGGAGAAAATGGCGGTGGCGTTGTTGGTCAGCACATCCTTGAGCAGTGTCCTGCATGCCACCTTTCCATGCATCGTTTGCAGCAAGGCGAAACTAGGTAAATCGTCATTTCGGATGGCCTCCTGTAATTTGTCGCGCAACGGATAGTTACTCTCACGCTTTCCGACCATATAGTTCAGCAGTTCAAAGCCTGGCTTGTAGAGGCGGCAATACCATTTCCGCACCAGAGGCGCATCCACCAGCCATTTGGAGGAAACCACGAAATTGGACAACTTCTCCCTGTCATAGTTGTTGTAACTATAGTATGGCAAACCTCCGTTCCGTTCCCGTGGAGTCCTGTATTCGGAACTAGTCGCGCAGTCCAGCCAGATTTCCGCGCGCCAAGCGGTGGGGATGATGTCAATAGCGGAAAGGATGTCTTCCCAAAACAGGAAGCGGTCTTCTGCCCATAACCAATTTCTGCTGAGATTGACCAGCAGCCTCCGGGATATTTTCTGCCGTGCGAGAGCGGCTAAATTTCCAGGCGTCAGGAACGGAGCGACAACTTCGTAGGGAATATACGATCTGCTCCAGAGCGGCGAGTCTAAAGGAGTTTTAGTTTTCGACAGATTGTTCAGATACTGCGAAGCGTATGCACGCAAGGCCTCCTGTAGTTGTCGTACGATAACTTCCATCACTTCTTGTTCCAGATGTTCGGTTGCGATTGTTCCATAAGTTTTAGCCGTGGAGAGAATTTCCTTCCCCACAAAAATGATTTTTTCTGATCATCCAAGGCATTTGTCAAATTACGCCAGGACAGTCCGATGTTCATTGGGGCGTCAGGCGAACAACCATGCTCCAGAAGATATGTTGTCAGTTGACAGTTTGGGTGGAACCAGCATGTGCGAACATTGGTCAGTTCGTACCAGAGCAGATTCTGTCCGAAGACATCGTGAAAGCCTCCCACTATCCCAGGCCTGGCCTCTTCCAAGATATCCAGCACAGGAATGGCTTGACTATCAGGAAACTGAGCAACCACATGGCAGGCGATTTCCTCTAGGGGAACTGCCTCCTCCAATTCCTGCAGTTCATTTTCCAGCAGATGCCGAAATATCCCAAACGCCCCGCAATCCAGAATCTCGGCAATGATGCTGAAAGTCAAGCGGCAACCCATCATGGTGCGTTTTATCCCGAATCCAGGAGCGCAGTCCTCTGCTATCTCCTGGCGCACGCCATTCCATCCTGGAAGAGTATTCCATTGGCGGCCTACGCGAATATACCGCAGTGTCTCCCACCCCTGTTTGCGCGCCTGACAATAGCGGTTGATGACCGTGGAGTTGTCCAATAGATAAGGGGAGGTTATAATCGACTTGGCTAAATCATTTGGACCAATCTCCTGCCAGCCGAAATCGCTTTCGGTCCCGTTTTCTTCGACTGGATGCTGGTGCCTTCTATCTTTACAGGAAATAAACATCTCGTACCAGATGGAGGCGATGAAGGCATCGCTGAAACATTTGCGGTTGCGCAGGATACGTTCCCAGAAAAGATACAGGCTATTCAGAGCCAGTTTATGCGATGCCCACAGAAGAACCTCCTCGCCCATCACGCTGTCGCCGAAACACCGAAGATTCTCGTCCGTCATGTATTCGGCAATGAGATGGTAGTGGTTATTGTAGGTTTTTGTCCTTAGACGCTTATACATACCCAGCACCGCCTGACATGTCTCCTTTCGCATATTACTTTCCATTCCCATCTTCTCTTTCTCCTTTGAATCTGACAAGATGCCCACATTCGCAAGGCTTGGCACCGCCTCTGGCCGACGCCCGCCTCACCGCATACTCCGGGGATACCGGAGAGCGATGTCCAAAACGCCCGCAAAATTAGGCAGGAGTTTTGGACGCTCCTGGAGACGCTCCTCAACATGTTGGAAAACTGGTGTAACGGAAACCCATTGCCCTGCCTTGCCTCTTTCGGGTCCTGGACAATTATCTGGACAGAAGGTCGCTGACAATGGCCCGCAGACGCGGCAGGCAACGGTTCTTGGCCAGGGAAACATAGTCGGGGCGCACATTCAGCTTTTTCGCGACATCCATGGGACGCTCATCCTCAAGAACCGCCATCACGAAGGCATCAACCATAAGCTGCGAACGCGTCTCCTTGCGAAGAAGGCGTATGCCCTCATCGATGCACTTGCGAATTTCGCGCGCATTGCTTGAGATGTCCCGTGTTACCGCACCATCGTCCTCGCAGAGACGCACCAGGGTGTCATCCTCGACGGCGACATACCTGCGTTCGCGGCGTTTCAGGCTTCTGCAGGCATTGCGTACCATCGTGGCCAGATAGTTGCTGAAACGGTTCTCCCTCGGGTCAAAATGACAGGCGTTCTTCATGAATATGGTAATCATCACATCGTCGATTGCCATCGCAGCCTGTCCATGGTCAAGTTTCTCATTTTGGGCAACGGAGAACATGAATGACTTGTAGGTGCGGTAGAATTCCTCAGCCCCCATCTTGTCCAGTTCGGGATAGTCAAACGACTTTTCGTAACATGTCTCTTTGTTCATGGCATGCTCCTTGTTGTGGCTTGCTGTTTTTCTGTCACGCCACATACACTACACGCCCATGTGAGACATCTAATGTCTTAGTATAAAAATGGTGTGGATTTTTTCTCTAAAATATCTCTGCTGAACAAAAAAACGCCAGTCCGATATCTCTTCGAACTGGCGGCATGAAGGGCTATGCCCGATGTCCAACTTCAGTTATTTTTCGTCTTCCTCCTCGTCTTCCACATCGTCTTCTTCATCTTCCTCGTCAGAGTCCTAATCGTCTGAACCGAAGAAACCTTTATGTTCTGCTTCATAGTCAGCGTCATCGATAAACAAATCCCACCCATAATCTAGGAGAATGCTCATCCTTGTCATTTTTTCAATCGCATCCAGCAAATCTTCACCAGAAGCGGTCTCGATGAAATTTGGGAAAAAAACATCATCGAGGTCATCAGCACCATATTGTTGCTTTAAGATATCCTGAACTTCCTGGGGATAATCTTCCAACTTGAAATCACGATGTCTTACTGGTTCATTCTTGGTAAATTGGATGAAAATTTCTTCACTGAAATCTCCTCCTATACTCTTGATGAATCTTACTCGCGCTGGATTTGCGTCCAAGACAAAACAGCGTGTATCAAAATCCACTCCCTTTGACTCATAGGCTTTGCACATTTTCTCAAAAGCCCGATCGATCTCTTTCTGAGTCATTTGCCTTTCTTTCTTCTTGTTCATGTTGTTTCCTCGGTTAATTAACAGATTGTGCTGAAAATCGGCTCAATTCAAGCCTCTGACATAATTACGCAACTCGATTGGTAATTCTTTCATTTGGATTGCATAAACTTTTTCCGAACTTTGAAAGAAACGGAACCTCTCACTTCCATAGACGCAACTGTCAATGAAAATTGCAATATCGGACTGGGAGACTTTGTTGACAATAATATAGTTTTTTGGTTGTAATTTGCAAACCTGAAATGCTTGTAAGCAAAATGGAAACTAAAGAATATAATTCCACTTTCATTGCCGGGAGACTTCCAGGCAATTCTCGTAGATTGATGAAAACCTTCTGAACAGCAACATTGAAAAACGATTATTGCAGTATATATTATTTACAGAAAGGAGTACGGTGATGAAAGCTTTGACCAGCAGTGTCTACAGTTTTGAAAAACTTGTCAACGGGGGATACCTCTATGTTGACAAAACCGAGTACATTTGGCAACTGATAAATCACGTTGGCGAATCTTACTTTCTTTCCCGCCCCCGCCGCTTCGGCAAATCGCTCACGCTCTCCACGCTAAAGGCGGTATTCGAGGGCAAAAAGGAATTGTTCAAAGGCTTGGCGATTTATGACAAGCCATACGATTGGAAGCCGTATCCCATCATACACTTGAGTTTCGGCGATTACAATGTGATGTCCGATGCCGTCCGGGAGTTGCCGGACTACCTGATGGCTAAAGTTCAGAGAATCGCCCAGGAATACTCCATTCGACTCGAAGGCGGTACACCAGGACTCTGCTTCGGCTATTTGATAGATCAACTCTCTAAACAAGATCAGGTCGTTATATTGGTGGACGAATACGACAAGCCTATTCTTGACAACATCTCCAGCCCCGATGTCAAAAAAATACAGCAATGCCTGAAGGGGTTCTACAGCGTTTTAAAGGACCGCAACACGCAGGAACGCCTGCTCTTTGTCACTGGCGTCAGCAAATTCAGCCATGTCTCGCTGTTCTCCGACCTGAACAATCTGACTGACATTACGATGGATGCCCGGTACGCCACAATGCTCGGCTACACCCAGGAGGAGTTGGAAACGAACTTCAGCGACCGCATTGCGGCAGTCGCGGGAGGCCGCGATTTCGACGAGTTCAAGGCAGAGATCAGGGAATGGTACAACGGTTACCGCTTTCACAGCAACAGCAACACTGTTTACAATCCGGTCTCGTTGGCGAAATTCTTTGAGTCAGGCGGCGAATTCAACAACTACTGGTTCTCTACTGGAACCCCCTCATTTCTGCTGGAGCTGATAAAAAAACAGCACTTCAATTTTGAAGAGGTTCTGAAGTCTCCAGTCTCCAATTTCGCCTTTGACGCTTACGAGATAGACAGACTGAATCCGCTGACCCTGCTGTTGCAGACGGGCTATCTTACCATCGACAGCGCGGTCAAGCGTTACGGCGACACCGCCTATCAGTTGCGCTTCCCGAATCTGGAGGTCAAAGGTTCCTTCGAGACCTATCTTGCCGGACATTGCAGCGGCTTGAGGGTGGATCAGGTGAAGGATTCAGTATACAAACTTGCAGACGCGGTCACCGCCGGTGACGTCGATGGTTTCCTGGAGGCGATGAAAGTGTTTTTCGCCCAAGTGCCATACGATGTTCATTTGAAGGACGAAAACAATTTTCACTTGCTGTTCTTCTCCATCTTCATGCTACTCGGCATCAGCATTGTTGCGGAATCCAAGACCAATGAAGGCAGAGTTTACGCAGTTGCCGCAAACGAAGATTTCGTCTTCGTCTTCGAGTTCAAGCTCGACAAGACCAAGGAACTTGCTCTTAATCAAATCAAAGACCGCGACTACTACCGCCGCTATATGAACTCCGGCAAGAAGATTTTCCTCATCGGAGTGAATTTCGATATGGAACGCGGGCAGATTCAGGACTGGATTTCGCAGGCGGTATAGAAAGTCGCAACTGTTCAGCCGGAGATACCGACAGCGTCCTCGCCGGTTTCCCCGCTGAATAGTTACGGCCTAATTATGATTAGGGATATCCTGGAGCATCAATTTCTGCTGGACGGCGGCAATATTCACATTCCTAACCTCACAGTTATCCTGGATGGCTTGCGCTGCCATGACTCCGGCTCCTTGTCCGATTCCGAAACAGACTGACATGATCCGGAAATTGGAATGGGCCTTGTGGCTTCCGCCGATACAACGTCCCGCAAGCAGCAAGCCGTCGATTTCCTTGGGGATGCAGCAGCCGGCAGGAATAGAATAACGTCCTTTGGACCGGAAGGTTTTCTGGGCTCCGTGCGGGTCAAGGCCAGCGCCATTCACATGGTGGATGTCAAAATTGAAGGCATTGCCAGTGGAAATCCAGTCGGGGAACAACTTGCCTTCCGTAATATCCTCGGCGGTCATTTCCTGCACGGTTTGGAAATGCCGTGTTTCCCGCACGCCCACATTCGAGGCGGATGCAACCCAGTAGCATTTTTCATAGCCAGGCGCATATTGGCGGAGGAAGGCGATTATTGCAGGGATCTGCCGACGGCAGGTGATTTCAGCCTGCGTCAAAGAACGCACGTCGGTTCCATCCATGTGGATGGCATTGGTCATATTCACGCAGACCTCGCCAGGCAAAGGTGTCTCGTACAGCAGCACATGTCCTGCGGGAAATGGCAGGGATTGACGTCCGAGCGCCTGGATTTCACCGGCAGGAACATCCACCAGACTTTCAAAGGAATGCGGAAATATCGCGCGGGAATAATCCACGCCGCCAATCCGGAACATCAGGGTCATGGGCTGGCAAAGTTGGTCCTCCTCACGGCCAAGCGTATATTCCGCCCCTGCCCGCGCGGCAACATCACCGTCTCCCGTACAGTCAATCACCACTTTGGACAAGACGGCTTCACGCCCCGACTTGCTTTCTGTAATCACGCCTTTGACATGGCCATTGTCGGTAATGGCCTCGGCAATCAGCGTATTGAATTGCAGGGAGACGCCGAGTTCCGTCAGATATTCCAGCAGGACAGTTTTCAGTGCCTCGTGGTGTATTGCCTCAATCCTGTCTGGTTTGCCCTCGGGGCAATCCAGCAATCTGGCCGCACGCTCCTGGATTTTGCGGATTTCCTGACCATTGCTGTACCCGCCCCAATGGGACATCATGCCCATGGTCGCCATGCCACCAAGGGCATTGGACCTTTCCAGCAGCAAGACGCTCTTGGCGCCGGCTTTGGCCGCCCCGATTGCGGCACCGATGCCGGCTGGGCCGCCTCCGGCAATCAAGACATCCACGTCCGCCACGACCGGCAATTCACGAGCCTGTTCCATATAAGTCTTCATCGGCAAATCCTTTCTTTGTTCCTGGGTCTTGGTTGAAACAACTGTTGCTATTAATTTTCTCATAATTTATATTTTCCCTGGGGAAAAACCTTGAAAAAATCTTTTTTTCATCTTAAATTATCTCATATAATCAAGGAGTTGCGGATTATGTTGTTCAGAGATTTGATGCGTCTCATCGAAAAAGACAAGAAAATCGCAGTCAGCCTGGAAGTTCGCCATCCGGTTTTTCTTCATAACGAAGACCTGAAACTGGCGCCCGACCAGTTTTTGCATCATATTCCTTTCTGCCGTGCCGCCAAGCAGCATGACGGAAACCGCACCTGCAGCCGCAACAAGTCAGTCAGCCTCAAACTCGCAGAGAAAGGCCATTGTTTTTGTGGAAAATGTCCGTATGGCATCATAGAATTTGCCGCCCCTGTCATCTGCGATGGCAAGTTGGCGGCGGTCCTGTACCTGGGCGGTCTGGTGGCACCGGACTGGAAGCCCCCAGCCTTCTATCATGGAGAACGCCCGCGCGAAACCAGTAAGAACTGGCGCATGGAATTGAGCGAAAGCACCTTCTTCCTCAGAAAATCCCTGGAAATGGAACTCCGCGCCCTCGCGCTCCGAGGCGGCATGAATATCGCCAAACGCCGCACCGAAGACTTTTATGTGCAGAATTGCCTGGCCTTCATCAACGACCATTATCAAGATAATATCTCTTTGGCCGGCCTGGCGCGGCTTCTCGCCGTCAACCCTAATTACCTGGGCAATCTGCTTAAGCAAAAGTTGAATACCACCTTCCGCGAACAACTCAACCAGAAACGGCTTGAGGAGGCCGAAATACTGCTCCAATTCCATCCTAAACTGTCAATAAGCGAAATCGCCTTCCGCTGCGGATTTTCTGACAGCAATTACTTTTCCGCCGTATTTCATCGAAAACGCGGCATGACACCGACCTCTTTGCGTCAAAGTCCAGTACCATAACTTGGGCAATCACAGTATCCAGGAAACCAAATCGAGAGAAATGGCAGTGTGACTATTCAGAATGTTCACAAAACAAAAAGTGGTTAGGGGAGCGTCATGTCCCTAGTCCCATGTCCAATCCATGCGCGCGTCCCTCGTCCCATGTTCCACGTCCCATGTCCCACCCATGCGCGCCTGAAGTTCCCGAATGAACTTGAGAAACTAGAAAGTCAACCTATATTATTTCCCAGGCGACAACCAAACTACGGAGTCACTATGCCGAAGATGAAACACAAATCACGAATGAAAATCGGCGGTGTCAGTTACACCTGCTACGGCTACCAGGAAGGCCTGCCCAAAATGCGGGCCTGGGGGTATGACTGCCTGGATTTCCAAGGGCTTGTCAACACACAGGTGCACGAACTGTTCCAGTTGAAGCCACGTCAATTCTGGAAGCGCCTGGAGGAAATCCGGAAGATGGTCTCCGACAACGGTCTGGAAATCTCGCAGGTACATGGCCCGTGGCGTTGCCCACCCCAAGACGCCACGCCGGAAGACCGGGCGGAGCGCATGGAGAAAATGCGCCTGGTGCTGGAGGCGACGTCCCGCCTGGGCAGCAGGAACATGGTCATCCACCCCATCATGCCGTTTGGCCTGATGGAAAGCAAGGCGGAACAGAGGCAGCAGAGTTGGGAAATCAACAAGGAGTTCTTTGGTCAACTGCTGGAGACGGCGCGGGAGTTCCAGGTCGTCGTCAACTTGGAGAACATGCCCTTCCCGCACCTGGGGCTGGCGCGTCCCGAAGCCATTATCAAGTTCGTCAAGGAAATGGACAGCCCATGGTTCAAGTTCTGCCTTGATACTGGCCACGCCTTCTGCATTGGAGGCTCCCCGGATGAGGCGGTCCGCCTCGCAGGACGGGTAATTTTGCAGACTTTGCACGTCCATGACAACTGCGGAAATAGCGACAGCCATTTCGTCCCGTATGTCGGTTCCATCGACTGGGAGGCCTTCCGACTGGCCTTGCAGGACATCGGCTTCGGGGGCACCTTGTCGCTGGAAAACCATCCGTTTTTCAAATATCCCGACAAACTGCGTCTGGACGCAGAAATGAATCTGGTCAAAATCGCCGCCTACCTGGCGGGGCGAGACTGAAATTCTTTGCCGCCAATCACGCAATAATCGACGCTACGACGTGGAGCGACAATCGACATTTCGACGCGCAACAAGAATAACAGCCGAGTAAACCAAAATCATACTCTGCCAAAACATAGCAAAACCATGGACAATTTCAAAACCAGGCATCCATTCATTGTCAACGGCCTCAAATTTGTCGTGCAGGTGTTCATTGTTTTCGTGCTGTTCTATGTTTGGATTTGCGGCATGATTGGCATTTCCTTTGGCTTGGTCAGAAGGGCTTTGCCACTGTTGTACTGGTCCGCCTT
>Ga0310696_10010215_pt1 | contig 10819 bp, 5 predicted proteins | sample AusTroGonzalo_MG_4_FD_203885 | JGI IMG/M metagenome (GOLD analysis project Ga0310696, IMG submission 203885) | Bovine rumen microbial communities from tropical cattle in Woodstock, Queensland, Australia - Gonzalo_02 (v2) (version 2) | ecosystem: Host-associated > Mammals > Digestive system >... | reverse complement strand
CTCCGTACTGCTGACGGTGTGCGCCCTGCCGGCCCTGCCGATCTTTGCGAACGGCGACGAAGAAGAGGGCGAGGGAGAGGAAGAGATCGAGACCGCCCGCGTCCTGCAGGCAGATCACGATTATACCCGCGACGAGTATCCCACCACGGAAGACCGCATCGGCGATATGGTCAAATATGTCGACAACGGCACGTATTCGCTGTACGTCGATCCGGTGCTCGGCACGGTCGCTTATTGCAAAAACGCCACCGGCGAGATGCTGTTCAGCAACCCGTATAACATGGCGCTTGAGAAAACCAGCGACACCAAATCCCGCGAGGAGATGATGGCGCAGATCATTCTCAAATACCGTGATGCGGAGGACAACGAAAAAACGCTGAACAGCTATACCGACGCCGCTCTGAAAGGGCAGTTGGCCGTCAAAAAGATCAAAGGCGGCGTGCGCGTGGAATACGCCATCGGCGAGATCTCGGCCCGCGTGCTGCTGCCGAAACGCATCGAGTATGATTCGTTTATGGATAACATCATAAATCCGATGAAAGAAAAAGGCGCCGAGGGCACCGCCGCTGCCAATACGCTGCGCATGTGGTACAGCACGCGAGCTACGCATGACGAAGAGCGCGATCTTTACTATTTAAAACTCGACCCCAACGTCAAAGCGAAAAAGATGCGCGAGCTTGAAAAACTGATCCTGCTCTATTGCCCGGAATACACGCTGGAAAAGATGGACGAGGATTATGATCTGCTCGGCTACGAGGACGACAGCACCGCGGCGCCCGTCTTCCGCACGGCGATCGAATACCGCGTTGACGAATACGGCCTGACGGCCAACGTCTCCGGCAACGGTCTGCGGTACGACGAGTCGGTCTACCGTATCCTCGAATTCAGCATTCTGCCTTACATGGGCGCCAGCTACAAGAAGAACGAAGGTTATTCGTTTTATCCGGACGGTTCCGGCACGCTGTATCAGCTGAACGTCGAGACCGACGGTATCGCCGGCCGTGTTTACGGCAACGACTTTGCCTTCTTCCAGAACCTTACCGGTACGCGCACGCAGGTCATGCGTATGCCCGTGTTCGGCCAGGTCGAAACGGATGCGACGACCGGCGTCAGCCGCGGTTACGTCGGATTTATCGAGGAGGGCGAGGCGCTGGCGACGCTGGTGCTCAACCACTCCAAAAAGCAGTTTTCTTCCATTATCCCGCGGTTCCTGACCCGCCCCTATGACAGCACGCAGTCTTCCAGCACGCTGTCGGTGTATGCTTATCGCCGCTACGTAGGGGACTACCGCCTGCGGTACATCATCCTGTCGGATGCGACCAAAGCCGCGGCGGCCGGCCTCACCTCGTACTACGATTGCTCGTGGCTGGGCATGGCCGAGGCTTACCGGGATTATCTCGACAGAACGTCGGATACGTTCAATCGCCTGACGGCCGAAGAAGTGAAGACTTCGATCCCGCTGTACCTGGAAGTTTTCGGCTGCGTGGACACCATCAAGAAAGTGGCCTCCGTGCCGGTGACGGTATCCGTGCCGCTGACTTCGTTTGAAGATATCTCCAAGATGTACGAGTACCTCGCGGGGCATGATGTGACCAACGTCAACTTCAAACTGAAGGGCTTTGCCAACGGCGGTATGTATGCGGAGGTGCCCTACAAACTCAAGTGGCAGCGCTCGGTGGGCGGCAAGTCCGGATTCAAGACGCTGCTGGCCGAGGCGAAAGAAAAAGGATTCGGCATTTATCCCGATTTCGATTTCGTCTATACTGCGGGCGGTAAAAGCGATGCGGGCCGCGCGGTCAAAATGAAAAAGAACGCCTCCCGCACCATCGACAACCGCTACACCACCAAGCGCGTTTACTCCGTGACGGCGCAGGCCAACGTCAGTTACTACCAGATGGTGCTGTCGCCGGCCACGTACAGCAAGTTCTATGAGAAAGTGGTCAAACGCTACAGCAAGTATGAAGACGCCACGGGCGTGTCGCTGGCGACCTTCGGCAGCGATCTGAACTCGGATTTCGACGAGAACAAGACCGTGCTCCGCGAGGAAGCCAAGAATTACGTCATCGAGGCGATCTCCTACTTCAAGAACAGCGGTTACAGCGTCATGGTCAACGGCGGCAACGCCTACACCTGGTCGCTCGCAGACCACATTCTGGATGTGCCGCTCGACTCCAGCCGCTATAAGACGGAATACCGCATGGTGCCGTTTATGGGCGTGGTGCTGCACGGCTACGTGCAGTTCGCCGGTACGGCGCTCAACATGGAGGGCAACCTGACCTACGCCATGCTGAAAGCCATAGAGAGCGGCGCCGGTCTGTACTTCATTCTCTCCTATGAGAACACCGAACTGCTCAAAGAGAATACGCTGCTGTCGCAGAACTACTCCGTGCGCTACGATATCTGGCGCAGTCGCCTGGTCAAGATCTACAATGAGATCAACACGGTGCTCGCCGACGTGCAGACCAAACTGATCATCGATCACCAGTTCCTTGACGCCAGCCGGGTGCCGGACGCCGACGAACTGCTGCAGGATATGGCGGACCAAACGGCTCTTGAAGATGCGGAGATCGAAGCGCAGAAAGCGCTGCAGATCGCACGGCAGGAAGCGATTGCGCAAACGCTGTCGCAGATGATCAACAACCTGGCTGTCGTCAACGAGAGCCTGATCAAGATCAACAGCGGCCGCGCGGCGGTCTCCGGCGCCGGCAACCCGCTTGTAACGGCGTGGAACGCCGCCATCGAAGAGTTGGACGCCAACGGCACATTGACAACGGCAACAAGGCTTGCGTTGACCGAAGCGCTTTCGACCTACGTGGTCGAGCCCTACGTCATGGCAGTCCGCAGCGGCGACGCCGTGGCGTTGGAACCGCTGATTCTGAACACCAAAAAGAACTATGACGCGTTGAAACAGGCCGACGTGGCAGACGACGTGTTGGCCACCGCGCGCGCACAGTTCGAGCAGATCCTTGATCTCTACGTGGCGATCAAGAGCGTCTATGAAAGCGAGACCTATTCGTTGACCGACGCCGCCAAAGCGGCCTATATCGACGGTCCCGACACCGTGGTCGGCGCGCTGCAGGTGACGACCGGCGGTACGGCTCTGACCGTGAGCGCGGGCGATCTCGATCGCTACCTGTTCGGCAACGATGCGACGGTCAACGATCGCTATGCCGCCATCGGCATCAAAGAGATTGAAGCTGCCTATGCGGCGGCGCTGCGCGACGCGCAGATCTACGACGCCTCTACCAGCACGGTCGAGATCGACTATGCGGCCCTGAAACAACAGCAACGGGCCGGCCTCAGCGTCACGCCGCAATCGGAGCATGAGGAAGAGGAAGCAGGGGCTTCCGGCAGCGCGGCTGCGGCCGTGGCGGTCGCTTCCAAGTATGCCATCGACAACAGCGTGGTGCTGGTCACCTACGGTGAAAAAGGCAATCCGTACAAGTCTGTCATTCTGAACTTCAACGATTACGCCATTCGCACCGAGGTCGGCGGTATCATCTATCACGTAGACGGTTATGACTACGTGGTCATCTATCATTGAAAGGGGGAAGTGAGTATATGACGAATCAAGTCAAAGCGCCGGCTGCCGCCAAAAGCGCGCCGGTCAAAAGAAGAAAAATCGCTTCCCTCGACAGAAGAAAAGCGCGGGCCGGCTGGCTGTTTGTGCTGCCGTTTCTGATCGGTCTCGTGGTCATTTACATCCCCATCGTCTTTGAATCCATCAAGCAGACCTTTTATGTGTATCGGGCGATGGGCGGCGGCGTTGACGTCAAAACTTTCGTCGGCTTTGAAAACTATCGCGACGTGCTGACGGGCGAAAAAGCGACGTTCCTCGAAACGCTGCTGGCAGGCTTGAAAGACATGGCCTTCGACATTCCCGCCATTCTGATCTTCTCGCTGTTCGTGGCGGTCATTTTGAATCAGAAAATGGTGGGCCGTGCGGCTTTCCGCGCCATCTTCTTCCTGCCCGTTATCGTGACGACCGGTATGATGGCCAGCATCATGACCGCCTCGTACTCCTCCTCTACGGAGGCAGTTGACTTGGGCGCCGAGGTGACGTCGGCCGAAAAGGTGGCGTCTGCCATGGCGATCGAGAGCTTGCTCGAGCGTATCTTTACCAGCCTCGGCTTCGGCCTGGGGCTTGTGACGTACATCGCGCAGGCGGTTACGAACATCGCGGACATTGTCAACCGTTCCGGCGTGCAGATCCTCATTTTCCTGGCGGCGCTGCAGTCTATCTCGCCCGCCATCTATGAGTCCTGCCAGATCGACGGCGCGACGTCGTGGGAGACGTTCTGGAAAGTGACGTTCCCCATGGTCAGCCCTATGATCTTAGTGAACGCGGTGTACACCATCATCGACTCGTTCACGGTCGAATCCAACGTGGTCATGCGTGCCATAGACAAGACCTACCTTGAGAAGTCACAGCACCAGAGCGCTGCGATGGGCTGGATGTACTTTCTCGTCGTTTTGCTGATCGTCGGCGCGGTGGCGGGTATCATTTCCGCCTACGTCTTCTATCAGCGCAGAGACTGAGAGAGGAGGGTGAACTATGACTGATAACATGGAACAAAAACCCCGCATCAAACGGGAAAGCAAAAACAAGATCCGCGTTGAATTCGAGCGCACCTCTCTGCGTGAACGTCTCAAAGAGAAATACCTGTCGCTGTACTTCTTGAAACGGGCGGTGTGGTACGTCTTCCGGCTCCTTTTGCTGATCGGTATCGCGTTCGTGGTGGTGCAACCTTTCCTCACCATGATCATCCGCTCCATCATGGCCCCGCAGGACTATGCCAACTCGACGGTGGTCAACGTGCCGCGGCATGTGTCGGGCGTGATCTACAAGGCCATTTTCAAGGATCTGCATTACGTCAAGTACTTCTTTACCACGTTTGCGGTGTCCATGGCCTGCGCCCTGTTGCAGACCTTTGCGTGCAGCCTGATCGGCTACGGCCTTGCCAAGTTCAAGTTCCGCGGCAACAAGTGGGTCTTCCTCGCGGTCATCATCACGCTGACCATTCCGCACGGCTCGCTGCAATCGGCTATTTACTACCGTTTTCAGCATCTGGACGTGCTCGGCATCTTCACCTTCCTGTCGGGCGGCGCTCATACGGGCATCGGCTGGCTTGACAACATCTTTTCCAAGATCCACGTCTTGCCCAATGAGAAATTCGGCACGGGCATTCGTACCATCCGCACCCTGGTGCCGCTGTTCCTTCTGTCGGCCACGGGTCTCGCGTTCAAGAACGGCCTGTATATCTTCATGCTGCGTCAGTTCTTCCGCGGTGTGCCGGATGAATTGGAGGAGTCCGCGTATCTCGACGGCGCCAATACCTTCCGCACGTTTATACAGGTGATTCTGCCGCTGTCGATCCCCATGATGATCACGGTGTTCCTGTTTGCTTTCTGCTGGCAGTGGACCGACGACTTCTACGTCGAACTGTTCTTCAAGGGTGTTTCCGACGCCAAGAAACCGGCTTTGATGGTGTTCCTGCCGCCGGCTCTGGCAGACGTGCCCAAGTCCCTGACAGAGGCCTTTGCGGAATCCGGTAAAAGCACCAAGTACAACTACGCGCTGAGATACGGGTGCGGCCTTATGGCCAGCGCCCCCCTGATCGTGGTGTTCCTGTTCTGCCAGAAATATCTGGTGCAGGGCATTGAACGTTCCGGTATCGTGGGTTGATACAAAACAAACGAATACCCCGCTCGGGTTTACCGAGCGGGGTATTTTGTCGCCGCCGAAAAGGGGCTTATTTTTCGTTTTTCAAAAGAGCGCGGTGCACGGCAAAGTGCCAGTCGGCAAGGCGTGCCTGCCGCTCTTTTTCGCCGATGGAGGGCGTGAAGGTGTGTTCGATCCGGCAGATGTGCGCGATCTCGTCAAGATCTTTGTATATGCCGACGCCGAGTCCCGCCAAAAAGGCGGCGCCCTGTGCGGTGGTCTCCACCGAGGCAGGCCGCAGGGTGGGCAGACCCAGAAAATCGCTTTGCATGGAGAGCAGCAGATCGTTGGCGGAAGCACCGCCGTCCACCCGCAGAGCGGGCACCGAAAGGCCGGTGTCTTTCTGCATGGCGTCGACCACGTCCACGGTCTGAAACGCCATGGCTTCGAGCGTCGCGCGCGTCAGGTGCGCGCGTGTGGTGCCGCGGGAAATGCCGGTGATGATGCCGCGGGCGTAAGGATCCCACCACGGGGTGCCAAGCCCTACGAAAGCGGGCACGAAATACACGCCGCCGGTGTCTTTGACAGAGGCGGCCAGCGCCTCGCTTTCCCGCGCGCTGCCGATGAGGCCGAGACCGTCGCGCAGCCATTGAATGGCGGCGCCGCACACGAACACGGAGCCCTCAAGGACGTAGGTGACGCGATCGCCGATCTGCCAGCCCACCGTGGTCAGCAGGCCGTGCGACGAGGTCACGGGCCGCTCGCCGGTGTTCATCAAAAGGAACCCGCCCGTGCCGTAGGTGTTTTTGACCTGGCCCTTTTCAAAGCAGCCCTGCCCGAACAGCGCGGCCTGCTGGTCGCCCGCCACGCCCGCGATGGGAACGGCGGCGCCGAACAGCGCGGGATCGGTCATGCCGAAAAGCCCGGAGGAGGGAAGCACCTGCGGCATCATGCAGGCGGGGACGTGAAAGAGCGAGAGCAATTCCTCGTCCCATTTCATGGTATGGATGTTGAAGAGCATGGTGCGCGCGGCGTTGGAGGGATCCGTCGCGTGTACGCGGCCGCCCGTCAGTCTGTAGATAAGCCAACTGTCGACGGTGCCGAACAGCAGCTCGCCCTGCTCGGCACGGCGACGCGCGCCTTCGACGTGCGACAGGATGTAATCGAGTTTGGTGGCCGAAAAGTAAGGGTCGATCGTCAGGCCCGTTTTTTCGCGGATCATATCCTCATAGCCGGCGGCGCGCAGTCGCTCGCAGGCGGGCGCGGTGCGGCGGCATTGCCACACGATGGCGTGACAGACGGGACGGCCTGTTTTCTTTTCCCAGACCACCGTCGTCTCACGTTGATTGGTGATGCCAATGGCGGCGATTTGTGCAGGAGAAAGACCGCTTTCTTGCAAAGCACGCTTGGCGACGGAAAGTTGCGACTCAAAAATTTCTTCGGCGTCGTGCTCAACGTAGCCCTCCTCCGGGAAATATTGCGTGAATTCGCGCCCCACCTTGGCCACCACGCGGCCCTCGCGGTCAAAAATGATGCAGCGGGAACTTGTCGTGCCCTGATCCAGCGCCATCAGATACTCTTTCACGGCGTTGCTCCTCCTTTTGAAAAGGGTTTTTCGCGGGATGTATCTCCTATTATTATACCGTTTTCCGCCCCGGCTGTCAAGCGCCGACGCCGATGCCGCAAAAGCGGCTGTTAAGAATTTTTTAAGATTTAATCTTGCAAAATGCACGGTTTTTTTACTTTTGTCCTATTGACAGAAACAGGAGAAACGAGTATAATTTTAGTAATACGCGTTATGGTGCGAAGAATGTCATTTTATTGTGGAGGAAAACGATATGAACAGAGTGTACAACTTTTCGGCAGGCCCTTCCATGCTGCCGCTGCCGGTGCTTGAAAAAGCGGCCGCCGAGCTGGTTTGCTACGGCGACAGCGGTATGTCCGTCATGGAGATGTCGCATCGCTCGCCCGACTACGAGCCCATCATCACGGGCGCCGAGGCCGCGCTGCGCCGACTGATGAACATTCCCGACAACTACCGCGTGCTGTTTTTGCAGGGCGGCGCCTCGACCCAGTTTGCCGCCGTGCCGCTCAACCTGATCGGCAGAACGGGCAAAGCCGACTACGTCGTGTCGGGTCAGTTCTCGGGCAAGGCCTATAAAGAGGCCGAAAAAATGGGCTTTGACGTGCGTCTCGCCGCCACCACGAAAGACGACGTTTTCAACCACGTTCCGGCACTTTCCGCCGATATGTTCCGCGCCGACGCCGCCTATGTGCACATCTGCTACAACAACACCATCTACGGCACCCGCTACCCGGCCGTGCCGGATACGGGCGATATTCCGCTGGTGGCGGATATGTCCTCATGCATCCTCTCCGAGCCGGTCGACGTCAGCCGTTTCGGCGTCATTTACGCCGGCGCGCAGAAAAACATGGCGCCCGCGGGCGTGACCGTGGTCATCGTGCGCGACGATCTGCTTGGCTTCGCCGATCCCGAAATGCCCACCATGCTCGAATGGAAGACGATGGCCGAGAACGGGTCGATGTATAACACGCCGCCCTGTTACGCTATCTATATGCTGAAACTGGTGTGCGAATGGCTGCTCTCGATCGGCGGTCTTGACGAGATGAAGAGGCGCAACGAGAAAAAAGCCGCGCTGCTCTACAACTACCTTGACAGTCAGGACTATTACATCGCGCCGGTGCGGAAAGAGAGCCGCTCGATGATGAACGTGACGTTTGTTACGGGCAACGCCGACCTCGATAAGAAATTTGCCGCCGAGGCGACCGCCGCGGGCCTGAAAAACCTCAAAGGTCACCGCTCGGTGGGCGGCATGCGCGCCTCCATCTACAACGCCATGCCCTATGAGGGCGTTGAAAAACTGGTCGAATTCATGCAGAAGTTCGCTAAAGAAAATCCGAAAGGGTAAACGATATGAAAAACGTATTGCTGCTCAATAAGATCGCCAAGGTCGGCACCGACCGGCTGGATCCCACGGTGTACCGCTACGGCACGGACGTGGAAAATCCGGAGGGCATCATGGTGCGCTCCGCCAAAATGCACGATATGACATTCGGCCCCGAACTGCTCGCCATCGCGAGAGCGGGCGCGGGCGTCAACAACATTCCCGTTGACGCATGCACCAAGGCGGGTATCGTGGTGTTCAACACGCCCGGCGCCAACGCCAACGGCGTCAAGGAACTGACGCTGTGCGCGCTGTTTTTGGCCGCCCGCCGCGTGGTAGACGGCATTATCTGGGCCCGGTCTCGGCACCGAACTGCAGGGCAAGACCCTCGGCGTCATCGGTCTCGGCGCCATCGGCGGCACGGTCGCCAACGTGGCCGTGCACCTCGGCATGAACGTCATCGGCTGCGATCCGTTCCTCTCGGTCGAAAGCGCCTGGAACCTCAACCACCACATCAAAAAAGCCGCCTCGTATGAAGAGGTGTATGCCAACGCCGACTATATCTCGCTGCACGTGCCCGCCACGGATAAGACGCGGGGCATGATCAACGCCGCGACCATCGCGGAAATGCGCGACGGCGTCAAGATCATCAACCTGGCGCGTGCCGAATTGGTCAACGCCGCCGATCTGCGCGCCGCCATGGCGAGCGGCAAGGTCTCGGCCTACGTCACCGACTTCCCGACCGAGGAGACGGTCGATATCCCCGGGGCGCTCGTCATCCCGCACCTCGGCGCTTCCACCGAAGAATCCGAAGACAACTGCGCCGTTATGGCCGCCGACGAACTCGACGACTACCTGCGCTACGGCAACATTCGCAACAGCGTCAACTATCCCAATATTTCCATGCCTGCCGCGGGCGCGGTGCGCGTGTGCGTGATGCACGAAAACGTGCCGGCCGTGCTGACCAACCTGGCGGGCGCGTTCTCGGCCAAGCGCATCAACATTGAGAACATGCTCAGCAAGTCGCGCGGCGAATATGCCTACACCATGATCGACGTCAACGCCGTGGTCGACGACGATATTCTGGCGGCGCTCGGCGCCATCGAGGGCGTTGTGCGCGTGCGCGCGATCAAATTCTGATCGCTTTCCATTTTGAAAAGGACCCCGAACGGGGTCCTTTTTTGCGTTTCGGACAAAAAATGACGCAAGCCCTCTTGCCAAAGCGCGTGAAAGAGTGTATAATATATTATAATAAGCGTAGTATGCCCGCGCGGGCATGCGAGCGACATGTATGGGAGGAACCGTTTTGATCATCGCTTTGGAAAACGCCCGGCACGAACTGATCGACCTGCGGGACAACGTCAAAGATCTCGGCAGCGCGCTGCGCATCGAGAGCCTGCGGGGGCGCGTGGCGGAACTGGAACAAAAAACGGCCGACCCGGCATTCTGGAACGATCAGGAGAATTCCTCCAAGGTTTTGCAGGAACTCAAACAAAGCAAAGATACCATCGCCGATTACGAGACGCTGTGCGCCCGCCTTGAGGACGCCATCGCCCTCTCCGAGATCGCCATCGAGGCGGAGGACGAGAGCTGTGTGGCCGAGGTCGAAGCGGAACTGGACGCCATTCGCCGCACCGAAGAGACCCAGCGTATGGAAGTGCTGCTGCACGGTGAATACGACCACAACAACGCCATCGTCTCTTTCCACCCGGGCGCGGGCGGCACCGAGGCGCAGGACTGGGCGCAGATGCTGTATCGCATGATCACCCGTTGGGCCGAGCGGCATAACTTCAAATACAAACTCATCGACTGGCTCGACGGTGATATGGCGGGCATCAAAAGCGCCACCATCATGGTCGAGGGCAACAACGCCTACGGCTATCTCAAGAGCGAAAACGGCGTGCACCGCCTGGTGCGCGTCTCGCCCTTTGACGCGGCGGGCCGGCGGCAGACGTCGTTTGCTTCGGTCGAGGTCATGCCCGAGTTTGCCGACGTCGATAAAGTGGTCATTCGCGACGAGGATATCGAAGTCACGGCCCACCGGTCGAGCGGCGCGGGCGGCCAGCACATCAACAAGACCGACTCTGCCATCCGCATCCTGCACAAGCCGACGGGCATCGTGGTGGGCTGCCAGACCGAGCGCAGCCAGCTGCAGAATAAAGAGACGGCTATGAAAATGCTCAAATCCAAACTGATGGAGATCAAACTGCGCGAGCGGCTCGACACCATTGAAGAGATCCAGGGCAACAAG
>Ga0310696_10010213_pt1 | contig 10819 bp, 7 predicted proteins | sample AusTroGonzalo_MG_4_FD_203885 | JGI IMG/M metagenome (GOLD analysis project Ga0310696, IMG submission 203885) | Bovine rumen microbial communities from tropical cattle in Woodstock, Queensland, Australia - Gonzalo_02 (v2) (version 2) | ecosystem: Host-associated > Mammals > Digestive system >... | reverse complement strand
GGTTCTTCCTCGCCACAAAAAGCAGGAACGCCATGGTGACCTCGTCGCAATGCTCCCCGAACAATTCACGCACGATGCCTGCTTTGCGGTCAGGGCGGATGACGGGATTGGCAAAGATCGCCGCGAGCACGCGATTCTCCTTGCAGACGGCATACACCAGACGCATGTCCTCTGCCACCCTGTCGGCCACCTTTTTCTCCTCGGCGGTCATCAGGAGCGCTTTGGCATAACTGATATTGATACGGTAATCGTTCATAGCCGTTTAGTTCAGGTGAATACTTTCGAGCTCTTTCTGAATCAATGCGTCGGCTTTGGCCTTGTCGCTGAGTTCGGCGCGGATGAGTTTCTCCGAGATTTCAATACTGAGATTGGCGATCTGGTTTTTCAACTCATGCATGGCCTTCAGCTTCTCGTAATTGATATTCTCACGGGCAGCCTCCACAATGCGGTCGGCCTCGGCGGTCGCTTTGGCACGGGCATCTTCGACAATCTGCTCGCTGGTGAGGCGCGCGTTACGCAGCATCTCGTCACGCTCCATCTTGGCCTCGCGCAGCAGCTCCTCGTTGTGGGCCACCAGATTCTTCATCTCCTCACGGGCTTTGGCGGCCTCGTTTAGAGAGGCGGTGATGGCCTCCTCGCGGTTCTTCAGCGATTTCAATATCATCGGCCAACCCCATTTCATCAAGATGAAAGCCAGGATGCCGAACGAGACGAGCATCCAGATAAAGGTACCGAGACCCGGATTAATCAGAGGATTGTTCATATTTCGATTTTCACTTTTCTAATGTCACTTCAAAAGGGCCGGCCAATCGCCGGCCCAGAGTTTGTTTTTTGTTGTTTTACTTCACAGCAATCAGGAAGCAGACAACCACGGCGAAGAAGGCAACGCCTTCCACCAGAGCGGCGGCAATGATCATCGTCGAACGGATATCGCCACCAGCCTCAGGCTGACGGGCCATGCCTTCCATGGCACCCTGTCCGATCTTACCAATACCGATACCGGCTCCGATGGTGGCCAGGCCGGCTCCCACCGCTGCGCCGAGATAACCCATGGCTATGTCGGCCAGAAGAATCAATAATGACATCATGTTGTTTTAATTTATGTTGTTAAACAATATGTTTTATTAAAATCAGGCTGCAAAGTTAAGAAAAAAAATTGATACAAATGTTAAAACCTCAAAAAAAAACTTTTCGAGGTTTTGTTTTTGGGACAGTATGGTCTCAGGGACTTTTTTGACTTCTAGGCCTTTAGACTTGTCGAATAGTGCAGACCCACATTCTCCCTCCGCGCACGCGCCATCTTGATGATGAGGTAAGCGCAGGCGATGAGGTTTCGGAGTTCACTCAGCGGCTCGGTAAGGACGCTGCGGTTATACAGGTCCTCCGTTTCGCGGAAGATGAGGTTCAGCCGGTCGAAGGCACGCTGCAAGCGCAGGTCGCTGCGCACAATACCCACGTAGTTCCACATAATCTCCTGCAGTTCCTTCTTCGTCTGCGTGATAAGCACCATCTCCTCGTTGAGCACCATGCCCTCGGCGTTCCAGTCGGGCACCTCCTTTTTGACTTTTTCGACTTTCCTGACCTTTTCAACCGCATCCATCGCCGCATTGTGCGCATACACAACGGCCTCCAGCAACGAATTGCTGGCCAGACGGTTGCCGCCATGCAGGCCCGTGCAGCTGCACTCGCCCGCGGCATACAGATGATGTATCGAGCTCTCGCCGTTACGGTCCACCTTGATGCCGCCGCACTGGTAGTGCGCCGCCGGACGTACGGGTATCATATCCTTCGTGATGTCAATGCCGATGCTCAGGCACTTGGCATAGATGGTGGGGAAGCCTTCTATAAGCTGTTTCTTCCCGATGCCGCGGGCATCGAGGTAAAGGTAGTCCTTGCCGCTCAACTTCATCTCGTTGTCGATGGCGCGAGCCACGATGTCGCGCGGCGCCAGCGAGAGACGCTTGTCATACTTCTGCATAAATTCCTTCCCGTTGCGGTCTTTCAGTATGGCCCCCGCGCCACGCATGGCCTCGGTGATGAGGAAAGCGGGCTTCTCGGCGGGATTGTACAGACTCGTCGGATGGAACTGCATGAACTCCAAATCGCTGAGCACTCCGCGGGCACGGTGTACCATGGCCACGCCGTCACCGGTGGAAATGACCGGGGTGGTGGTGGTGCTGTAGACGTTGCCCATGCCGCCGGTGGCCAGCAGCGTCACCTTCGCCAGGTAGGTGTCGATACGGTTGGTGTCGCAATCCAGGGCATAGACGCCGTAGCACTCGATATCGGGCGTATGCTTTGTGACGCGCTGTCCCAAATGGTGCTGCGTGATGATGTCGATGGCGAACTGGCGTTCCTTGATTTCAATATTGGGGTGCGCTCGTGCCGCCTCCAGCAGGCCGCGCTCTATCTCCTCGCCGGTGTTGTCCTTGTGGTGCAGGATGCGGAACTCCGAGTGGCCGCCCTCGCGGTGCAGGTCAAACCGGTCTCCGTGGCCGTCGCGGTCGAAGTTGACGCCGTACTGCACCAGTTCGCGGATGCGGTCGGGAGCCTCGCGGATGGTCATCTCCACCACCTCGCGGTCGCAGATGCCGTCGCCGGCCACCAGCGTGTCGTGGATATGTTTGTCGAAAGAGTCGGAGTCATACATCACCGCGGCGATACCTCCCTGCGCATAACGCGTAGATCCTTCGGCGGCATCGCCCTTGGTCAGGATGCACACCTTGCCGTAGGGCGCCACCTTCAATGCAAAACTCAGACCGGCAATACCGGAACCAACTACCAAAAAATCAACTTCATATCGCATAAGCAGACAAGTATTATCAAGTGCAAATATACGATTTTTTTTATCCTCGCGGAAGGAAATTGATATCCGTGGGGGCTATCAGTCCCAGCGAAAGGGCTTTGGCCACACGGGCGGCGCTCTTGTTGACGATGTCCAACCGCCGCGAGAGGTCTTTCTGGCGCTCCTGAATGGCCTTGTCGCTCTCGCCGAGTTTCGACGATATCTCGCTGGCGGTGCAGCCCGCGGCCTCCAGCAGAAGCAGCTGCCGCTCGGTGTCGCTCACCTCGACGCCGGCCTGTGTCCCCACCAGGGCGAAATAGTGCTCGGCAGCCTCCTTCATGGTCAGCATCACGGGATAGTTGAAGTAGAACCGCTCGCCGCGCTCCAGGCAGGCGATGGCACGGAGGATGTTCTCGATGGAGAATCCTCCGGCGGCATTCTTGCTGACAAAGGCACTGGCCCCCAACCGCAACGCCTCCATCACCACGGAGCCAATCTCGTTGATGCGGCGCGTTCTGTTGTCCTCTGAGGCGAGGGGGTTGTCGAAGCGTCCGGAGAAGATGATGATCTTCACTTCGGGGTAGCGTTCATGCAGACGGCGCGTAATCAAAAGACCGCCCGTGGGCTCACCCTGGAATTCCATATCCACCAGCACATAGTCCGGGACCTGAGCCGTCTCCAAAGCCGCCATCAGGTTGGGACCCGAGGCAAAGGTGTCCACCATCCCAACACGCCGCGCCTCGGTGGTGAAATTGCCGGTGTGGCACTCCACCTCGGCCTGACGCTCGTTCATCTCATAGGTGACGGCCTTGCGGATCAATGGCTCGTCGTCAACCATCATTACTCGGATTGTATTCATGGACTTAATAGGACTAATTAGACTAAATGATCTTATGAATTGTCGGGAGTAGCGAGCAGCACATGCATCACAGTGCCCTTGCCGGGAGTGCTCTCCGCCCAGATGCGGCATCCGCGGCGCGTGTTGTCGTCATGTTTCTTCACAATATAGCGGCAGAGGATAAGCCCGAAACCGTGGTCGCCGTCGGGCTTGTCGGCCCTGAAGAGGTTTTCTTTCTGTTCCTCGCTCATGCCGGTGCCCGTGTCGGCGATAGTGATTTCGGCCATTCCGCTGACCGGGGCGACGGACACCATGACCGTTCCCTCGGAAGTGTGCTGGAGCGCGTTGTTGACCAGGTTTCTCAACAGAATGGTCACCAGCAGGCGGTCGCCCCACACCATGGCCTCCGCGGGCTTAAAGTCGAGGATGACGCCCTTGGAGGGCGAGACCACCTGACGGCTCACCTCGTCGAACACCTCTTGCAAGGCAAATACCGACGGAGTGAAGGCCAGTCCGCTGGGTATCGACAGCGAGGTCCAGTTCTTGATATTGTCAAAGGTGCGCAGTAGCTGTTCCAACACCTCGGAGCGCAACTCGGCAGGAAGGTCGGGATTGCGCAGGTATCCGATAAAGGGACTCACGTCGTGACGCATCACGCTGAGACAGGTCTCCACATTGGCGATGCGCTCCACGTCGCGCCGCTTGGCCTCCTGGAGTTCCCGTTTCTCGCGCCGCAGACGCAGGGTGACACGCCACAGCAGCGCCACCAGCGCCACCAGCGCCACTAGCATCCCTCCCAGCAGCAAGGAGAATTTCGACAGCAGGCTGCTGCGCCGGTTGGCCATGGCGAGCGAGTTCTGCAGGGCGAAGTCCTCTTTCTCGTTCTGCGCCACATATTCCTCCAACTCGCAGCGGTGCTCGTACCAGCGGCGGTTCTCGTCGGCCGTTTCCGCCAGACAGCTGCGGATAAGGACATCGAAATAGCCTAGTTCCATCTTCGGTGCCGAGAAAGGTTTCCATGTGCCCCGCATCGCGCGCCACTCTTCCAGCACCTCATGGGCGAAAGCGGTGTCTCCGACAAGGAGGGCATACCGCGCCGTGGAGGTGACGCCTCCCAGCATCTGATAGGGGTCGCCATACTCGAAGAAGCAGCGCCGCGCCTCGTCATAAAGCGCCAGCACGCTGTCTTCGGACACCTTGTCAGGAATACTCTTCAGCACCGAGGCGGTCATCTGCAAAGTGTTGGCATAATTGTAAAGGCAGAAAGCCCCGATATGCGGGTTCTCCAATATCTCGTAGTTGTAGTCGCAATACTCCAGGGCGCGCTCACTCTCTCCCGCCGACTGCAGGCCGTAGGCAATGGCATAGTTGAGGGCCATATCCTGCGCATAGTCCACCTTCAGATCCTTGCGCCGTTGTTCAATGTCGTCGATGATCAGCTTCACATCGGCCTCCTTGCCGTTACGGTAATGGAAATTGAGCGTCAGCAGGGTGATGTAGTATTCCGTCTGGGCATAGTTGTAAAGCAAGTCGCCTCCAGCAGACTCCAGAATGTCGGACTTCCCAATATCATAAAGCAACTCGTAGGAGTCGGCGATATGACAGCTGCGTTGTAGCAGACGCGCCTTGAGCAGGCGTGCGATGACCGATTCCACCTCGCCGTTCTTCGCCTTCCCCCCCTCACTCTTCACCGTCCGCTCCAGCCGTTCCAGCACCTCGGTGGCTTTTTCATAATCGGTCACCTGATAATAGGCAAAAGCCATATTGTTCAGCGCCCGCAACTCACCGTCGACATACTCGGGCAGGGAGTCCTTCACAAACGCCAATGCCGAGAGCGCACGCTCCAGACAGAGGTCGGGATTCTTGTAGCGGTTGATGAAGGCCTCCTTGTTCATCCCGTCGACCTTCGCCCGCTTCAAAGGGTCTATTCTCACCTCCTGCCGGCAGCCAACAAGCAGTAAGACCGCAATGAATAGAGTATATTTTACGTACATTTTCACGATGCAAAAATACGAAAAAAATAAAAATTGGAAAACTAAAAACGAAAAATAACAGAATTAAAGAAGAACGGGCCGTAAAAAAAACATCCAAATAAACCCCTGACAACCAATTTTTAATTTTCAATTAATAATTTTTAATTCAAAAAAGTTTTGCCAGTTCGAAAAAAGGTTGTACTTTTGCACCCGATTTGGTCGTTTGGCCGAGGGGCTAGGCACAGGTCTGCAAAACCTGCTACTCCGGTTCAAATCCGGAAGCGACCTCGCAAAAAAAGGGACTCCATCACGGAATCCCTTTTCTTTTTCACTTTCTGCTTCTTTTTTTACTCTGTCCACAGGACATGGAGGCTCACGCCAGCGCCGCCTGGATGCTCATCTCATAGAGCTCCGCGGGACTGATGCCCATGGCTTTGGCCTGTTTCGGGACGATACTCTCGGCACTCTGTCCAGGGATGGTATTGACCTCCAGGAAGTAGAGTTCGTCCTTCACAGTATCGTGGATGTAGTCGAAGCGCACGATGCCCTTGCAGCCCAGCAGGTCATAGAGCTTCAACGACACCTCCTGGATGTGTCTCGAGATACTCTCGGGACACTCGGCAGGGGTCACTTCGTTACTGAAACCCTGATATTTGGCCTCGTAGTCGAAGAACTCATGCCCTCCCTTGGGGATAATCTCAGTGATGGGGAAGACCAGCGTTTCGCCATCGGCCTTGCGGAAGACGCCGCAGTCAAACTCACGGCCCACGATGCACTCCTCCACCAGCACGGCGTGATCCTCGGTGAAGGCCTCACGGACGGCAGGGAGCAGGTCGGCGGCGGCCTTTACCTTGGTGGTAGCCACACTGCTGCCACCGGCGGCAGGCTTGACGAAGACCGGCAGTTTGAGACGTTCGGTCTTGGGCATATCGTCCAAACTGTACAGCAAAGCGGACTCGGCCACCTTGACCACCCCGAAACTCTTCACCACAGGGTTGCAGTAGCCTTTCTGGAAGGTCAGGCTGGAGGTATAGAATCCGCAGGTGGTGTAGCGTATGCCAAGCATGTCGAAATAGCCCTGCAGGACGCCGTTCTCGCCGGGATTGCCGTGAATGATGATGAATGCCAGATCGAAGCGAACGGTCCGGCCGCCATCGACAACCGTGAAGTTTCCACGGTCGAGAGGCAGACGCTCACCCTCGCGCTCCCAGTACCATCCTTCGCGCTCGACGACTATCTTATATACATTATATTTATTATGGTCCAGCTGACCATACACCTGATTCCCGCTGGCGATGCTGATATCATGCTCGCCGCTGTAACCGCCCATGACAAGTGCTATGTTTTTCTTTTCCATGTTATTCAGGTTTTTTTGTTTTTAACGTCCTTTATTCCATTTTATTGTCCTAGACAATCAAAAAAGCCCCTCCTGGTCTACAACATACTTCACTTCGTCAATTATCTCAAGGCATCGCGCCCGACTTATCCGGGTGTTCGTGCCGACAATAATCAAATCTTCGTCTGAGGGAAGACCCTTGAAATTGATAGTGATAATGGATGTGCGTCAAATTAATACATGCTACACGTATTATATTATGCTTAATTTGCTATATATGCAATGTATTACATATTATATTATGCGTTATTTTACTGCAAAAATGCACAATAAAATTCACCTAAACATTATTTTTTTACTAACTGACTTTCCTGGCAGTTTATTTCGCTTCCAGAGTTAGCGAAACAAGCAGACGTGCCCAAAAATTTTCAAGCTTCGCTTTTTCCTTTCCTCATCGGCACATGTCGCACCCTTTTCGCCTGTTTGGCGTTGAGATGGGCCTGATCGCGGACGGCCGGCACCATGGTGGCGTGCTGAAAGCGGTCCCACACCACATCTACGGACAAATCCGTCGGATGCACCATATCGGGGCCATAGAACCGGTAGTCGCGCAACTCGTCCAGCACTATCTCGTAGGCAGGGAAGTAGACCGTAACACCTTTCTCCGGCTCCGCCGCCTTCACGCCCGTCCTCTTACGATTTGCCAGCAACAACTCTTTGTCCACCAATGCGTCGACTGCCAAGAGCAGCGTACTCTTGCTCAACTGGTTTCCATGAATCCCGTCACCCACATGACGGATAGGCGACACGGTGAAGAGCACATGCAGCCCAGGATTGCAGGTCCTGAGTTCTTCCAGCAGCGGGCGCCACAGCGCCACGATGTCATCCACCGTCAGCATCCTCCTCTCGAAACGCTCCTGCGGAAGCTTGTGGCAGTTGGCCACAGTCTCGCCGGAGTCGGCCAGACCATACACCCACGCCGACCCGAAGGTTATCATCAGCAGCCGTGCCTCCTTCAGGGCCTGATGGGCCTGATGGAGACGGCTGTTGCAAGCCTCCATGCATTCCTCCTTCGTCGCCCGCGAGAAACTGCCGTGGTGATGCCACGAATGCCACCAACCTTCATACTCCACCAGGTCCTCCTCCCCTATCCCGCGGTCGTGTATCATCCGCCGCAGCGCCGAGGCGATGGAGGCGGGATTGTAGAGGGTCCCGAAGGGATTCTGCTCGATATGGAAACCGCCGTCTTGCAGCCTCCGTCCTATCTCGTCCGAGAAACAGGATCCCAGACTGACAATGCCCGTGGCAAAGTCAATCCCGAACGGCGCCGTCGGCACCTCCACCCTCGTAAAAAAATCCATTTCCTGCATAATTTAACTCTTCATCACCGGCTGCACGCCGCTCACCCCTTTCACCTTCTCCAGTTCCGGCAGGATGTCGTGTACCGCCACCTTCAGTTCCGGCGTGTTCAACGTCAACGTCAGTTTCTTCGCGATATCCACCACGATAGCCTGCAGCGGCACCGTTCCGCGGTGTTTCCTCGCCAGTTTTTCCAACGTCTTGCAGAACTTCTCGTCGACAGCCTCCAGCGGCACCGTGAACGCCAGCTTCGAGGTATATTTGTCCAGCACCTTTCCCAACAGTGTCATCGAGATAATCTTCAGCCTCGTGAAGGTCTTGTCGGCACCCGTCTTCTTGTCCTTGTAGGTGTTGCTGCGCACCAGCGCACGGACATAGATGAAGGTGTTGTCCGTAAAGAAGTTCTTGAAGTTGGTATACTCTTCGTCATAAAGCCTCAGCTCGTAGCTGCCCGAGTAGTCGTCAATAACCAACGAACCATAGGGGTTGCCCTTAGCCGACACGCCGTCCTTGCAACCCGACACCATGCCGCCGAAACGCACCTCGCGTCCCGCCAACTGCTCCAGGGCCGCCAGCTGCGTCACCCCCACATTGGTGAATAGTTTCATCTCGTACTTGAAGTCATCCAGCGGATGGCCGCTCAGGTAGGTGCTCACCACCTCCTTCTCCGCACGGCAGCGCTCGATGGTGGTCCACTCCGTGCACGTCGGTATCGGCGGATGATCCTCCTCCGCCAGTTCCGCGCTCATGCTGAAGATGCTCATCTGGTTGCTCGCCGCGCCGTCCTGCCGGCGGATGGCCCAGCGCACCAGCATGTCCAGGTAGGTCGGCGTGGCCTCCAGCTGGTTCTCCTTGAAGAAATACTGAGCGCGGTGCATGGTGCCGATGCCGTCGAAGGCGCCGGCCTTCACCAGCACCTCCATGTTCTTCTTGTTCACCGAGTGCATGTCCACGCGCTTCAGGAAGTCGAAGATATCCTCGAACCGTCCGTTCTTCTCCCTCTCGGCGAGGATCACGGCCGAAGCCGCCTCGCCCATGCCGCTGATGGCCTGCAGTCCGAAGCGGATACGTCCCTCTCTGTCGACCGAGAAGTCCATTTCCGAGTCGTTGACGCTCGGCGCCGCCACCTCCACGCCCTGCTTCTTGCAGTCGTCCATGAGCTCACGCACACGGCCGATATCGTTCTGCGCACTCGTCATCACGGCAGCCATATACTCCGCCGGATAGTGCGCCTTGAGGTAGGCCGTCTGGTAGGCCACCCACGAATAACAGGCGGCATGGCTCTTGTTGAAGGCGTAGCTCGCGAATTTCTTCCACTCCTCCCAGATCTTGCCCAGCGTCTCCTTCGGGTGGCCGTTCTTCTCTCCCCCTTCGTAGAAAAGCACCTCCAACTCGTTCATCTTGTCTATCTGCTTCTTTCCCATAGCCTTGCGAAGCGTGTCGCTCTGGCCGCGCGTAAAGCCCGCCAACAGGCGGCTGAGGAGCATCACCTGCTCCTGATAGACCGTGATGCCGTAGGTGTCCTTCAGGTATTTCTCCATCACCGGCAGGTCGTAGGATATCGGCTTGCGCCCCTGCTTGCGGTCGATGAACTCGGGAATGTTGTCCATGGGGCCCGGCCGGTACAGCGCATTCATGGCGATGAGGTCGTCGATGACATGCGGCTGCAGTTCGCGCAGGTATTTCTGCATGCCCGCCGACTCAAACTGGAACACGCCCACGGTATTGCCCTCGCAGAAGAGTTTGTATGTAAGTTCGTCGTCCAGCGGCAGATGGTCAATGTCGATGTCCACCCCCAGACGCTTCTTCACCATGCGGATGCAGTTCTTGATAATGGTGAGGTTCTTCAGCCCCAGGAAGTCCATCTTGATGAGGCCCACATTCTCCACCACATGGCCGTCGTACTGCGTCACCAGCACATCCTCGCCCGAGTCCTTGTCGTTGATGACGCACACCGGCGCCACATTGGTGATGTCCTGCGAGCCGATGATGACGCCGCAGGCGTGGATGCCTATCTGGCGGTTGGTGTCCTCCAGCTCCTCGGCATAGGTCAGCATGCGCCGCAGGTCGTCGGGGCCCTCCTGCATGATGTGCTTCAGCTCCGGCACGTACTTGTAGCAGTTCTTCAGGTTCACCTTGGGGCTCTTGCCCTTGTCATCCTTCACATTGTCGGGGAAGCCGCGGTCGGGGATATATCCCTTGAGCTGGTTGACGGTGGGGAGGGGAATCTTCTCCACCCTTCCCACGTCGGCAATACTGCTCTTGGTGGCCATGGTGCCGTAGGTGATGATGTGCGCCACGCGCTCCTTGCCGTATTTCTTCGTCACCCACTCCAGTACCTTGCCGCGCCCGGCATCGTCGAAGTCCACGTCGATATCAGGCAGCGAGATACGGTCGGGATTCAGGAATCGCTCGAACAGCAGGTCGTAGCGCAGCGGATCGAGGTCGGTAATCCAGAGACAGTAGGCCACCACGCTGCCTGCCGCCGAGCCGCGGCCGGGGCCCACGCTCACGCCCAACTCCTCGCG
>Ga0310696_10010211_pt1 | contig 10821 bp, 3 predicted proteins | sample AusTroGonzalo_MG_4_FD_203885 | JGI IMG/M metagenome (GOLD analysis project Ga0310696, IMG submission 203885) | Bovine rumen microbial communities from tropical cattle in Woodstock, Queensland, Australia - Gonzalo_02 (v2) (version 2) | ecosystem: Host-associated > Mammals > Digestive system >... | reverse complement strand
TCAGCCGCCGGCAGCCTGTCTTAAAACACTGCATGCCTATGGATATTACCGCCAAGGAAACATCTCCCCGAACGGTGATAAATATATCTGCAAACTGTCTTTTTGTCAATTACCGATAGCCACCCGCGTAAAAATCTGATATAATAGCGGACAAAGCAAAACGGCCTTTCGTTGTTTCGACAGGTGATATTGCACAAAGAAGTTTCAAACACTATTTACGGAGGTTATTTATGAAAATGTTCAAGCGCATGCTGCTCATCGCATTGGCGTCTGTATTGGCGGTAGCTGCCGCCGGCTGCGGAGGCACAAAAAGCGACGGGCCCAAGACATGGAAGTCGGGCCGCACGGCAAAGACCTTGGCGGAAGAGCAGTCAAAGAAGATTGAAAGCTACACTCTGCAGGAAGGAACCGCGGAGGAATTTACTGTCGCCAATTACTTTACCGACAATATGATCGTCCCGCGCGACAGGCGGATTGAGATTTGGGGCACAGCTCCGGAATCGCAGAACGGAAAGATCGTTGCGGCTGAATTTAAGGGACTTAAAGGTTCCGGCGAGATCAAGGACGGCGCGTTCTGTTTCGCACTTCAGGGCACGCTGCCGGCAAGCAAAGAGAGCGGCCAGACCCTTGTCGTAAAAGGCGCTTCGGGCGTGCAGAAGGAGTTTAACGAGGTTATCGTCGGCGACATCTGGATCGTCTCCGGACAGAGCAACTCCGATCTCACTTTTTTCGGTACTGTAGGCAAATCTACCACTGATATCAGAGCGCTTTACGACGACTATCTCAAGGAAGCAACGGAGGATGATGCGATAAGAATTCTCCAGCAGATCAACTGGTCGCTTCTCAACAAAGCAGGCGTTGAGCGCATGTCTTCGCCGCAGGATGACATTGCCCGCACGTCGAAATGGCAGGTCGCCGCGCGCAAGAAAGTTTACGGTTCAAGCTCGTCGAACAGCTTCTCGATGCTTGGCTATTTCTTCGCAAAAGAGCTTTACAAAATCAACCCCGAGGTTCCGATTGGGATCGTGATGGCAGGCTGCGGCGGTGCCCCTCTTGCCCTCCTCGCTTCGGACGACGCGCGTCAGCAGTTCCCGGCCTCGCTCAAGGAAAGAACGATTACACTTAACGAAATCGTCCTGCCCTACTCGGGAATCTACAACGCGTTCATGGCTCCGCTCACCCACGTCGGCATCACCGGCATGATCTTCTACCAGGGCGAGTCCGATGCATCACTCTCCAAAGAGTACACCGATGCGCTCAAACTTACGGTCGAGGATTACCACGAGAAATTCGGCAGCAACCTCCTCTTCCTCAACGTACAGCTCACATCGTACGGTTACGAGAGCGGCGGCGCAACAATGAACGGCGTCTGGGATGACGTCCACAACATGCGCTTTGCTCAGGCTGAGGTTAAGATCGACGGAAGCATCGACAACTACGAAGTTATACCGACAATCGACGTCGGCTGGAGAAAAGGCGACGCTGACGGTGCGCACCCGTACTACAAGCTTCCCATCGGCGAGAGAGGCGCAAAGATGGCAGCGGCAATCGTCTACGGAATCGGCGACATGGAGTCTGTCGGACATCCCATACCCGCCAATATTTCCTACACCAAAGACGAGATCGTCATCGAGTATGACTACGCAGGCGGCGGTCTTAAAACTTCGGACGGCAAGGAAGTCCAGGGCTTCCAGATCAAGGTCGGCGACGTCTGGCAGATCTGCTTCCCCGAGGTTGACGGAAACAAAGTCACCATCAAGGCCGAAGGAGCTTCAGGCGTCAGATATGCCTCAGAGCTTCGCTACAACCAAAACAAAAAGGACCTCTCGGACCTCACAATGGAAGCCGCCAATCTGACCTCCGGAACCGGCAACATCGCCGTCCCGTTCAGCGTAGAGTTCGATTGACATAAACTGTTCGAAAACCTTTTTTTCGTCAAGCCGCAGCAGAAAAGTTGCGGCTTTCTTTATTGTTCCGCAAAAAAACTCATAATATTATAAAAAAGTCGAATAAAAGTATAATCTTTCGCGTGCGCGCGTATTGACTTTTTTATGGACATATAGTATTCTATCATCAACTATCGGCGGATCGTGTCCAGTTTTTTCGCTATATGTTGCAAGGGTGGCCTTTAACGAGATAATCGGGACCGTATAAAACGCCTTATTTCAAAAGGAGGAATTATGAAAAAACTACTCGGACTATTATTGGCGGTAGCATTAGTGGTATCGCTGGTGACCGTAGCTCCTGCCTTTGCAGATCCTTTAGAATGGATAAACATTGACTGGATCAGGTCGGCGGACGGAAGCGGTAACCTGGTTAACCTGCTTACAGGGGCCGTTGGCGGCGCTCCCGGAGGTGCAGGCACGAAAGGTTCAATGTTAGGCGAACTATCTGACGATGTCGCCGCAGGAGCCCAGTACATCCATTTCAACGGCTGGTATATGCCTCTGGCAGAACTTGCCGATGTGGGTGTCAGCATTGACGGAGCAGCCCCTGTTTACGGAGGTTTTATGACCTCTGAGGACGGTCTCTATACCGCCCTTGCAGGCTTTGACAATGTTGGGTATGTAAGAAGAATCAACTTCTACTACCCCATTCAGGAAGGCTCGCATACATTTGAACTTGTTGCCAAGTTTACCAACGAAACTACGAAAGTAATATACAACGCTTACTATAACAACGGCGGAAACGTTGCTCTTAACAAGCCTGTATATTCCACTATCTCGACAGTTCCCGAAGGCGGTGCATCTTTCAACTCAAACAATGAGTTCTGGAACATCAACTATATCAACGACGGTTCCGCAACATTGTTTGTAAACACAGCTGAACCTCTTGGATGGTATGCAGCATCCGCAACACCGGATGTTGAATCCACAGTCACAATTGACCTCCAGGGACAGTACAATGTAACCCGCGTCAATCTCCTGGCTATGGGCTTTAACAATGCCGCATTCCCGAATACTTACAGAGTCCTCGCTTCAGCTGACGGCGTCAACTGGCAGGATATCGGCGGCGAAGAAGGCGTAGCGGCAAACTTCTTTGACAAGATTGCTACTTACGACACTAATGTCACCGCAAGGTACATCCGCATCTACAGCACCAAATTCAACCCCGTAGACGTTTACTATGCCGGTCTCGGTGAAGTTGAAGTATTCGGAGAACTGGTAGAGGAAGATAATTCAAGAGTGCCTTTTGCTCCTGTTCAGGACTATAACCCGAGAACACTTGCATCGGCTGATGCCGGCGGTCTCTCCGCTTGGACCGGATACACTACGGGCGATCTTGACTTTAAGTTCACATTCAGAACAGACGTTTCTTTCTATGCAATAGGATTCCCCGCATTCTGGTCTGCTCCTCAAACCCCTCTGCAGATTACGTTCTACCAGGACGGTACATCTGTTTACTCGTTTGAGTATACGACAGCAGGTGACGGCGCAGTTGTTATCCCGCTCGGTACCACCCTCCCCGCAGGAAAATATACTTGCGAAATAGAGATAACTGATGAATCTATAAATTCCGAAACAGGAGCCTATAATAAGTACATGGTTCTCGGTTATGCTACGGAAGGAACTCTTCTCGATAAGGATTATTTTGAATTCGAACGCGGAAACGTTGCATTCGACCTTTACACCGAAGAGACCGGCGGAAAAGGATTTATTACCCTTGAAGATCCTTACGTTCCTGTAACGCGTGACTTCTCAGCTGATGCAGGCGACAAGCTTTCCTACGACACGATTTACGTAAACGGCGTATCGTTCGCAGAAGGCAACGCCGCTATCATCGCAGCTAAGAAACTCATCGACGGTTCTGACGGATCCATCACCAGCATCGGTCTCCGCGGCTGGTACGGAAACAAAGATCTTGCAATCGACCAGTTCGGTTACATGATCGACGGCGGCGAGCCCGTATTCGGTGAATACAAGACAGAAACAGAAGCTGCAGTTCTTGACAGTTCTAACGGCGGTCAGTACGCTTCAAGATTTGAAATGACGATTGACGTTAGCAAATTCGCCAAAGACGCAGACTATGAGATTCGCGCAGTTGTCAAGCTCTCAAACGGCGACGTGGTTATCCTCAACAGAGTTGACAACCCCGGAACTGAAAAAGAGAAGGATCGCGACATCTACGTTATCTACAGATCTGAAGTAACTCCCGAGCCTGTAAAGACCTGGGTAACAACAGGCAAGATCGTTAACACCGATACATTCGCTATCGTTGACGGTTCGGGCAACATAGTTGCTACACCTGCCAGCAAGACTGAACTCGGACAGCTCAAGTCAACTGTTGAAGCAGGCGGCACAAAGATCAAGCAGTACGGCTGGGTTTACCCCGAAAAGGCAATTCTCACGATCGGTTACATGACCGACGACGGTGAAATCACATGGGGTATTGAATACTATGATCAGGCGATTGTAGACGCATTCAACGCTTCATCTCTGCCCTACGCAGCACTCGCATTGAGATTTGACACTTCAAGAGTCAACGGCGGCGCTCCGATTCTTGAAGGCGAACATGAATATAAGCTTGTTGTCAAATACTCTGACGACACTTACGAGGTTCTCCACAGTGCTACATACTTCAACAACGACGAGCTTGTTCCTGAGTGGGTAGCTCTCAATCCTGCAAGTCAGAACACCGTAGGTCTCTGGCTCAACCAGGCAGACTCATATGCAATGGCAGCTTTCACAGCTAACTCTGCATTTGAAGCTGTCAAGATTCCTGTAGCATGGAGCTCAATCCCTGCTCAGTCAAAGGCTGCTACATTTGAATTTGCTCTCTACGCGTTCGACGATAATTTCGACAAGACTCTTGAAGGAACTCCCATCGCAACCGTTACAAGGACTCCTGCAGGCGACGAAGCCACAGGTTACACCCTTGAGTTTGAGGAGCAGGAAGCAGGCCAGTACGTTATCGTTGTAAAGATCATCTCTCTTGACGCTGAAGCTTACACTGTACTTCCTGTTAACGGTGATGAGGCAGGTGCGCTTTACAAGCTCAACAAAGCATTCAACGCTACATCGTTTAACTTCGCAGTTAAGACAAAGTATCCCACAGATTTCTTTGGCGATGTTCCTCAAGAATACTTCCCGCCTTACGTTCCTGTAACACGTGACTTCTCAGCTGATCTTGGCGATGCCCTCTCCTACGACCAGATTCTCGTTAACGGAACAGAAATTGCCAACGGTAATGCTAACGTTATTGCCGCCAAGAAACTCATCTCCAATGATGACGGCAACGTAACAACTATCAGCATGCACGGCTGGTACGGCAACGCAAATCTTGCTATCGACCAGTTCGGTTACACCGTTGACGGCGGCGAGCCCGTATTCGGCGACTTTAAAGTTGTTACCGAAAGCGGCGTCTATAGCGCAGGCGGCCAGTACGCTTCAAGATTCACTATCACAGTAGACGTTTCCGGTTTTGCAAAGGATAAGATTTACAAGATACAGGCTGTCGCAAAACTCTCCAACGGCGATGTTGTTATACTCAACAGATTTGACAACCCCGGTGAAGCAAACGAGAAAGACCGCGACATTTACGTCAACTACAGATCGCAGCGCAACTCCGGATTCTCGCTGGATGCATTCTCAACGAATAACACTTATCCCGCAGCAACCAATCCGAATTACAACACCGCTGCAGAGTTCTCAATCAACCAGGGCGACAAGCTCTACGCTCTCGGCTGGGCTTACAGAACACTCACGAATCTGAATAAAGTTGTTTACATAATAGACAACGGCGACGACATCGACTGCACAGGCACATTCAGATCCCGTGCAGAGATTGCTACCATCATAGGTGTCGACGAAGCTTATCTGCAGAATTCAGGATTCGGTGTTGACACCGGACTGATTGAACTTGCCGGTATCGATCAGCTTGAGGCCGGAACATACAGACTCAGACTCGTTGCAATATTCAATGACGATACCAGACTCAATATGTACGACGGATCTTTGACTGTCGAAGCTCAGCAGGCCGGTCAGCCCACTTGGGTAACAACAGGCAAGATTGTCAACACAGATACATTCGCTATCGTTGACGGTTCGGGCAACACAGTTGCTACACCTGCCAGCAAGACTGAACTCGGACAGCTCAAGTCCACAGTTGCCGCAGGCGGCACAAAGATCAAGCAGTACGGCTGGATTTACCCCGAAAAGGCAATTCTCACAATCGGTTACATGACCGACGACGGAGAAATCACATGGGGTATTGAATACTATGATCAGGCGATTGTAGACGTATTCAACGCTTCATCTCTGCCCTACGCAGCACTCGCATTGAGATTTGACACTTCAAGAGTCAACGGCGGCGCTCCGATTCTCGAAGGCAACCACACCTACAAACTGGTTGTTAAGTATTCGGATGACACCTACGAGGTTCTCCACAGCGCTACTTACTCCAACAACGACGAACTCGTTGCCGAGTGGGTTGCCAACAATCCTGCCAGCCAGAACACTGTAGGTCTCTGGCTCAACCAGGGAGAATCCTATGCATATGCTGCATTCACAGCAAACGCAGCATTCACAGGTGTTAAGATTCCTGTGGCTTGGAGCTCCATACCCGCTCAGGGCAAATCTGCAACATTCGAGTTTGCTATTTACAACTTCTCATATAACATTGAGAATTCCGTAAAGGGCACCCCGATAGCAACAGCTACAAGAACACCTGCAGGCGATGAAGCCTCCGGCTACATGCTTGAATTCGACGAACTCCCCGCAGGAGAGTACGTAATAGGTGTTAAGATTGTAAGCCTTGACGCTGAAGCATACACAGTTCTTCCTGTACAGGGAGATGCGACAAAAGCTCTCTTCAAACTCAACAAAGCTGCAAATGCCGAAACATTCAACTTTGCAGTTAAGACAGTTTACCCTGAGGGATTCTTTGGCGATATTCCCGAAGAGACAGATGCTCCTGCTTACACATGCATTGGCGGATCATTTGACTCCTTCTACGTTGACGGCGTGCTCAACTTCGGTCAGGGCGACGGACTTGCTTCGTCTAAACTTGACGCAGTTAACAGAACAGTTGAAAGTCCTGTAGAGACATTCGTCATCCGCGGCTGGATCGGATTTGAAGAAGCTATCGAAGCTTTCGGATACAAGATCGGCGACGCTGATCCTGTTTATGACGCAAGCTTCCTCAAACCCGCAGAAGAAGCTGTTCAGAACGCAGGCGGAAAGAATGCAAAGAGATTTGAGATTTCAGTTCCTGTATCTGATGTTACCGAAACATCGGCGATAGTCGCTGTTGTCAAACTCGCCAACGGTGAAGTTGTCGTTCTCGACGGCAGCGCAGCTGCAGCAGGTGTTGACGTGCTCATCAACACATCATTCACCTACTCTATCAAAGTAGAAGTTCCTGAGGGATCCGTACTCGTTGATCCCGGAGCTGTTGAGATTAAACCCGGTGAAGATGTTGTTATCAACGCACCCGAAGGCGGCGATTCTGTTGACGGCGTAGTTCTCGAAGGTCAGACAGTAGGTCAGATCATCGCAAACGGTAACGAAGACTCCAAACTTGAGATTAACCTCACCGACTCGACTATCGTTCTTGACAATGATTCGATCGGCGCAATTGCACAGCAGAGCTCTTCTGCAGATGCACCTCTTGCAATATCTGTAAAAGACGTTGATCAGCAGGACCTCACACCCGCTCAGCAGCAGGCTGCAGAAGGAACAGAAGGAGCCAAGATCTTCAAGTTTGAAGCAACTATCGGCAGCACAACAGTTTCTTCATTCGGCAGCGGAAACGCAACTGTTACCGTTCCGTTCGCAATTCCTGACGGAATCGATTCACCTGAAGTCAGGGTTGCAATCATCACCGATGACGGTCAGACAGAGGATGTCGAAGCAACCTTCGAGAATGGAAAGCTCACGTTCAACGCAACACGTTCCGCAACATTCATGGCTTACGTTGTTTCGAACCCGATAGTTCCTCCGACGGCTGACACAGGCGTATTCGCAACAGTTGTTGTTATCGTAATGCTCGGCGCTCTCGTTGCAGTTCTTGCAATCAGACGCAAAGAGTCAGAATAATAACTGAGTAGTTTCAAGGGGAAGCCGGTCCCAAACCGGCCGGCTTTCCTGAGACAAAGTAATTCCAAAAAGTCCTCGCGAAAGCGGGGATTTTTTTATTGGGAGTTAGGGCTTAAGTTACAAGCCGTTTGGGAAGTGGAACGCATCGGCGGCAGTGAGGAGGAAACCGTAAAATCTTCCGAAAAATAGCTGATTTTTGAAAGATGCAATTGCTTTAGACAGTAGCCATGTAACAAAAATACTATTGACCGAGAGCGTTTTTTGTGCTATAAAACTAAGGTTAGGGAGGGATGAACAATTGCAGAAAATCAGAGTTCTGTTCCCGTATGTTGAAGCCGGTTATGGGCACATAATGCCCATGAAATCAATACTGGATTCATTTACTAAAAAGTATGGCGACAAAGTTGAAGTTGTCTCAGTTCGTTTTTATGCCGACTCAGGAGATTCTCATCTGGTTAAATACGAGCAAATGATTTCAAGACAGGTCAGACTGTACAACAAAGTTCCTTTCATCGGACATTTGGGCACATTTGCCGATGAGTTTTTCGGGGCTTATCTATCGTCATTCGGCGCTTTACGCATCATCACGCCTTTCGCTTACAGCCACGGCGTTAAGCATATGAGAGAGCTTGCCCCTGACGTTGTCATCAGTACGCACTGGGCTACAAACTACTACGCAAAACATCTCAAAAAGGACGAGATGCCTCTGACTATCATGTATTGCCCCGATGCGCAGCTTAACAAGCTGTTTGAGTATCCGAGCGACCTGAACCTTATCAGTGCGCCCTACGGGTATCTGCGCGCCCTTCGCAAGAGAAAATACAACATGGACAACATGAAGATGGTGCCCTTCTTTATCCGCAACGAGGCTTTCAGCGTCAGCACCGACAAAAAAGCGCTGAGGGAGAAGCTCGGTCTGCCCGTTGACAAGCTGACGATAGTTCTTGCCGAGGGCGGCTACGGAATCGGAAAGATTGAGCCCATCACGAAGCTTCTTATAAAAGAGCACATTCCGCTCACGGTCATTTCGATCTGCGGCACAAACAAGAAGCTTCACGAAAAGATGCTTGGCTTTGAATGCACCGACGAGGTCACGTTCAAGCCAATGGGATTTGCCGACAACATCCTCGAGCTTGAGGCTGCGTCGGATATATTCTGCGGTAAAGCCGGCAATATCCTTGGCGAGTCCACGTTCTTCGGCAACCCTTCAATCGTTACGCACTGCGCGAACATGATTGAGCACAACATATGCGACCACTACATGAACACGGTCGGGTGCACCATCAAGGAGTACTCCCCGAAGAAGGTTGTGAAGATTGTCAAAAACTTCGTGAACAATCCGGAGCTGCTTGAGCCCTACAGGAAGAGAGCGCTTGCATATCACGAGAATTTCGGGTCCGAAGCAGCCGCCGATGTGATCTTCGAGAAGATTGCCGAGGTCTATCCGGATCTTAAGAAATAAGCTTGAAAACAGGCTTATTCATTTTTACTAAGGAATAAAAAAAGGTTAAAGACATCATGGATTATTATCAGATAGTTAAACTCTTGACAGACATACCGATCTGGATCCTCAGCGCCGTAATGATTTACTTTGGCGTGTTCGGATTTGTCGGTCTCTTCTTCAGGAAGAGATACAAGAAGACTGACAAGATCAACAGATTCGGAATGATCATACCCGCAAGGAACGAGGAGAAGGTTGTTGCCGGGCTCATCGAGAGCATCAAGAAGAACAACTACCCTCAGGATATGATCGAGATTTTCGTCATCGCTCACAACTGCACGGACAGGACAGCCGAGATTGCGCGCGAGCACGGGGCAACGGTATACGAGTACAACAACCCCGACGAGTGCACGATGGGTTATGCGTTCAGGTATCTCTTCAAGTGCATCGAGAAGGACTATGGAACCCAGAATTTCGACGGTTTCTTCCTTTTCAACGCCGACAACATTCTTGATATCGACTACATCTCCAAGATGAACGACGCGTTCGAGCACTACGAGAGAAAGTCTGTTATCACCTCCTACCGCAACTCGAAGAATTTCGGTTCAAACCTCATCTCAGGCATGTACGGTATGTACTTCATCATGGGCGCGCGCGTCGAAAGTAGCGGCAGGACCATTCTGGGCTGCTCCACGCGTGTTCAGGGTACAGGCTACCTCATCAACTCAAACGTTGTAAAGAACGGCTGGAACTACGTAACGCTCACAGAGGACTGGGAGTTTACGGCCGATCAGATCCTTGGCGGCAACATCATCCGCTACTGCGACGATGCTATTTTCTACGACGAGCAGCCTACGTCCGTTAAGATTATGTGGCGCCAACGTGTCCGCTGGTCAAGGGGCCACCTGCTCGTATTTTACGCACGTTTCAAGGAGCTCTTCCGCGCAATCTTCAAGAAAGACACGAAGCACCGCTTCTCGATTTACGATATCACGGTTTATATACTGCCGTCACCTCTCATGATGATGGTTCTGCAGTTCTTCCAGATACTGGTTCTGATGACTGTGCCGCTCGTGACTTCGACTTACACGTTTAAAGACATTTTCCTTGGCAATACCGCCAATATATGGGCAAACAACGGTCTTCTCGTTGCGACCTTAAAATCAGGGCTTATCTCGTACGTTTTCCTGGTGCTCGGAGCCTTTGTAATCTACTTTACGGAGCGCAAGAGGATCAAGAACGTGAGCGTGCCGATGAAGATTCTCGTCGCCCTGCTCTGGCCGATATTCCTTCTCATACAGCTGCCGATGGACATTCAGGCATTCTTCTCAAAGAACCTCGGAT
>Ga0310696_10010210_pt1 | contig 10822 bp, 11 predicted proteins | sample AusTroGonzalo_MG_4_FD_203885 | JGI IMG/M metagenome (GOLD analysis project Ga0310696, IMG submission 203885) | Bovine rumen microbial communities from tropical cattle in Woodstock, Queensland, Australia - Gonzalo_02 (v2) (version 2) | ecosystem: Host-associated > Mammals > Digestive system >... | reverse complement strand
ACTCATCTTGAAGAGCGTGTCGCCCGTGAAGACGATATGTTCTTCCTCACAGTAGAACACCACGCCGCCACGCGAGTGGCCCGGCGTCTTCAGCACCTTCAGTTCATGGTTGCCGAAGCGGATCACCTCGTCCTTCTCAAAGTATCGGCCCACCTGGGGATACTCCCGCCGCAGGGGCACGCGCATGAAATCCTGGAACTGCTGGGGCAGGTTGTTGACGAGATCCCCGTCCTCCTCGGCGATCTCCACCTGCAGAACGTAGTTCTTGTAGATCGTGTCGATGCCGAAGTTATGGTCGAAGTGCCCATGGGTGGCGAGCAGATGCACGGGGGTCAGTCCGTTGTCGTTGATATAGTTGACGAGGGCGTCGCTCTCCTGTTGGTAGTAGGCGCCGCAGTCGATGATGACGCACTCCTTCGTGTCGTCGCTCACCACGTAGGTGTTCTCCTGAAGCAGGTTGAACATGAATGTCTTGACGTTCAGCATGGCAGATAGATCACATGTTTCTGTTTGAACCACTCTTCCTGGAAGAAAGTGCTGATATCGGTAGTCTCTACGATCTTATGGAACGGTCTGGTCTCAGCCTGCAGATCACCGCCCTTCAGGCAGATGATGCCGTTGGGCAGGGCGTTCTTCTGTGTCTTTGAGATGTTCTTCTTGACGATCTTCATTAGGTCGGGCAGGGGCATCACGGCGCGGCTCACCACGAAGTCGTACTTCCCCTTCTCGTCCTCCCCGCGCAGGTGCTCGGGATGACAGTTCTTCAGACCGATGGCGTCGCTCACCTCCTGGGCCACACGGATCTTCTTGCCCGTACCGTCGATGAGCTTGAACTGACAGTCGGGGAAGAGGATGGCCAGGGGGATGCCGGGGAAACCGCCACCCGTGCCGAAGTCGAGGATCTGGGTACCGGGACGGAAACGGATCGTCTTGGCGATGGCCAGCGAGTGGAGTACATGGTGCTCGTAGAGCTGGTCGATATCCTTGCGCGAGATCACATTGATCTTCGCGTTCCAGTCGCGGTAGAGCGCGTCGAGCATCTCGAACTGCCGTTGCTGCTCCTCCGTCAGTTCGGGGAAATACTTGAGGATGAGTTCTGCGGCCATGTGTTAGTAATCAAAGGTGGTTTTTAGAATCTTATCCACATCACTGTAGGGGATGATCAGCTCCGTACTGCCCATAGCGTAGGGCGCGATCTCGTAGGGGTTATAGATGAAGGTGATGGTCTCCTCACCGAGGATGAAGTTCTCTGAAGGGAAGATATCCATCGAGTAGAGGTAGCCTTTGTCGCGTAGGGCATTCAGGGTGGTGCAGCCCGTCTTGGCCTTGAGGGCTTTCAGTAGAATGTTTTTTAGTGGCTGTTCATAACCAGTAGCAAAGATATCTGAGAGCATCAACTGACGTCCCGTTTTCGTCTCGAAGTTCAGTGTTATCAACTGATTGATACCGTGGGCGCCGCCCTCGTAGTAGTCGATGGTAGCAATATAGACAACCGTTCCTTTGGTTCCGCTCTGCGTGCTACTCTCGATGATATAGTGATACTGGTACCACGCCTTCTTGGTCGAGTCTGCACGGTCCTCGTTGTAGAGTGGCAGCATGGTTTTCTTGTATGACTCCGTATAAGTGTCGGCAAAAGCCTCGGCAGCTAATTTTAAGGTTTTCTCTTCTCTGTCGAGTAGTCGCTTCATCACGGTAGAATTGATGAGCTCGCCTGCGTGGCCACAGGTTTCCGTGGCTTCTTCCATCTTCAGGTGGACGGTACATATAGGTGAGTTTTCCTCATTGGAGAGTTTGACAGTCTTGTCGGCTGTGACCGTTTCAAACTCCACTGTGCCCTCATCACCTCCTTTGCAGCTGATCATCAGCAGGAAAATCCCTAAAACAGGATAGATATGTTTCTTGTTCATTTGACCTATATTCTGAAATTAGCGGCAAAATTACACTTAAATTACCAAAAAAGCAAATTTCTCATCAGAAAATATTATTTTTGCACCCAAAAATCAGATAAATGAAGCAGAGGACGCTTAAGGCTGCCCTTTTCGATTTGGATGGTGTGGTTTTCGATACAGAGCCGCAATACTCTATCTTCTGGGGGGGCATCTGCCGGCAATATCATCCCGAGCATCCTGGTCTGGAGCATGAGATCAAGGGTCAGACGCTCACACAAATCTACGACCGTTGGTTTAGCGGCGATCTGGCAGTGGAGCAGGAAAGCATCACTCGTCGGCTTGATGCTTACGAGGAAGGGATGCACTATGACTTCATTGCTGGCTTTGAGGCGTTGATTGCCGATTTGCGCGCCAATGGGGTATTGACGGCTGTTGTTACCAGTTCCAACGTACCTAAGATGGAGAGCGTCTATCGTTACCAGCCGAACTTTAGAAAATTGTTCGATGCTATTCTCACTTCAGAGGATTTTGCCGAGAGTAAGCCTAATCCAGACTGCTATCTGAGGGCTGCAGAGAAGCTTGGTGCTCAGGTAGATGAGTGTATCGTTTTCGAGGATAGCTTCAATGGCCTTCGCTCCGGTAGAGCAGCTCAGATGACGGTCGTAGGACTGGCCACGACAAACAGTGCTGAAGCCATTGCCTCGTTGTCAGACCTGCAGATCACAGACTACGATAAAATTGGCTATATGAATCTGGTGAATCTTATTAATCGTAATCATCGCCCATGAATTCACAAAATACACCTGTACATATTAGGCTCTGGCATCATGACTTCTGGCGTATGGCCATTGCTAATCTACTATTGACGGCAGCAGTTTATATGCTTGTTCCTACCATGCCCCAATGGCTGTTAGAGACACAGGGGCTGTCGTCGCTGGAGTCTGGCCTGGTCATGGCGGCATTTGGGACGGGACTTTTTGTGTTCGGGGTTTTCGTGTCATTCCTTGTTCAGCACTATCGCAGAAATGTTGTCTGTATGTGGGCTGTCATAGCGCTGGCTGTCTTGTTAGGCATGCTTTATTATATAGACATGTGGCGCGGAGTGTTTGTTGATTTCTGGTATGTACTGTTCCTGCGTTTTGGATTGGGGGCAGTTTTTGGACTGGCACAGATGGTACTGACGAGTACTCTGATCATCGATACTTGTGAGAGCTACCAGCGTACAGAGGCTAACTATTCCGCAGGGTGGTTCGGACGCTTTGCTCTTTCCATAGGACCGTTGGCTGGTCTGTTGTTGCAGCGTATGGCTGGCTTCGAAAGTGTCTTACTTGTAGCAGGTGGAGTGGCTGTCGTTGCCGTAGTTCTTATCAGGTTGGTTAACTTCCCCTTCAGGGCTCCGGAGGATGATATCCCTACGGTAAGCCTTGACCGTTTTTTTCTGCCGCATGGTTTCCCCTTGTTTTTCAATCTGCAGCTGATCACTCTGGCTGTGGGACTCCTTCTCTCCCTGCCACTTCACGAGCGATTCTATGCGATGATGATGGTAGGGTTCTTGCTTGCGTTGTTGGCCCAGCGGTTTGTTTTCCGCGATGCTGAGGTGAAGAGCGAGGTGGTGTCAGGCTTGATTCTCTTAGGGGCGGCCTTGTTGATGATGCTCACACATCCTCAGCCAATGGTGTGGTATATCGCCCCTGTGTTCGTGGGCTTCAGCCTTGGCATTATAGGTTCCCGTTTCATGCTTTTCTTCATCAAACTCAGTCGTCATTGTCAACGTGGCACTTCACAGAGCACCTTCATGTTAGGGTGGGAGAGTGGCATCGCTTGGGGACTTGGTTTTGGCTTGGCGTTTTTTCAAGATGAGTCTGGTGCCTTACTGATTGCAGCCCTCGTTCTGGTTGTCTGTGCATTAGTGCTTTACCACTTCACGCACAACTGGTTCATCAAAAACAAGAACAGATAAAATACCCCAAACGGTAGAGCTTGAAGACGGAAACACTGGGATGATTTCCGCAGAGGTTCCGTCGCTCCAGTGAGCCAAAGAGACGGTGACACAAACGGATCATTGTCAGCACGGCAGGGATGTGGATATTGCTGACGATAGTGAGAAGACGCGAATAGCCCCGCAAGTCATCGCGGAATTGTCCCAGAGTACGTAGTCCCTCCTCTGTCTTGGCTACGAATTCTGCATTGGTCTCGAAGGTGCAGAAACCGAGTGGGTTATCGATATGTTCAATAGGAACATGCTGCTGGCGGAAGGTTTTCCCCAACAGCACGTCCTCATATCCGTAGTGGCGGAACCGTTCGTCAAAGGGGTGTTGCAGCATCAGGTCACGACGCACGAAGAGGTTGGCCGTGTGTAGGTGCTGGTAAGGTGTTTTCTGTCGCTCAGGAGCCGTATGACGAGCCTCTTCAGTTTTCTCGTAACGGTAGCGCAGGTTTCTTTTAAGCACCTCCTCGTTGCCATGGATAGCCACGCCACCGTCGATTACCGTATCGCAGGAGTTCTCAAGGTAGCGATGGATGAACAGGTCGCTGAGGATGGTCATGTCGCTGTCGATAAAAAGCACATAGGTGTATTGTGCCTCCTTGACGAGGAAGTTGCGGATGGCGGCTCGGCCAACATTCTCTTGTCTGACCAAATAGCGGCTGCAGGGTAGGGCGTTAATGGACTGGTTCTCCGTGACGGTTTTGGCATCCGTAGAGCCATCGTCAGCTACGATAACCTCATACTCGATTCCTGCAGCCTCCAGTTGCTGTACCAACTGCCTGACCAACACTACACATTCGTGATTGTAGGTCGGTATGAGTACGGATAGTTCTTTTTTCCTCATGTTTACCTATTCCCACTCGATCGTCGCAGTGGGTTTTGGTGTAAGGTCATAGAGAACGCGATTCACTCCCTGAACCTCCGTGATAATTCTCTTGGTGATATGATGGAGGAGCTTATACGGAATTTCCTCGATCGTGGCAGTCATGGCATCACGGGTATTCACGGCACGAATGATAACAGGCCAGTCCCAACTGCGCTTATTCTCCTTGACACCCGTTGACTTGTAATCAGGTACCACAGTGAAATATTGCCAGACTTTTCCTTCGAGACCGTTCTTCGCAAATTCCTCGCGCAGGATGGCATCTGATTCGCGCAGAGCCTCTAAACGATCGCGAGTGATGGCACCAGTACAACGAACGCCCAATCCTGGGCCAGGGAAGGGCTGACGATACACCATATTATCTGGCAAACCGAGTTCATGACCTACCACGCGAACCTCATCCTTAAACAGCAATTTGATGGGCTCTACTAGTTCGAACTGCATATCCTCAGGCAGCCCACCCACATTGTGATGCGATTTTACAGGACCCGATTCGATGATGTCAGGATAGATGGTTCCCTGTGCCAGGAAACTGATGCCCTCGAGTTTGCGGGCTTCCTCCTCAAACACACGGATAAACTCAGCACCGATGATCTTGCGCTTCTGCTCGGGATCAGCTACACCAGCCAGTTTATCGAGAAACCGGTCCGTCGCATCGACATACACCAGATTAGCATTCAACTCATCGCGGAACACTTTCACCACTTGCTCAGGCTCACCCTTTCGCAGCAGTCCATGGTTCACATGTACCGATACCAGTTGTTGGCCCACAGCCTTTATCAGCAGTGCAGCCACCACTGAAGAGTCAACACCACCCGAGAGTGCCAGCAGTACCTTCTTGTCACCGATTTGAGCACGGAGCTCAGTAATTTGTTCGTCGATAAACTTTTGGGCCAATGCCGGAGTCGTAATACGCTCCATATCAGCCGGTCTTACATTTCCTGTAGTCATAATGTTTGTTTTTTTGTGATTATTATTTCGTTTGCAAAGATACAAAATAATAGAATACAGGCCAAAAACCAATTGTTTTTTTAACAAAAGAAAGGGTATAACGAGTTCTAAGTTTGTTTTTTTATAAAAAACGTGTTTGAATCAGAAAAAATACGTATCTTTGCAGACATGAATATGTTGAGGATTATTATGATGGGCGTATTGTTGCTAACAGTGAATACTGTTGCAGCCCAGGACGTCAACCAACTGGTTGACAGTGTGAAGTCGGGTATGAAAGCCAGATCGGTGAAGGATGCCTACAAGACTGTTACTGACGCCTTTAAGGTGAAGCGGGCAGAGGCTGACTCTATGGTGGGCACGTGGGTCTATGTGGAGCCGGCCGTTTATGCCACGAAAGGAAACCTCCTGATGAAGATGGCCGAGAACGTCACTGCTGGACAGTTGGAGAAACTGTTGTCCGACTATCTGAGGAAGTGCAATATCACGCCGGAGAATACCTCGTTCACTTTTAACAAAAACGGCACGTTCGAGCGCGACATTGTGGGACATAAGGCACAGGGTGTCTGGCTGATTAACAACGAGCGGCTGATCCTGGGCATCAATAACGTGATGACGGCGGATATCACCACCCATCAGGATGGTGACAAACTGATGTTTCTCATCGACATCGACAAGCTCATGAACGCCTTGAAGATGCTGGGTGCGATGAAGGACAACAAGACGAACAAGACGCTCATCAAACTGACGAAGAAGATTCCTGGCTTGCAGGCAGGGCTTTCACTTGTTAAAAAACAATAAAAGATATGTACCTGCGTATGTGAGTCAGGTGAAAAAGTAGTACCTTTGCAGCCGCTATTACGAGATAATGGCATGAAATTCAAAATTTAAACAACAAAAATTACAACAAAATGGCAACAAAAATCAGATTACAGCGCGGCGGTCGTAAAGGTTATGCTTTCTACAGCATCGTTATCGCTGACGCTCGTGCACCACGTGATGGTAGATTTACTGAGAAGATTGGTACTTTCAATCCCAACACCAATCCTGCCACAGTAGATTTGAATTTCGAGCGTGCACTCTACTGGGTTGAGACAGGTGCCCAGCCCACAGACACCGTACGTAACATCCTCAGCCGTGAGGGCGTTTACCTGATGAAGCACCTTCGTGGTGGCGTTAAGAAGGGCGCTTTCGATGAGGCTGCTGCCCAGAAGAAGTTCGATGCATGGAAGGCTGATAAGCAGAATGGCTTGACCAAGATTGCTGAGGCTGAGGCTAAGGCCAAGAAGGAGGCTGCTGCCAATGCTCTGAAGGCAGAGAAGGCCGTGAACGAGGCTATTGCTAAGAAGGTGGCTGACAAGAAGGCCGCCGAGGCTGCTGCTAAGGCAGAGGAAGAGGCTGCAAAGGCTGCTGAGGCCGCTGCTGCTGAGGCTCCCGCAGAGGAGGCTGCTCCTGTTGTAGAAGCTACTGAGGCTCCTGCTGAGGCATAAGCTAAAGGTAAAAAGATTTGGGATAAGGGCTGTATCGAAAGATGCGGTCCTTATTTTTTTTCCCAGAACTCCAGATACTGACGGGCTACCTTAAGGTAGTCGTGGTGGCGGCGAATGTATTCGACGCTTTGCGCTTTGAGTTGTGGAATGCGTTCTGGGTGGAGCACCAGATTCTCCAGCGCCTGATAGACACTCTCGTAATTGGGTTCGACATTGATAATGGGACGGAGTTCGGTCTCGTGGATGATCTCGTAGTTCTCAGGCTCGCCACCGCCAATGCAGATGATGCCTTTTGACATGGCCAACAAGGGGTTCATTGACGGCGTATAGGCGTAGAGCTGGTCGAGAATGGCATCCGAACTGTCCATCATCTTGGCATATTCCTCAAAGGGTACGGATTCGGCTATGAGCAGTTTCATACGATCGGGGTATTTGGCGAGGATATTCTCTGCAGCATGCAACATAATGTCGGTGCCCTTGTAGGCGGAGCGCTCATGGTTGATGCCGATGAAAATGGTGACTTTTTGCGGTGCTTCGACAGACTCAGCAACCACGGGCAGCTTGATGGGATATGGGATATAGGTGGTCTTGTTGGGGAAGACGGGATGGTAGCACGTCCAGTATTCGTAGAGGCCTGTGATGATGCCGTCGCAGTCGTCGGCAATCATCCTGTTCAGGCGTTCCTTCGTCGTGCCCAACCAGTCGTGCTGATATTTGATGGCTTCGGGATCCGTGCGTACCTGGTTGCCGAAGTTAAAGTCACTGTAACGCAGGGGCTTGTCGTAGGTGCAGGTGTGTACCCAGTACCAGTCCATGCCGAAGCCGCCAAGAAAAATCTTTTTATTGTGACGTCGCAGGTAGCGGTAAATATAGAACAGACGTTCGGCCTTGAGTTCAAGAAAGAGTGGGTTGATAAGTTGTACCACATCGTAGCCCCTGAGATGGGGTAAGAGCCTATAGGTTTTCGCCAGAAGACGGAGCCCTCCCAGTCTGCCTGAAGGGCGCGACATGTCGATATCGCGGGGATAGTCTTTCCAAAAATCTCCGTTAGAGACAACCGTCACCTGATGTCCAATGGTGCGGAGTCCTTCTGCCAAAGTTGCATGGACATTGCTATATTCGCCGAGTAACAGGATCTTCATTTTGTTTATAGTTTATGGTTTACACGGCATCATTGGAATTAGACGTAGGAGGACGGTGCGGCCTGCCTGACTGTTGGACAGCTTGCGGAACCACGTGTATTTGACAGTGTAGTCTTGATTGGGAAGGGGAAAGAGCCCTTCTTTCTTCAGTCCCTCAATCTTCCTGTTCAGATAGTGACGGGAACGGGTCTGTTGGATGATATTATACAGGTAGTCCATGGTGAGTTGGGCGATCCGCCGCTGCAGGGCAGCCTTGTCGCTGACGGGCAGACGGTCTGCCATGATGTTCAGACGGCTGATGATATCTCTTGTATCGCGCAATCGTCTCATTTTCTGGCGGATATGGCTATTAGTAATAATGGAGTTGGGACGCTGCCTATAGTAATACGCTTCAGCATCCGTAACGCAGACAGTCTCGGCACGGAGCAGAAGTTGGGGGGTGAATTCTTCATCTTCATGAACAATGCCGGGGGTGAAACGGAGGTTGCCAAGAATGGAGTGCTTGAACAGATAGCCCCAGGCTGTGCCATGGATATTATTGTTGCGCATATAGTTGGAACCGCTCTGGATTCTTTGGTCCTGATAGGTTTTGTCTTTCCTACCTGTCTGTGTAAAACGGAAAACGACCATCTCTGGATGGCTGGAACGAACCAGATCGATGCAGTGCTCGTAGGCTGCCTGCACGAGCATGTCGTCACCATCTATAAACTGCAGGTATTCACCCCTTGCCATCTGTATGCCGGTATTCCTTGCCTCGCTAAGGCCTTTGTTCTCCTGGCGCACGTAGATGATGTTTCCACTGTAGGGCAGTAGATCGTTCATCGGACTCGTCTCCGAGCCGTCGTCAACCACGATGATTTCCCGTTCGACAGCACGCAGGGAGAGTGCCATGATACTATCAATACATTCGCACAGCATCTTAACGGGCAAGTTATAGTAGGTTAGGATGAAGCTGATCAACGGTTCCTCCATACCTTGTGAATGGTTTTGTTTATCTTGCATATTTTTTTGATTCCCAACAAATTAAGTGCAGCGGCCTTTATCTTTTGTATGCCATTAAAATAATCTAAGTTGATGTGCTGCTGAGGGAGGATAGGGGGATCATCTGTCAGTTCATAAACATCCATTTGGATATTCAAAACGTGCAGGTAATAGGTATAGAAATCTCTATCCTGTCGCTTTATCTGGCGGATTATTTCCACATGAGGTTGCAGCAACATATGGAGGGCTTGACCATTGGCTGTCTGCGTGATGCCATTACTATTATTGCAATAGTAATAGAGTCCTTGATTGCAGGTCTGTACGGTATGAGCTTTCTGGAGAAGGAGAGGTAGTGTTTGCGCATCTTCAAAGACTCTGCCTATAGGAAAACGAACCTCGTCGAACAGGCTTCTCCTGAAGATCTTGTTGCAGGCGTAGGTATGCTGGTAGGCCCGTCCTGCCATCCAGTATGACTCCATATCATAGTAGGTTTTCTCTGACTTGAAGTCCGTCAGATACTGCTTTGGAGAACCGTAGTGGACAAAGATAGGATACTCCAGGATATCAGTATCACCTGCTTGTTCCAGTCGTTTCATGAGTGGACCATAGGTGTCTTCGGCCAGATAGTCGTCGGAATCCACAAAGGTGATATAACCCCCATCAGCCATGTCTATCCCGGCATTACGGGCATCACTAAGTCCACCATTGGTCTTATGGATAACACGGATGTGTTGGTCTTTAGTCGCCCATTTGTCGCATAATGCAGGGCAGCGGTCAGGTGATCCATCATCGACGAGAATCACCTCCATGTCGGGATGATCCTGCCGCAGCACACTCTCCACGCACCTGTCGAGCGTGTCCTCTGTGCGATAGACGGGGATGACAATACTCAGTTTCATGGGCACAAAGGTACGAAATAATTTGTTATTTTGAAATAAAACGCTTAATTTTGCGTTTTGAAATATGAAAATATGGCGAAAGAAGCAGACGAGAGCTACCGTCATGTGCTAAAATACACTGGCATTTTTGGTGGCGTGCAAGGCCTGAACATCGTGATGGGTCTTGTACGTACCAAGTTGATTGCTCTGTTGCTCGGTCCTTCGGGCATGGGTCTGGCCTCGCTGTTCAATACCACCGTGAACTTCGTGTCGCAATCCACGAACCTGGGTGTGGCCTTCAGTGCCGTGCGCCATGTGTCGGAACTCTACGACAAAGGAGACCAGGAAGCCTTGGAGCATTTCGTGAAGGTGATCAGGGGCTGGAGTCTGTTGACGGCCCTGTTGGGTATGCTCGTCTGTATCGTCGTCGGTCCGTTCCTGAGTTATACAACCTTCGCCTGGGGTAACCACAGTCTGCATTTCATGTTACTGTCGCCGGCCGTCGGTATGATCGCCATCACGGGTGGTGAGACGGCGATCCTGAAGGGCATGCGCAGTCTGGGGGCATTAGCGGTCATACAGGTGTTGGCCGTGGTGGCGGCCCTGGTCATCTCCATACCTATC
>Ga0310696_10010209_pt1 | contig 10822 bp, 7 predicted proteins | sample AusTroGonzalo_MG_4_FD_203885 | JGI IMG/M metagenome (GOLD analysis project Ga0310696, IMG submission 203885) | Bovine rumen microbial communities from tropical cattle in Woodstock, Queensland, Australia - Gonzalo_02 (v2) (version 2) | ecosystem: Host-associated > Mammals > Digestive system >... | reverse complement strand
ATGGTTCAGACAGGTTCGTCTACATCTCGTAACAGTAGCTACACGGATATGTCCACGGGTAAGAGTGCGTTTGACTATAGCCAAACGCTCAACGACAAGTTTGATTACAGTAATCCCAGCATGAATCATTTCTACAATCCTGCGAAATATGTCCAGACGGGAGCAACTTCAAGCGACAGCATTTCTTTCACTGATATGGCTTCAGGGCAATCGGCGCTGGATTATAGAGCTAAAGACTATCTGAAGCCGACAACTCTGTCAGAAGGAATGGAGTGGCGCAACTATCGTACATTTTCAGGGCAAATCTCCGCCGACGACTTCAACCTCGCCATGAGCGCCTTCGAACAGCTGGAGGATGCCAAGATATTCTCCAATCCGCGTGTGATAGTGTCGAACGGCAAGGAGGCTCGTGTGGATATGACAACCAAGTTTCCAAATGTAAAAGTAATGGCAACGCGCAATTCGTCAAACGGTTCGGACTCATTGGACATATCTACCCAGCTTGAGCAAGTCCCCGGTGAAGATAAGTTTATGTTCGCAAGAGAGGTGTTTTTTAGTTGGGGTATTACATTGTCGGTAAGACCTCGGATTTCCCCTGACGGACTCATCAGCGTAGAGATAGTGCCTACGATAAGTCAGCTAGATAAAGATTATGGTAACAATGGCTTTTATCAAGTTAAAGGTGGTGATTCTTCAGCATACTCTGCTTATCCGATAATACAGATGAAGCGCCTCGTCACTGAGTTTACGATGAAGGATGGTGCCACCGCCGTCATCGGAGGGCTCTCGAAGACGGAGGAGGGCGATGTCGATTCTGGCATCCCCTATCTGCGCAAGATACCATGGATAGGGGACAAGCTCTTTGGCTGGAAGAGTCGCGGTAAGGTACAGAAGGAGATTCTGGTCTTCGTGACCGTCGGTATCGCCGATCCGGCGAACCTTCCCGAAGACATCGGCCTCCCGAAGAACGCAGTGCGTGGGCGTGAATACGTGGAAAAACGTGCGCTAGAACCTGGAGACCGCCCCGACGCCGCAAAGAAGATACTCGAACTCGACATGCGGTCGCTGGAGGAGCAGCAGCGAGCTGCCGCGCATAAGGACGCCGACCAGAAGGAGGACGCCCACCAGAAGGATGACGGTGGGCGCGGAACAGTCACCATAACGCCGTCGGAGCCGTAATGCCGGCATGACCATGGAATACGGAGAGATAGTTCAGAAAGCGCCGATCATTATTGGTCTTGAGGGGCCGATGGATGTGTCGGCGCATCTTGTGGACGCCTTGGTTGAGGCCGATCTGCTGCCTGCGGGTCTTCGCGACGCCGCTGTGGAGGCCGTTCGCGCCCGCGAGACTACGGGCGCCTGCACGGCGCTCACGAACGGAGTCGCCATCCCACACGCCCGCCTCGATTCGCTGAAGGAGATGCGCGTTGCGATAGGTGTCCATCCCGCCGGGGTCGACTGCGGCGCGGTGGACGGAATGCCGTCCAAGATATTCATACTCGTTCTGTCTTCCCCGGAACAGCCGGGTGCGCACCTGAAGTTCCTCGGCGAGATAACAATGCGGCTGCTTCGCCCGGAGATACGCGAGAACATACTCATCGCTTCGTCGCCGGAGGATGTCCGCAGACTTCTGGCAGCATGATGTAGCAGATTCCCGCTTCGGTCACGCGGGACGCGTGACCCTACCATTTCGTTTGCGGGCACTGCTATCCGCGCATTGCCTTGGACAATGCCTCTTTGAGCTCGGCAAGAGTGTATGGTTTCGCGAGGAATGCGTTGTATGGCTGCTCGGCGAAGAGCTCGGCGATCGTCTCCTGCGATGATCCAGATGTCACGACAACGGGGACGTTGGGGGCCACGAGGCGGTATATGCGCAGAAGGCGCACGGTGGAGAGCGGGCCGATGTGCGCGTCGAGCAGCACGGCCTTCAGGCGCGGCGCCAAAGCGCGGAACTTCAGCAGCGCGTCCTGCCGGTCTTTGGCCGTGTGGACAGTTGCCTTCATCGTGCGCAGAAGGATTGAAGTCGTCCGGAGGATGCTTTCGTCGTCGTCGATGAGGAGAATGTCCCCGGCGGCGTCGGGAGCGGCGGCGTCCGGCGCGGCGTCCGGCGCAGGCAGAGTGGCGGCGGGGAGGAATATCTCGAACGTCGTGCCGCGTTCCAGGGCGGATGACACGCGGATGCCGCCGCCGTGTGCGTCGACCGTCGAATACACTATGGCGAGCCCGAGTCCGTGACCTGCGCCCTTGGAGGATATGTACGGGTCGAATATCCGGCGAATGAGAAGGGGATTGATTCCGGGACCGTTGTCCTCGATGCGGAAGAGGACGCCTTTGCAAGGTTTGAGCGTCTTCGAGCACATGAACGATTCTGCGGTGGATTGCGAAAGCTCGCAGGCCTGCGCAGAGACCTTGATCGCCCCGGGGCGAGTCTTCATGGCCTCGGACGCGTTCTTTATCAGATTGAAGAATACCTTCCACATCTGGTCAGGGTCAACGTCCACTGCCGGCAGGCCCTCCGGGAGGTCGTACGAGACGGAGACGTTGGCCGCCGCCACCTTGTCCGCGAGACGCTTTGCCTCGCGCACTATCTCCACGGGGTCCATGCGCTTGAGGGACATCTTCGTCTCGCCTGCGAACGCCATGAGCTCGCGCATCATTCCCGAACCGCGGCGCACGGCTTCGCGTATCGTCTCCACGGCAGACCGGACGTTCGGATCCGTCTCGTCCATCCATGTTATCTCCGCGGTGTTCAGCACAACGGAGAGGACGTTGTTCACATCATGCGCGATGCCAGCGGCCAGAAGGGCCATGGACTCCTGCTTGCTGGCGTGTCCCTTGCGCTGCTCCGTCGAGATGAGGCGGCGATGCTCGGCGTAGTCCCTTGTCACGTCCCTCACGAGCGCCAGGACGAAATGGTCGTCTATCCTCGAGAATCGGAATTCCACGTCGCGCGCGGCCGAGGCGCCGTTCTGGAGCGAGAGGCAGACGCGCGACTTGTCGCGGTTCCCCTCGAGCGCGGCGTCCATGGCGGCGTTGAACGCCTGCACCCCGGCCGTTCCCCACGTCTCGGGCGACATGGGAAGGCCCTCCTCGAGGCCTGGGAGCGAGTCGAGGTCGTCAGGCAGCTTGATCACGGTCACGAGCCGGCGCGCCTTGTCGAACACGGCAAATCCGTCGGGCGCTGCGGACAGAAGGGCCCGCTGGCGCGATTCGCTCTCGGCAACGGCCACGGTGCGGCGCGAGATGGTCTCTAACATGCGGTTCACGGAAACGGCCAGGAGGGCGAATTCGTCCTTGCCGTCCCATTCTATGCTCGGACAGTTCTTGTCGTCGTGGTGTTCGCTGATGTCTCGTATGCGGTTGATCATCTTTGAGAGTGGATTCAGGAGGATGTGGTTCTGGAGCCAGAAGATCGGGAGCACGAGGAGCATTCCGATGGTGGCTATGAAGAACGTCAGCCGGCCGAGGGCGAGTCCTGTTATCTTCGACAGTGTTCGTGGAAGGGACACGGCGATCATTGAAACGGCATTGCCGGCGATGTCGCGGATGGTGAATACTGCCTCGAAGGGGTTGGATCCCAGTTTCCAGAAACCGCCGGAGTAGAAGTCCGCCGCCTCGGAGAACATCGGCACTATTCCAAAGGCGTTCGTCTGCTTCCGCGCCGTCTGGTCTTCTGGCAATTCCGCGAGTTTCACGGATACTTCTGCGCGGCGGTTCGTGATGCGCACGGACGCACCTGCGAAGTTCTCGTTCACCTGCGATGAGAAGACGCCTGTATTGAATGGAGCGCCGAGCGCCAGATAGCCACCGTCGGCGATGCGGGCGATAGACACGTAGTGAGTCCGCCCGTTGATCTGGACGAGGCCGGAGGAGGGAGGATTCCCACCTGCCTTCAGCGAAGACGCCCAGTCTTTGAACGACCTCTTGTAGGGCTTGAAGTCACGTGGATTTACGATGGATGGGCTGCCGTCTGAGTTGTGCGAGACGCCTTCAAGCAGTTCGCCCTGGGCGGAAAGACGCATCGCGAGGGATATGGTATGTTCGCCTTTGACGCCCAGAAGGGATGGGAGCTTGTGCGTGTGTTCATCGCCGGACTTGGCCGTAAAATGCGCAGCCTCCTTGATGACGAAGGAACGGATGCTGCTTGCGTTTCTGTAGGCGAGGCGGCCGATGTCCTCGCCGATCTCCTTTACCTGCTTCTCGGCGTCTCTGAGAAGATGCACCAGCGTGATGCGTCCGCCTATGTAGAATATCCCCAGGATGACCAGAAGGAAGATGGCCGTGGACAGTGCATAGCGCGTGCGGATGGAGTGCAGGGCGCGCGAGAACGCGCTCTGTCTCTCGACGTCGATTTTCTTTGTGATGGTTGTCATTTTTTTCAGTGGGGATGCAGGATTTTCCGGTGTCTTAGCCTCGAAGTCTCCGAGGTCCATGCTTGGGGTGTCGTGTTGTTTCAGACATTGGAAATCGCTGGAAATTATAGCAGATCCGCGCGGCTGCGACAATAGTGGGCGCTTGCCTTGAAATCGGCTGTGGGATATGGTAGTATATAATCATGCAAAGTTCGGTCGGCAAGAATAGCGCCTGTTGCCCGGCATTCCCTGTCGGCAGCAGCAACTGGCCCGTTCTTCGAGAAGAAAGGAATGCAGGTAGATGCGAATGACGTGCGGAGCAATCCTCGCCGTGGCGGCGGCGTTCATGTGCGGGGCCATGACGCCGGAGGAGGCGTTTCGGAATCCGCCGGCAGTGGCGCATGCGGGCGTGTGGTGGCACTGGATGGGCGGACAGGTCACCGAGGACGGCATAGTCAAGGATCTCGAATGGTTTCGGCGCATGGGCATCTTCTCCGCGACGGTGTTCGGCATGGCGGACACGTGTACGCCGTGGGCGAGGCGCATCGCCGATGTGCCGACGGAAGGTCTTCACCCGTTCGACGAACGCTGGTGGCGGCTCTTCGCCTTTGCCTGCCGCGAAGGTTCGAAGCGCGGCATCGACATCGGCCTCCACAACTGTCCCGGCTATACCTCCACAGGCGGGCCGTGGGTGACGTCGCGCCTCGCCATGCGCGAACTTGTCTTCAATGTCACCAACGCCGCCGAACAGATCTCAGTGAAGCCGAATGCCCTCTTCCCCGTCTACAACGAAGATGCTGGCTGCTACGAGCTGCCGCCGTGTCCGGAGCGGCAGACGGACATCGTTGAGATAGGCGTGGCGCGTGGCGGCATACGCGTGGCCCATATCCCGATGGGTGCGTTCGTGCAGCCGGCGGACTGGGCCTCCTTCGGGCTTGAATGCGACAAGATGAACCCCGAGGCCGTCGATTTTCATCTCGATCATCTGTTCTCCGAACTGAAGAAGCACCTCGGCGGCGACTTGCCGGCGGCAGGGCTTCGCCACATCCTGCTAGACAGCTACGAGGCCGGCACTCCCAGCTGGACGCCAAAGATGCGCGAGGAGTTCAAGGCCCGCCGAGGCTATGATCCCCTTGAGTATCTTCCGATTCTCGGCGGGTACACAAATCTCTACTCGTTGGCCGAGATTGCAATGTTCAAGGCCGACTTCGACCGTACGGTGAAGGATCTCTACCGTGATGTGCTCTTCGGGCGCATGTCCGCCCGCATCCATGGGGAGGGATTGGAGTTCTCCAACGAGCCCTACAAGGGGCCTTTCGAGCCGTCCGAAGTCGCGCCGTTCATTGACCGGATAATGACCGAGTTCTGGTATTCCCCGAAAGGCTCCGGCATCAGTCCAGAACACAGGGCGTTCAACACATTCATCAGTCCGGGCGGACGGCGGCACAACATCGTGGAAGCCGAGGCGTTCACCGGTCAACCTCGGAATTGCGAATGGACGGAGATGCCGGAGAACCTGAAGCCGGCGACGGACGACGCCTTCCTGTGCGGCATTAACCGTCTGATTCTGCACACATGCCCGCTCCAGCCATGGGGAGACGACGTGAAGCCCGGTGTGACGATGGGGCGCTGGGGGACTCATTTCGGGCGCAACCAGACGTGGGCGGAGTGCGGCAAGCCCTGGTTCGACTACATCGCGCGCTGCCAGGCGCTTCTCCAGTGGGGTGAACCTTCCCGCGATCGGCTTGCTCTGCCGCGTGGCGTGAGGCAGTTGGCCCGTACTGACGGCAGGCGGACGCTTTACTTCATTGCCGCGGGACAGCAGGGAGCGAATCGTCTAGGCTTGCCGCGCGGCAAGTGGTTCGATCCCGTATCCGGCCGGATTGGCGCCGCGCCTTCACGTCTCGCCGCGCGGCAGAGCGGGTTTTACGAACGTGACGAATCGGCGCCGGCTGGCGTAGATGCTCACTGGTCGCATTGCATTCTGCAAAGTTTCGTTCCAGCGCTCGGCGATCGCTCGAAGTCTGCAAATCCAGCCATACGGTACTTCTCGGGGACGGTCACCTATCGCACGAACTTCGACAGACCTAGCGTGGCGCGGTGCGTGAAGCTGTCGGTGAAGACGTTCGATCAAGTCGTGTCCGTTAGGCTGAACGGCGTTTCCGCGGGGACGATATGGTGTGCGCCGTGGGAAGTCGAACTTCCGGAAGATGCATTGAAGGAGCGCGGCAACGCATTGGAACTGGAAGTGACGAACTCATGGCGCAATCGTCTGATAGGCGACGAACAGGAGCCTGCGGACTGCACGTTCATGAAGGCGCCGCTGCCGGGCGGAGCATTTCTGGAACGTTATCCGGCATGGTTCAAGAACGGCATGGCGGAGCGTGCGTCAAAGGGGCGCGAATGTTTCGTCACATGGAACTACTTCAACAAAGGCTCGCCCCTTGCTCCATCTGGTCTGATTGAGCCGCCGATGCTCATGTGGGAAGTTCAGTGACATTTTACGTTTCGTTTTTCACAGAGCCGCGATATTTTGGTACAATATTGGCCCGTTCTAACGAGGAGAACAAGAAAAATGAAGAAGCTGATAATTGGCTGCATGGCTGCTGTCGTCGCCGCCGGATGTTGCGATTGCTCGAAGAAGTCGGCGCGCAAGCCCGTCAAGGACGTGCGTTTCGTCGTGCTCGATCCAGGCCATTTCCACGCGGCGCTCGTCCTGAACAGGAGCTATCCGGGCGTCTCCAAGGACGTGCGGGTCTTCGCGCCAGATGGTCCAGACGTGCTGGCGCACCAGAAGCTCGTGACGGCATTCAACACGCGCGAGAAGGATCCTACCTCCTGGAACGAAATCGTGTACAAGGGGCCAGACTACCTTCAGAAGGCGCTTGCATCCGGTGACGCGGCCTCGTCGGTGGTGGTCCTTGCAGGCAAGAACAACAAGAAGGCGGACTACTATCTGGAGTCGATCAAGGCCGGGTTCAACGTGCTTTCCGACAAGCCCATGACGATAACCCCCGATGCCTTCGCGAAGCTCCAGGAGGCTGTCCGCCTCGCCGACGAGAAGGGACTCTACTTCGGCGACATCATGACCGAGCGCAACGAGATCACCACGCTCCTCCAGCGCGCGCTCGTCTCCGCGAAGGATCTCTACGGCGAGCAGGAGAAGGGCACGCCGGACGATCCGGCCGTCACCAAGATCTCGGTGCACCACTTCTGCAAGCTCGTGAACGGCAAGCCTCTGCAGCGTCCGGGCTGGTACTACGACACCGACCAGCAGGGGGAGGCGATCGTTGACGTGACGACGCATCTCGTGGACCTTGTGCAGTGGGAGACGTTCCCGGGCGAGGTGTTGTCGTTCTCCGACGTGAAGATTCTCAAGGCGCGCACGTGGGCGACGCCGATTTCGGCGGCGGACTACAAGACGTCCACGGGCCTCGACAATTGGCCGGACTACCTGAAGAAGTCGGTTGACGCGAAGAACGTTCTGCAGTGCAAGGCGAACGGCGAGTTCACTTACGCGCTCAGGGGCGTAAACGCCAAGGTGTCCGTGGAGTGGCACTTCATGGCGCCGGCCGGCACGGGCGACACTCACTACTCGGTCATGCGCGGGACGAAGTCCGAGATAGTCATACGCCAGGGGCCGGAGGAGGGCTACAAGCCGCGCGTCTACGTGCGTCCGCGCAAGGGGCAGGACAAGGCTGCGCTCGAGAAGGCTCTGGCGGCCGCCGTCGCCGAATTCAACAAGACTTATCCGGGAGTGGGCTACAAAGCCGACGCCGAGGGCTGGACGATGGACATCCCGCCGAAGTACGAGATCGGCCACGAGGCCCACTTCAGCCAGGTCATGAACACCTTCCTCGGGTGGATGCATTCGGGCAGTCAGAGCCTTGACTATCTGCCAAACATGCTCGTGAAGTACTACACTCTCGTAGAGGCGTGGAAGGCGAGTCGATAGTTTCTAGTTTCTGGTTTCTGGTTTCTGGTTTATGGATTGTAGTTTTGGATGTAAAGGCTGGAGAGGAAGTTGGCGCTGATAGACGGAAAAGAAGTGAACCTTGACGTCGCCATGCGCGATTTCAAGTACTACATCTTCGACTGGGACGACAACATCCTCCACATGCCGACGCGCATCTATCTCGAGAAGAAGGGCGCGGACGGGCAGTGGAGGCCCGTATCCGTCTCCACCGGCACGTACGCGCTCGTGCGCACCGACTCCGAACACTACAGAATCCCCGTGGAGGGCGGGCGCGAGGCGGCGTTCCGCGACTTCCAGGACGTCCCGGCCGCCGAGGGAGACCAGGCGTTCATCCGCGACACGAAGGCGGCGCTCGAGCGCGTGCGTGCAGGCGAGAAGCCAGGTCCGTCCTTTGAGACTCTCCGCAAGACCTTGCGCGAGGGGAGGATATTCGCGATCGTCACGGCGCGCGGCCACGCCACCGAGACGATCCGCTCGGCCGTGCGCATCTTCATCGACTCCGTGCTCACCCCGGAGGAGCGCGCCGCGATGATGTCTAGCCTCCGCGGCTACCGCTACTGCTTCGACAGGGTCGACTCCTTCGGCACCGACGAGGAGGAGCTCGACTACTATCTCTCGCTCTGCCGCTACAACGCGGTCACGAATCCCGGCTTCAAGGAGCGTCTTGCAGACGACACGGACTTCGCCGAACGCTTCGCCCGCGCCGACGTGGACCGCAAGCACGAGGTCGCCAAGGAGTTCGCGATACGCGACTTCACCGAGCATCTGTTCCGCACGCTCCAGCGCACAGGAGGGCTAGGGCGCTCCGTCGCCGTGGGCTTCTCGGACGACGACGCCGGAAACGTGTCCGCAGTCTCCGACTACATCCGCGCCGAGCTTTCGCGCCGCTTCGGCGGCTTCAAGTTCGTCGTCTACGACACGAGCGATCCCGAACTTTCGAACGGGCGCAAGGTCACCGTCGCAGGCCAGCTGAACCTGCCGGGGCTCTGAGCCGGGAGCTTGAAGCCGAGAAGGAAATTTCGAATAGAAACACCTAAAAAAGGAGAGATGAAATGAAGAAGATAACTGAACCGGAGAAGCTCCAGAAGTGGTGCGAGGCGCGTCGTGCCGCAGGTGCGAAGATAGCCCTCGTGCCGACGATGGGCTTTCTGCACGCAGGGCATCTTTCGCTCATTGAGGAGGCGAAGAAGCAGGGGGCCGACGAGATCGTAGTGTCGGTGTTCGTGAATCCGGCCCAGTTCGGCCCGAAGGAGGACTTCGGCAAATATCCGCGCGATCCGAAGTCCGACGAGGCGAAGTGCAAGAAGGCCGGCGCCACAGTCGTCTTCATGCCCACTTCCGAGGCGATGTATCTCAAGCACCATTCCGTGTACGTCGACGAGAAGGAGCTTGGGAAGGGGCTCTGCGGCGGACGTCGCCCCGGGCACTTCCGCGGAGTCTGCACCGTTCTCGTGAAGCTGTTCAACCTGGTGCAGCCGCATGTGGCGATCTTCGGACAGAAGGACTATCAGCAGTCCCAGATCGTGTGCCGCATGGTCCGCGACCTGAACTTCAACGTGAAGATCGTGGTCGCCCCGACCGTCCGCGACCCCGACGGCCTCGCCCTCAGCTCGCGCAACACGTATCTCACGCCCGAGGCCCGCTCCAACGCGCTCGCGCTGTACACGGCCCTCGAGCAGGCGAAGGCGGACGTCAAGGCGAAGAAGCGCCTTGCGTGGGCTCCGTACCGCACGCAGATAGTGCGAGCTCTCCGCGCGAAGAGCCTGAACGTGGACTACGTCGAGATAGTGGAGCAAGAGACGCTCAAGCCGGCCGAAGTGCTCGAGAAGGGAGTGGTGCTCCTCCTCGCGGTCTATGCATCCGGGACGCGCCTCATAGACAACGTCATAATCTGACTTTGCGCGGAGGGCGCCGCCTCCCGGAAGCCGCCGGAGATGGATGGACATGGCCGACAAGGTATACTCCGTAACGCAGCTGAACAAGTCGATACGCAAGGTGCTTCTGGAGCGCAGCGCGTCGCTGCGCGACGCGTGGATAGAAGGGGAGGTGTCCGGCTGGAAGGTATACCAGTCCGGGCATGCGTACTTCACGCTCAAGGACTCCGAGTCGCAGATATCGTGCGTTCTCTTCGCCTTCAACTTCGCGAACTGCCAGCGCGAGTTTCTCGCCCGCGTAGAGGGCGGTGCGGGCCAGGTCGATGGCGCGAAGGTGCAGGTTCGCGGAGAGCTTGACCTCTATCTTCCGCGCGGATCGTACCAGTTCAAGATTCTGCAGGTGCGCATCGCAGGCGTGGGCGACTTGATGGCGCGGTTCAACGCGCTCAAGGAGAAGCTCGCCGCAGAGGGGCTCTTCGACTCGGAGCGGAAGCGGCCGCTGCCGTTTCTCCCGCATCGCATCGGCATCGTGACGTCCCCGACCGGCGCTGTGATACACGACATGGGGACGATTCTTCTCCGGCGCTTTCCGAACATCGAGGTGCGGCTCTTCCCGGCGA
>Ga0310696_10010207_pt1 | contig 10823 bp, 10 predicted proteins | sample AusTroGonzalo_MG_4_FD_203885 | JGI IMG/M metagenome (GOLD analysis project Ga0310696, IMG submission 203885) | Bovine rumen microbial communities from tropical cattle in Woodstock, Queensland, Australia - Gonzalo_02 (v2) (version 2) | ecosystem: Host-associated > Mammals > Digestive system >... | reverse complement strand
ACCAATTTTCATGTTGGAATCAAAAAGATCCGAATTATGAAAAACTAAAAAACCTCGATGAATCATCTTCAATTTTTAAAACATGTCTAAAAGTTGCTAAAAATGTAATTGAAGGGAAATGGCCGGATTTGACCGACGGATGCGATCATTATCACGAAAAATCGGTTAAACCGTATTGGGCCGGACAACTGACTCCCAAACGAATTTTCGGCAATCATTTATTCTATAGCTTAAAAAATTCACTAACAGAAAAAGGAGAAGAAAAATGAAGAAAAATCTCAATAACAAAATCCCCCATGAACAACCGTCAAAGTCGATCGACCAACAAGAAAAAATTGATCGCGAAAAAAGGCGTCGCCTCATGATAATCGGAGCAAGTTGCGGACTGATTTTATGCCTGACGACTTTGGTAATTTTCAAAAAAGAAATGTCTGAGGAAGTAATCGGCATCCTTTATATGATCACAGGAATTTTCGGTGCGTGTCTGACTGAAGCCTATAATTTCGAATTCGGATTTCTAAAGAAAAAATTTCGCAACAAAAATAAACCGAAAAGAGAGTAAACGAAAAATCTCAAAGACATGGAAAAAGTGTCGCTTTTAACTTACAATGAGTTGGGTAAATTAGAGACGAATATGGATTTCGAAAATTTTTTGTGGGCGATTCCTTTTTTGGGAATAATTTTTTCCATGTCCTTCCTTCCGCTGATTGCTCCGAAATTTTTTGAGAAGCATGGCGGAGTGATTCCTTTTGGATGGACTGCAATTTATCTCGCGTGTATCGCGTATTTTTTCGGATTTCACGAAGTAATCCCGGCAACACTCGAACCGTTGCTCAACGATTATGTCTCGTTCATTATCCAAATTGCGACTTTATACATAGTGGCGGGAGGAATTTTTGTTGATTTTCCCAACGGAAAAGGTCCTGTTTTCAATACTATGTTTTTGTTTTTCGGGTCTTTGCTGGCAGGATGGATTGGAACGACAGGAGCGGCAATGCTTTTGATTCGTCCGTTTTTGAGAGCTAATACCCAAAGAAAATATAAAGTCCATCTGATGGTTTTTTTCATCTTTTTGGTCGCAAATATCGGAGGAGCGGCAACTCCTTTGGGCGATCCTCCTCTGTTTATTGGATTTTTGAAAGGTATCGATTTCTTCTGGTTCATCCAGCATCTGTCTCCAGTTTTATTTGGAACAATCTTTACTCTCTGCGTATTATTTTACATAGTCGATGCAATTCTACTAAAGAAAGAAACCGGGCATTTCGATGCAGGTCGTGACAGCGTGTCTTTCGTAATTAAAGGAACAAGAAATTTGTTTTTTCTCATTCTTGTCTTGTTCACTGTAATTTTATGTCAATTCGAAGGTTCGTTTGAACTCGCGGGGCGAGCTTACAACTATTCTTCTGTTTTACGTAATATAGTTTTGGTATCGATCGCGGTGTTATCTCTCAAACTTACTCATAAAAATATCCGAGAAGAAAACGGATTTACGTTCGCGCCGATTCGCGAAGTCGCGGAATTTTTCGTTGCGATTTTCATCACGGTTGCTCCCATTCTTTCGATTTTATCTAAGGGAGAAAACGGATCACTGGCAATGATTTTCAACTGGATCGCACCTGGCGGACAATTTATCTTAAGCAAATGTTTCTGGGCAAGCGGACTGCTTTCTTCGGTGCTGGATAACGCTCCAACCTTCTTGATTTTCTTCCATCTTGCTTCGGGAAATGCGGCGGAGTTGATGACAACCAAAGCGTCAATTTTAACATCTTTTTCGATATCTACGGTGTTCATGGGAGCGCTAACCTACATTGGAAACGCGCCAAATCTTATGGTAAAGTCGATCTCGCAACATCACGGGATAAAAGTTCCGTCATTCCTCGGGTATATGGGTTGGTCTATCGGAATTCTAGCCCCGATATTTCTCGTGATTTCATGGTTGCTGTAGAGAGAACGGCTTTAATGAAGCGGTAGTAAATTCAAAGGATAAACAGGAAAGAGAGATCCCGTCACTGTCTATCTCTTCACTGCTATTTGTTTTTCAACCGCTTCGAAATTTTTCACATTATCTCGTGGAGGACGTTTCGCTCCTTCCAGTAAATTCGATACGAGACTTACCGCCTGATCTACATTCAACCTTATAATATCAGCATCGCTATTAAGCTTTGCTTTGCAGAGGAAGTTTATTTTTTCTAATTTTTCTTCAATCTGTCCTGCATATTTTATCCAATTTTTCTTTGAAATCAATATCTTCAAAATATTCTGCAATCCGTTGATGATTGTGTATAGATCTTTTTCTGTTCCGCCAAGATACGAAATTTTGTCTTTTGAAGCCGCCACAATCGCCGTTTTTTCAACAATTTTAAGTTTTTTACTTTTTTCAAAATCATATGTAGCGTTACGATAATCAAAACCGATCAAAGCTCTTAGAATAATTCCAATTAACTGAGTTGTATATTTTCTTTCTTTTTCAAAATCGTTGGTTACTTCATCCAACTGACGGCCTATATCGACCCTCTCCCTCTGTAACTGATCCAATTTCTGCTTAAGCTTTCGATTTTCTGCAATTTGAGAATCAATATACTCGATAAACTGCTTATTCACATTAGGCAATTGCTTTAATTTATCAAAAGTATTTGCATTTTGAAAATCAGACTCCAAATTTATAAGGCTGGTGACTTGATCTTTGAGACTATCACTTATGACAGAATTATTTCTAATATTCTTTACATCGTCCAGACTTTTGACTTCCGCTACTTGATTTTCCAATTTTTGGATTTCCGCCAGTGATCTAGGATCAATATCCGGAATATTTTTAATTTTCTCAATGGAATCAGCAGTTTTTACCATTTTTTCCAAACTTTCGTATCTGTCAATGACATCGTTGATTTTTTGATTAACGCGAGGTATAGTGCGAACTTTTTCAAATACGTCTGCATCTTCAACAGCCTTAATGATATTCAAAGCTTTTTGAACTTCTTCTTTCCCCGATAAATTCAATCCCAAAATATTTTTTACTCTTTCTAAAGTATCTGCTTTTCCGAGATTTGATTCGAGAGAAGCTAGGTAGTCAAATCTTCTTTTGGCATAGTCGATGTCTTTTTCTGTTCCTCTTACTGTTCCTGAATCGATTTTTTCATTATGAAATGCCCTAAGCAATCTCAAAATTTTAGTTTGAAGATTTCTTACTTCCTCCTGTACATATTTATTTTCGCAAATCGACTGGATATCAATAAACTTGGGCAGGTCATTTTTATTAATTGTTTCTTCTTCAGCAGAAGTAACTTCCTGATTTTCCGCGAAAGCACCTGCAAAAAACATCATACTACACAACATACAAAATACTTTTTTCATCTCTGACATCCATACTAACTTTATAAGCATTGTAGAAGACACAAGTTGAAATTTAGTTAATAAAACGAAGATTCCTTGATTTTATTTATATCTCATGATTAAATCTCGAGTTGACGTCTCATAATTGAGTATATTGGATAAAGATATGGACAAGTTTAAGATAGGACCGTTTCGAGCAACTGCTTTAGTCGCCGGAAATATGATAGGGTCGGGAATTTTGGTAGCCCCGGCATTGCTGGCACCTTATGGGCAGATGTCTTTAATCGGTTGGGTTTTAACGACAATCGGCGCGTTGGCTTTGGCGCTGATTTTTTCGAAATTGGCGATTTGGATACCGAATTCCGGCGGGCCTTACACCTATGTTAAGCACGTATTCGGTGATTTCGTCGGATTTCAGATGGCATGGGGCTATTGGATCAGCTCATGGTGCGGAAGTGTTTCGCTTTTGGTCGGAACTTTAAAATACATAGAGGTATTTGCTCCGGAATTTGTGGCTGATACGACTTATTCGATAATCTTTGGCCTAAGTATGATCTGGCTCTTCACTTATTTTAATATCCGCGGATTGAAGGAGACGACTTTTGTCGGAATCATTGTGTTTTTGATTAAGGTTGTTCCTCTGGTACTCATCGCTGCTATTGGAATTTTCTATGCGGACTTTTCGCGAGTATTCACCTTCGACAAATGCGATTGGTCGTCACTGGGCAGTATGTCGACAGTGCTGCTTTGGGCATTTATAGGATTGGAATCAGCGACCATTCCGTCCGAAGATGTTCGCACTCCTAGAAAAACCATTCCTGTTGCGACGATTGCCGGAGTGTTAATCACGGCGGCAGTCTATATTTTGGGAGCAATTGTTATTACAGGCGTGTTGCCGCAAGCTGAGTTAATTAAATCGGCAGCGCCATATGTAGATTCGGCGAGCAAGATTTGCGGATATCCGGGATATTTGTTCATGATTATTACCGGAATTATCGGATTGGTGGGATCTCTAAACGGATGGATTCTTATTCAGGGACAAGTACCTTATGCTGCTGCGAAAGAAGGATTGTTTCCGGCAATATTTTTGAAGAAAAATAAGAATGGCGTTCCGTGCGGAGTAGTAATTGGCAGCATCTTGATGTCGATAATGTTCGTTCTGACTTATCAAAAATCGCTGGTTGAAAGTCTGCGTTTGTTTATTGATATCGCCGTGTTAGCAATGCTTCTCCCTTATTTTTATTCGGTTATTGCCTACGGATATTTAGCAGTAACGAAGAAAAACGAACTATCTAATACGGAAAAGTTTTTCATGCCGATCATCGGACTGGTAGCATTTTTGTACAGCTTTCTTTTGATATTCGGAGCGGGTAAAGAACTTATTTCCCTCTGCTTCTTGATCTTCTTGGTAAGCGTGCCTTTCTATTGCTTTATCAAGAAGAGATAGTTTATACTACAGGCTGTTTAGGAGATTTACTATGGAATTAAAAATTTATCCCGATCCGATTCTGGCGAAAAAATGCGCCGACGTTGAGATCGGTGACACAAGTGTTCTTCCTATACTCGATGAAATGAGTAAAAAGCTTTATGAATGGGAAGGTGCCGGTTTGGCCGCGCCTCAGGTCGGAGTTTTAAAAAAATTGATCGTAATAGATATTCGGGAAGATCCTGCGACGTTATACAAGATGATTAATCCGAAAATCGTGTGGGCATCCGAGGAAATGGTCGATTCAAAAGAAGGCTGTTTATCTCTGCCAAAACTACGTGAAACAGTTGTTCGTCACGAAAAAGTTCGGGTCGAATATTTCGACGAGAATTTCGAAAAGCGGACTCTCGAGGGCGAAGGATTCTTGTCCTGCTGTTTGCAGCATGAAATAGATCACCTCGGAGGGAAATTGTACATCGATCACCTGAGCCGTCTGAAGAAAAGCAGATTTCTTTCTAAATTCAGAAAATTACAAAAGGAAGCCGCGGAAGAGGCCGAACAAAATGAAAAATAAGCGTCTGGTTTTCATGGGGTCGACGGAATTTTCGTTGGCGTCTCTGAAAAAATTATACGAAGACGGATTCAATATAGTTGCGGTTTATTCTCGCGAGCCGAAACCTACGGGGCGGCACTATAAATTAACGAAAACCATCGTCCATGAATTTGCGGAATCGAAAAATATTCCCGTTTATACTCCGAAAACTTTCCGAGATGAGGAACAAGTAAAAATTTTTGCGAAACTCAATGCGGACGTCGCAGTGGTATCGGCCTATGGATTAATAATTCCGCAAACACTCTTAGACATGGCGCCTTTCATCAATATTCACGGGTCTTTGCTCCCGAGATGGCGCGGAGCGGCTCCAATTCAGCGGGCGATTCTTGCAGGGGATAAAGAAACCGGAATTTCAATTATGAAGATGAACGACGGGTTAGATACCGGCGACGTAATTTCAATGAAATCGGTTAAAATCGATGACGAAATGAATAGTGGCGAGCTTTCTGAAATTCTGGCGCAGCTGGGCACAGAAATGATTGAAGAAACTTTGCTGAATTTAGATGAATCTTTAAAAAAATCAACAAAACAACAGGAGGAAGGGGTTTGTTATGCTCATAAAATCGACAAAAAAGTAGCGAAATTTGATTTGTCCGATAACGCCTTTACAATTGTAAGGAAAGTAAAAGCGTTTGCTCCAACACCAGGCGCTTGGACAGAGTTAGACGGAAAACGTCTGAAAATTTTAGATGCTTCATTAATAGAAAATAGCGGAAATTGCAAAGACGATTTGGTTTTCGAATCCTCAGATGGAACATGGGTCGCAAAAGTTGTTCAGCCAGAAGGTAAAAAACCGATGTCAGGTCGTGATTTTCGCAGAGGGTATTTGAGAAAGTAAATGTATTTATTTGATTCAATTATTTTGGGAGCAATTCAAGGAATTACGGAATTTCTCCCGGTAAGTTCGACAGCTCACACAGCGTTATATCAAAAAATATTTTCGCTGCATTCCTTCGGAAGAGATTTTAATATTTTGCTAAATCTCGGAACACTATTAGCTTTATTTCTTTACTTTTTTCGAGATTTTTGGAGAATTTTTGTCGGATTTTTCAATTTTGTACGCAATAAAAAGTCTAAAAGCAGGGATTTCTTTCTGGTAATTTTGTTGGCTAACCTTCCAATAGTCGTTTTACTGGGAATTTTGGAATTTTTAGAAATTAAAGTTTCGTCTGTAAAATTAGCGGCCGTTAATTTAGTAGGATTCGGAATAATACTGTATTTGTGTGACAGAAAACCGACAAACAAAAAGGAATTTTCACTGAAAGATGGTATAAAAATCGGAATTGCGCAAATGTTGGCATTCTTTCCGGGAGTCAGCCGTCTCGGAATTTGCTTATCCATGTGCCGCTATTTGGGATACGGTCGCCGCGAAAGCTTCAAATTTTCAATGATTCTTTCATGTATTCCAATTGCAGGAATGTGCTTGTTAAAATTGCTAAAAATATTTATGCGAAATTCGTTCGAATTTTCCTATGTCGAGGCAACAGCAGGTGTCACTTCTGCATTTATTTTCGGAATGATTTCGGTTTTTGCCGTAAGCGGATTTTTAAAGAGACATTCTTTCACCTTAATTGTTATTTATCGAATAATTTTCGGAATTTCTGTTTGGTTTCTGTAAATTTTCGAAAAAATTAACAGAAAAGAAAGTTTTATATGCTTAACTACTAATAGATTAGTAGGATGGCGAGTATGTATATAGATGTTATAGTTCCGAGTTTTGATGAAAGTGGAGAAAACGTTTTAATTTCAACTTGGTACAAAAAAGTCGGAGATAAGATTTCCAATGGAGAAGTCATTGCAGATGCTGAGACCTCAACAATTGCTTGCGGTATAACATCAGGATATGACTGCTTTCTTTCCAAAATAATCGCAAAAGAGGGAGACACTGTCCCCCAGGGTTCAAAAATAGCCGTCATAGAGGTAAATGTCGACAAACCCAATAAAGAAATATCAAATGAAAATCTTCGCGAAACAATAGAAGAAGAGCTGGGAAATATCCGTGTTCCGCAAGAGATCAACGAGGAATCCGAAGAAGCTCAAGAAAAAAAGCAAGACGAAATTCCTACACAGGACGCAAATAAAGCAATAACGTCAGATACGCAAGATGAAGCAACAACAGCCGTTGTACAAAACAAAAGTGAAACTATGGCGCCAGAAGATCCTCAACAAGCTGCAGCAGCTTCCCGTGCTCAGAGGAGACAAGCTTTAAAAGATATGGAAAGTGGAAAAATAAGCGCAGAAGAAATAGAAAAAATGCGCGCTCACCGTGAAGCGTTGCAAAATACCGAAACAATTATTCAACATGAAGTTAAAAAAGAAGATAAAACCGAAAAAAATCAAGAAGAATATACATTGTCAATTTCTTCCGACAATGTTTCAGATGATTTGGTTGCGAAAAACGTTGAAGATATCATAGACGAAAAAAATGATTTTATGGAGGAAGATTCAATTCCTGATAAAACCTCTGAAAAAGAAGATGTCGACTCCGAGCAAGATGAATTTATCGGAGAAGAAAGTAAGAATGTGATCGAAAGTTTTTCGGAACAGGCGGAGAAAAAGTTCAAAAGCATTCTTAAAGACGCAGAGTTTAAAGTACTACAAGAAGCGGACAAACTTCGCGAAAAAATTATCGAAGATGCTAAAGTTTCTGCATTAGCCGAAAGCGAGGTGATGAAGGCCAAAATTCTTAAAGAATATGAAGATAGGGCCGCAAAAGATGCTGGTGAAATGCACAAAAAAATCGTTCAGGGATCGATTTCCGAGGCACAAAATACACGGACAAAATTAATTGAGGAAGCGAAAGCCGAGGCGCTCAAGGAAGCAGAGGAAATCAAGACAAAAATCAAGGAAGAGGCGCAAAAACAAGCAGAAGAAGAAGCATCACTCATCAAGCAAAACGCATTAGCAAACGCAGAAAGACAAGCAAAAGAAGAGGCTAACAAAATCTCCAAAGAAATTATCGAAAAAGCGATCGATGATTCTAAGGCAGAAGCAAATGAAATCAAGAAAGATATCATAAAGTCTGCTGGACGGTATGCGAAAAGGGAATCCGAACAGCTGATAAAAGAAGAGCTGAAACATGCTCGTAAAGAATCTCAGCGTAAGGCAGAAGAAATTATTTCTTCAACAATTATTGAAAGCAAAATATGTGCCGACGAAATGAAGGAAGAAGTAATTAACAAGACTAAAGCCTGCGTTAAAGAAGTCATGGACAACTTGATGCAGTCAATCCTCACAGGCAGCCAGCAAGAGATTGATCAATCAAAAGATTTCAAGGAAAAAATTGCAGAAAGTGTACAAGAAGGCCTCGATCAAGTTATAAATACCAAAGATAAGATCATGGACGAGATAAATCAAAATCGTGAAAATACCATGAAGGAAATGAGTGAAAGCAAAAATCAGATGATCGGAGGCATAAAGGACAGCATTTACCAAGCAACCAAATTGTCAGAAGAAATTAAAAGCCAGCTGAGCGAAGCCACAAAAATCAAAGAAACTCTGACAGAGAAACTAAAAGAAAATATTGATCAAAATCTGGACCTTAAAAACGAGATTATCGAAGAAATAAAGCAGCATTATGGCAAAATATGCGAAGATATTTCAAGTTATGTGCGTAAAACCATAGATGAGGTAAAAGGCGATACTTCAGCCAATATTGATCAGAAAACTCAGGAAGTACAAGACTCTTGCCTGGCTCATGATGTCGCCAAAGAAATTATCGAGAAAAAAGTTAATACTGAGCAAAATAAAATTGTGGAAAAACTGCCATACGCAAAGCCGGAATCGATGGAGGATATCCAAAGTGAAAACGCAAATGAAGAAATTCCGAAAGAAAACCTAAATTCAAAAGAAGATGAAGTTGTAAGAAAACTATTAAATATCAAGGAAGATGTAGACAACACCCCCGGAATGTACGCCGACAATTGGAACAAGCCAAAAATTTTCTATTCTCCAGATGATAAAAGAGAAAACATCGATTTTCTCAAACAAAGAATTTCCGAGAAAATGAAGGATGCATATGATTCTTCAGTAATCGCAACCATATCCAACGAGGTAGATATGTCTGCGATTATATCTTTGGAAAAGGCCTTCGGTGAGGCATTTTCGAAAAAGTACAATACTCGTCTTGGGTTCACACCATTCTTTATAATGGCAGCAGTGGAAGCACTGAAACAATATAAAGTATTCAACGCCCATGTACACAAAGATGAGATTGTATATAAAAATCATTTTGACATTTCCGTAATTACTTGCGGGAATGATGGCATTTCCGCTCCGGTAATCCGAGACGCGGACAAACTAAACTTTGCAGAAATCGAAAGAAAAATGATTGCTTTGTCTCGCCGAGCCGTTGAAGGAACTTTATCCGTGGAAGAAGTCTCGAATGGAACTTTTACAGTGGTAAATGCCGGAATATACGGATCTCTCATGGGAACAGATATTCTGACACCTCCGCAGGTCGCGACACTGAGCGTACACAAAATGCATAATCGCCCTGTTGCGACGGATGAAGGCGTTGAAATAAAACCTATGTTGTATGTCTCGCTGTCGTATGACCATCGAATTGCTGATACCAAACTGGCTGCTGAATTTTTGAGCAAAATCAAAAATTACGTAGAAAATCCCGGTTGGCAGCTTTTGGGATTATGAGAGTAATCCATCAAATTATTGAACTTCGAAGAAGAAATCTGTCTCACAAATCCGCGGCACGAGAATCTTATTCCTTACTTGGTTTCCGTGTTTTTTTACCTGAGTTTTTCAAAATTAACGGTAAATTAACTAATTTCATGTATGATGGAGATGGATTAAAAAGGTAAAGGGAAAAACATGAACAAATTTTCATTGATATGCTCTGTATTAACATTGCTGTACGGAAACTCTGTTTTTGCGATGGATTACAACGACACTCTTCGTCTAAAACCGGGAAGGACTAACTTCAAATCCAATAACTATCGAAAAAATGAAGGAACGAGAGAAATACTTGATGCGCAATCACTAAGCTCGATAAATGCAAATATTCCAAAGATTAACGGAAAATTAATTACGGAACTTTCCAAAAGCGATTTTAAATTCGAACATTCATCACCAACAAAAGATCAAAACTGGCACAACTGCAAACTTATTGTGAATAATAAAGATTTTGGAGAACACCGAGGTACAGAAGATGCAGTACATGCGGAGAATATTCTAGCAAGAAGATTCTTAGATAAATATTGTATACAAGTGCCAGGGCAATTTGTTTCTCCAATGAGAGAACTTTCCTGGTTTTTAGATAGTACTCTTGAAAACAAGATTAAACTTATTGATCTGAAGAAATATTACTCCAAGAATCAGTAAATCTTCTTAAAAACCCCACTAAAAAAACCAGCCCCCGGACTTAACATAGTCGGGGGCAAAATGGAGTAAGATATAATGAAGAAAAAAAATAAACTGATTTTATTAAGCCTGACAGTG
>Ga0310696_10010206_pt1 | contig 10824 bp, 8 predicted proteins | sample AusTroGonzalo_MG_4_FD_203885 | JGI IMG/M metagenome (GOLD analysis project Ga0310696, IMG submission 203885) | Bovine rumen microbial communities from tropical cattle in Woodstock, Queensland, Australia - Gonzalo_02 (v2) (version 2) | ecosystem: Host-associated > Mammals > Digestive system >... | reverse complement strand
CCTATCGTTTGCATTAGCGTTACTAACACTGCCGGTTGGTGCACAGAACGGCATAATAAGACTGACTGATGTCAATGATTCCATCATGTATGACATGCTCACCACTGTTTTTGATGGGCCCGATGTCGTTCATCTTGGCCTTGAAAGAGGCCTGCTGGAGTATCAGCCATTCGTGAGGGTGCGTATTGGGAATAACATGTATCGTTTCATGTTTGATACCGGCTGTTCCCAGACATTGCTTCACTCTCAGTTTGCCCCTGCTGCTCCAGGAGACAGCCTGAGTAAGTTGTTGGGATTTGAGTCACATGGTAAGATAAACGAGTCTTATGGTATAGCCAGGATTGACAATATCAAGATCGGAGAGCTGGAGACCGGGCCGGTTATGGCGCCGTTGCTGGATTTGGGTTACGGCGGTACCAGTGGTACTCATGGCGTCTTTGGAATGGCTCAGTGGGTCAATTATGACATAATGTTTGATTGGAAAGGAAAGTCAGTTCTATTGATACATCCTGATAAGACAGATAGTATTCTCTCCAGGTTTTTCAAAGTAGTGACAACCATTCCTGTTCAGGTGGAAGAAGCCAGCCATGTGGTTTTTGTAGAAACGCAGGTTCGGAGCCGATTCAAGACTCGTCAATACCGTCTGGCCCTGGATACAGGAGCGGAACCATGCATAGTGCCCGAAGAGGCCAAACCATTCCTTACTCGTCCATCGGTCAACAAAGTTGGAGGTAAACACCCCAAAGTGGGACGTACAACAATTAAGATCGGTGATAAGAAGTTCCGCTTTGTTAAGACTGTACTCGCTCCCCCTTCAATGTATGTAGACAGGGGTGAAAAACAGAGTCTTGTGGGAGTATTGGGCCTGAAAGTGATAGGAAAGCAACCCTTCCTGCTCTCTACCCGCAACAAACAGCTGATTATCCTCAAAAACAAATAAAGGCTCCCTTCAGAGTGCTTCAAGCACAGGCTTCAGGGTATCAAAGTTTACAAAGTCGATAGCCTGGCCGTAGGTTTCCTTGATGGCTTTGGATTCGGCGGTCAGTTTGTCATCGGGAGTCTTTATGGCTTGGGAGTACATCAATTTCATCAGGATTCTATGTCCCAGGCCCAGCTTGGCGTAGTCGATGGCGCCACGCAGGTGGAATATCCTGTCGTCGTTACAGATATCGGCCGATACAAACTGACGGATGGCGCCCCGGATGTTGCTCATGAATACGGGGTCAGTGGGGTCGGTCATGCCGACAGTGGCGATGATTACCTCCTGGCCGGCTCTGAATCCTTGAGCCGTCTTCTTAAGGCCCATGATTCCGCCGGCGTAGATGGCGCCCACGTAAATGATGCGCTCAAACTGCGCTATGTCCTTGACTTCCTTGAAGTTCCTGGCCTCGATGCCAGTGATCTGAGCCAGCCGCTCGGCGTAACGTTTGGCGGCCCCGTGCAGGCTTGCGTAAATAATGATCTGTTTCATATCTTTTGCAAAAGTACAAAATGTGGAAAAGGGGACAGTCCCCTTTTCCACATATTCCACACAAAGCGAACTGATAGTTTTGTGTTATTCCAACTTACCGCCCATGCTGAGGACAATCTGCTGCATGGCGGCCTTGACGGCTACCTTGTCCTGACCTTTGTATTCGGCGGTGTTGTCCTGGGTAACGGTCTTGTCATTTACTGACCAGAGTTTGGCCGCATCCTTATCCATCTCGGCAGTCTGCTCGCGGTAGTATTGTGTGGCCAGCTCAGGGGTCTGGAATGTGTACATCATCTTGGAGTCATTGCACTCATCGCCTTTGAACTTGGCCAGCCACTCCATCTTGAATGATATGTAGTCCCAGGAGAGCAGGACCTCATCACCTTTGTCCTCATATGTGGGGGCTGCTACGCCCATCAGTGACATATATGAACCCATCAGTCCCTGTACGCCTGCGCCGGCTGCTGCACCGTGCTGTGCGGCAAACTCAGCATTGGCAGCGGCCAGTGAGTCATTGTAACGGTTAAGCTCGTTGGTGGTGGCGTTCAGCTCGTTTACCTGACGGTCCACCTGGGCCTCGACGGCTTTCTCGGCGGAGCCAAGAACCTTTTCGGTTGCTTTCTCGGCGGTTTTTTCAGCAGATTTTTCAACAGCTTTGGTAACGCCTCTTTCGGCTGCTTTAATGGCTTTGTCGGTAAGTCTGTTTAGAAGCTGAGCCTGTGTGGGGATTGCTAGGAATGAAGCTGCAATCATCATTAACAAAGTTTTTTTCATATTAGGAGATTATTGATTTGTGTGCAAAAATACTTAAAATTCCATAAAATCACCTTGAATGGATTATTTTTGTAGCCGATATGGATTTGAAGGTATTCAAGAGGTTGTGCGTGCTGTGTTGTGCGCTTATGCTGTGTGGCATAAGTGCTGATGCTCAGGGCTTTTTTACTGACAGTGGTGATGCCGTGCTGGAATATGTGCGTACCACGGCTCAGGATGGCAAGTTCAAGTGGCGGCATACCATGCGTGTAACTGATGTCAAGGAGACGGAGAGTTCAGTCCGATATACCACAAGTTCCGTATTCAGCAAGCAGTGTGGAAATGAGGACTGTCCCCTTTTCCACATTTTTCTATCTTTGAACCAGAATAATGAAAACCAATTATGAAAAGAATCCTTTTGCTTGCAGCGTTTGCTGTTTCATTCCTTTGTCGGATCAGTGCCCAGTCACAGGTTTATGAGTTGAAATCACCTGATGGCAGGGTTAGTTTCAGTTTTACCGGAGTCATTGGTACAGATCTTAGATACAGTATATCTGTAGATGGAAATATTGTCATAAACTGGTCCAGAATGGGTATCACACACAGTGATGACAATTTCTTTGATATTGCAACCATCATGCCACAGCAGTCTGAGCCTGTCAAGATAAAGGAGGTGTGGAGACCTCTGTGGGGAAAACGGTCAGTGGTTAAGGATGTCTATAACTCACAGTCTTTCCAGATTGCGGGTGCATCGGTACAGACAGGTATCCTGGTGCTTGATGTGCGCGTTTATGATGACGGCGTGGCATTCAGGATGAGGCCGCAGAGAATGACAAAGAATGAAGGTTCCAACCTTTATGAGCATACTGAGTTCAATTTTGCCGGTGATTTTACTGCATGGTACTATAATGGCGAGCGTCATAACGTAGGTCCGGAACTTTTGTCCGATGCCAACGGCGAGCGCCTGCCTGTAATGACCATAAAGGCGGCCGATGACCTGTACCTGGCCCTTCATGAGGCCGATCTGAGCGCCGGCGGATGGCCCATGAGACTGCAGTCCGAGACCGGATCCACCCGTTTTGAGGTGATTACTGAGAAGATTACCGGTTTTGAGGATGAGTTCATGGGTGCCTGGCGTGTCCTGATGATAGGCAAGACTCCCGGTGACTTGGTTGATTCACACCTGCTGGAGCTGCTCAATCCGGAGCCGGAGCAGGATTTCAGTTGGGTACGTCCGGGCGTTTACCTTTGGGACTGGCGTATTGACGGCGCTGTCTGGGAGGGTTACCACTACGGCATGAACTATGAATCATGGACCCGCATGATTGACTTTGCAGCAGAGCAGGGTTTCCAGGGCCTGGTGCTGGATGCCAACTGGTACGGCCCGGAGTTTGAGAAGGATTCAGACCCCACCAAGGGTGATAAGGCGCGTGACGTTCAGCGTATTATAAAATATGGTAAGGACAAGGGCGTGGGCGTTTGGCTCTACCTGAATGATGTGGCTGGCACCAACTATCCCATTGAGGAGACCCTGGCCCAGTATGAGGAGTGGGGTGCCACAGGTGTCAAGTACGGATTCATGAACGGTAACGCGCAGCAGAAAAACCGCAAGACACAGGAGATTACGGCCCTTTGCGCCAAGCATCATCTGATGGTTGATTATCACGACTATCCGGTGCATCCGTTCGGCCAGATGCGCACCTGGCCAAATGCCGTTACGCGTGAGTACTGCAAGGCCCAGCTGGACGGCCGCCAGATCTTCCAGCCCAAGACTTTTGTGACATCGGCCTTTGTAAATATGGTGGCAGGTCCTATTGACCAGAACAACGGTTTCCTGGAGCTGCATCAGGGCAGGACAACCCGTAAGGACAACAACCAGGAGGTGCCGTCAACGGTTACCGGTGAGATTGCACGTACGCTCATCACATGGTCAGGTGCCACGGTCATTCCCGATATCCCTGAGTATTATGAGAAATATCCGTCACTGCTGGAGTTCCTGAGTGCCGAGAAGCAGCCCTGGCAGGAGAGTATCACGCTGGCCGGTGAGATAGGCGAGTACATCGTGATGGCCCGTCAGAACAAGGACGGCGACTGGCTGATTGGTGCCGCGACCAATGAGGATGCACGCACCCTGACCGTACCTCTGGATTTCCTGCCCAAACGCGGCAAGTTTACGGCTACGATCAGTACCGATGCCGATGACACCCACTACCAGACCAACCGCGAGACACTGCGCACTGAGGCTCCCAAGGCTGTTACCAGAAAGAGCGTGATTGAGTTGCCGCTTGCTCCGGGTGGCGGCGCATGCGTACTGATACGCGCTGCAAAATAAGGGGTTACTGAAATCGGATTAGCCTGTCCTGCAGATCCAGGAAATAGTACTTGATGACGGCCTTGCTTACACCTACCTCAAAAGGGTCGTTGTAGGTGATGACGGCTCCGTCCAGGACGTAATGGAATTTGCTCTGATCCAGGAAATCAATCAGTTCATATTGCCATTCTGCGTACTGTGTGCTGTTGTATGTGTCAGTTACATGATACTGGGTACATATGGTGTCTGTACGTCCGTATCTCTGTCTGAGGCCGAACCGTACGTCATATGAGTGGTGTATGCCGATAGTGTACTGGTTCCAGGAGAAAATTATGTGCAGGCCGTCCTCAGATTCGTAATACTGGGGGTCGTAGCTCTTCTTGTCATCCTCGCCGTTGTCATCGGTGTTGTTTTCATCGGTCCCGTTTGAATTGTTTTCATCATCAATGGGTGTGATGATTGATATGTCAGGGAAATGGAAACCGGTGTTGGGACTCTCCTGGTCCAGTGACGGGTTCTCCTCCATGAGCTTGCGGGTATTGTAAAGAATATTCATGTAGGTCCTGACCACGGATTTGGTGGATCCCTCATACTGGGGTATGTAATATGAGACGTCGGTGCCGTTCATGGCCAGCCTCATCTGTTTTATGTCTTTATCAGACAGTGAGTCTACAGCCTCCTGATATGCATACTGTGCTATCTGTACGGTGGGGAAAGACTGTCTTACATAATATGACATGCAGATGGTGTCGGCGGGAGTGCCTGACTGATGCGTTGCAGGCTCAAAAGATGCGGTCTGTTTCATGGCGACCCCTGACTCCTTATATGACAGGATCATTTCAAGACCCTTGTCAATGAGCTGGGCAGGTTCGCTCACCGGCATATCGGCAATAGTGTCTTTTAGGTTGCTGCAGGCTGATTGGGCAATAACCATCGCGGCTATAAAACCTAATAGCTTGGATTTTTGCATGGGTTACGTTTTACTAGTTGTTTGAATTATACCGTTTGCCACCGATGGTAAACTCACACAAAAGTAACGATATTATCACGCGCTTGTTTGCTAAAAAAAACTATTTTTGCATAATCAAACCGTTATTATGAGGACTTGGATAAAAACTTTTTTGTTGATATTTCTTATTCCTTGTAGTGGCCTTAAGGCGCAATGTTATTGTCCGGACAGTGCAGGTACTACGTTGGAGTATGTGCGCAAATATGTTAAAGACGGCAAGTTCTGTTGGCGACATATGCTCATTGTGACCGGTGTTGATGATGCTCACGGTAAGCGTAAGGTGACCACATCATCCAGGTTCCTTAAGGCAAACGGTAAACCTATGTATGACAGTGAAGTGCTGGAGACCGTATATGTTGATGATGAGGGGAATGTGCATGGCAATATGGGCGATGCAGTGGCATCATATGTAAAGGCCCGTATCGGTGCCAATGCCATCGGTAAGGGCGGGTACTCGGTCATTCCGTCCGATATGCAGCCGGGTGATACTCTGCCCACAGTGACTGCAAAGGTCAAGGTGGGGCCGTTGACATATACCGTACGCGTTCATAACCGCAAGGTCCTGCGTGAGGAGACCATCTCCTTGCCTGGCGGCACTTTCAAATGCATGGTGGTAAAGGAACGCAGGGATGAGTCAGGCCCGGGTTATCGCCGTGAAGTGATAACGGATACCTGGTACTGTCAGGATATTGGTTATGCCCGCCATGATACCTATCAAAAGGGTAAGCTTGTGACATCTGAAGTATTATACTCCGTAAAGAGATAAAAAGGACAGACGGTGCTACCTTCTGTCAGGCGGCACCGTCCTTGAATTACTAAACTATTGTCTGTTATCTCAAATCCATTTGTTGCTAACTGAAATAACGTGTGTGTTTTTCTGTTGTTTACCTTATGACGGACGTCATTAGTGATTGTTTACCGGTGTAGGGCGTTTTTTACTTTTTTTAATGTATCTTTGTTTTCAACTGGAGATATAGATTCTTATGAGATTCAAGAGCATACTGCCGGCAGTCGCGCTGTTCATGGTCCTGTTCTGGGGATGTAAGGAGAACAGACCTGAGTGGGGGTCACCCATGTCTGTCACGATGTTGGGTGTGGGCGGTTATCCCAATATGGATACGGAACTTGAGTTTGGACTTTTTGTGGGTGAGCCTGTGGGGCTTGACAACGTCAAGTTTACCGTGTCAACAACCGGCAGGATAGTATCCAAGAATAATATCAAGTGGAAATTTGACCAGACCCAATCGGCCAGGTTCTTTGCCTACTCTCCCTATGACGAGTCATACAGCGGGCAGGAGTCTGTGACCGTAACGATCCCTACGGACCAGAGTTCCATGGATAAGATCCTTAAGGCCAACCTGCTTACGGCTTATGCATCGGGCGGTCCCAAAGACAGGGGCGTGACCCTGCAGGCCAAGCATGCCATGACGTCCATGGTCATATCTTTTGATAACCGTACCGGACAGAGGATTACAGGTGTCAAGGCCGGCCGTTTCATGAATGTAGGTACACTGGACCTGGTTACCGGACAGCTGCAGCCTACCACCCAGACAGATGTAATAAACGCCATGCGTTGCCCGGGTAATGATGACGCTTTCTGCTTTATGTATATCCCGCAGGAGGTTACTCCCTATTTTGAGATTACGCTTGAGTCCGGCAAGAAGATTGGTTTTGACATTATAAGTGATGAGTCAAGCCGCTTGCAGGAGTTCCCGGGCATGGTGGTAAAGCTCAAGGATATACAGATTACGGAGTCAACCCAGGAGGTGAATATCCTTAAGGAGCTGAATGCCAGCGTGCTGCCGTGGACTACGAACGGAATCCCGTCCATGCCGTCGGGCTTGCGTTATATCAGCCTCAAGGAGATGATGGAGATAAGTGCCGATGAGCGGAATTATGAGTTCCTGGCCAATCTGAACAAGGTGACCGTGACGGCGGTTGACTACTCGGATGACGGTACTTTCGGATTGGTTCTGGAGGACTCCACACGTGCCGTCCATGTATGGACCTACGATGATTGTGAACTGGATGTGGGCAATACCGTTGTGGGCCCTGTTACCGGCATGATGAGTCGTGCATCGGACGGAAAACAGTATGTCAAATACTTCAATACCAGTCTTGCCACTATAGACAAGACCAAGAATCTGCCCTGCACGGAGGGAACTTTTGAGTCTGTGAACGCTGATATTGACCGGTTTGAATACAGGCGCATGCTGTTCAGGGAAGTGACAATCAAGGAGCGTTTTGATGATGACAGGGCGGTATTTGAGCAGGACGGTAAGGAGATGAGCGTGGTCAGCTGTTTGTTTGATGACATAAGCGTTGTGCCCGGAGCTCACGGTGACCTGATAGGATTTCCGGTCCGCTCAGGTCTGGACAACTGCATTATGCTCTATGACGGCGATTGTCTGGACGGGTTCACCAAGGAGTATGATGAGTGCAGTCTTATGCGTTGCCCGGATTACGGGTGGTATGAGATTGAGGATCCTGATACGGCGGTTTACGTATTGAACGGACCGGATTCTGATTTCCAGTATTCGTTATGGTATCGTTACAGTGACCGCTATATGCAGGTGATGGATGTGCGTAGGTTTGAGTCACATCTTATTATACTCTGTGACTGTGAGGGCAAACCCGTTGAGGGACATGAGTATATTGTGAAGGTGTCAAGCCAGGGAAAACTTGAAGAGTATACCTGGACGGGCGTTATGGAGTGTATTAAGGTGGTTGATGATACAGCCTGGTTCATTACGGATATGGGCTACGGATTAGTGATGTTGTTATGAGAAAGATTGTCATTTTAGCGTTTGCTCTGGCCTGCGTATTGAGCGTTAAGGCGGAGTTTGTAAGACAGGACGTCGCTGCCCGATACGCACAGAAGGCAATGGGTATGAGCGTGCAGCCCCAGGCGGATGATGCTACTACACTCAGAGCTGCATCCAGGGACGGGAAAGAGACTTTGCCCCGTTTCTACGTGTTCAACAATCCTGACGGCGGGTGGATGATTATATCGGCCGATGACCGTATCAGCCCGGTTCTGGCCTATTCTGATAACGGGCAGTTCCATAGTACTGATATGCCTGAGAATCTGGAATGGTGGATTGATGGAGTGGAGAGAAGTGTTGATGTTATCCGCAAATCTGATTATAAGGCATCGGCACAGGTGGTGGCGGCATGGAAATCCCAGCCGGTAATGGATGGGGCAACCGGACGTAAAGTGCTGGAAACGGCCAACTGGGACCAGGTAGAGCCGTACAATATGTTATGTCCGGTGGCAAAAGGAGAGAATGAGCGTTCTCTTGCAGGTTGCGTGGCTACTGCTACGGCTATCATCATGCGTTACAATAAGTGGCCGGCTCATGGAAAGGGTGTGGTAGGCGGTTATACGACTCCGGGCGGCACATATATACCCGCATACTCCTTAAACAGTCATACTTACAACTGGGATGATATGCCGCTGTCTGACTGCCCGACTCATTTATCGGACTGGACGGAGGAACAGTTAATCCAGGTGGCGCAACTGTTGCATGACTGCGGTGTGATGTCGGTAATGGATTATTCTGCAAAATTCTCCGGCACATTTGAGGTTTATACCAAGGATGGAATGGTAAAGAATATGTCCTATTCATCGGAGTCAATCAGATTTCTGTTTAAAAGCAATTATGATGCTGACAAATGGCTTGCTCTCATGAAGAAGGAGATTGATGAGGATAGGGTGATTTTTTATGGAGGAGAAGGTATAAAAGGAGGACATGCTTTTGTCTGCGACGGATATGATGAAACGGGTAAACTCCACTTTAATTGGGGGTGGGGCGGAAGATCCAATGGTTTTTTTGCCGTTGACCTGGGCGATTATCCTCTCATGGATTATAATAAATATCAGGATGCTATTATAGGAATTTGTCCTGATAACGTTCATATTGAACAGACAGAGCAGGAACTGTTTGATATCAGACGGAGTAGGACGGGCAAATATGGAATAAATCCTATCTTGAATGACCAGGGCTTGACAATGGGTTCAAGATTAGCATTCAGTGTGGGTGAATTCGTTCCCAGTTCAGTTGACAAGACCAGTTATGAATTAAAGATTTGCCTGCTTGATAAGGAAGGTAATATCAAGCAGGAGGGTTGGAACTTAAAGGCCGACATAGATGCTTTTACGATAAACCTTACTACGCAATATGATGTCCTGACCGTAACCCCGGAACTTGGAGATGTATTCATGCTTTACCTGAAACAGAAGGATGGTACATGGACTCCGGTAAAGGGTAACCGCGATGTTGTCCCGGATCAGGAATATGTATGTTGCGGAGTGGTTTACAATCCGGTAATACTATTGCCCGATGATTGCAGCGTGGGGCAGACTGTGGATCTGAAACTCTCATTATGCATACGTCCTGTCAAGTCTGTAAAGTGGAGCGTGAACGGCCAGGCCAGTGACGGACGTCTGCGGCTTGAGTCAGGAAAGACCCGTATACGTGCCGATGTCACTTATCTGGACGATACACGCGGCTATATTTTGCGGACTGTTGATTTGAAGTGATAAAAAGCCCTTGATTATCACAATTTTTAGTAACTTGCGGGACTTTTTTAGGAGGACAAATCCGAATAAACACAATTAATAACTTATGAAAAGAATTTCAGGCTTAATTGCCTTGGCTGCAGCAGCGTTTATGCTCTCTTGCAGTGGTGGAAAGTACGAGTATCCTTTCCAGAATCCCAACCTCAAGGTTGACAAACGTGTTGATAACCTTATGTCACTTCTTACTCCCGAGGAGAAGATAGGACTCATCATGAACAAGTCTGTATCTGTAGACCGTCTGGGTATCCCGTCATACAACTGGTGGTCAGAGGCTTGCCACGGCGTTCGTCAGGGCGGCTACACCGTATTCCCGCAGCCTATCGGTATGGGTGCTTCATTCAATGAGCAGCTGGTTTATGATGTATTCAGCGCAGTGTCCGATGAGGCACGTGCCAACTGGAACCGTTCAAATCATGACATCTTCAATGTTCAGATGGGTGCCAACTACGTACCCGGCAATCCTGAGCTTACATTCTGGTGTCCTAACGTGAACATCTTCCGTGATCCCCGTTGGGGCCGCGGTCAGGAGGCTTACGGTGAGGATCCTTACCACATGAGCGTTCTTGGTGTAGCCAACGTAAAGGGTATGCAGGGTAATGACAAGAAGTATTACAAGACTCATGCATGCGCCAAGCACTATGCAGTACACAGCGGTCCTGAGAGCCAGCGTCACCGCTATGATGCAGTGGTTTCAATGC
>Ga0310696_10010205_pt1 | contig 10826 bp, 8 predicted proteins | sample AusTroGonzalo_MG_4_FD_203885 | JGI IMG/M metagenome (GOLD analysis project Ga0310696, IMG submission 203885) | Bovine rumen microbial communities from tropical cattle in Woodstock, Queensland, Australia - Gonzalo_02 (v2) (version 2) | ecosystem: Host-associated > Mammals > Digestive system >... | reverse complement strand
AACATTATTGCAAACAGTATCGGTGCTTATTTTGCGATGAATGCTTTTTTTGATGCAAATATCGGCAGAGCTTTTTTTATTTCGCCGATTGTGGATATGGAAAAGCTCATTTTAAGTATGATGCGTTGGGCAAGTGTTGATGAAAAAGAGCTGCAACAAAAACAACAACTCGTAACTTCTTTTGGCGAAACGCTTTCATGGGATTGGCTTTGCTATGTGAGGGCGCATCCCCTTAAATGGGAGGTGCCGACCGATATTTTGTATGGCGAAAATGATAATTTGACATCAATAGAGACAATCACTTCATTTGCGCAAAAACACAAAGCAACGCTCACCGTGATGAAGGGCGGGGCGCATTGGTTCCACACGGGTGAACAGATGGCATTTTTGGATAATTGGCTAAAGGAAAAAACAAAATGACAATGATTGAAACGGGGCGCTTGAAAATCTACGTTGCCTCAAAAGAACAGATGGAAAAATTGATTGCCTCTCAAAGCGATGAGGGGTTAAAAGCCGCTTATACCGAAATGTTGGACGGATGTTTGAAATGCCCCGAAAAATGGGCGTGGTATGCGATTTGGATGATTGAACTTAAAGACAAAACACATATCGGTGAGTTAAGTTTTAAAGGACTTGATGAAAACGGTATGGCCGAAATCGGTTATGGTATTTTAAGTGAATATCAAAACAACGGCTATGCCACAGAGGCCATTCAAGCGCTTTGTGATTGGGCATTGGCGCAAACAAATGTTAAGACCATTGAAGCAGAAACCGAACCCGAGAACAAAGCTTCAATGCGCGTTCTTGAAAAATGCGGTTTCGTGGCTTTGGGTAAAGTTGGCAAAGAAGGGCCGCGTTTTGTGTTGACGGCCCCAAAAATAACATTTCGTTTGGAAGAAAAAAAAGACTACCGTTTGGTTGAAAACATGGTGCGCGAATCTTTTTGGAACGTCTATCGGCCGGGGTGCTTGGAGCATTTTGTGCTTCATGAATTGCGCGACAATCCCGATTTTGTAAAAGAACTTGATTATGTGATGGAAAGGGGCGGGCAAATCATCGGCCAAAACATGTTTATGCGCGCTAATATTCAGGCTGATGACGGGCGAAAAATCCCCGTTTTGGCGATGGGACCGATTTGCATAACCCCCGAACTGAAAAGGCGAGGCTATGGCAAGATGCTTTTGGATTATACATTAAAAAAAGCCAAGGAACTCGGCTTTGGCGCACTTTGTTTTGAGGGCAATATTGATTTTTACGGCAAAAGCGGCTTTACATACGCCTCTGAATTTGGGATTCGCTATCATGACTTGCCCGACGGGGCAGATGCGTCTTTCTTTTTGTGCAAAGAGTTGATTAAAGGGTATTTAGACGGCATTACGGGTGAATATGCGCCGCCGCAAGGCTATTTTGTGGACGAGAAAAAAGCCGAAGAATTTGATAAACAGTTTCCTTTCAAGAAAAAAGAAAAATTGCCGGGGCAAATTTTTTAAGGTAAGGAAAAAAATGAAAAAAGGATTTATAAAAAAAAGCCACCGGAAGGTGGCTTTTTTTTATTATAAAGAGAACTAGTCATCATCCATGGCGGGTTCGTCAGAACCGATCATCTCGGTTGTGAGGTGGCCGGCGTCGGCGCGGATTTTGTTTTCAATCTCGTCGGCAACTTCCGGATGCTCTTTTAAGAAGATTTTGGCGTTTTCACGGCCTTGACCGATTTTTTCGCCGTTGTAGGAGAACCATGCACCGGCTTTGTCAACGATGCCGGCTTTAACACCCAAATCAATCAGTTCGCCCGTTTTGGAAATGCCTTCGCCATACATGATGTCAAAATCAACGGTTTTGAACGGCGGGGCAACTTTGTTTTTAACGATTTTAACGCGGGTTTGGTTGCCGATAACGTCATCTTTATCTTTGATAGCGCCGATTCGGCGAATATCCATGCGCACGGATGCGTAAAACTTTAAGGCATTACCGCCGGTTGTTGTTTCGGGGTTGCCAAACATAACGCCGAGCTTCATGCGGATTTGGTTGATGAAGATAACAAGCGTGTTTGAACGCGAAATCGTGGCGGTCAGCTTGCGGAGAGCCTGGCTCATCAAACGGGCTTGCAAGCCCATGTGCGAATCGCCCATCTCACCTTCAAGCTCGGCCTTCGGAACCAAAGCGGCAACAGAGTCGACCACCAAAACATCTATGGCGCCGGAACGCACCAACGTGTCTGCAATTTCAAGCGCTTGTTCACCGGCATCAGGTTGCGAAATGAGTAAATTTTCAATATCAACGCCGATTTTTTTGGCATAAGACGGGTCAAGCGCGTGTTCCGCATCAATAAAAGCACAGGTGCCGCCCTTTTTTTGGCTTTGGGCAATCACACTTAAGGCAAGCGTTGTTTTGCCGGAGCTTTCAGGCCCGTATATTTCAATGATACGGCCTTTCGGCAAGCCGCCGATGCCGAGCGCAATATCTATGCCGATTGAGCCCGTGGATACGGCTTCAATATCTATGTTTGTGTTTTGACCGAGGCGCATAATCGAACCTTTGCCGAAGGCGCGTTCAATCTGGCTCAAGGCCGCATCTAATGCTTTATCTTTTTCCATATCTGTTCGCTTTCATAAAATAAAAGTTAATTTCTAAAAGTTAATGTGTTCTATTTTTGTTCTAATGTCAAGGGCTTTTTTGTTTTTTTCACATTGTTTGTTTTTTTAAGGTCTTTTTTCGAGGAAACTTGCTTGCGCAGGCTTCGAAATTCGTCTAAAGCGGCTGTGACAACGGCGCCGAAAATAACAACGGCCCAATATAAATACATCCACACCAAGGTAAGCGGCACGGCGGCAACGGCACCGTAAAGCGTTTTGTATGTGTTGTTTTTGAGCATGAAAAGCGCAAAACCTTGACGCAAGAACAAAAACAGAATCATAGCCGTGACGGCGCCGACAAATGCGCTTGAAACGCTGACCTTTTTGTTTGGAATAAAAACATAAACCCCGATAAGCAAAAGACAGGTAATAACGGCAGGTAAAATTTTACCGATCCAAATTTGTGCTTCGGGCATGGCCGCAAAAATTTTGTGAAAAGCCACCATACCGCGCAATGATAAGCCCGTGCCCAAAAGAAGCGGGCCTAATGTGACAACGGTCCAATATAAGGTGATTTTGGTGGTCCAACGACGCGGGGTGCTGACTTTGAAAATAAAATTAAAACTGTTTTCGATGGTTGAAAGCAGTAAAACGGCCGTTAAGGCAATACCGACAACACCGATGGTTGTGAGCTTGGCGGTGGCGTTGATAAAGTCGTTAAAATACATGTTTAAGTCTTGGCCGGCATCCGGCATCAGATTTTGAATGAACATATCTTGAATTTGTTGGCGCACATCGGCAAACACCGGAAAAGCCGAAAATACGGCCAATGCAATCGCCAAAACGGGCACAAGCGCAATCAGCGAAGTGTAGCTCAAAGAAGATGCCACTCTTAAAATGGTGTCATTCTTGCTGCGGATAATCAAAAATTTGATAAAATCGCGCACGGTATTAAAACATGATTTCAGTTTTTCTTGAAATGTCAAAGGTATTCTCCTTAAAAATGAACGTGTCTTTAATGTATATGAATTTTTCGTTCAAATGCAAAAAAAAAGCAAAAGACTAACAAAAAAAAGACCTCTTAAAAAAAGAAGCCTTTATTTTTCTTAAAGATTGATTGTTACAATCTATCTTCAAAAGATTTTTCTTTGAATGTTATCTACAATAATTCTAAAAGAGAGAAACTCTCTAAAACGGATGCCTCCTCAAGCATCCTTTGAGCGTGAGCATAGCATAATTTATTTTAAATTCAAGCTCTAATTTGATATATACTGAAGATATAAAAAAAAAGTTAACAATTTTTATCTTGAAAGGTATGTTTGGCGTATAAACGTTTGCTGAACATAAGAGGTATTTTCTGCCAAATGTTCGGCATTTGTTGCTTGCTGCCGGTTAAGGTCGGCCGGATTAATGCCGTGCGCGCTTAAAACATCAAAAAATGCTTGGCGTGCTTTTCCTCGGACGCGCATTTCAAAAGTTTTGCCTCTTATCTGTTCGGCCAACAAATCCATGCGCTTCATTTCAATGATTTGTTGAATCAAATTATCTGAATTGGCCAGCATATCGGGCGATTTTTCATCGCCTTTGATAAATAAGCGAATAAATGCACGTTCCGGCTGCGTTTCTTCAAGGTCACGCAACTGAACCTCATGCTTATATACGCGGGCTTCATTTATTTTTTGATATAGATGGTCTTGCTGTTCTTGTTTTTGCTGCGCCGATAAAGATGGATCTGCGCCGATTTTCTTGAAATTATCCCAGCCGAGCCCGATAAGAGCGGAAGTGGCCGCTATTTTTTCGGCACCTTGATGAGAGTAACCGTTGCGTTTGTAGCTTTCGGCCATAAGCTTCATGGCGGCGATTTGCGCAACCGTAAAACGCACGCCGTAAGAGCACATATCTTTATACATCGGATGCGCTTCAAGCTCACTCGGGACGAGGGAAGATTTGGACTTGTTGTGTTCTGCATCGGCCTTGAGGGCATCCGCTTCGGTAAAGTTTGGGTCTGCGGCGGCCTTGGCCAAAATATCATACGGAATTTTGTTACGATATTTATCTTTAAGCCAGCCGGGGCATTTGAGCCATGCATCAAAAGTGTCTTTATGGCGGGAAAAGATGGCATTGACACGCGATTCGGAAACGGCGTCGGTATCTAAAGCATTAAGCGCTGAAGTGTGACCGTAAGCTTTTAAGAAATCAAAAAACGCGTCGTCAATCTGCGCCATTTTTATTTTCCTTCCAGTTCCTTTTTACGGGCGACCAAAGCGTCAAACTGCTCTTTTGAAACGCGGGCTTCATTAAGGTTGCCGTCTTTAATCAGAGCTTCATCCTGTTGGACGATGCGTTCTTTGCCGGCAAGTGTTTTTGTTTTATATTCGGGAATAATACCCAAACGGGCAGCCATGATTTTGTCGCGGTCTAACTGTTTGGCTTTTCTTTTGGCGAGTTCTTCGGGGCTCAAATGAGCTTCGGGATTTTTAACGACTTCGCGAAGTTTAGCAACACGATCGCCAACATATTTAGCTTTTAAGGCGTCTTTAGCTTCTTGGGGCAATTCTTCAAAAAGTTTAGACTTCATCAAATCATCGGTCAAAACCGGCGGATTGACAGCTTGAACTTTTTCACCGGATTGGTATTTTGCGCCAGAAGCTAAAACGGCGGCGTAAAGCATCAGCTTTTGTTTGTCATCAAGGCTTTTGCCAAAAGTAATGGAGAGCTCGTTTTTAACGGCATCTTCAACCAAGCCCTGATAAATCTTAAATCCGGAATCTTTGCTGACCCGCGCGCTGTTTGGCGAAGAATATGAAACAACGCCTTCTTGTTTATCATCTTTTGAGAGTTTGCAATAAACTTTGGCGTTGTCTCCTTCGGGGGGCGTAAGATCGGCAGCCAAAGCGTTCTTTGCGGCAAATTCTGCCCAAAACTTTTTCTTGGCTTCTACCCAATCCAAATTATTGGCGGGTGCTTCGGCTTGTTCTTCTTTTTGCTCGACTTCTAAGGTTTGGCGAGGCTTGTTTTCTTCCTCGATTCTTTCATATTCTTTTTTAAGCTCGGGCTTGTCTTCCAATTTTTTCATATCTTCGGCCTTTTGCTTTTCATCGGCTTGGCGTTTTTTAATCACTTCTTTGATATCAGCCAATGCATTGTCGAGCTCATCTTTGTTTTTAGGACTGTATTTCATGTCTATGCCAAGGGCACCGGCAAGTTTGTAAATGTCCTTTTTTTCAAGTTCTTCTTGATAGTTGATATCAGCCATTTTATCTTCTCCTTTGTCTTTGTTCGATTCTGTTAAGGGGGTATTGTTTTCTTGCGCTTCGGGCGCTTTTTGCTCTTGAGCCTTAGATTGTTCGGAAGCTTGTTTTTTAGGTTTTTTCATATCTTCCAAAGCTTTTTGATATATTTCTTTTTGTTCGGGCGTGAGCTTTTCTTTTTGCTTTTCGAGTGCTTTCATCATATTTGCAAGCTCTATATCAAAGGCCTTTTGACTTTTTAAGGTTGTTCTCAAATGATAACCACCGACCTCGGTTGCGAGCGCATATAAGGGATGGTTTTTTATTTGTTCATCAAAGTTTGTTGCCATAAGGGTTATCCTTTCTTTCTATGATGTCAATTTAACACAAATTTTTGTTTTTGTCTAGTGTTTTTTATCAAAAAAAACAACTTTTTTTATATTTCATAAAAACGAAACAAATGGAGTGGTTGATAAATTGAAAGCGTGCCTGATAAGAAGGTGTTAAAGGCTGTTTTGCTCTTTTTTGGACATGAGCATAAAAGATTTTGCCCGAAAAGGATCATAAAACGATTTGATGCCGGCATCAAGCGCCATTTGGTGCGCTTTGTCAAAACTATCACCCAAACGCTCGACATTGTGCGCATCATCGCTTAAAATAACCGGCACTTCATATTCGGCCAAAAGGTTTAAGATGCGCTTGCTCGGGTAGGGCTCATCATAAGGCAATTTAAAGCCGCTGGTGTTTATTTCGACTTTTGCGCCGGCTTTGGATATGGCTTCTACCGTTTGACACTCATCAGCCTCAAACAAAGATTCTCTGCCCAAGCCCGTTTTTTTAAACAAATCCAAATGCGCCAAAAAATTAAACATGCCGCTTTGCGCCGCCGCGCGCACGTTTTGGTAGTATTTGTGCAACAAGAGATTTTGCTCTTCTTTTGAGGCATTTTTCACGTCATGCGTGTTGTAAAGCGTGTTATGACAGCAAATAAAATGCGCTGAACCGATAAGATAATCCGGCTTTAAGATTTCGCAGGCTTTTTCAAAACCTTCGCTCCAACCGTCATAAGCAAAAAAATCAACCTCCATGCCCTTAAAGATTTTGAAGCCCGTTTTTTGGCTGACTTCATCAATTTCTTCATAATGCGGTTTGAATTTTTCAATCGCTTCATCAAAACTTGAATTGTATATGTTATGATAAGCGCCTTTTAAGGCGTAGGTATACATCTTTGTGTTTTTAATCTGCGAATGCACAATAAAGTGGTTGGATATGCCGAGCTTTTCAAAGCCGACGCTTTGCGCTGCCCGCACCATTTCTTCGACGGTGTTTTTGCCGTCAAAGCCTTTTGTGTGGGTATGAAGCGAAAAGTTCTGCATTTTTTAAGCCTTTTGACCTTTCAAACGTGCAAATGCTTTTTCATAACCGATAAGCGGCAACAGGGTTTTGAGCTCGGGGCCCGACGGTTCGCCCGTTAGGGCCAAACGAATCGGATGAAACAAGTCTTTGCCTTTAAGTGAAGTTTTTTCTTTAATGGCGTTCATCCATGAAGCAAAAGTTTCTTCGGTAAGCGCGGTGTTGGGCAACAAATCGGCTGCCGTGTCGGTTAAAGATTTGTTTTCAATAACGGGCTCGATTTGGCCGTTGCAAATTTTATCCCAAATTTCAACGTCTGAAACAATTTGAAGATTGGCTTTCACTTTGTCCCAAAATTCTTTGCTGACGTTTACGCGGGTTTGAACAACCTCAAAAGGCATGGTGTGAATGTGTTTGATGTTGAAATGCTTTAATTCTTCCACGTCAAATTTGGGTTGTGCACGACCGATTTTTGAAAAATCAAGCGTTTGCGCAAGCTCATCTAATGTGTAAAACGAGCGGATTTCTTCGGAGGTGCCGAGTTTGGCAAGATAAGAGCAAATGGCCATATTTTCAACACCTTCGGCTTTGAGTTCGCGCACGCCGAGTGAGCCCAAACGTTTGGAAAGCTTGCCTTCTTTGCCGGTCAATAACGGCAAGTGTGCAAAAGTCGGAACTTTGCCGCCGATGGCTTCAAACATTTGGATTTGAGAAGCCGTGTTGGTCACATGGTCTTCGCCGCGCAAAATATGCGTGATGCCAAAATCGGCATCATCAATAACCGACGGCAGATGATACAAATAAGAGCCGTCTTCGCGGATGATAATCGGGTCGCTCAAATTGGCGGCATCGTATTTGACTTCGCCTCTGACTGCATCCGTCCATTTGATTTCACCCGGATTTAATTTGAAACGATAGTGCGGTTTGCGGCCTTCCTTTTCAAAGCTTAAAATATCCTCGCTTGTGTAGGCAAGGGCTTGGCGATCATAAATCGGCGGCAAGCCTTTGGAAAGTGCGCGTTTTCTCTTAAACTCCAATTCTTCGGGGGTTTCATAGCAAGGATAAATGCGCCCTTCTTTAATGAGCTTTTCGGTAACTTCTTTGTAGCGCTCAAAACGGGCGGATTGACGGGCTTCGGAAGTCCATGTTAAACCAAGCCAAATAAGGCTTTCGCGCATGGAATCTTCATATTCTTTTTTGGAGCGAAGAAAATCCGTATCATCAACGCGGAGCATAAATTGCCCGCCCATTTTTTTTGCCCAAAGCCAGTTAAACAAAGCCGTTCGGGTGTTGCCGATATGCATGTGCCCCGTCGGCGATGGGGCAAACCTAACTTTAATGTTTGTCATAATCAAAAAATCCTCATATTTTGCAAGAATGTTTACAACAATAAAAGGAAAAAGGCAAGATTTTTTTTAATTTATAGTGCGCCTGTTTTTAAGAGCTTGAAGTATTTATAGACCGAACCGTCTTGCACGTTCCAACTGAAATCTTTTTTCATGGCATTGACTTTCATGGCGTTGATGATGTCGGGCGTTTGATAAAAACAGGAAAGCGCTTTATAAAGCGTTTCGGCGTAGGCATTGACGTTGTTTTTGAGCTTTTGGGCTTTGGTGTTTGAGCCGTAAACTTTGGCGCCGCCAGCAAAAAACACGTCGGTTCTGAAACCGTCAACCCCGTTTTCGATGGTATCAACCAAACCGCCGGTTGAAGTGGCAACGGGCAGGGCGCCTTTGGCCATGGCTTCCATTTGCGTGAGGCCGCAGGGCTCAAAATGCGACGGCATTAAATAAAAGTCGGCGGCAAGCTGCAAGGCGTAAGCAAATTCATCTTTATAGCCTCTGAAAATAAAAATGCGTGCGGCCGCTTTGGGGCAGATTTTGTATACGCGGTCGCGGAATTTTTGAAGCATTTCAAAAAGTTTGATATCACCCGCGCCGCCCATGCAAATAATCGGAAATTCTTTTTTGGCTTCTTTAATGCGCTCAATCACTTTTAAGAATGCCTCGGAGGCGATGTCGTAGCCTTTTTGCTCGACAAGGCGGCTTGTGGCAGTTATGAACGGAATTTTTGAAGCTTTGGAAATAAGCGATTCTAAACTCTGAAATTCGTATAAATCAATAAGCGGCACAAATTTTTGTTTGAAAGCTTTGTTTGTGGCAAGCTCGGATAAAAGGCGCATACATTCTTTTTTGTTGTGGGTTTTGTTTTTGATGTTTTTTTCATCATAAATTTTGAAATCAAAATTCTTAAAATATTCGTTGATGTGTTTGATTTTGGTTTCGTTCGGCGAAATCAGCTTTTTGGCGTAGCCGTTGACAATGCCGAAAAACGTGCGGTGGTTTTTGCGGATTTTTAAGATGTCTCTGAAGTCATAGCCGAAACCGAGTTCTTTAGAAACTTCTTCCATGTAGTTTTTGGAAACGGTAACAACCCTGTCGGCCAAATGAAAGTTTGACGAAGCCTGATTGTAGCAATCATAAACAATAAGCGTGTTTGTGGCGCGCGGGTTGCTGTTTTTGGCGGCTTTGGCATTTTTGAAAATATCAACCGCATATTCTTCAAAAAGGCCGTTTAAAAGACGGGCCGTGTTTTCATAATCCCAACCCTGATAACCCAAATGGTGCGCAATATGAATAATCGGTAAATTTTCTATTTTGAGCGCGGCCTCGGGGGTGATTATATTATCATCGGCCTTAAAAGGTGTGAGGTATTTGCAAAGCCCGCTGATGGCGCCGCTGTGCCAATCATTAGCCATTAAAATGTTTGGCGCTTTGAGGCCTTTAATGAGGCCCTTTTGACAGGCGCAAAGCATCGACCACACCGCTTTTGAAAAGAAGGCAAAGCGCTCAACCTCGTTGATGTTGCTCTTATTTAAAACATAACAACCGTCTTGTTGGGAGGGGTTGTTTTTGGAAGGGGTGATGCCAAAAAAGCGCTCGTTTCTTAAAAATAAATAGCGCACGTCGTTGAAATAGCCGGCATAAACTTCAACCGGATATAAAACAAAATTGTTGCGGGCATCGGCAAAGGCAACTTCTATTTTGCCGATACGTTCAACGGCTATCTGCTTGTTTTCGCTGCCAAAATATATTTTATCTTCAAGTTTGGCGGACTTTTTGCCGGTGCTGCCCTCATACATCGGGGTCACAATCGAAATTTTGTGATTTAAGTGTTCAAATGTTTTGTTGAAATTTTCGGGCAGTTCGGAGGCAACCATGCCCAAGCCGCCCCATTTCATAAAAGTGGCGGTTTCGGCCGTCAGCATCCAAGCGTCAATAAAATTGATATCCGGCCACGGCGTTTGCCCCAAACATTGTTTGGAAGCTATTTTTTGAAGCAGGGCAAAATCAGGATCATAGACTTTTTTCAAGGAAGAGAGAGATTTCTTTTTATTGAAATCTTTTTGCAGCATACCGATGGATTTTTCGTTGTTTTGAACGGACGAGGCCATATCTTCTTCCTTATTAATCTCTAAAATAGTACTATTTTCAGAAACATTATACTATCTTTTTAAAATAAAACAACCCCCAATTTTGCAAATAAAATAACTAAAAAAAGCAAAATCTCTTGACTTGCGCATCTTTAGTCACTAAGTTTATAAATATGAGGTTAAGTTGATATGTTATGAGGCTGTCAAATGAAAAAAGAACACCATTTTAAGCTTGAA
>Ga0310696_10010204_pt1 | contig 10826 bp, 6 predicted proteins | sample AusTroGonzalo_MG_4_FD_203885 | JGI IMG/M metagenome (GOLD analysis project Ga0310696, IMG submission 203885) | Bovine rumen microbial communities from tropical cattle in Woodstock, Queensland, Australia - Gonzalo_02 (v2) (version 2) | ecosystem: Host-associated > Mammals > Digestive system >... | reverse complement strand
GCGGCTTAGGGCGAAACGCAGGAGTTTATGGTTCAGTTCATAGTTGTCCTTGGCCTTCGTGGAGCGCTTCTTCTGTTTGAGCAAGGGGCGCAGGACGTTGAGATATTCCTCGTCTTCGACGTCGTCGAGCACTCGCCGGCGGATGTCTTCGTTGATGTGTTTCTGCCACAGAGCCTGTTCGACCTTGCGGCATCCCCATTTGTTGTAGCGAATTTTGTCCTTCACGAAGGCACGGGCATAGCGCTCGTCATCGACATACCGTTCCTTGATGAGTCGTGCCATTACAGTGGCCTGGGTAGCCTCGTCGAGTTCCCAGCGACGCATCTTCTCCTGTATTTCCCACTGGCAGTGTTCGCCCTGTGCACACAGGGCGGCCAAGGTCAGGTAGGCATCTTGTCCGGTTTTCTGTTTCATCGTATAGCGTGTATCATTCTTGGTTTTTCGTATTGGTCGTTACGCAGGACTATGCGGGAAAACCGCATGGCGCGCAACAGGTCCTGAAGAGCATTAGCGTAGTGGGGGTTGATCTCGAAGAAGAGGCTTCCGCCTTCGCATAGCGCTTGTTGGGCGAATTGCGCAATGACGCGATAGAAGAGCAGCGGGTCATCATCGGGAACAAAGAGTGCTATGTTAGGTTCGTAGTCCAAAACATTGCGTTCCATCGTCGCGCGTTCCTGATAACATATATAAGGAGGGTTACTGACAATAATTGAGAATTGAGAATTGAGAATTGAGAATTGAGAATTGAGAATGTCGGTGTGGTGGAAGGTGACGTGGGTGCCGAGGCGGTGAGCGTTGGCTTGGGCAGTGTCAAGGGCTTCCTCGGAGATATCCCAGGCGGTGACTTGTGCCTCAGGCAGTTCGGCAGCCAGGGTGATGGCAATGCAGCCCGAACCCGTGCCGATGTCTAATATCTGTAAATCCTTGATGCCTCGTTTCCTTATTTCCTCAATTCCGTCCTTCCTTGTTTCCTCCACCACCCAGCGGCATAGCTCTTCCGTTTCCGGACGGGGTATCAGTACGCCTGGTGCTACGTGGAATGTCCTGCCGCAGAATGTGGCCTCGCCCAGGACATATTGCACGGGTTCGTGGCGGAGCAGTCGTTGCACGATGTCCTGCAAGTCTTCCTGTTGTTCGGCAGCCAAGCGTTCGTCCTTGCCCAGTAGAATGTCAGGGAAAGTCAGACCATAGCGAACCTCATAGACCATGCGGGCAATGGCTTTCGCTTCGCCTTCTCCGAAGTCTTGCGCCAGCAAGCGCCATAGTTGCTGATAACTCATAATTCGAGGACAAAGGTACGAATAAGCGAGAGAAAATGCAAATATATTTGCAATTTTCCGAGCGAAAGTATCTTCTCCAAAGGATAAAGGTACGAATAAGCGAGAGAAAATGCAAAGTTCAAAGTGAAAAATTTACTTCAGCTACTTAAAAATTATGCATTATATATGATACATTATGATTTTTTTTGTACCTTTGCAAGCGAATGAAACGAATAGAGTCTCTGATTCTCGTATGGCTTTGTGTCATGGCAACTTATGGCTTCGACTTTGAAGTCAACGGGCTTTGCTATGATGTGACGGCCGCAGATGAGGTGGCGGTGGTCAAGGGCGACCAGCCATATACGGGCGATTGCAATATACCAGCCGAAGTGACTTGGCAGGACAAGACTTATCGGGTGACCGCCGTTGCCGACATGGCTTTTGTGGATTGCGAACTGCTGAGGAGCATTTGTATGCCCGAAGGATTGTTGTCCGTAGGCGATGCGGCCTTTTATGGTTGTACTTATCTACGCTCGGTGCATATTCCAGCTACACTGCAGGCTATCGGTGATGAGGCTTTTGCCAGTTGCGACCGCCTGACGGCCTTTGAGGTAGCTGAACAAAATGCGTTCTATAGTTCTCAGGACGGTGTGCTGATGAACAAAAATGCCTCGTGCATCATTGCCTATCCCAATCAGTATGGCGACAGCTACGTTGTACCCTCAGGAGTGACGGAGATAGGTAAGTGGGCTTTCCTGCATTGCCGTCATCTGCGCACCATCACCTTCCCCCAGGGACTGTTGGCCATTGGCGATGCTGCCTTCTATGGTTGTTCGGCATTAGAGGCAGTGACGCTGCCCAATTCGGTCAAGACGGTGGGCGTATGGGCGTTCTCGGAATGCAGGCTGTTGTCGTCTGTCACCATCGGCGAGTCTGTAGATGAGATAGGGGAGGGGGCATTCAGCTTCTGTTCCAAGTTGGCATCCATCCGTGTGGCGCAGGGCAACAACAGCTACTGTTCCGTGGAGGGCGTGCTGCTGACCAAGGACCAGCGCCGTGTGGTGGCTTATCCGGGCGGCAGGACAGGTTCTTACCGTATTCCCGCCACCGTTGACTCCATCGGCAATCAAGCCTTCTTCGGCTGTGACAGTCTGCAGTCGGTTACCCTCTTGGCGGGTCTTTCCGCCATAGGCACCAATCCCTTTGTCTTCTGCGACAACCTGACGGAAGTGCTGGTCAGCAGTGATCATCCCAACTTTGCCTCGCGTAGCGGGGTGCTGCTGAACAAGGACAATACCTCCATTCTCTTCTATCCCAATGCCAAAAGCGGCAACTATACCGTTCCCAACAGTGTCACGGCAGTGCAGAGCGGTCCGTTTATGCGTAGCCGCCTGTTGACAGGACTGACCCTTCCTGACGGTGTGGAGCGCGTCGGCAACTGGGCCTTCATGGATTGTGAGGGACTGCGGACGGTGAGTCTGCCGACGACCTTGCAGGATATTGGCGAGAGGGCTTTCGACACGCCGGCGCTGGAAGAGGTGATTTATGGCGGCACGCCCATGGCAACGACGGGTTTTGTCCCCAATGGCTACCAGTTGACCACCCTCCTGATGCCCAAAGGCAGTGAGGATGCCTTTTATCAGACGACCGGGTGGGATGTGTTTGACAACTACAAGAGTTTCGGACTGTGTGTCCTCGACCAGAAAATACCCTTCGGAACGACAGCCCAGATACCGGTCTATACAGTAGGCCCCGTCAATATGCAACAAGTGCAGACAGACATCACCCTGCCAAGTGGCATGCAGTTGCTGAAGGACGACAGCGGCCAGTACAACATCGTCCTGACAGAGCATGTGACAGGTACGCTGACGTGTACGCAGACGGGTGCCGACACGTGGCACATCCAGTTGCAATGCAGCGACGAGCGGGCATTGGGAGAGGACATCCGACCGCTGTTCTTCCTGACGGTGAAGAGTCCCAGTGGGTCTGCCGAGGGTGTCTATGACCTGACCATGCAACAAATCAGTTTCCAATACGTCACCGCTGTACATCAGGGCAGTGCCTTCCAACCCCTTCAGGTGGCAGGCATCGAGATGATAGCCAACAGGTCGGGCATCCAGTCCGTATCCGTATCCTCCAAGACCCGTGGACCAGTCTATAACCTGCATGGTCAGGTGGTAAGACGTGCCGACGAGTCGCTGAGCGGACTGCCCTTCGGCATATACATCATCAATGGTCAGAAGATTTTCCTGGGACAATGATAAATCAGGACGAGAAATACATGCGCCGCTGTCTGCAGTTGGCAGCCAACGGCATACAAGGAGCACGTCCCAATCCTATGGTCGGTGCGGTGATTGTTGTCAATGATAGGATTATCGGTGAAGGCTACCACGTGCGCTGTGGCGATGGTCATGCCGAGGTCAATGCCTTTGCCAGTGTGCAGCCAGCGGACGAGGTCCTGATTCCTGAAGCCACCATCTACGTCTCATTAGAGCCTTGTGCCCATTACGGAAAGACTCCGCCCTGTGCAGAGCTGATTGTTAAGAAAGGCGTGCGAAGGGTTGTAGTCGGTTGTATTGACCCCTTTGCCAAAGTTCAGGGGAAAGGCATCCGGATGATTCAAGAGGCAGGTATCGAGGTAACGGTGGGCGTGTTGGAGGAAGAATGCTGGTGGCTCAACCGCCGATTCTTCACCTATCACAGCAAACATCGCCCATACATTATTTTAAAATGGGCACAGACAGCTAACGGCTATATCGACGACCAAGGGAAAGCGTTGCTTATCAGCAATGAACACACCCAAATGCTCAGTCACCAGTTGCGTGCCGAGGAAGATGCCATCCTGGTAGGACATACGACTGACGCCCGTGAGCATCCCCAATTGACCGTGCGCCACTGGCATGGACCCAACCCCAAGCGTATTGTGATGAGTCGTCAGCGCCCTTTGCCGCAATTGATAGACGACCTTTATCAACAGGGCGTACAGTCGCTGATAGTGGAGGGTGGCCGCCAGACCCACGAGGCCTTCATAAGCGCAGGGCTCTATGACGAGATTCGTATAGAGACTGCTTCTGTTGTGGTCAGCGGTGGTACGGAGGCACCACATTTACCTGCTAACGTACACCTGCGTCAACAACTCTGTTATCAGGACAACGTCCTGCGTCAACTGGTAGTTTGATTTTGGACAGCCTTAGCAGCCTTTGCCGCCTCCTTTGCCGCCTTCTTTGCCGCCTTGCGGGCAGCCTTGGCAGAGTCTTTAGCGGCTTTTTTCTCTGCCTTCAATTCCGCCCTGAGAAGTTTCTGTTCTTCTTTCAAAGCCTTGCGCTCCGCCTTGCGTTCAGCCTTGAGGGCTTTGCGCTCTTCCTTGAGAGCCTGTTTGACGGCCTTGGCAGAGTCCTTGGCAGCACGTTTGGCGGCCTTGGCAGCTTCTTTGGCAGCACGGTCTTCGTCAGAGAGTCCGTGGAAGTGCACACCGGGTTTTATGCGTGTCTTGCGCATCTCGTTGGTATTGGTGAATGAGAACCCGCAAATCACGTCCATGCGCTTGCCTTTCATGACAATATTGCCGTCGGCCACGGCACCGTTGCTAATAATTTCGGCAAAAACATTACGCACCTTGATTTTCTTATACTTGGCCTCTGCCACCTCGGCATTAATCATTCCGATGGGCAGTTTACCGCCTAAGCGCTTACGCATCTCGGCAGTACGCGGCTTGGAGATGTCGAAGCGGAAGTCAGCTTTGGCGGCAATCTTGCCAAGGTCAGGCATATCCATCGCCTTACCCAGCTCCAGGGAGTCACTTTGGACTTTACCGACGAGGAATTTATTGTTCTCGTCCAGATAGAACTGGAAGCCGAGGTTACCTACCTGTGAGGTGAGGGTACCGAAGAACTGTTCGCGCTTCCACAAAACCTCGAAATAACCTGTATAGCCAATACGTCCAAGGGCATCGACCTGCTTCATCATGAATTTCCGCTTTAGCGGGAAAAGGTTGATGATGTCGATGGCATGTTTGCCGGTGGTACTCATGCGTTGCACGTCAAAATGTACGTGGAGCTTGTATTTGTCCTTCAGTCCGGTGATATAGCCTGTCGCATCCACCTTCAACTGCTGCTTGGGAGTTGACACGTGGATATCGCGGAAATAGAGGGCTTCGTCATTGCCGCTCATGAGGGTCTGGAAACTCACGGGCATCGTGAACTTCGCCAGTACGGGGGCGAAAGGACGGGAAATGTCCTTTAGCAGGGTGGTGCCCTTGATGACAGAGGTCTTGAAGGAGAACTTGCGTCCCTCCTTCTTGCTGGGCAATTGGATGTCGGCACGCTGAAAGGTGACGCTGGTGTTAGCCATCTTCACGACAAAGTCATTGACAAGTGCCGTCTGCTTGTTGGTGGCAATCTTGCATGCCAAATCCGTGATGTGTAGTCCGGAACCACGGTCATTGATGTCGCCGCTGATAACGGTTGCGCGCACCGTGTCTTTGCCGATGCTGTCCAGATGCAGGCGTAACTTGGCAAGGATGTCGAAATGGCCGGCATCGAAGAAACCGCGCTTGGGCTTGTTGGCATTCTTGCGAGGCTTGTGGTTGTCGGTGATGAGGGTGAGGTCATCAATGGCCACATCAGCACCGTTGGGGATGGTCCATTTGCCATCCACCAGGGTCGCACGGCCTTTGACCTCCATGGAACCGATGTTGAAAGCATGGTCAACAGGACCTTTTTTGGTTTTCTTGACAAAGGCACCTGAAAGGTTCTCTACCCTTGACGTGCGTTCGCCGTTCCTGCCCTTGCGCAAATGCAAGCCACCCAAACTGAGCTGGGTGGTGTCGTTGAGGCTGATCTTGATGCGTTCGAAATCTACTTTGCCCACGTCAAGGGTGACCTTGTGCTTCGAGGTTGTATCGGGTGTTTCCTTTTTCTTGTCCACATTGTTGCGCTGGATGGCCTCCATCACAAACCGGAAGTTGGGCACACTGTCAGCGGGTGTGGCGGGAATATATATCTTGGCATCCAAATCCCTGATATAAGCCTTGGTGATATAGACTTCATGACGCATGAATTGCCAAAGGTCGAAAGAGATACCCAACTCCTTCATCTGCAATATCTTACGCTGCTGACGGTCTTCTACGGTAAGGTCTTCGATGCTGATTCCCTGTCGGAAGAAACTTACGCTGACACGTCCTACTTCCACTTTTGTCTGCAGCTGTTCAGAAAGAATGTCAGTCGCCTCCCGCGCAGCCTTCTCCTGCACCCAGTCAGTATGGAAGAGTCCCACGACACCCACTACCAGCAGGATGCAGGTGATCAGTACTCCACCAACAATCTTCAGCGCCAACTTAATCGTCTTATTCATAGCTTATACGTTTGTTTGATTCGTTGTTCCAATAGCTCGTAGGGAAGATTGTGTGCTAAGACACGCCCCTTGCCGTCAATAAGGATATAGGTTGGTACGTCGCTCAGGGCAAAAGTGGAGAGCAAGGGCGTTGCCCACATCTTCCCATCACAGATAGTAGGCCACGACAGGGAGTCGCGGCGCACCACGCGTTGGCAGTCTGAAAGTTTGCCGTCCACGCAGACCGATAAGACGCCCATGCGGTCGCCATACTCCTTGGACAGCCTGTGCAGCCGTTGCAACTGCTGGGTGCTCTGCCAACTCCATGAGGCCCACACGGCCACTACGTTGATCTCGTGCTGGAGAGCCTGTTCGGTCACCGCTTTGCCGTTGATGTCCTTCGCCTTGAAGTGCGGCAGGGAACTGCCTACCTTGGCGCCTTGCAGACGCTGAAGGTCTCTGGAAAGTTTCTTGAGTGCTACGTTGTCGGACTGTTCCTTCTCCATGACCTTCACCAACTGGAGAGCCTGTTGGTAGTCCGGGTTAATGAGGCTCAGGAAATAGCGATACAAGGCATAGACGCTGGCTTGCGACCCAGGATGTTCGTGGATGAAGTCGCTGACGGCCTTGGGAATGTCGGGCGGTGTGAGGTCATTGAGTTCCATGCGCAGCGAAGTCATATCCTCATTCTCGCGCGTGCCTTCAATAATCATTTCCTTCATGTGGCTGGCATCGCCCTTGATGGTCACCGTCTCGCCGGGACCTGCGAAGATAGGCTGTTCGGAGAAATTGGGGAAGACGAGTACCAGTGTGGTCTCTTCCGTCATCTCTAGTTCGTAAGCGAATCGTCCGCTGCGCACCTTGATGGTATCGATGCCTATCGGGCCACCGACCAGGTTGAAGATGTAGAACTCGCCCTGATTGATGTTGCGCAGACGCCCTTCCAGTCGGAAAGTGTTACTTCCCGAACCGCAGGCCGTTAACAGCAGTATACATATGAAATAACCGATTAGCTTGGGCATGTTATTTTACTATGTTTTTCAGTTCGATGTCGTTGTCTGCATACGCCTTCAACGAGGGATTCTTCTGGATGGCTGCGCGCAGGAAGGAGGCGGCAGTCTCGTTGTTGCCTTGACGGGCATTGACAATAGCCCGCAGATAGTCTGTCATGCTATCAGGCTGGGCGACATTTTGAAGGGTCTTGACAGCCTGGGCATAGTTCTTGTTGAGAATCTGTGCCAGTGCAGCGCTGTTGCTGTCAATGCCGCGAAAGTCCTGCTCGGCCAGTGCGTAGTTGCCCTGTGCGAGGTGCAGGTTACCCAATGCTTCTGCCAGTCCCTTGGCACCGGCGGCCTGACCCATATACTGTTCGGCCTCATTGATTGTACCAGTGGCCAGCGCCAGCAGACCGAGGTTGGCATTGGTCTCCTGACAACTACCGCTGCACTGTGATGCCTGTTGCAGATACTGCTTGGCGGCGCCGTAGTTGCCCTGTTGGTAGGCGAGGGCAGCGAGGTTGTTAAACGCGCGGCCGTCCTGAGGATACAGGCGTGTGGCGGTCTTGAGAACTTCCTCTTGCTGAGCCTTTGTGTCGGCAATAGAGGCGGCATAGAGCAGTTCCTCCAGACTCAGTTTGGCAGCATCCTGCTTGTACTGGGTGAAAATCTGCTCATCGTCACGACCGATGGTCTCGTAGTTGATGGTCATGCGGGCGCGGCGCAGTTCGGGAAGAATACCGTCTGCCAGTTCCTGAAAACCGTGACTCATATTCTTGATTTGCTGTTCACGCTCCTGAGGGTCCTTGTACATGGAGAGCACGCGCAGGATAACGTCCTTGTCCTGAATGTCGGAAGCGGCTACGAGTTCCTGGAAACCATCCCAGTCCTGAGCGGTGTAGTTAGCCTCCACTTCACCCTGCATTTTGGCTTCCTTCATCTGCTTCTGCACATAGTCTTCAGCATTCTGCTGACGCTTGTTAGCGAGTTTTTCGTTCAGGGCGACACCACCGTCGGGAGAGGCGTAGGCAGAGACTTCGACATTGTTCAGATTCAGTGTCTCGCTATTGCTACTGATGCGCTTCAGCAGTGCTACAAACTCCTGTACGGAATTGTTTTTGAGTTCGCTCTTGCGCAATTCAGCCTGTTGGATGAGGAATTTGACCACCGCTTGTTGTTTCTGTCTGATGACACGCTGGAAGGCATCGGGAGCCACAGCGGGTGCTGCAGTAGTAATGGTCTGATGATACAATTGGCTGGTAGCAATGACACCATCTGCTATCTTGACGGCAGGTACTTCTACCTGTTTCTTGCCTATCTTGGCATCGAAGGTCATGAAGAGTTCACTCTTCTGCATGGCATCCTCGTACGGGAAACTGGTCTTCATCGAGTAGCGGCCTCCCAGACGATAGTTGATGGTCTGGTCATTGCCTAGCACCTTCTCACCCTGGAACGTAGCCGGCTGACCCTTCTTCGCCTGAAGTACGCCATCCTTCTGATAGCGCAACTCGGGAATGACGGTCACTATCGCTTGCTTATTCATGTATTTCTCGGGGAAAATACCGTTGATAGTCACGTCCACCTGACCGGTCTCGGCAACCATCGGATTGGGATTTGCCCTGAAATATTCGCTTGTCAACTCACTCAGTTTCCCTGAGCACGAACTCAGCAGCAGCACGGCCACCGCGGTAATCGTCAGATTCTTCTTCATTTCCTTTGCGTACATATTTTATTTTGCCTTCAAAGGTACGAAGAAGTTAAGAGTTAAGGGACAAGAGTTAAGAGTTTTTAAGCACTTGTGTAGTTAAATCGTGTTAAATGCAGTGTTACAGAAGCATTTTTTTTACTTTTCACTTTACCCTTTATACTTCTTCTCGTGCCTTTCACTAACGTCGAAAATACTCCCGTTCGAAAATAAAAATAAAAAAGTTGATTTTTTCTTTTGTGTTTTGCTCACTTATTCGTACCTTTGCACTCGCAAAAAGAGTTTTGTCGGCATAGCTCAGCTGGTTAGAGTATCACCTTGACATGGTGGGGGTCCTTGGTTCGAGTCCAAGTGTCGACACAAGTATAGTACACAAAGAGTCACCTTTGTGTATTTTTTATTCTTCGCTGACTATTGAGGTTTCAAGCCTGTTTTCTTTACAACAATAAGGATGCTTTATCCTTATGTTACTTTTTCCGACGAATAGTTTTGCATTTTTAAAAAAATGTTTGTAACTTTGCAAGCCATAAAGAAGTATCAAGAAAATGACAGAAAAAAAATTCAAGAGAACTACTGTGACGTCGGCATTGCCATATGCTAATGGCGGCGTACACATTGGTCATCTGGCAGGCGTCTATATCCCTGCTGATATCTATGTGCGCTACCTGCGTCTGAAGAAAGAGGAGGTGATGTTTATCGGAGGTTCGGATGAACACGGCGTACCCATTACTGTCCGTGCCCGTAAGGAGGGCATTACTCCGCAGGACGTGGTTGACCGCTATCACAAGATGATTAAGGACTCGTTTGCTGAGTTCGGCATTTCCTTTGACGTATATAGCCGCACGACCTCAGAGACGCATCACAAGTTTGCCGCAGAGTGGTTTAAGAAACTATACGATGAGGGCAAGTTGGTGGAGAAGACCACTGCCCAGTTGTATGACGAAGAGGCCAAGCAGTTCCTTGCCGACCGTTATGTGACGGGCGAGTGTCCCTACTGCCACAATGAGGGAGCCTATGGCGACCAGTGTGAGAAGTGTGGTCGCGATCTGAGTCCCACGGAACTGATTAATCCCAAATCGACCATCAGCGGTTCGACGCCCGTGATGAAGGAAACCAAGAACTGGTATCTGCCCCTGAACGACTATCAGCAATGGCTGAGGCAATGGATACTGGAGGGGCACAAGGAGTGGCGTCCCAATGTTTATGGACAGTGTAAGAGTTGGCTTGATATGGACTTGCAGCCACGTGCCATGACGCGCGACCTCGACTGGGGTATTCCCGTACCCATTGATGGTGCTGAGGGCAAGGTGCTCTATGTGTGGTTTGATGCCCCTATCGGTTACGTGAGCAATACGAAAGAACTTTGCGAAAAAGAACCCGACAAATGGGGGACGTGGCAGAAATGGTGGCAGGAAGAGGATACCCGTCTGGTGCATTTTATTGGCAAGGACAACATCGTGTTCCACTGTATTATCTTCCCTGTCATGATGAAGGCGCATGGCAAGTATATCATGCCCGACAACGTGCCCAGCAACG
>Ga0310696_10010202_pt1 | contig 10827 bp, 8 predicted proteins | sample AusTroGonzalo_MG_4_FD_203885 | JGI IMG/M metagenome (GOLD analysis project Ga0310696, IMG submission 203885) | Bovine rumen microbial communities from tropical cattle in Woodstock, Queensland, Australia - Gonzalo_02 (v2) (version 2) | ecosystem: Host-associated > Mammals > Digestive system >... | reverse complement strand
GTTGATGACATCCGCATCCCAGACGCAGTCGTTCATCCTGGTGACCAGGGCCTGGAAGAAGGCCTTCTCGGTCATGGACAGCTCGATCCCCGCGGGGACGGACTGCTGGATGGAGAACTTGACCTGATCTGGGGCGAATCCGTTGAGCCAGTAGCGGGCGCACTCGGACCTGCGTTTGATCCTCTCGATGTCCTCGTCGCTTGCACCGGAGAGGTCCACGGTCCTCGAGAGGACCTCCATGACCCCCTCGAAGTTGGGGGTCATCTGGACCACGTTGACCAGGTGCCTGTACGGGACCTGTATGGGCAGCTTCGCCGGGATGTGGTTGTGCTGGGCGAGCTTGTATGCCTCCACGGAGTTCTCCTCGGACTCGCTCCACTCGCCGGAGAAGTACAGCTTCTCCATCCTGTCGTACTCGTCCGCCTTGTCGAGGGTTCCCATTCCGTAATCGTAGTCGATGGCGGTGGACGGGTTGACCCTCAGGAACATGTAGTTGAGGACCTCGGGAGGGGTCATGCCGATGGCATCCAGGCCGGTGACGGCGCATCCCAGGGACTTGTGCATCTGGGTGGTCACACCGCCGGATTTCAGCTGGACGAACTCGTAGGGTATGGGGAACGGCGCCTTTCCGCCGTAGATCTCCGACACGATCCTCTTTCCGGAATCGTAGGAACCGCCTGCGGCCGCATGGTCCTTTCCGAAGGGCTCCGCGGAGGTACCGAAGATCACCCACTTGGCGGGCCACTCGAGCCTCCATGTGAGCTTTCCCTCGCCGGTGCGTATGTCGACCCTCCCGCAGTGGCCGCAATCGCAGCTGTACCACATGTACGGGAACTCGTAGTTGTCGAAACGGGGCTTGGCGAACCTGCCGCACTTCTCGCAGACAGGGTTGTAAGGGGCGTAATCGGGGTTGGCCTCCTTGCCGGTGACCTCGTGCAGGATCTGGATGACCTGCTCCCTCTTCTTCATGGCCATGTCGATGCACTCGGTGAATTTCCCCTGCTCGTAGAGCTCGTGGGTCCAGATCACTTCGCAGTGGACCCCGAGGGAGTCCACGGCGTCGAGGAAGGGCTGCACGAAGTGGTGGGCGTAGTTCTTGTGCTGCCCGCAGGGACATGGGATCCTGGAGATGGGCATCCCCACGTACTTCTCGTAACGGGGAGGAAGGAAGTCGTAACGTTTCCTCAGGGGATCGAAGGAATCGATGAGGTAGATCAGCCTGACCTCTTTACCGAGGGCCTCTACCGCGCTCCTTACGGATTCTCCAGTGATGGCCTCCCTCAGGCTGCCAACATGGATGATCCCGGTGGGACTGATCCCGGTTGCGATGAGGGGATGGTCGCAGGTCTCTGCGACGTCCTTTGCTACGACTTCTGCCCAGTGCATACTAATCGTGGCTCGTATAAACGGGTATTTAAAATCACTTTCGGTGGTAACCGCGCGTTATTTATAACTAGAAAGGGGCGAGGCCCGCGGGTCAGCTTTAAAAAGCGCCATGTGGATGCCCCTCCGCCGCGACGACGGAGGGGCGCGAAACGTGAACGCCATGTGTACGACGCGGCATACAGCGGTCCGTTTCCCTATTCTTAGGGGCTCCTGCGGGAGCGTGCGACGTGTCGTCGCAGCCATGACCGGAGGCCAACGCCGGACCCGACACATACCCCGGGCGTAAGTCAGTGCCCAGAGAGCGGCGTCATCGCCGTACCGTGAAGAGGTGTGTTAGCGCCCTGGGGACACATTCATAGCGAATACTCGCGCAGGGCGATCTCCCTCTCCAGCTTCTCCCTTCCGGGGAACCTGCCCAGTATCTCCTCGTACTCCCTGCAGCGCTCCTCGTGGTCGGGGATGAAACCCAGCATCACCTTGGAGACGTTCCAGTACAGCCCGTAGTCCAGTATCTCCTGGGGTATCTTCAGGTCGTCGAGGAAGGCCCCCAGGGTCACGACCTTCAGGAGCACGCTGTGGGTGCCTATCTTCCTCGAGTGGTTCTTCGGCCCCCATCCCATGACCAGGCGGGGCATCCTGTCGACCAGGCCCATGTCCATCAGCCTGTCGAAAGAGTCCTGAAGATCCCTGTGGTCGCCCTTGGTGCTCTTTGACATGCCGATGCACCTGCTGATGTACTTGGGCTGGTTGGCGTCCAGGAACTCGTCCGACCCCAGCCATCTGGCCACTTCCGGTGTGTAGGAGATCTCAGACCCCCTGATCTTCCCGAACAGCGTCTCCAGCACCGATGCCTGGATGCTGTCCGGGGCCGGGATCAGATAGTCGGACACGTCCATGGAGATCCAGTTGTAGGACCTGGTCCAGTTGATCTTCAGCGTCTTGAAGGGCTGGTAGCGGGCGTTGACCTCTTCGAACCCGAATCCCTTCGCGACTTCCCTCACTATCCCTTCCAGTCTCTCATCGTTCTCATTCATCTGCGGTTCTCCTGCGTTTTTTCGCAGGACGGCATTCATCGCGGGAAGCGCTTAAAGCGGACGGGTGTGCGGTGACTGACAAGCTTTATTACAGAATCATGAGTTGTCAACATATGCAGGAAAACGAAGAGCTCCGCAAGAAGACGGAGAAGATCCTCGAGGCCACGAAGAAGAACTACGGGTTCATCCCGGTCGTGAACCAGGTGCTGAGCGAGCGCCCGGACCTGTTCATCCCCAACGCAGAGCTCTCCAGAGCCGTCCTGGAGGGGGACGGGGTCATGGAGAGGAAACAGAGGTTCCTCTGCGCCGTGGCCGCGGCAACAGCGATAGGCGGCGAGTACTGCGTCGACGTGCAGATGAAGCACGCAATAGAGGCGGGCGCCACCAAGGACGAGGTCATCGAGAGCATCGCGATAGGCTCCATGATGGCCATGACCCGTGCACAGTCCTACGCCCTCAGGAAGTACGCAGCTAACTTCGATGTTAGGATAGACTAAAAGAATATGATGGTTTTATATAGAAGTACAAGATTATCGAGGATGATAACATGGTTACGATCTCACCTGAAGCAGAGAAGTTCATCAACGACCTGCTGGAGAAGAACGGCAAGGTCGGATACGGCATCAAGATCTACCTGTCCGGATTCGCCTGCTCCGGTCCCCAGTTCGGTATGTCCTTCAAGGAGAAGGCCGACGAGACAGAGATCGTCGATACCACCGCTCACGGATTCGAGATGTACTACGACGAGGACACCAAGAAGGAGCTCGACGAGTGCGCGATCGAATTCATCGACGACCCCAACTTCGGAACCGGACTCACCATCCGCAACCCCAACTTCAACGGCTGCGCATCCTGCGGCGGCGGTTGCCACTAAATCCAATCCAGCCCCCTCCGGGGGGCCTCAACTTCTTCTGTTCTGTTCTTTGAAATAACCCTGGCCGGAGCGCTGCACCTTCGCCTTGTACACCGCGCGGACCGCCCTGGCCTCGAACTCCTCGGATGAGTTCTGCCTGACGGCCACCTTCAGGCGAACCCTCTCGGTGAACTCGCGATCGCAGCTGAAGAACAGGTCGCCGCAGGCGTGCTCCAGGACGTTCAGCTCATCGTATGCGACGCTGACATCGAACACATCGCACAGCACCAGGGTCTCCCTGGGAGCCTTGACCACCGTGTCCCTGGCCGTCCCGGAGTAAGCGCGCACCAGGCCGCCGGTACCGAGCAGCGTCCCGCCGAAATAGCGGACCACCACGCATGCTGTGTCCGACAATCCCTCGCCGCGGATCACATCGGTTATCGGCCTGCCGGCGGTGCCGGACGGCTCGCCGTTGTCACTGGACTTCTGGTCCATGTCCGGGCCGATGACAGCCCCGTAGCAGTAATGGGTGGCTCCGGGGTATCTCTCCATGACATCGGCGAGGATCGCCTTGAGCGACTCGACGGATGGACAGGGAGCGACGATCCCGATGAAACGAGAGCCCTTGGCGTTGATCTCCGCTTCGGCGACGCCCGAGACGGCATCGTACGTCTGCGGCTTGGGCATGGGAAAAGGGACCCCTGCCCGGAGGCAGGGGAATGGAGTTTCACTCCGCCTCGGCGGCGGCCTCTGTGTAGGTCTGAGCCTGGTCGAACTCGCTCTCGATCTCCTCGGACGGGGGCTTGGTCGCCAGTGCGACGACGACTCCGACGATGAGGGAGATGATGAATCCGGGCAGGAGCTCGTAGATTCCGGTGGACGATGTGAGGAACGTGTTCCACAGGATGACCGTGGCGAATCCGGAGATGACGGCTGCCAGCGCACCGGGGAGGTTCATCCTCTTCCAGTACAACGACAGGATCATCAGAGGTCCGAAGGATGCTCCGAATCCGGCCCAGGCGTATGACACCAGGCCCATGATGTTGCTTCCGCCGAACACCGCCAGGATCAGCGCGAACACCGCGACCGCCACGACGATACCGCGGGACACCCACATCAGCTGCTGGGCGGACAGCTTGAAGCGGTTCGACTTGCCCAGCAGGTCGTTGGTGATCGCCGAGGATGCGACCAGCAGCTGCGAGTCCGCGGTCGACATGATAGCGGCCATGACCGCCGCGTACAGCAGACCGGCCACGATCGGTATGAACAGGTCCCCGGCCATGTAGATGAAGATGTGCTCGGCGTTGAAGTTCTCCACGCCGGGATCGTCCGGGAATGCGTTCATGTAGTACGCCCTTCCGATGATTCCGACCATGATGGCGGCGGCCAGGGCGATGACGATCCATGCGAGGGACACCCTGCGCGCGACCTTGACCTCTTCGGGATTCCTGATGGACATATACCTGACCACGATGTGCGGCATACCGAAGTATCCGAACGCCCAGGCCAATAGCGACAGGATCGCTATGAACGACAGGGGCTTCCCGCCGTCGTAGAACAGGTTGAGGAAGTTGTCGAACCCGACGTTGTCGAGAGCGGCAGTGACCTCTCCCCATCCGCCGAGCTGGTTCATAGCGGCCATGGGGACCAGGACGACGGCGAACAGCATCAGAATACCCTGGACGAAGTCGGTCCAGCAGACGGCCTTGTAACCGCCCATGAAGGTATAGACGATGACGATCAGGGCACCGATCGCCATCGCGATGGTGACCGAGAGCTCGGGGAAGATGGTAGTCAGAATGGTACCGCATCCCTTGAATCCGGATGCGACGTAGATGACGAAGAAGAACAGAATGGCGATGCTGCAGATGAGCCTCAGGTATCCTTTGTTGTCCTTGTAACGGTTGGAGAAGAACTCGGGCACCGTCAGAGCGTTGCCGGCGACGACGGAGTGCTTCCTCAGCTTCTTGGCCACGAAGAGCCATGAAAGATAGGAACCGATGGCCAGTCCTATCCCGATCCAGGCCTCCCCCAGTCCGAGAAGCATGACCGCTCCGGGCAGACCCATGAGCAGCCAGCTGCTCATGTCCGATGCCTGTGCGGACAGCGCTGTGACGTAGGGGTTCATGCTGCGCCCGCCGAGGATGTAATCCCCCAGATTGTTGGACCTGCCGTAGAAGTAGAAACCTATCAGCAGGACAATGGCGAAGTACAGGATGAATGCGACCAAAACCATTGCGTCCAATGTAACACCAGACAGTAGAGTCGCACGCGCATTATAATACTTAGGGAGGAAGGACAGCGAATTTGGAAGGGTTTTGGGGGAAATCGTTTGCGGGAGGGGGCCTCCCTCCCGCCTGATCATTCGGCCTTGCTCTTGGACCTGAAGCTTCCGGGGCCCTTCCAGTTCCAATCGCCCAGCAGATGCATGATGGCCGGCACGATGTAGGTACGTACGATCAGCGAATCGACCAGGATGGCGAAGCACAGGGCGAATCCGAACTGCTGCATCATGACCATGGATGACAGCATAAGCGTACCGAAGGCGCCTCCCATGATCAGACCGCACACCGTGATCACGGATCCGGTGTGGGTCACCGCATGGTGGATGGCCTCGTCGTTGGTCATTCCCCTGACCTTCACGTTCTCCTTGATACGGGTGGTCAGCAGGATATCGTAGTCCATTCCGAGGCCCAGGCATATGACGAGCAGGATCAGCGGGATCAGCCATGTGACCTCTCCGCCGAGGATGTCGACGAACACGATGTGCGTCATGGCCAGGGTCCAGCTGATGGACATCAGGATGGTTACGATCGACCTGAACGGGATGGTGTAGGACCTCATCACCACGAACAGCAGGATGAGGATCAGCACCACCACAAGGATCTCGATCATGGTGAACTCGCCGCTGATGACCTCGGATATCTCGTACATGATGACCGCGGAACCTGTGACCCACTTCTGGACCGCCAGGGGTTCGCTCGCCATGTACGCATCGACGGAATCGTCCAGCAGGTGGATGGTCTCCATCGACCTGGGGGACATGGCCGGCTCCTCCGTGGAGACGGACAGCTTGACCAGGGAGACGGAGTTCCCGCCGTCGACGTAGTCGCCTCCGACGAATCCGGCCCTGGTGTTGATCTGGTAATCGATCAGCTCCCCTCCGGACGTCAGGAACATGCGGTACACGACCTGCTCCACCATCTCGTCGGGGATGCCGGGGAACATCTGCTTGGCGTACTCCAGCATCATGGGGATGAAGGAGTCGGTGATGGCCTTGAGGTACTGGCCGACCACGTTGGGCGCGTTGGCGATGAGGTAATCCAAAGCCTCCTTGGGCTGGTCCAGCGATATGGCGCCGCTCTCGATGGCGGCGCTGACCGCGGCATCCCACTGGTAGGGTCCCTCGACATCGGCGACGTTGTCGTCGGCCTCCATGCCTGCGATCATGTCGTCCAGGCCCTGCTTGATGCCGGGCCACTTGTCGCTCCACACCAGGCCGGATATGGGGACGGGGAGGTCCACGTCCATGTCGCCTATGGTCATCGAGGTGACCGTGGAGGTCGCCGCCACGGGCTGGGCATAGGACATCGAGGCCGTCATGCTCACCGTGTCCATCAGAGCACCGGAATCGCTGGAGGAGACCGCTCCGCTCATGACGTCCACTATGTAGTCGATGATCGGACCGCCGTTGAGCAGCAGGCCGTGGTCGACGGTGTACCTGACCTCGTCCGTGGTCATCTCGGGGTGCTGCAGCTTGAGGGCCACCTGGAGCGAGGGTATGAGCCTTCCCAGGCCCTGGTCCAGATACAGGGCGACCGATGAGGGCGCGTTGCTTCTCAGATACGTGACAGCCTCCACGGGGCTGTCGAGCGATATGGCTCCGCTGGCCACCGCCTCCAGAACCGCCAGGTCCCACTGGTAGGGCATGGCGACCTCGGCGAGGCCGTATTCGGACTCCATGGACTCCGCCATCGCGACGAGGGCGGGACGCATGCTCGTCATCCAGGCCTCTTCCCACACCAGGGTGCTCATGGGCGAGGGGAGGGTGAATGTGATGTCGTCCAGCTGGATGGTGGTGGTCTGAGAGACCTCCGCGAAGGGCTGGGAGGTGACGCTGCCGATGACGAGGGTCACGCCGTCTACATTCCCGTCGCTTCCGACGGAGACGTACCCGCCTTCCACGTTCACGACGTAATCGATGAACTTGCCGCCCTGGGTGAGGAGCATGTAATCCACGAGGTACACGGCCTGTTCCTCGGTCATGGTCGGATAGGCCTCGATCATGTAATCGACGATCATGGGAACCGCCGTGTCCACCATCGTGGAAAGGATGAGCTGGGCGGAGGACGGCGCGTTCTGGACAAGGTAGGCCATCGCATCCTCGGGATCCGAGAGCGATATGGCGCCGCTCTCGATCGCCGCAGAGACCTCCGCATCCCATTGGTACGGCAGATCGACTGATGCGATTCCGTATTCGGACTTCATGCTAGCCGCCATGTATAGCAGGGAGGACCTCGCCTCCTTCGACCAGTAGTCGTTCCATTCCAGCGTTCCCATCGCCTGGGGCAGATCGACGGTTATCCCTTCTAGGTGGATGGAGGTCATCTCCTCGATGGTCGCTATGGGCTCCCTGTACGCGATGACCGCGTAGTCGGGCATGAGAAGGCCTGCGTTGGCGTAATCGGAGATTATGGCCATCCCCTCTCCGGACTCTCCGGATTCCATGGGGGTGATCATGTCGTAGGAGGTCTCGTTGGTCATCGCCAGATAGGCGGCGGGGACGGAGACCAGGACGGTGACGATGGCGATGGCCTTGGCGTGCTTGAGCGAGAAGTGGGACGACCTCTCGAAGTACTTGGCGCCCAGCCTTCCGCATGCGGCGTACCATCCGCGGAGGGACTTGCCGCCCTCCTTGAAGGACTCCATCGTGGAGGGCCAGAACACCTTGTCGCCGATGACCGCGAGGATGGCGGGGATGAGGGTGAGCGCCGCCATCAGGGCCACCAGGATGCCCAGCGCGAGACACAGGCCCATGGTGGATACCAGGCTGAACGAGCAGATGGTCATCGCTCCGAATCCGATGATGACCGAAGCTCCGGAGGTGGCGATGGACTCGCCGGCCCAGGTGACGGCGTCATGGAGGGCCTCCTCGTGGGACCTGCCCGCACGGAGCTCCTCCCTGTAGCGCGCTATGATGAAGATGCAGTAGTCGCAGCCGGCACCCATCATGGACACCAGCAGCATCATCTCGGTGATGAAGAAGATGTTGAGGATCTGGCCGAGGCCGAAGATGATCGCCAGCACCACCACGAACGCGAATCCGATGGTTATCGGAGGCGTGGCCGATGTGACGAAAGATCTGAAGAACAGACCGACCAGCAGCAGGATCAGGAGCACCGTGAAGGGATCGATGCGGGACAGATCCTTCATGGCGCCGTCCGACATGTCGAAGGTGATCGCAGGGTTACCGGTCAGGTAGATCTCCAGCAGGAGCTTGTCCCCGGTCTCGCCTTCGTAACCTGCGGCCACGGATTCGATGTAGTCCCTCAGGCAGGGGGTGTCGTTGGAGATCTCCGCGGACGTGTATTCCCCGTCGTACATGGCGGCCACCATGTAGATGCCCGTCCCGTCGGGCTTATCCATCGGCGCCACGGACATGAACAGGCTGAGCTTGAGGCCCTCGTCGCTCTCGTAGTCGCCGATATGCTCGTTGAGCTCGTCGATGAATACCGTTCCCTGGTCCTTTCCGGATTCATCCCCGTAGTAGAGGATGACGATGGGGACCGTCGTCATGTCTATGTCGCTTTTCGGGAAGTACTCTGCAATTATCGCCGACCCCTGTATGGATTCCGAACTCGGATCCGCCATATCGCTGGTGTCGTAGCTCATCACGCTGCCGGCCTTCAGGGCCAGCGGTGCGGAGATCACGAGGATAATCACCCACAGGATGATGATGAGCTTGGCGTGACTTGTGATAGCGTCCGCCAGTCTGTCGAATATCATGGGGTCCCGATTCCCCTATGTATTATAAGTAATTGAATATCAAAAGGTGAGACCTGCCAGCCACGGCAAGCTGGACCGCACGCTAGGACATAGGGGGAGGGTCCCGTCCATCCGGACGGGACCGGCTGCGGAGGATCGGCATCGCTCCTTGGCGTCCTCGTTCTCCTTGGGCTTGTCGTCCATGTACTCCACGGGAGTGGCCTTGAGCCCGACCACTCCGGCGAGGACGATGGCCATGAACAGCACCATGACCCAATTGAGGTCATCCAGGCCGAGGATCTCGGAGACTATCACGGTAAGGCTCACACCCACGCCGATCCATACGGCGTACGCGGTGGTGAAGGCCACGCCGTGCCTCATCGGCCATTCCATGCAGACCATGCTGAGGGCCAGGAAGAATATGGTGATCAGGTCCCAGTACCAGATGGTGAACCTCTCGGTGAAGTCCACACCGATGGACCAGCCGATCTGGAAGACCCCTCCCAGCAGGAGGACTATCCAGGCCACGGTGGTCTCGTTCTTTCCTTCCAAGAATCCCAATCACATCCCTCCCGAGAGCCTGATGCCTATGATCCCTATGACGATCATGGCCACGAACGCTATCCTCTTGGGGGTCAGCTTCTCCCTGTACAGTACGCGGCCGATGGCCACGATACCGGCGGCTCCGATCCCTGCCAGGATCGCGTACGCCATTCCGGGACCGATGTAGTTGACCCCGTCGGCATCCTTCATGCCGACGCAATACGCCAGAAGGTACAGGCAGAGCAGCACCAGCACAACGGCGGCTATGCCCCATCCCTTCTTCTTGAAGTTCTCGGACTTGTCGAGGCATGTGACCCAAATGGGCTCGATGATACTGGCGACTATCAGTATCACCCATGCCAGAATCGCTTCATCCATATCTATCAAACCGATGACAATGGTATATGAATGATACTGGATGGATTATAGCTATACGGACTTTTCCGGCTCCTGATAGATAAAACTATCGAAATTATTGAGGTATCAATATAAAAAGGCCCCCTGTGTCGATAGATATTAATACTGCGGAAAGAACGGACAGGTTGGATGGGTAATGCTTTGGTGAGAAGCGAACGTCTTTTTTAATAGGAAGGATAATCGGCAGACGATCACCATGGTAGACGAGAAAGCCATCCAGGCGGCGCAGGAGAAATTCGGCGCCCTTCTCAGGAAGCAGCTGGAGAGGGTCGAGGTCCTCAAGAACGAGGGCGATTGGGTAGACTACTCCAAGCTCGACAAGCTCATCATCGGAGTGTGCGGAGGGGACGGTATCGGACCCTACATCTGCGCCTCCGCCCAGAAGGTCATGGAGTTCCTCCTGGCCGACAAGATAAAGGCCGGCAAGGTGGAGATCAGGCAGATCGACGGGCTCACCATCGAGAGGAGGGTGGAGGTCATGAAGGCCATCCCCGACGACACCCTGGCCGCCCTGAAGGAATGCCACGTCATCCTCAAGGGACCCACCACGACCCCCAAGAAGGGAGACCCCTGGCCGAACATCGAGAGCGCCAACGTCGCCATGAGGAA
>Ga0310696_10010201_pt1 | contig 10828 bp, 7 predicted proteins | sample AusTroGonzalo_MG_4_FD_203885 | JGI IMG/M metagenome (GOLD analysis project Ga0310696, IMG submission 203885) | Bovine rumen microbial communities from tropical cattle in Woodstock, Queensland, Australia - Gonzalo_02 (v2) (version 2) | ecosystem: Host-associated > Mammals > Digestive system >... | reverse complement strand
AACGTCTTCGTCACCTCGGCCAAGATGATGCTCCGCAACAAGGTCGAGATCGACTTCCCCGCCGGCCCCAGCGAGGTCGCAGTCCTGGCGGATTCCTCCGCCGACCCGTTCCTGACCGCCAACGAGCTGGTGGCCCAGGCCGAGCACGACCCCTCTTCCGCCTGCATCCTCGTCACATGCGACCCCGAGCTACCCGACAAGGTCTGGCCCTTCATGGAGAAGATGATAGCCGAGACCCCCAGGAGGGAGATCATCGAGAAGGCCATGGACAACTCCGGATACATAATCGCGGACAGCCTCGACCTCGCCATCGAGGTCATGAACGGCATCGCGCCCGAGCACCTCTCGATACAGGTGTCCAACCCGCTGGACGTTCTCGGCAAGATCAGGAACGCCGGCTCCATCTTCGTGGGCCCGTACACCCCTGTCGCGGCAGGCGACTACGCCTCCGGGACCAACCACGTGCTCCCCACCGCAGGCCACGCCATGACCGCCTCCGGACTCAACGTCGCCCACTTCATGAAGACCTCCACGGTCCAGATGCTGACCAAGGAGGGTCTCGCCTCCATTGCTCCTACCATCGAGACCATCGCAGAAGCGGAGGGCCTCTACGCCCACCGCGATTCCGTCAAGGTCAGGATGGAGGATGATTCCGATGAGGAGTAAGAAGTCCCCGTCCACCGGCCCGGACCTCTACGACGAGCGCTACTACATCAACAGGGAGCTGTCCTGGCTGGAGTTCAACAGGAGATGCCTCGAGGAGGCCTTCGACAAGAGCAACCCGCTGCTCGAGAGGGTCAAGTTCCTGGCCATCTGCCACTCCAACATGGACGAGTTCTTCATGATCCGCGTCCCCGGGATAATCAAGCGCACGCCCATCCCCGGTCCGGACTACACCTCGGTCAACTACAACACCCTGATGGAGAGGGTGTCCGAGACCGTCCAGGGGCTCCTGGAGCAGTACAGCGACTGCTGGTCGGTCCTCCGCTCCGAGCTGTCCGACAAGGGCATCCACATCAAGAGGTACCTGGACCTCAACGCGGACCAGAAGGCATGGGTCGCCGAGTTCTACAGGGAGAGGGTCCACGCGCTGCTCACCCCGCTGGGGCTGGACGTCTCCCACCCGTTCCCGTTCATCTCGAACAACGCCCTGAACATAGCAGTGAAGCTGCAGGGCAGGGACCAGGACATGTACGCCAGGGTCAAGGTCCCCATAGGGGTGCTCCCCAGGTTCGTCAAGATCCCCACGCAGATCAAGAGGGAGGAGGTGTACGTGTTCATCGAGGACATCATAGAGAACCACATCTCCTCGCTGTTCCCCGGCCTCACCGTGGACGGCGCATACTGCTTCAGGGTCACCCGCAACGCCGACGTCAAGGTCACCATCGACGAGGCCTGCGACTTCATGTCCGCCGTGGAGGAGTCCCTGGAGGACAGGGACATCGGGTTCCCGGTCAGGATGGTCGTGGAGTCCGAGATGCCCGACGACATGGTCAAGGTCTTCGGCCGCAACCTGGGCCTGCACCAGCTCCAGATCCACAGGTCGGAGTCCATCCTCACGGAGGACCTCTGGCAGATCGTGGGCCTGGACCACCCCAAGCTGAAGGACAAGCCCTTCGAGCCCTACACGCCGCCGGAGCTTGCGGAGGGCATGGACCTCTTCGACGCCATCAAGTCCAAGGATTGGATCCTCTACCACCCCTACGAGACGTTCGGGACCATCGTCAGGTTCGTGAACCAGGCCGCCGAGGACCCCAACGTCCAGAGCATCAAGATATGCCTGTACAGGATCGGCAAGGACCCCTCCATCGTGAAGGCGCTGATGCGCGCCAGGGAGAACGGCAAGAACGTGTCCGTGCTGATGGAGCTCAGGGCCAAGTTCGACGAGTCCAACAACATCCTCTGGGCCAGGGAGCTGGAGAAGATCGGCGTGCACGTGGTGTACGGTCCGGTCGACCTCAAGGTCCACTCCAAGCTGCTCCAGGTCGTCAGGCTCGAGGGCAACAGGCTCGTGAGGTACACCCACATGAGCTCAGGGAACTACAACCCCTCGACAGCCAAGCAGTACGGCGACATCTCGTTCCTTACCGCCGACCAGGAGATGGGGGAGGATGTCGGGGAGCTTTTCAACGCCCTGACGGGATTCTTCGGCCCCAGGATGTACAAGCACCTCCTGGTCGCCCCGCTCACGCTCAAGTCGTCCATCATCGAGAAGATCGAGAGGGAGATATCGGTCTGCAAGGAGACCGGCTCCGGATACATCGCCCTGAAGGCCAACGGCCTGATCGATTCGGACATCATCGCCAGCCTCTACAAGGCATCCATCGCGGGGGTGAAGATCGACCTCAACATCCGCGGACTCTGCTGCCTCAGGCCCGGCGTCGCGGGCATCTCCGAGAACATAACGGTGACCAGCATCGTGGACAGGTTCCTGGAGCATTCCAGGATCTACTACTTCCAGAACGGCGACAGGCCGGAGATGTACATGGGATCCTCGGACATGATGCCCCGCAACCTGCTGGCCAGGGTGGAGGTCCTCTTCCCGGTCAGGGATCCCGACATGATGATGGACATCAGGGAGTACATCCTCAAGACGCACCTGGCCGACAACGTGAAGGCCAGGGTGCTCCTCCCGGACGGAAGCTACATCATGAGGACCAGGGCCAAGGGCGAGGAGAAGTTCAGGTCGCAGAAGTGGTTCCTGGAGAACAAGGGGATCTGGCATGGATGCCGGCGAGCCCGAGACGGTCGGGTTCATCGATGTGGGCACGAACTCCATACATGTGCTCGTCGTCAGGTTCTACCGCGGGTCCGTGGGGACCCCGGTCTTCCAGGACAAGGAGCCGGTCAGGCTGGGCAAGAGCCTGTACTCCTCCGGTTCCATAGACAACGCCACCATAATGAAGAGCGCCATGGTGCTCTCCAGGTTCGTGGCCATCGCCAAGAGCATGGGCGCCAAGGACATCATCGTCTACGCCACCTGCGCCGCCCGCGAGGCGTCGAACTCGGATGTTCTCCTGAGGGTGCTCAGGAAGCATGCCGACGTGCAGGTCATCTCCGGACTGGAGGAGGCCAGGCTGATCGCCCTCGGGGTGTTCGGAAGCAGCGGGCCCTCCAAGAGGACAGTCGTCATGGACATCGGAGGGGGGAGCACCGAGGTGGTCCTCGGCGATTGGAAGGACACTTTCTACAGGGACAGCCTCGCATTGGGGACCGTCAGATTCGCATTCGGCATGGGCATCGACTGCGCCAGGAAGGTGTCCGACAAGGACTATCGCAACATGTGCAGGTCCGTGGAGTCCTCCTCGTACCACGCGGTCCGCTCACTGAGGGAGCTGGGCTTCGAGGAGGCCGTGGGATCGTCAGGCACCATGATCAACCTGGCCGAGATGTGCGCGTACCGCCGCGGGGACATGGACTCCGGCTACATGACCCTGTCAGAGCTCACCGATCTCATGAAGAGCCTCCGCTCGGTGGATGCCGAGACGCGCCTGGGCTTCCCGGGCATGGGCAAGAACCGCTCCGACATCATCATCCCCGGCGGGGCCATAGCCGAGACGCTGATGCGCCTGCTCGGCATCGACCGCATCACCATCTCCAGGAACGGCCTGAAGCAGGGGATGCTCATCGACTACGTGGACTCCAAGGGGCTGTCGCACTACAGCACCAGGGACGCTTCCGTCATCGCGCTGGCCGAGCGCTGCCATTACGACCGCCAGCATGCGGAGAACGTCCGTTCCATGGCCCTCAGCATGTACGACCAGATGACCGATGAGGGGACGATCTCCATGCCCGACGACATGAGGAGCCTCCTGGAATCGGCATGCATACTCCACGACATCGGCGAGTTCGTCAGCTTCGAGAACCATCAGATAATCTCCCAATCGATCATCGAATGGTCCAACATGCCCGGCTTCACCATCGACGAGGTCCGGAAGATGGGCATCATGGTCAGGCTGCACCACAAGAAGCTTCCGCCGATGAAGGACCAGGTGTTCTCGAAGATCCCCAAGGACGAGGTCCCCGACGTCATCAAATGCGCCATGCTGCTCAGGATGGCCGACATCCTGGACGGGCACCGCACATCCCTGGTCTCCAAGGTGGACATCACGCATGACGGCAAGGAGGTCACGCTCAGCATCTGGAGCAGGACCGACCCCGGGATGGAGATATGGCGCCTGGAGAAGATGAGATCCGACTTCAGGAAGGTGTTCGGCTGCCCCCTCAGGGCCGTTTGGATGCACGATGCCTACGGCCTGACCGATCAGCAATGATCCCCGTATCAGTCCTTCGGTCCTTCTGTATTGTAATATCAATATAGCGGGCCCGCCCGGGGCATGGAAGGAGGGGCAAACATTTTGGCCCTCCCGCAGATAACGTCGCATGAGATACGTCGGCGCTCCCCAGGCACGCTTGGACTGGGCGGTAGGTCTTCCAGGGACGGAGAGCATCCTCTTCGGACGCGGAACTGCAGATTCGATCGGGGAATCCATGTCGGGCCTCGGAAAGAAGGCATTGGTGGTCACAGGGAAGAGCGCCATAAGGTCCGGCCTGAGGGACCGTGCCGTCTCGCAGCTGAACGATGCCGGCATCGACAGCGTCTTCTTCGACGGCGTGGGGTCTAATCCCACCATGGGTTCGGTGGATTCGGGTGCCGGGACTGCGGTATCCGAAGGATGCGACTGCGTCCTGGTCATAGGAGGGGGAAGCCAGATAGACGCCGCCAAGGCCATGGCCCTGGTGGCCGGCAACGGAGGGTCCGTGAGGGACTATCTCGGCGGAAAGGGCAACGTACCCGGTCTGAAAGCGCTTCCGGTAGTCGCCGTGGCCACCACCTGCGGCACGGGGAGCGAGGTCAACGGGATCTGCGTCCTGACCGATGAAGAGACCCGCGACAAGGGAGGCATGACCAGCAGGACCGTCGTTCCGAAGACGTCCATCGTCGACCCCGCCCTCATGGAGACCATGCCCCCGACCATCATGGCATCTGTATCCTTCGATGCGTTCTGCCATCTGGCCGAATCTTACATCAGCGGCGGCCGCGACGAATACACCGACGGCATCTGCGCCAACGGGCTCTCGCTCCTTTCCATGTATCTTCTCCGGGCCAACAGGGACATCCATGACGTCCACGCCCTGGATGCCGTGTGCATGGCATCCACCATGGCCGGGATTGTGATCTACAAGGCCGGTACGACCGCTCCGCACGCCCTCGAGCATCCGCTGTCCGGTCTCAGGAACATCCCGCACGGGGAAGGCCTCGCTGCCGTATCCCCGGAGATCTACAGGCGCTGCTCGTCCGCCCTTCCTGACAGGTTCTCCGAGATGTCGAGGATGTTCGGCGGGAAGGACCATTCGGATTTCGATTCAGCGGTGACACGGATAACAGCGGAGCTGGGGATCGACAGGACGCTGTCCGAGCTCGGGTTCGGAAGCGACGACATCCCCTGGCTGACAGATTCGGCAGTGAGGAACGCGGGGTCCAAATTCGGCAGGCACCCCGTTCCGATGGACCGCGACGTCACCGAGAGCATATACCGTGCAATCCTGTGACATGGATGTTACTTCCAACGTTCGCTGCGCATACCAGTATGACCGAAATATGTAGGTTGAATACATCCAACTTCAATAAAATATCCGATTCGTTGAAAAAGCATCAAAATCATTAATAAGTACAGCGAACATGCAGAAATCATAAGCAGGAGACGTCCCCTTGCACCGGGAGAAATCCCAAACGTCTCTTGCTTTAACCCTTCTGAACGATAGCATGTCGCAGCAGTCCACCCTTTTCGAGCAGGCGTTAGACCAAGGGGATGCGGTCATAAAGAACGGCCTGTGCAACCTTTGCAAGGGTACGCGCAGGCTGTGCGGCAAGGACAGATGCCCGCTGATGTTCAAATTCTACTCCCACGAGCGCATGCTGCCGAAGATCGACACCAGGGACATCGCGGGATCCTCGCCTCCGGCGGTATTCGTCGGGAGATACGGGTATCCGAAGGTGGACATCGGGCCACTCCTGCCGACCGAGTTCGGGGACACCTCGATGATGGATTCCCCCGAGAGATGGGTCGGGAAATCAGTGGATGAGATAGCCTCGATGCGCTTCGGGCTCGTCAGGGGGAAATACCGCATAGACGCCACGGATTTCCGGAAAGCGGGGCGCATAGTCGATAACGTCCAGGAGATAGCCCTCACCGAGAAGTCCATAGACGTCGAGACGAGGTTCGACAGGAAGCCCACCGGCCGCGTGGTGCTGGACGACGAGGTCATGCCCTTCGGTCCATCCGGCAGCATGGAGCAGATGACCATCGGCAACGGCAGGTTCGAGAGGAACCTGGAGAAGAGCTTCTACGACACGGACATGTGCTCCACGGATGCCGTTATCGCCGCGTACAACAACGGCACCGCGGTCTCGGAGATACAGAAGGCGTTCTCCGTGGGCACAATGGGGGTCGCCCGCAACCGCCGCTTCGTCCCCACCAGATGGAGCATAACCGCGGTGGACGACATAATCGGGAAGGACCTCGCCAAGGAGATCAGGTTCAATCCCACCATCGATGAATACAGATTGTACAGGTGGACAGGCCTGGACAACAGATGGTGCATCATCATGATGCCCACGACCTGGCGCTACGAGATGATAGAGGCGTGGTTCCCCCAGTCCAGCTGGAACCCCAGCGGGTCCAGGATCGACATCATCGGCGACCACGAGGGATTCGACGGCAGGTCCAAGTACGCCAGCATCACCGGCTCATATTACGCAGCCAGGCTCGCGGTGTGCGAGATGCTCCGCTCCGAGGGGAGGAGCGCGGCGGTCATCGTGCTCAGGGAGATACACCCCGGATACGACATCCCCCTGGGGGTTTGGAACATCAGGGAGAATGTCAGGGAGGCGCTGAGGCATCCGCCTGTCAAGGGCGAATCCCTGGAGCAGATCTGGCCGGCTGTCGAGGAGCACATGGACGTCCGCAGGCAGACTTGGCATTCCAACTCGGAGATCCTCAAGGACTGGAAGGTCCAGAGGAGGATAGATGACTACTATCGAGACCAGCCTGATCGACTTCTCCGAGGAGAGGTCCGAATGGGACGGGCCCCATACGATAGCCGACTGCAAGCGTGCACTATCCCCATCCAGCATCCAGGGCATCTCGTACGCCCTCAACCCGTACGGAGGGTGCTCCCATGGCTGCGTCTACTGCTACGCGCCCGGATACACTCATTCCGATCCTTCGCAGTGGAGGGTCGTCCAGGTCAGGCGCAACATCGCCGACAGGCTGGCCAGGGAGCTGCCCTCCACGGACGGGACGATAGGCGTAGGGACGGTGACAGACCCCTACCAGCCCGCCGAATCAAGGTTCCTGCTCACCAGGAGATGCCTGGACATCCTGGCCTCCAGGGAGAGGCATGCCATCGTCTACACGAAATCGGACCTGGTCCTCAGGGACAGGGAGATGCTGAGAGGGATGGGGGCTTCCGTAGGGATCACCGTCACATCCGCTGACGACCGCACATCCAAGATCACCGAGCCCGGCGCGCCGCTTCCTTCCGCGAGGTTCCGCGCATTGGAGGAGCTCGTATCCGCCGGCGTCGACACCTATGCACTGGTGTCCCCCGTCATGAGCACCCTCTCCGGACACGAGGAGGAGCTGGCGGATGCGATATCGAAGACCGGGGTCTGCAGGGTCTTCGTATCCTCCCTGGACCTGAGGCACACGGATTCGGACAGGCTGGGGCGGATGAGGATAGGTCAGGACAGGGATGCGGAGCTCCGTCTGATCTCAGCGGGAAGGGCCCTCGGACTCGACGTCAGGAGATTCCGAGACCGCCATCCAGATGTTCTCAGGAGACTACTTGGCTCAGTGCCTCGAATGTAAACATTTTTATAGAAGATTAAAATTATCGTGATTCAATAATAAGGGAGAATATCCTATGTACGGTTCTGGAAATCAGCCTGTCATCGTGCTCAAAGAGGGCACCGAGAGAAGCAAGGACAAAGAGGCCCAGTTCAACAACATCTCCGCAGCCAAAGCTGTCGCGGATGCTGTCAGGTCCACACTGGGACCCAAGGGAATGGACAAGATGCTGGTCAACACCATCGGGGATGTCGTCATCACCAACGACGGAGTCACCATCCTGAAGGAGATCGACGTCCAGCACCCCGCCGCCAAGATGGTCGTCGAGGTCGCCAAGACTCAGGACACCGAGTGCGGAGACGGTACCACCTCTTCCGTCGTCCTCGCCGGAGAGCTGCTGAAGCAGTCCGAGGAGCTCATCAACGCAAACGTCCACCCCACCGTCATCACCAACGGTTACAAGATGGCCGCCGTCAAGGCCGTCGAGATCCTCGAGGGCATCGCCGTAGACGCCAAGACCGACAAGATCCTCAAGCAGGTCGCCGCAACCGCCCTCACCGGAAAATCCGTCGGAGAGGAGGAGGCCGCCCTGTCCGAGATCGTCGTCAAGGCATGCAAGTCCGTCGCCGACGACAACGTCATCGACACCAAGAACATCCGCATCCAGAAGAAGGTCGGCGGAGTCATCGGAGACACCTACCTCGTGCAGGGAGTCGTCATCGACAAGGAGAAGGTCCACTCCAGGATGCCCACCCACGTCGAGAAGGCCAAGATCGCTCTGTTCTCCTGCCCCCTCGAGGTCAAGAAGACCGAGTTCGACGCCCAGATCCAGATCTCCGACCCCTCCTCCATGGGAGCCTTCCTCGCCGAGGAGGAGAACACCCTCAGGGCCATGGTCGACAAGATCAAGTCCGTCGGAGCCAACGTCGTCTTCAGCCAGAAGGGAGTCGACGAGCTGGTCCAGCACTACCTCGCCAAGAACGGCATCATGGGATACAGGAGGCTCAAGCAGTCCGACCTGGAGGCCATCGCCAAGGCGACCGGAGCCACCATCGTCGGCAACGTCATGGAGCTGACCAAGGACGACCTGGGAGTCGCCGGAGCCGTCGACGAGAAGCAGGTCGGAGAGGACGGAATGGCGTTCATCACCGGCTGCAAGAACCCCAAGGCGATCACCATCTTCGCCCGCGGCGGAACCGAGCACGTGCTCGAGGAAGTCGAGAGGGCCCTCAACGACGCCATCCGCGTCGTCGGTGTCGCCATCGAGGACGGAAAGGTCGTCGCAGGTGCCGGAGCCCCCGAGATCGAGCTCGAGCTCAGGCTCAACGACTACGCCGCATCCGTCGGCGGAAGGGAGCAGCTGGCCATCGAGAAGTTCGCCAAGGCCATGGAGATCATCCCCTGGACCCTTGCCGAGAACGCCGGTATCGACCCCATCGACAGCATCATCAAGCTGAAGAACGCCCACGAGAAGAACAAGTCCAAGGGCAAGTACTTCGGACTCGACCTCGACTCCGGAGAGGCCGTGGACATGCTCGCCAAGAACGTCGTAGAGCCTCTCAGGGTCAAGGTCCAGGCCATCAACTCCGCCGAGGAGGTCGCCAACATGATCCTCAGGATCGACGATGTCATCGCGTCCCGCAGGGCTCCCCCGGCGCCCGCAGGACCCGGCGGAATGCCTCCGGGCATGATGTGATAACGATAAACCAGGGGGCTTCGGCCCCCGACCTTTATTCCTAACCTTATTTTGTTAAGCTCCTACCTTGATTTTATATACATTGCATCCCGTATGCCCTGATGGGATGGATGCATGCGCGCAGCGCTTTACGCCAGGGTCTCTACCGAGGACCAGGCGCGGGAGGGTTTCTCCCTGGACGCCCAGGTCAAGAGGATGGAGGCCTATTGCAGGGTCCGCGGCTGGGAGGTCGCGGACGTTTACCGTGACGAGGGCTATTCAGGCCGTTCCACGGACCGTCCCGAGTACATCCGGATGATGTCGGAGAGCGACAGATGGGATACCGTCCTGGTTCTGAAGATGGACCGTATCCACAGGAACAGTCTCAACTTCACCCTGATGATGGACGACCTGAAGGCCCGGGGGAAGGATTTCAACTCCCTGCAGGACAAGTTCGACACCACCACCGCCATGGGCAGGTTCGTCATGGGGATCATGCAGGGCATAGCCCAGCTGGAGAGCGAGCAGATCGGCGAGAGGGTGTACATGGGCATGTCGTACAAGGCACGCAACAGCACCGGGAACCTGGGGTCCGGGCATCCGTACGGATACGAGTACCGCGACGGCCACCTCGATGTAGTCGAGTCGGAGGCCAGCACAGTGCGCGACATCTACAACATGTACGCCAGAGGATCGACGATGGATGATATCGCATCGTTCCTCAACGGCAACCAGGTCCCGGCCAAGAAGGGTGGAAAATGGACGAAGCAATCCATATCCAAGATCCTTCACAACCCGCTCTACATAGGCCTCAGCAGATGGGACGGCATCCTCCGCGAGGGGGATCAGGAGTCCATCGTCGACCGTGCCGTCTTCGAGTCCATCAACGGCCCCGTGGAGATCGAGCGATGCGCGTCGCCGTCTACACGAGGACCTACAGCGACCTGCCCGATGACCTGACAATAGAGGACCAGGCTATAGCCCTGCAGGACTTCTGCGATGCCCAGGGATGGGATGTCGTTTCGTTCTACAGCGACGAGAACCGCTCCGGCCAGGATATGGCCCGCCCCGGCTACATCCGCATGATGGCGGAGATGCAGATCTGGGATGCGGTGGTGGCCGCCAGGGCCTCCGTGGTCCATACCAACGGCATGAACCATGCCATGATGCTGCGCAGGCTGGAGCGCGAGGGCAAGAGGTTCATCCCCATGGCAGGGCCCGAGGACCTTGCCGTCGAGGAGATCCGCCAGCGTGCCGCGGTCTACATCAGGGTATCCACCGAGGAGCAGGCCATGGAGGG